>Ga0207421_10005296_pt1 | contig 14514 bp, 9 predicted proteins | sample SodLakKL_010_SED_4_FD_187542 | JGI IMG/M metagenome (GOLD analysis project Ga0207421, IMG submission 187542) | Alkaline sediment microbial communities from Lake Tanatar, Kulunda Steppe, Russia - 8KL_010_SED (SPAdes) (version 2) | ecosystem: Environmental > Aquatic > Non-marine Saline and...
TGGATGAAATCCGCGAAGCCGATTTACTGTTACATGTGGTAGATATCGCTTCTCCAATGAAAGGCGAATACATAGAGACGGTGAATAAGACGTTAAAGGAGTTGAAAGCGGATGATAAACCGGCAATACTGGTTTTTAACAAAATTGACCAAATATCGTCACCCCAGGATTTGGCAGATATAAAACGTGAGTTTCCGGGCTCCGTGCTGGTTTCGGCAACACGGGGAATAGGATTGGATGACATTTCGGCAGAAATAAAAAAAAGAGTTGAAAGGTATTATTTATATCGAAACATTGTCATACCGATAACAAGATATCATGTGGTATCATATTTGCATGAAGTGGCAGAAGTGGAGAAGGAATCGTACGACGAGGATTCGATCCGGCTTACATGCCGTATCCATCAGAAACACTACGGCAAATTAAAGGAACTGCTTCGGAAGAATAATGCAACACAGGACGTTACGGAACACACCAACGGAGATTGACCATGCTGGTTCGCGACATTTTAAACGATTCTGTTAAGCCTTTACGGGCCATTGATACCGCACGCGAAGCGCTCGCTGCAATGAATGAGAGCGGACATAACATTCTGCCGGTGGTCGATCAGACGACAAACCGGTTTATTGGCATGGTGACCCGCAAGGCGGCTGAAAATCACCTGAATACCGGGGATAGTGTCCTGACGATCCGTGAAGAACGTCCGGTAGTAACCGGTCCGGATCAGAATATTTTTGAAACCGCTCGTGTCATGGACAAACACGATCTGCCAATGATCCCTGTTCTCGATGAGGAACGGATCTATCATGGCGTAGTTGAGCGTCACAAACTTTTCGCTCAGATAATCCGCTTGATGAACTTCACGGAATACGGCTCCCTGATCACCATTCATTTTGAAGAACGGGATTTCACCCTCTCTCAACTGGTACGCATTATTGAAGCCGAAGGCGGACTCATTCTGGGCCTGAGTGTGGAATCGCCCCGCGGTAATCTTCCGTTTTATGTTGTTTCTGTAAAGCTGCAGCTGACCGATCCCGCCCGGGTCGTCGCCGCCCTGAAGCGCCATGAGTATATCGTAGATTCTCACAGCACCGATAATCAGGAGGATCGCAGATACGAGGAACGGGCTGACGAATTGATGCACTATCTAAATATCTGAACCCGCTTCGGGATACCGGATGCCCCGGATCGATTTAGCAGTAAAAAACAGAAAATAGACAGGGTGTCATTTCAGCGCTGGTCCGGTTATATTACCGATACGTTCAGATATGATCCGGAGCCGATCCGGCCTGATTCGGCGCCGATCCGTTCGAAGACGGCATCATCATCATCCCACCGCATAAAATTACCTGCCATTGCGTTATTCTTCGGAAGAACTATTCTGGTTCAATTGCTATATTCTACCTTTCTTTAACATGCAAAACCCGGACAGGATGAAAGGGGTAACCCGCCTATTTATAACAATGCTACTGTGTGCCGCAGCCTCAGGAGTTTTTTCTACTGCACAAGCCCAGTTTGTAGCACCACCGCTCCATCACGAATATGAAAAAGCACTCAGACTGTATGAGGAAGGTCTCTATCAGCAGTCTGCTAAATATTTCCGGAAATATCTGGACAGTCAAACCGAGCGAACGCTCCACGAAGATGCCTGGTATTATCTGACTCTGGCCGAAATAGCGCAGGACACCCTTAATCAGGAGATGTATGCCCTCCGGTTTCTTCATAATTATCCGACAGGTACCTACGCCACCCGGTTGCTGGACAATCTGGCCGGGATCGAGTACCGGGACGGACGGTATGAGAGTGCGCTGGAGTATTACGGCCGTGCCTATGATATTGAGATCGACCGATCCCGCAAGGTAGAGTTTCTTTTCTGGATGGCGGAATCGGCCCGGGAAATGGAAAGGCCCGACAGTTCATCCACGCTTTATCAGAAACTGGTGGATAAGTACCCCGACTCCGACTGGGCTCCGAAAGCGTTGTATGCCCGCGGAGGCCTTTACCTGGAACAGGAAGATTTCGACACCTCGGCCGAAACATTCGAGGAGCTCAGAAGCCGGTACCCCAATCATGAGGTGACACGACAGATTGGTACGGCACTGGGAGAGGTGCACTACCGACAGCAGCGGTATGACGAGGCGATTCGTTCTCTTCGCAGCGAACTCCCATACCTGGAAGAAGAGGCACAGCTAAAGGCCATACTGCTGATTGCCGAAAGTCACAACTATCTCGGTGAGTTCGACCAGGCTGCGACACAATATCGCAGGTATATCAATCAGAGTAAAAACGAGATGCAGGCACGGCCCGCCCACTACGGCCTTGGGTGGGTATATCACAAGCAACAGGTCTATCACTGGGCGTCAGATGCATTTGGGAAAGCGGCAACAGGTGATGATGACCTGGCGCGTAAAGCGCTCTATTACAAGGCGATCAACCGGAAACTGAGCGGACGTTATGATCAGGCACTTGAATCGTTCGAGCAGTTCGGTGACCGTTATACCGAGGGATTCTGGGTGGAACGCGCCTATTATGAATGGGCTCTCACCGCTTTTGAACTGGGCCGGAACACCCTGGCCATTGAAGTGTTGCAGCGTTTGGTGAGGGGTTCGCACGACCTGGAAGAACCCGGCCGGATTTATTCCCTGCTGGGGGAAGCGTATTTCGCCAACAATGAGTATTCGCGCGCGGTACAGGCGTTTGAATATGCAGGAGAGACCGGCGATGCGGATTCTGAAGTGAAACGTCAGGCTCAGTTTCAGCGCGCCTGGGTTCTGTATGAAAATCACGCCTACCAGGAGGCTGCACAGGCATTTGTGAATGTTTACCGGGATCAGCCTTCCGGCAGTCTGGCCGCGGAGGCGTTATTCTGGAGCGCAGACAGCTATTTCAATCAACAGCGCTGGCAGGATGCCACACGGCAGTTTGAGCGGTTTGTGGAGAGCTATCCCGAACACCGGTTTGTAGGTGCAGCAATCTATTCACTCGGGTGGACCCATTTTCACATGAGGAATTTTGTGCAGGCAGCAAGGTATTTTGAAACATTTGACCGGCATCATGAGCCGCCGCCGATGGCGTTGTTTCCCTACGATATCGATACCCGTTTAAGGCTTGGGGATTCCTATTATGCGCTAGGGCAGTACGAAGAAGCGATTGCAAGCTATGAGCGGGTGGCCGGGTCCGAAACCGGTGGTGATTATGCCATTTTCCAGATGGCCAATAGCTACTTTCGCCAAAATGAGTCTTTTGATGCCGTGAGTAATTTCCGCCGCCTTACACGGGTCTACCCGTCAAGCCGTCTGCGCGAACAGGCGCAATATAATGTTGGGTACATATACTTCCAGACCGGCAATTATGATCAGGCGATTGAAGAGTTTCACACCCTCATCAACCGGTATCCGGGCACCCGTTGGGCCGCCCGGGCACAATATCAGATTGGAGATGCATTCTATAATGCCGGTCAGTATGATGATGCCATTGAAGCGTACCGCCTGATCCTCGACGAGTACCCGGACAGCGACTATGTGGTCGATGCGGTTAACGGAATACAGTTTGCACAACTCGCAGCTGGGGAGGATGACACCAGTCTGGATATCCTTGAAAGTTTTCTGAATCAGCATCCACAGACCGGCACGGCCGATCAGCTCAGGTTTCGCCAGGCCGAAACCCTGATGCAGGCCGGCGATTACCGCCAGGCGATCTCATCATTCCGACACTATATCCGGGTGACCACCTCCGAATCAATGATCCCGGAGGCGCTATATCGCATCGGTGAAGCCTATGAGCAGCTGGATGAATTCGGTAATGCTGTTTCGGCTTTCCGGGAAATTGTGACGGAGCATCCGGGCTCGAACCGGCAGGATGCCGCACTTCTCTATATCGGCCGGCTGGAATACGACAGGCAACGGTATGAAGATGCCATTGATGCCCTGGAACAGCTTGTTGACAGGCAAGGGCGCCTTCAGGTCGAGGCATTGTCAGCATTGGGGGATGCGTATCTTGCTGTGGGGCGGACCGGAAGCGCCGATGATGCCTATGACAATGCCCTGCAGCATCGCGAAAATTATGATCCGGCTGTTATCGGTAAAGGCAAAGTTGCCCTTGAGCGCGGTCAGTATATGGACGCCGAGCGTTATCTGGGTCAGGTGGCCGAAACGAATACCCTGGAGCGGGGCGCCGAAGCGCAATACTATCTTGGCAGGCTTGAACAGGCACGGGGCAATTATGATGATGCCGTCGACGCTTTTTCAAGAGTCGGTGTACTGTATGAGTCTTATGAAGTGTGGGTCGCACGGGCAATGCTTGCAACCGCCGAGGCATATCAAAGCATGGGCCAGCCGGGCCGTGCCAACCAGACGCTGCGCGATATCCTGGATCGGTTCCCAAATACCGAGTATGCCGAAAGAGCCGCTGAACAACTTTAATACGGAGATTTGCTGCGCTGATGAATGTATTGGTTACCCCTGTGAATTGCCTTAAAGGAACGCTTCATCTGCCACCCGATAAATCCATCGCTCAGCGTGCAGCTCTGTTTGCACTGCTTTCAGAGAGCCGGTCCACCATCACCAATTATCCCGGGGCAGAAGATCCGCAAACAGCGCTATCGTGCATCGAACATCTGGGGGCCACGGTTTTGCGGGGTGACGGGATGGTCACGGTGGATGGGGCAGGCCGTGACGGGATACGCAAGGAGCCGGGAGAAATTGATTGCGGTAACTCCGGAACCGTGATGCGCCTGCTCTCCGGTATTTTGGCCGGGGCCGGGGTTTCGGCTAAACTCATCGGTGATGACTCGTTGTCAAGCCGCCCGATGAAACGGATTATGGATCCGCTCGAAAAAATGGGGGCTACTTTTGCCTCAGCCGGCGGGGGGGTGCCACCGCTGCACATATCACGAAAAGGACCATTGAAACCGATCCGTTTTCCGTTGCCGGTTGCCAGCGCACAGCTGAAATCATGCGTACTTTTAGCAGGACTTTTCGGAGAGGAGCCGACGGAGGTTATTGAATCGGTGGCAAGCCGGAATCATACAGAAACAATGCTGCGCCTGCCGGTTGTCCGGGAAGGCGGGAAAACCGTTATCACAAGCAGCCGGCAACAGATTGTCCCACCGCAAAACCTTGAAATCCCCGGAGATTTCTCCGCCGCCGGATTCTGGCTGGTTGCGGCCTCTATTCTGGAGGGATCGGATCTGCAGCTGCCTGGTACAGGCGTGAATCCAACCCGGTGTGCCGCGCTGCACATTTTACGGAAAATGGGGGCGGATATTGAAATCAGCAACGAACGGATGGCCGGCGATGAACCGATTGCCGATCTGCGGGTTCGGTATGCACCACTCAAACCTGTTGATATCGAAGCAGAGGAGATCCCTAATGCCATCGACGAACTACCCTCCCTTGCGGTTGCCATGGCTTTTGCAGACGGGATTTCCCGTATCCGCGGAGCCGGGGAACTGCGATTCAAAGAGAGCGATCGCCTGGCTGCCATGGAAGCGATACTAACCTCCGCCGGGGTATCGGTCACTGCACACACGGACGGCCTTACCATATCTGGAGATCCCGCCCGAACGGCCTCAGGCGCACTTCATGATAGCATGCATGATCACCGCATTGCCATGTCTGCTGCCATAATGTCCCTCCGGGCTGACGACGTGTCAGAAATACGCAATGCCGAAGCTGCGGCGGTCTCTTACCCCGCATTTTGGTCCGATCTGGACAGTGTGGCGCACGAATAGGTATCGTGTCTGACAATTCGGCAGGTGTTTTGCCCAATACTTCGGGTTGGCACTGTTATTGTTCAATGTTTCAGCAAAAGTAATAACATATGTTACTTCACGAATGTTAATCTGAAATCGACGAACAACGAGATATTATGGGTAAAATCATTGGAATAGACCTTGGAACAACGAATTCCTGCGTATCGGTAATGGAAGGCAACGAACCAGTTGTCATTCAGAACTCCGAAGGAGGCCGGACCACCCCTTCGGTAGTCGCCTTTACGAAGGATGGGGAACGATTGGTGGGAGCACCTGCAAAACGACAGGCCATTACCAATCCGGAAAAGACCATATCCTCCATTAAGCGCTTCATGGGCCGTTTCTTTGACGAGATAAAATCGGAGAAAAAAACGGTCTCATACAAAATCGTAAAAGCCGATGACGGCACTGCGCGGGTGGATCTTGGTGACAGAACCTATGCCCCTCAGGAAATTTCGGCTATGGTTCTGCAGAAAATGAAGCAGACCGCAGAAGAGTATCTTGGTGAGAAAGTGACCGAAGCGGTGATTACGGTTCCGGCTTACTTTAACGACGCACAGAGAAAAGCAACCCAGGAAGCGGGTAAAATTGCCGGACTGGAAGTCAAGCGGATCATCAACGAACCCACCGCAGCTTCGCTGGCATATGGTCTCGATAAAAAAGAGCAGAGCATGACCATTGCCGTATATGACCTTGGCGGTGGTACTTTTGACGTATCGATCCTGGAGCTGGGTGATGGCGTATTTGAAGTGAAATCTACCGATGGCGACACCCATCTCGGTGGCGATGACTTTGATGATCGCATCATGAACTACCTGGCTGATGAGTTCAAGAAAAGCGACGGTATCGATCTGAAAAAGGATGCCATGGCGCTTCAGCGCCTGCGTGATGCCGCAGAGAAAGCCAAGGTTGAACTCTCCAGTTCTCAAAAAACCAATGTCAATCTGCCGTTTATTACGGCTGACCAGTCCGGGCCGAAACACCTGAGTATTGACATCACACGCTCCAAATTTGAACAACTGGTTGAGGATCTGGTTAAGCGTACCCTCAAGCCCTGTGAAAAAGCACTGAAAGGAGCAAAACTTAAAAAATCTGAAATTGATCAGGTGATTCTGGTCGGTGGATCAACCCGGATTCCGAAAATCCAGGAAGTTGTCAAGGAGTTCTTTGAGAAAGAGCCGAGTAAAGGGGTGAACCCCGATGAAGTGGTCGCAATTGGCGCCGCTATTCAGGGAGGTGTCTTCTCAGGAGATGTCAAGGATGTGGTTCTGCTGGACGTGAACCCGCTGACACTCGGTATTGAGACCCTCGGTGGGGTTATGACCCGGCTTATTGAGGCCAACTCTACCATTCCGACCAGTAAGACCGAGACATTCTCCACGGCTGCCGACAACCAGTCGAGCGTGGAAATACATGTTCTCCAGGGTGAACGGACCAAAGCACAGGACAACCGGTCACTCGGACGGTTCCATCTTGACGGAATACCACCGGCACCTCGTGGCGTGCCCCAAATCGAAGTTACTTTCGATATTGACGCCAACGGTGTACTGAGCGTATCTGCCAAGGATAAAGGAACCAACAAGGAGCAGAGTATTCGTATCGAGGCCAGCTCCGGACTCTCCGAGCAGGAGATCGAGAAGATGAAAAAAGCTGCCGAAGAGCATGCGGACGAGGATAAAAAAGTCCGTGAACAGGTTGAAACGCTCAATAAAGCTGACAGCCTCATCTTTTCCACCAAGAAGCAGCTGGATGAATTTGGCGACAAACTCTCCGAGGACAAGAAGGCGAATATCCAGCAAGCTCTTGAAAAAGTAGAGGGCCTGCATAAAGAGGAGAATGCTGATGGCCTTGAAGAAGCGATCGAAGAGCTCAACCAGGCCTGGTCTGAGGCATCAACCGAAATGTATCAGGCCCAGCAATCTGCGGAAAGCGGTGAAACCGGTGATGCCGGTGAACAGACGGGATCCGAAGAAACGGAGGACTCCAAAAAAGAAGATGGTGACACCGTTGATGCGGAGTTCGAAGTGGTCGACGATGAAGATGACGAGAAGAAGAAATAACATCATTCTTTCATATCGTCGGATATAATATCCGCCCCGTGCCTGATCTATTCTTTTTTTTGATGAGAGGTCAGGTTCGGGGCTTTTTTATTTTTATATTACGGATTAATAGAATGTTATCATTTTGAATCAGAAAAATAAGCTGTTACGTGACTGTGGATAAAACAAGTATCAAAGATTGGAGCCCTGAATCCTGGCAATCATTTCCAATCAAGCAAATGCCGGAGTACCAGGATCAGAAACTGCTCAAACAGGTTTTTAAAGAGCTGAGTAACTATCCCCCGCTGGTAAACTCCTGGGAGATTGAGGATCTTCGGGATCAGATGGCAATGGCCGCACGGGGAGAAGCTTTTCTGCTTCAGGGGGGAGATTGCGCCGAAGTTTTTGAGAATTGCAATGCTCCTCAGACCGTAAACCTTCTCAAGGTATTGCTACAGACCAGTTTTATCCTGATCCATGAAATGGGAATTCCGGTCGTCCGTGTGGGCAGGATCGCCGGACAGTATGCCAAACCACGCTCCAAACCCATTGAAAATGTGGACGGGCAGGAGATTCCGACCTACCGGGGCGACCTGTTTAACAAATTTGAGCAGGATGAGTATGCCCGGCTGACCAATCCGAAACGGCTGCTGGAAGGGTATAAACTCTCGGCACTGACGCTTAATTTTATCCGGTCGCTGACCGAAGGTAAGGGGTTTGCCAACCTGAACCACCCCGAGTACTGGGAACTCGATTTCATGCGCCGTAACAAGTACTACAAGGAGTATGAATCGATGGTGACCTCCATCACCAATGCCGTCCGGTTTGTGGAGACCATCTCCAACGACCAGATCGATGCCATGAGACAGGTGAGGATCCACACCTCGCACGAAGCGCTTAATCTCTATTACGATTCGGCCCAGACAAAACAGGTTCCCCACAACAAGGGGTGGTATAACCTGAGTACTCATATGCCGTGGCTGGGTAACCGTACACGCGATCTGGACGGAGCACACGTGGAGTATTTCCGTGGAATTCGTAACCCGATCGGGATAAAAGTAGGTCCGCCATTCGATAAGGACGAGATCGTCCACCTCATCAAGAAACTCAATCCGGATAATACCGAGGGCAAGATTACCCTGATTACCCGGATGGGCAAGGATAAGGTTCACGATTTGCTGCCCGGCCTGATCCGTGCGGTGAATGATGCCGGCCTCATTGTGGTCTGGAGTTGTGATCCGATGCACGGCAATACTTTTGCAACCGATGAGAGCATCAAAACACGCAGTTTTAACGATATTCTCAGTGAAATCAAGCAGACTTTCGAGGTGCATCGCAACGAAGGGACCTTTCTGGGCGGTGTCCATCTGGAATTGACCGGCGACAATGTAACCGAATGTGTTGGTGGCGCCAACGGCCTGAAAGCCGACGGCCTCAAGAGAAACTATAAGACATTCTGTGATCCCAGGCTGAATTATCAGCAGAGCCTGGAAATGGCTTTTCTGATTACCAAGGAGTGGAAAACGACCTGGAAAAAGAAGTAATGATCAGGGGGGATTTTCCGCTGTGAAAATCTGGCAGAGCATATGTCACGCTTGTGATTAACACTGACAAAAATGTGTCAGTGTTTTGCATTTTTGTCCCGCTATGGCATCAGAAATGGCAGAGATATCGGATTGGTACGGGGTTTGTATTCTGGTATAGTGAAATCATTTCAACAACCAGAACCTAAAAAAAGGAGGTAGTTATGGCTATCACCAGATATAACCCGATGCGGGAAATGAGTCACCCAACAGTACCAAGAAGCTTTACGAGTCTTTTGGATGATTTTTTCAATGATGTCGTTACCAGCGACACAGGTCGCATGTTTGTACCGAACATTGATGTTACAGAAGACGAGAGCCATTATCATGTACAGGTGGCTTTGCCCGGCCTGAAAAAAGAGGACATCCATGTGGATCTTCAGGATCGCCGGCTGACCATCTCGGGTGAGCGTCAGGAAGAAAAGGAAGAAAAAGAGACCAAACACCATCTCACCGAAACCCGGTATGGTAAGTTCGAACGATCCATCATGCTTCCGAACAATATCAATCAGGATAAAGTCGATGCACGTTTCGAAGACGGCATCCTGAAGCTGGATATTGAAAAGAAAGAAAAGCAGGTGAATAAACAGATCAAGATCAAGTAATCACTTGCTATCCTCAACGTAAATAGGAAAATTGCCCGGCGGGGGCTGAATAGTCACTCTCGCCGGGTTTTTCTTTTTAGACAGGTTCGCCTGTTTTGATGGCCTGATTCAAAAAAACCGGGTCAGATACGGCGAAAAACAGTGATGATCTCCCGGCCGATTTCAATGGCGGTTTTCAGGTATTCCTGCTGCTCATTGCCCGATCCGTCAAACTGTTTGGGATCTTCGAAAGTGAGCGGAATTCTTGTGGCAGCACCGGGGACCACCGGACAGTTCTGATCGGCATCTGAACAGGTCATTATTGCGGCAAACGGTGTATCCGGGGGAAGGGCCTCTTCAAACCGTTTGGAGTAGCAGGTAAGCGTTGGAACGCCGGTCCCGATGACCACATCGTAGCGTGGATTGTCGGACTCATCCATTCTGCTGAACCGGAAGCCGAGTGTTTCCATGGCCCGGACAGCATTCGGATGAAACGCAGTCGCCTCTGTGCCGCCGGAATAGGCTTCAATCCGGGGAATTTGAAATGCTGTCGCGGCAGTATGAGCCCATATTTGGGCCATTTGGCTGCGTCGGGAATTGTGTGTGCAGATAAAATTCAGTCGTACCGGGTTTTTGGTGCGACTTTCCCTGCGGATGTAATCGGTCATGGATTTGAGGATTGCCTGACGGGTATCGGGAATTTTGTCCTCCTCTTCGACAAGCTGATCGATTAGTTGATCGATGATGGTTTCGAGATGTGGCATTTTGCGGTATAGTCGGTTCTCGTTAGGTGCGTTTGTTGGTACCGGATTGCATGTGACAAAGTGACAATCCGTGCGGATAACAATAAGCTGAATATAGTAGTTATTATATCACGGCTTGTGTTAAATTTTTGTGATCATCTGCAGCATTTGTATGACAATAAAAACATGTCGCTGTAAGTTTTAAACAGCAAACAGTTTTATTTAAACCAATAATATAATTACGACCAGGAGCCAGAGCATGAATAGTCATTATTCCAAATTTGCGACAGCTTTAACTGTTGTATTCGTATTTTTGATCATCCGTTTCCCGATGGGTTCGGGGAGCATGACGGGAGATTCACCATACGATTTCCGAAGTGACGGCAACAATACACCTACTGAACTCAACGAAGAGTCTACCGATCTATTGACCCGATTCAACAGCGCTCTGGTCAATCTCTCGGATGTTGCAAAACCAACCGTTGTGATGGTATCAACAGAACGGACCGTCCGGGCCCGCTCATCAGGTTCGCCGTTTGATATGTTCGGACCGTTTCGTGATGATCCGTTTTTCAGGGATCACCCATTTTTCCGTGATCGCGGAAGAGATCAGGAAAGGGAATATCAGCAGCGCGGACTCGGCTCCGGTGTGATTGTTTCGGATGATGGTTATATCCTGACCAATCACCATGTCATCGCACAGGCGGACACCATCAAGGTGACACTGATTGATCAAAAAGAGATTCCTGCGACCGTGGTCGGATCCGATCCCAACACCGATATCGCGGTATTGAAAATTGATGCCCGGAATCTGCCGTATATGGAATTCGGGGATAGCGAAGCGTTACAGGTAGGGGAGATGGTGATGGCGATCGGCAGTCCGCTGGGTACCGCCCTCGCACATACCGTCACTCAGGGGATCGTCAGTGCAAAAGGACGATCGGAGCTGAATATCCTCGGTCGTGACGGATACGAGAACTTTATTCAAACCGATGCGGCTATTAACCGGGGTAATTCGGGGGGACCGCTGATAAATATGAGAGGTGAACTGATTGGTATCAATACCGCCATTGCCTCGCAATCCGGTGGATTTCAGGGGATTGGTTTTGCCATTCCCAGCAATATGGCACAAACGGTCATGGAATCGATTATGGAAACCGGCAGGGTAGTGCGTGGTTATATCGGAATCAATTTTCAGCCAATGGATGATAACCTCGCACGGGCACTGGATCTGCCGGATGCCCGCGGTGTCATTGTTACTCAGGTTGTCGATGACTCTCCGGCAGCGGATGCCGGAATCCAAAGTGAAGATGTGATTGTCCGGTTTGACGGACGGAGAATTGAATCCACATCCGATTTTCGGAGAAGTGTTGCGGAAAAAATGCCGGGAACCGAAGTGACCCTTACCATTATCCGGGATGGCGATGAGCAGGACGTTGCAGTCACGCTTGGAGAGTTTCCGTCTGAGGAGCTGGAAGAAGCTGACCAGGAGTCCATTCGTGATATAATCGGATTTTCCGTAATAGAACTGACCCGCGAAATTGCCGATCAATTGCGTCTGCGTGGAAATATTGATGGCGTAGTTGTGGAAGAAGTGGATCGCAACAGTCCGGCAGCTCAAAACGGACTGCAACAGGGGGATCTGATTATCTCAATGAATCGCGTTCCGGTGAGCTCGGTATCCGAATTCAATAGTGTAGTTTCAGAAATCGAACCGGGAGACACCATACTGCTTCAGGTGGTTCGGGGTAACAACCGATTCTTCATCGCTTTCGAATTGCAAAGCTCTTGATTACAACAGTAAATGCCACTGCGGGGAAACGATAGCGAACTCATCCCCGCCAGCGATAAAAGCTCCCGTCGGGTTATTCCGGCTGGAGCTTTTATCATTTCAGAGGATGGCTAATACCTGTGTGTCCGCCAAATTGCGCAATTGTTAAGTATGGCAAGGAATTTGTGCAATTCAGGGTACGGGACTTATCGGTGACGAAGTTGCGGCTGAATAACCGTATACTGGAATCAGTGAACAGAAAAATGTCACTTTGTCAGTAATATATGCGATTTTAAAACATGAACTACAAAGATTACTATAAAATACTGGGAGTTAAAAAAGGAGCTTCCAAAGATGAAATTAAAAAGGCTTATCGCCAATTGGCACGGAAGCATCACCCCGATGTTAATCCGGATGACAAGGGTGCAACAAAAAAATTCAACGAAATAAGTGAAGCTTATGAAGTCCTGAGTAACGACGAGAACCGGAAACTGTACGATCAACTTGGTCCTGACTGGAAGAAATATAAAAGAGCCGAAGAGCAGGGGGGCGCAAAACAGGGTGACTTCAACTGGAACCAATGGGCTCGTTCACAGGGCGGACCCAACAGAGGCCAGGCCTATACCCAAACCGAAAACGACTTTTTTGGTGGGGGTGATTTTTCCGATTTCTTTGAGCAGGTCTTCGGAGGTCGCGGTTTTCAACGGGGTCAACAGCGGCAGCGGCGTACCCGGCCGGGTGCTGATTTCAGGGATTCGGCATATAAATGGGGAACTGAAACCATAACGCAACGGGGCAAGGATATCAACGCGGAACTTGAAATCACATTGGAAGAGGCGTACAATGGTACCGAAAAGTCGGTACGCGTCAACAAGAATCAGATGAAAATCAAGATTCCCAGAGGTATCGCCGACGGGCGACGGCTGAAGTTGAAGGGCCGCGGTCAGCCCGGAAGTGGTGGTGGAGAAGCGGGTGATCTGTATATCAAGGTAATGATCAAACCACATGATGTATTCACCCGCGAAGGGGACGATCTTTACACAACAGTAGATGTTGGGCTCTATCAGGCACTTTTAGGGGGAGTCATCAAAGTCCCGACCATGACCGGCAATGTGAAAATCAAGGTGCCACCGGAATCACAACCCGGCAAAGTAATGCGAATAACCGGACATGGTATGCCTGTATTTCAATCCGATAACAAAAAGGGGAACCTGTACGCCACGCTTCAGGTGAAGCTGCCTGAAAAACTGACGGATAATGAGAAAAAATTATTCAGGGAACTGGCGGATATCCGGGGTGAGAAAACGTCAGGTTCCTGATGCTGAGTTCGGGGTATGATTCGTGTGATCTGCCATATCGTCAGTAATTCTGCTTTTTTTCAGCATGGTATGAAATTGGCAACAGTTATCGGTAAAATTATCCGGGAACAAGTAAACCATTTTAATAACTATGAACCTGAACAAGTTTACACTAAAAGCACAGGAAGCGATACAGGCGGCACTGGAGTTGGCCGGGGAACGGGGCCATCAGTCACTGGAGCCGGTGCATATCCTGAAATCATTGATTTCAGACTCCTCTAATATTACCGTCACCATTCTGAAAAAAATCGGTATTTCGGTCAATGAACTCGATACGGAGCTGGAGGAGATTCTCAAAAAGGTGCCGGTTGTAAAAGGCGCTTCGGTCTCGGGACAATATATGTCCAACAGCACAAAGTCTCTTTTTGATAAGGCATCCAAATCGGCTTCAGATTTTGGCGATGAGTATATCAGTTCCGAGCATCTGTTTCTCGCACTGATTGAACTGGATGATGAAGTATCCCGCCTGCTCAAAGGGCATGGAGCAAAGCGCGATGCGGTGATGAATGTCCTGCAGGAAGTGCGTGGCAGCCAGAAAGTGGATGATCCCAATGCCGAAGGACGGTATCAGGCCTTGAAAAAATATGCCCGTGACCTCAATGAACTTGCCGAAAAGAACAAGCTGGATCCGGTAATCGGGCGCGATCAGGAGATCCGCCGGGTAATGCAGATCCTGACCCGCCG
>Ga0207421_10005297_pt1 | contig 14511 bp, 12 predicted proteins | sample SodLakKL_010_SED_4_FD_187542 | JGI IMG/M metagenome (GOLD analysis project Ga0207421, IMG submission 187542) | Alkaline sediment microbial communities from Lake Tanatar, Kulunda Steppe, Russia - 8KL_010_SED (SPAdes) (version 2) | ecosystem: Environmental > Aquatic > Non-marine Saline and...
GCGCCAGGTGATCTGATCGGGCAGGAGATCTTCAACTGATTTGCGCAGAATCCACTTTTCAACCGGCGGAGTGCCATATAGCTTATATTTTGCAGGGATCTGCATGCTCATTTTTATTGCTTCGCGATCAAGGAAAGGCACCCTGGCTTCAATTGAGTGGGCCATGGTCAGGCGGTCTGCGCGCTGCAGGTTAATATTGTGCAGGGTGGATACAGAGCGCCGCAGTTCTTCCTGCATTACGGTATCATTGACATCAAGATCTTTATAATAGCTATAACCGGCGAAAAGCTCGTCGGCGCCTTCGCCGCTTAGAACTACCTTGACATATTCCCGGGCCAGTCTGGCAGTGAAATAAGTGGGAATAGCGCTGCGGACCAGGTCCTGGTCGAAAGATTCCAGGTAATATATAATTTCAGGCAGTTTTTCCATAACTTCATTTACAGTAATTAAGTACTCATGATGAATAGTATCAAGGTAGCGGCTGAGCATCCTGGCTGCTTCCAGGTCCGGGCTTCCTTCTACTCCAACAGTAAATGAGTGAATAGGCTTGCCGATAATTTTTCTGGAAAGTGCAGTGGTTATACTGCTGTCCAGGCCTCCGGAGAGAAATACACCGAGTGGTACATCACTCATCAGGTGTGACTCGACCACCTTTTCCAGGGTGCTGCGCAGTTTAGCGGTAAGTACTTCCACCGGTTCATTTTGAACGGCAATATTCGGAACAGAATAAAACTGTTTGAAGCCTTTGCGGGAATCGTAATAAGTTCCAGGCGGAAATTCATGTACCTCACTGGAAATTGCCGCCAGCGGTTTCAACTCGGAGGCAAAGGAAAAATCTCCGTTTGTTTCTGTATAGTAAAGCGGCTTAATGCCTATTGGATCGCGGGCTACAAAAAGGTTTTTCCCGTCGGCAATGGCGAAAGCATACATACCCTCCAGTTTATCAACTAACTGTGAGCCGATATCTTCATAGAGGTGCAGTACTGTTTCGGTATCGCTGGTAGTTTTAATGTTGTGCGTTCCGGCCAGCGCCTTATGAAGCTCTGGGAAATTATATATTTCGCCGTTCGCGATGATCGACATTGTCTCATTTTCATTGTTAATTGGCTGGTTGCCACCTTCAGGATCCATAATGCTCAGGCGGCGGTGGCCAAACATACCCGGCACATCCTCGAACTGCATTTCGCCGGCTGCATCCGGACCGCGGTGGACCATAACGTCCAGCATAGACCGTATTTCCTCGGGATTAAGACCGTTCCACATTCCTGCTATACCACAGATAATAACACATCCTTTTCATATTTCGACCGCATGCATAATTGAACACAGGTAACCAAAAAGCAGCAGCCGATTTATAAGGATCAGCAGCTACATTGTCACCAGTAATAATTATTTTTTAACGGGGAAGCTTCCTCTTGTGAAGTGCAGCTGGTAATCATAACTTCCTTATTATAGCACAAAAAAAGGAAAAAACAAAATTAAGCAATTTGACGGCTCACTAATAATGCACTATAATGGTAACACAAAAATTTAAATAGTAACATTATATGCTCCTAATTAAAAAGATCGTGTTATTTTTACTACTATTTAGCTGCAACAAAAAAAGATTACTTGTAAAGGAGAATTTCGATGGCAAAAAATATTATAGACCCACTGCATCCCGATTTCTGGCAGCAGGCCTGGGCTGCTGCCAAAGATAATTCAAAAAGCGAAAAAAGAAGAATCAGAAATGACAAGGAAATGATGGAATACTGGAATCGGTTTGCCGCTAAATATGATCAAGTTCATTCTCCCTGTAAAAAGAATAAAAGAGTGCAAACTGTTCTTGACCTGCTGGAGGAAGAAAGGTTCCTGACAACTGATGCTGAAATTCTTGACATTGGCTGTGGAACAGGCACCTATACACTGCCCCTGGCTGAAATATGTCAATCGGTTACAGCCATCGATGGCGCTGTTGAAATGTGCCGGCAGCTGAAGAAAAAAGTTGATCATCACAAGATCGGAAATATTAAAGTTTTTCATCGCATGTGGGAAGATATTGATATTGAAAAAGAAAGCATTTGCGGGCAGTATGATCTTGTATTTGCATCGATGACTCCTGCTGTCTGTGATTTTAATACACTCGACAAAATGAATCGTGCTTCGCGCAATAACTGCTGTCTTATTTTCTGGGCGGAAGATGGTGTTAACCAGGCTCGTGCAGATCTCTGGAAAGAAATATTTAATGAAGAAGACAGCGGGGACGGTATAGCCACGATTATTTATCCCTTCAACCTGCTTTACAGTCTGGGATATTTCCCCAGGATGAAGTACATTAATACCCAGTGGGACTGTGAGGAAACAGTGGAAGAGGCTATAGAAAGCCTTTGCAGTATGTTTTGGCTTTATACTGAAATTACTCCGCGGGTTAAAGATATAGTAACCCGCTATGTTTATCGTAAAGCTGTAAATAATATGTTTTGCCGCAGAACAGATGCTCGCCTGGGAGTTGTGACCTGGAGTATCAACAAAGCACATGCTGTGCAGCAGGTATCTTAAGCTCTATGAACTGCTTTTTGTATCTGATAAGGATATTACTAAAAATTGTTGGGAGGAAGAGCAATGAAGAATATGTTGAGAGGGGTCACTTTGTTTGCAGCTATTTTTATAGCAGGCATTCTTATAGCCGGCTGCAGCGCTGAAGAAACTGTCGAAGATGTAAACGGTGAAGAAATCGAAGAACCTGCTGTCGTAGAGGAAGAGGCAGAAGAGGCGGCTGATGTTATTGTTATAACTGATATGGCGGCCAGGACAGTTGAGGTACCAAAAGAAATTAATAAAGTGGCGACTCTGTGCGGCTGTGCTCACAGGCTCCTCGTTTATCTTGATGCAGCCGAAATGATTTCGGGTGTCAGGGAAAGCGAAAAAAGAGAGCCCCTGCGGTCGCCATGGAACCTGGCTATGGTTCCGGAAATCTTTGATGTTCCGGTGTTTAGTGATGAAGATCCGGAAACCATTATTGTTGTCGAACCGGACATCATGGTTGCCACACAGCTCGCTGATGGTTTTGATTTCTTCGAGCACGAGGAATTGGCTGAAAAGGTCGGTGTCCCCTTGATAACTCTAAGATTATACGTCAGCTTTTCCGCCCACCGTGATAAAGTTCTTGAATCTCTGCGGGTTTTGGGTCAGGTACTGGACAGGGAAGAACGTGCCGCAGAATTGATTGATGAAATCGAAGCTATTATAAATGACCTTGATGCGCGAACCAGAGATATTCCTGAAGAAGAAAAACCGACTGTTTATGTTGGCGGCAAAGCATGGGCCGGTTCAATGGGGATTACCTCTACTTCTTCAATGTACTCGGCTTTTGATTTTATCAATGCAAGAAATGTAGCGGCAGAAGTGGGTGAGGAAAATGCTTTCATCGACAAAGAGGCTCTTTTATTGTGGGATCCGGATTATATTTTTCTTGAAGCAACCGGTTTTGAGCAGGCCATGGAAGATTTAAGAGGGCCGGAATTTGAATCATTGACTGCTTTGCAAAATGGCAATGTTTACCGGATATTGCCTAAGATTTGGACCAACACTAATCATGAAACTGTCTTAGCCAATGCCTACTATATAGGTAGCGTAATTTACCCGGAACAGTTTGGCGATTTCGATATGGCTGAAAAGGCAGACCAAATATTTGAAGCTTTTGTCGGTAAGCCTGTCTATGGCGAAATGGTTGAGGTGCACGGTGCCTATGAAAGGGTAGATTTAAACTAGTAAACTAGTCGTAGGGAGTTATTGCTAAAATGACAGATAGCACTGTCGTGGTGGAGTACAAAAAGAGTATTATTGCAAAAATCTTTTTCGGATTGATTGGTTCCGTCTTGCTTATAGCAGCAGTATTATATGCGCTGGCTGTCGGTTCCTATAATTTGGCTGTGGCTGATGTCGTGAATATTTTGCTGCTCAGAGAAGTTGAAACAACCGCTTTTAACGTGATCTGGCATATTCGTATACCCCGCATTCTTACCGCTCTTGTTGCAGGAGCCGGTCTTTCGGTTGCCGGGGCAGCTATGCAGAGTATCCTGAGGAATCCGCTTGGTTCACCTTTCACGCTGGGGATCTCCAGCGCAGCGGCTTTCGGGGCAGCGTTTGCTTTCGGTTTTCTTGGTGCGGGAGTGATGACTTCGAGCGCGGCAGAAGCTTCAATTGTTATAAATAATCCATACATGGTTACAATCTGTGCTTTTATCAGTTCACTAATGGCCACTGCAGTTATACTGATGCTGGCTCAATACAAGGGGGCTACTCCCGAAACCATGATTTTAACCGGGGTAGCCCTCGGTTCTCTTTTTACTGCTGGAACTACCTTTATCCAGTATTTTTCAGACCAGGTGAGAATAGCGGCCATTGTCTTCTGGACTTTCGGCGATGTAGGGAAAACCGGATGGGATGATCTGGCTATCATCACTGCAGTCACCATTCCCGCTCTGGCTTATTTTATATATAACAGCTGGAGTTACAATACGTTTAAAGCTGGAGATGAAACTGCAAAGAGTCTTGGTGTTGACGTACAAAAAGTTCGCTTGTTCGGAATGCTAACCTCGTCCCTCCTGACAGCAGTTATAGTTTCATTTATCGGCATAATTGGTTTTGTAGGCCTGGTCATTCCACATATTGTCCGCCGCTTCATTGGCGGAAATGAAATATACCTGATTCCCTTATCGGCGATATCCGGGGGTTTGTTGCTGCTCGGGGCAGACACCCTGGCCAGAACTGTTATCGCCCCGATAGTCTTACCTGTCGGCATTCTAACTTCCTTTATGGGCGCACCCCTGTTTATTTACCTTGTAGTCAAGGGGAGGAACTACTGGTGAAAATTAACATCAACGGTCTATCTTTCAGTTATAACAGTCATCCTGTTTTAAATGATATTATCCTGGAACTGGGGGAAGGAGAAATTTTAGGGGTTATCGGCCCGAATGGATCGGGTAAAAGTACTCTCCTGAAATGTATCAACCGGATTCTTAAACCCGAAGACAGCAGCATATATCTTGACGGCAAAGAAATTAATCGTTTTACTATGAATGAACTGGCCAGGTTAATTGGTTACGTTCCGCAGCAAGAAGAAAGCAAGTTTCCCGTCAATGTGTTTGATGCGATATTAATGGGCCGCAAACCTTTTTTAAACTGGAAGCCGTCACAGACGGACCTTGATAAAGTGTCGGAAATTATCGGGATGCTAAAACTGCAGGATATTGCCATGCGTGATATAAGTTCACTCAGCGGAGGAGAAAGACAGAAAGTTATTATTGCCCGGGCAATAGCCCAGGAACCGGCGGTACTGCTGCTTGATGAACCAACAAGCAACCTTGACTTAAAACATCAGCTTGAGGTCATGAATATAGTAGAGGCCATGGCAGGAAAGGGAACCTCTTCGGTGGTTGCAGTCCACGATTTGAACCTGGCCGCAAGGTACTGCAATAAATTGGTTTTACTCTCGGAAGGAGCAGTATTTGCTGCCGGAGGGCGGGAAGTGTTATGCCCGGAAAACTTAGAACCGGTATACCGGGTTAAAATATGGACCTATGTGAATAATGCACGTACTATAATACTGGCCGATCACCCTCTCTAATTAAAGTTCCACTTATGTTATAATTACCAGAAGACAAAACTATATCAGAAGAATGCTTTTTCCCGGGGGAAGTTTAGTAATGAGCGGCAAAGTGCTAATTACCAGGAAAATTCCTGAGCAGGGTATGATAATTCTTGAACAAAATAATTTTGAATGCCTGGTTAATGATGCTGAGCGGCCAATCAGCCGCCTGGAACTTGAAACCAGTATCGGAGAAGCCGATGCCTTGATCCCCATGCTAATTGATCGCATTGATGCTCCGCTTCTTGATCTGGCCCCCAAATTAAAGATTGTTGCCAACCTGGCGGCGGGGACAGACAACATAGATATAAAAGCATGCACCGAACGGGATATTGCCGTTACCAATACACCGGGGGTTTTGACTGATGCAACTGCCGATCTCACTTTTGCCCTGATTCTTTCCGCAGCCCGCCGGATAGTTGGAGCTGACTGTTACCTGCGCAAAGGTCGTTTTAATGGCTGGGACCCCCTGCTTTTTGTCGGCTCTTCGTTAAATGGTAAAATATTGGGCATAATTGGAATGGGGCGGATCGGACAGGCAGTGGCAAAAAGAGCCCGTGGTTTTAATATGAAAGTCATTTATCACAACCGTAGCCCCCTGCCGGATGAAATTACAGCGCCGCTGGAAGCGCAATATATGCCCCTTGATGATGTTGTTAAGAATGCTGATTTCTTGAGCCTTCATCTGCCATATACCCCTGCGGCACATCACCTGATCAACAAAAGCAGGCTTAACATGATGAAACCCGGTGCTTATTTGATCAATACCGCCCGCGGGGCTCACGTGGACGAAAAGGAGCTGGTTAAGCATCTCAAGAATAACAAGATAGCGGGTGCCGCCCTTGATGTTTTTGAACGTGAACCTCAATTAGCTCCGGGTCTCGCCGATCTCGCTAATGTAACGCTGCTGCCGCATTTAGGGAGCGCAACAATTGAAACTCGCTCAGCTATGGCGCAGATGGCGGCAGAAAATGTTTGCGCTGCCCTGGCCGGGCATAAACCGGAAAACATCTTGAACCCGCAGATGTTTGACTAAAGAGGGTTTGACTTGGCAGTAATGAGGAAAGTTAATCATAAATCTAGTAATTAAAAGAAGGAGGACCTATGGCTAATAGACACCCTGAACCTGAGAAAGCATACAAAAATCTGGATTTCATAAAAAGCCCTGATGCCAGACCCATTCGCATTTTGTCGGAATACCTTGAACCGATGCAGCGGTTCAAAGACCAGAAGATTTATGACACCATCGTGTTTTATGGTTCTGCCCGCACGAAAAATCCTGAGACCGCAAAAAAAATGCTTCAGGAAGTAGAAGCAAAAGTTGAAAAAGCAGGTGGCAATCCTGATCCCGCCCTGCAGGAAGAACTTGACAATGCCGTAAACCAGGTGTTTTTATCCCGCTATTATCAGGACGCGGTAGAGTTGGCCAGGCGGATGACAGAATGGTCGAAGTCGCTCAATTCGATCTACCGGTTTGTAATTTGTTCGGGTGGCGGTCCGGGGATGATGGAAGCGGCAAACAAGGGAGCAATCGATGCCAAAGGCAAGTCAATCGGTTTAAATGTCAGTCTTCCGTTCGAACAGGCTTCCAATCCTTACATTAATCCCGATTTAAATTTTGAGTTCCACTACTTTTTTATGCGTAAGTTCTGGTTTGTTTATCTCGCCAAGGGTCTGGTTATATTTCCCGGCGGCTTTGGCACACTTGATGAACTTTTTGAATTGCTGACCCTGGTTCAAACAAAAAAAGTAACCAAGAGACTGCCCATCGTTATCTATGGTTCGGAATACTGGGATCAAATTATTAATATCGATAATATGGTTAAATTTGGGGTAATCAGTAAAGAGGATCGTGATTTGGTGCAGTACTGTGACACCGTTGATGAAGCATTTAATTACCTGAAAGATGAACTGACCCAGATATATCTGGAAGGTGAATAGAAGGCGATAAATAAAGAGGCCGGGACTGAGTTTTTCCCTGCTCTCCGGCAGGAAAACGTTTCAGGGTCGGCCTCATGTTTTATGAACTTAGAGTCTTGGCAATTAAGCAGCCTGTTTCCTGTAACCTGTAAAGATCAGTAATCCTTCAGCTACAAATAATAGAAAGATGCAAATAGCAGCGGCAGAAATTACGGCAGGATACTGACCGGCAAATTCGGTTGGAGAGGCATGCTTGATCCATATACCGACGTAAGCCCAGATGATTACTAAACCATAAGCAATATCTTTATCCCAGAGCATCCTCGCTATCCCGATAGCAGCTCCGATTATAAGGATCAAAACGGTCCAAACCTGTTCGGGTATTCCGAATCCTCCCCAGTTTATGCTAACCAGGTATGTTGTGACATTAGCTATAGTTGCCACTGTAATCCAGCCAAAGTAGACGCTAAAGGGCAGCCTGATAAAGATTTTTTCTTTAAGTGTAAACTCTTCTTTTCTTAATCTTGATGCGATAAGTATCAAGCATACCAGGATGACAATCATCAGCAGCAGGGACAGGCCGATTGCATCATAATGCCAGGCAAAAATCCAAGTTGCGTTGGCGATGGAAGAGATTGCAAATGGGATTCCTATATTTTCGAACAGTTCCATCCTGGCTGTCCCTTTATCTTCCTGCAGGAGGCCAAGCTGGTAGAGAGTATAGGCAGCCAGAAGGAGATAGATTAGGCCCCATATGGAGAAAGTTAACCCGGCGGGGGCAAAAAGATCAGGGTAAGAATCCGATACCTGTCCGGTAGTTATTTCATTAATGGGCAGGGCATTGGCTAAGCCATTTACGATCACCATGATCAGGAAAGTAGCTGCCACTGCAATTTTGATATACATATACCTGCTTTTATCCATTTTTTAACACCCCTTAAAATAAATATATTCTAATATAGCATAAATATATTATATGGCCATTGCCGCTTTAGTGCAAGCAATTTAACTTGCCTGTACTGTTACCTGGCTCATATCGCTTTCTCCACTGCGGTAAACGAATCTTTTCCATCTTATCCTCCTGAAAGGGCGGTTAGACCTTTTCAGCCTGGAGCTTATCAAGCAGTTCAATCATCTCTTCGGTGGTCGGAATATCGCTCATCGAGTGACCGTAGTGCACATAGCGCAGTATTCCTGCTTTGTCAATAAGCATTTGGGCCGGTTGGCGGCCAAGCTTAAAAAGCTTTACCTCCTGTCCGTACAGTTTAATCACAGAGTGGTTTTCATCGGGCAATCCGAAAAAGGTCAGGCCGTTTTCTAGCCAGTACTTTTTAAAGCTATTAGCGTTTTCAGGGCCTACAGAAATAACAACTGTATCGCGTTGAGCAAACTTGCTGTTGTCATGGCGCAACTGCGCCAGATGTTTCCTGCAGAATGGTCACTTAAAACCGCGGTTTAAAACCAGCAGGACATTTTTCAGCCCTTTAAAGTCTTTGAGTGATACGGGGTTTCCGTTAAAATCGTTCAGGGTAAAATCGGGTGCCATTTTATTTACCTCAACACGGGGCATAATATTATCTCCTTTCGCAATATGATTTGAAATCTTGTTCAGGTTTTTCGGGGCTTTAAAGTAATCAGGTCCTCCTGCTTGAAGTGCCCCAGGTACTTTTTGAGCCTGGCTGGTGGGAAAGGCCTGCCGTGGGCGGGGTAAAAAGTGCGGGCTCCGGCATCGATAAGTTTGTGCCAGCTGCGGTAACTTTCTCCCATGTCGGCCATGTAGGTGCAGCAGTACCGAAGGCCCAGCCACTGCATGCTGCTCATGGCTACATCGCCGCAGAAACAGGAACCGTCATCGAGCAAAATGGAAATGGAATCCGGGCTGTGTCCGGGGGTATGAAGAATTTTTCCCGGGATTCCCAGGGAGCGCAGCAGCTGATCATCGTCTTTGTCTACCAGGATGTCATCCTCGTCTAATTTCAGTGGGGGGAAGCGCGTGCTTAACCCCAGCTTAAGCTTTGACATTACCCAGCCCATAAGCAGTACTCTTCGACTGGTAAAGCCTCCGCCGGCTATCCTGGCATTTCTGCCTTTAGCAAGAGGTTGTTTTGCTTCACTATGCGAAATAACCCGGCAGCCTGAAACATTGCGCAGGGATGAGGCAAAACCAGCATGATCGCCGTGATGGTGCGTTAAAAAAAGATACCGTATTTCTCCCGGGTCTATTTTTGCTTTATTTAACTTACCAAGAAACCGATGATAATCTTTATCATCGCCTGCCTCCACCTGCAAATACCCTCCTGTACAGGGCAGTAAATACTGGTTGGTCAGGCCGCCTTTGAGCATAATAAAATCTTTCACTTGTCGGACAACTCCTTTTACCGGGCAGCGTTCAGAGCAGCAGGCTGCAGGGAAAATGAGGAAAGTGCGTCGATTAAAGATACCCCGGTTTTTAAGCTTTTGTGCATACTATATTGAACTACCGGCAGAGTGTCAACCTGGACAGGGGACAGCTTGAATAAATCGCGGTCTGCCTTTGCCTGTTGGTATTTTGACCTAAAACCGCTATAATTAAACTGCCAGACAGAATTGCATCTGTAAATGTGTAGTTATTCATGGGCCGGTTTGTAATCCCATAAGCAGAAGAAAGGAAAAGCTATTGAGACCCTATATTGTTATACTTGTTCTTATACTGCTGATTGCCCTGCTGCTCACGGAGCTGGAGCTTTTTCCTGCTGTTTCTGACCGGGAGCGAACAGAAGAGCAAGAGCTTGAAAATATTGATGATGAAGCGGCTGATACAGGTTTTGAAGAGGAAAAGCAAGAAATATTTATGCTGGGTAACGAGGTCCTGTTTGATCAGGCAGGGCACCTGGTGGAGGGCAAAAAGGTAGGCCTGGTGACCAACCAGAGCGGTGTCAACACTGCCGGTAAAAGCACCATCGATGTTCTGCAGGAAGCGGAAAATGTTGAACTGGTTGCCTTATATGGTCCCGAGCATGGTATTGATGGCGCTGCCGCAGCCGGAGATTACGTTGAATCATATACCCACGATGAACTTGACATTCCGGTTTACAGCCTTTACGGAGCCACAAGGATGCCCACTGAAGAGATGCTCAGCGAAATTGATCTGCTTTTATATGATATCCAGGACATTGGTGCACGCACCTACACCTATATTTCCACGCTCAATTACTGCATGATAGCCGCTGAAAAATATAACCTGCCCATTGTAGTATCAGATCGCCCCAACCCCCTGGGCGGCATGGTTGTAGACGGACCAGTGCTTGAAGAGCGTTTTATGTCTTTTGTCGGAGTGGATATTCTGCCAATGGCACACGGCATGACGGTTGGAGAGATAGCCAGATATTTTAACCGCAACATAGCTGCTGAACTTGTTGTGGTTCCCATGCAGGGCTATGATCGGACAATGCTTTTTGAAGACTTAGGGCTGCCCTGGGTTCAGACTTCTCCCAACATTCCCGATCTGGAAGCCGTTTACGGTTATATGGTTACAGGGCTTGGTGAAGGCACCGGGGTTTTTCAGGCCGAACAATTCAGATGGATTGGCGGTAAAGGTCTCAATGCAGAGACCTATGCCGCTAAGCTGAACAGTGCCGGTCTGGATGGAATAGAGTTTTTACCTGAAGAGAGAGGCGAAGCAGGCGGTGTGAGATTAAATATTACCGACCCTTACATTTTCAACCCGGCCAGGACAGGTATTTACGCTTTAACATATGCTTTTAACCTCGGCGAGTTTAAAGTTCCAAAAAGCAATGGTACCATTGTGATGTTTGATAAAATTATGGGCACCGATAAGATGGGAGAGTATTTAGAGCAGGGCCTTACACCGCAGGAGATAGAAGAGCTTTTTGCGCCCGCAATTCGCGATTTCAAAGAAAAGAGGGAGAAATACCTCATGCCCGCTTATGATCCTTCATAGGTGCTGGTAAGCTGTTAATTAAAGCATGCTTATTCAATAGCCAATGCTCTTATTTTGCTTAGCCGGAATCTTCAATGTCCGCTCCCAGCGCAGCGATTGTTTCCTCATCAAGCTTATATTTTCGTAAAATTAACAGGCTCAATCCCATCAATATGGCCGGAAGCAGAATAAAACCGATGCGCACTCCTGACATAGCCAGGTCGGGCTGGTCGATCAGAACGCCACCTTCTGTTTCAATGTACCCGGTTAAGGCCAGTATTGCGGCGAAGACGGCTGGTCCTACGGCAAAGCCCGCTTTTTCCCCCGCCATCCAGATACCAGTATAAGCGCCGGCCCGGCGCAGCCCGGTCCGTATCGTGTCGGAACTGATTGTATCGGGCAGCATTGAAAAGGGGAACAGCTGCGTGCCGGCGTAAGCGGCGCCCATCACGAAGACAAAAAGGTAGATCATCCAAAGCTGATCCGGTCGGCTAAACATCAGGCTAAAGCCGCCTATGGAGAATAATGCCGTGCAGATCATATATCCGGTGAGCTTGCCCAGGCGGTGGCCAACCCGAACCCAGAGGGGCATAGTAATAAGGGCCGGTCCGATTAAGCAGACAAAAAGGATGCTGGTCTGACCGGGATCTCCTAAAATATTGGCAGAGTAAAAGTCTACTCCGGCCAGCATAACCCCGATGCCTAAAACCTGGATAAAGTAAGCTCCGAGAAGAATAAAAAATGGCTTGTTACGGGCAGCAACCCTGGCCTGTTCACGAAAAGATGCTGTTGAAGGAACAGGCTTTACATTGGGGACGCGTCTTGTTCCGATAAATGAACCGAACATAAATAGAAAGAGGACAATTCCAATTACTATCGCCATCAGGGCATAGCCTTCCCGCCCACCGCCACCTGCGGCCACCAGCTCCGGCGCCGCTGCACCTCCGATCAGTATTCCGACCGTCATTAAGGCGATCCGCCAGGACATAATTGCAGTCCGTTCATGGTAGTGCTCTGTCATCTCCGCAGGCATTGCTATGTAGGGAATCTGGTAAATTGTAAAAGTTGTCGTTCCTAAAATATATATAAACAAGATATACCAGACCAGGCTGGATGTCGGAAGATCGGGAACTGCGAACAGCAGGAAGAAGGCTACCGGTAGGGTTAGAGAACCTGCCAGCATCCAGGGCCTCCTGGCGCCCCAGCGTGTAAAACTGCGATCTGAAAGGGAACCGATAAAAGGATCGGTAATCACGTCCCAAAGCCTGGGAACCAGAAGAACAAACCCGGCGATTACTGCCGGGATTTCCAGCTGGCGAACCATAAAACTGAGCAGCAGGAGGCCGGGAACAGTGGAAAAAACACCCGTGCCGGCCGAACCGATGGCGTAACCAATATGTGTAGACTTCGAAAGGCTATGCTTAATTCCTTGTTTGGTCATCTTTTCTCTCCTGTTTAGTCAGGGTATTTATTCTTTGAGTTAAAGGAATAATATCACAATTTGTCAGTGTGAGTCAATTCGCATAATTTGCAATAAACTAAATAAATAGTTTGACCTTTAAGAAATTAAAATGATATAATCTTGTTATTCTTATATATATAATTGCAAATTAATCATATCTCTGGGAGGGGTTTTTATGGAAGGCGCAATGCTGGAAAAAGGTGTTTCCCGTGAGCGGGTCGTAGAAGAATTAATTGATTCAACAGGAAAGGATGTTGACTGGCGAACAGGCAGAGTTTTAACCGGTCTTTATGATCCCGGCGAAGATGCCCATGATCTTGCAGTAGAGGCTTACACGAGGTTCCTGCCTCAAAATGCCCTTTATGTAAATATGTACCCCAGCATCGGAAACCTGGAAAAAGATGTTGTTACTTCCATTGCCGAACTGCTTCGTGCTGATGACGAGGTAGTCGGGAACATGACCAGCGGCGGAACAGAAAGCATTCTAATGGCGGTCAAAACTGCTCGCGACTGGGCTCGTGAAAATAAACCGCAGATCAGCGAGCCGGAAATGGTCCTGCCGGTAAGCGCCCATCCCGCCTTTCTCAAGGCAGCCCATTACTTTGGCCTGAGTATAAAACAAACCGATCTTGACTTAAATAGTTACCGTGCCGATCTTGCTTCCTACCGCGAAGCGCTGAGCGATAATACAATTATTGCTGTCGGCTCGGCGCCAAACTTTTCACACGGTTCTATAGACCCGATTAAAGAAATGGCCGCCCTGGCTGCCGAAAAAAATATCCTGTTTCATGTTGACGGTTGTGTGGGCGGGATATACCTCTCCATTATGCGACGCACAGGCGATAAGCTGCCTGATTTCGATTTTTCTCTTCCCGGGGTGACCAGCATCTCTGCCGACCTGCATAAGTACGGTTATACTCCAAAAAACGCTTCGGTAATACTATACCGCAACCGTGACCTGCGCAAGCATGCATGGTTTGTTTGTTCCTCAACGACAGAGTACGTAGTTATAAACCCGACAACCCAGAGCAGCCGGACGGGCGGACCAATTGCTGCTGCCTGGGCCATGCTGCGCTACCTGGGGGAAGAGGGATTTCAAAACATTGTGCGCAAATCCCAGGACGCCACGAACAAAGTAATCTCCGGTATTAGTGAAATAGAAGGAATCGATGTAATCGGCAAGCCGGATATGTGCATGTTTACACTGGCTTCGGATGAGGTCAATGTGTTTGAGGTTGATGATGAAATGAGAATGAGAGGTTGGCAGATGATACCGCAGTTTGCCTGCGGCGGCAGCCCGCCAAACTTACATGTTAGCCTGACCCAGGCCAATGTGCCCCATGTAGACCAATTTGTAAAAGATTTAAAAGAAGTGGTTGAAACCCTGCGCAGCAAAGGCTCGGCGGTAAACACTGCTGAGCTTTACGCGATAGTGGATGAAGTTGCAGAAGAGCCTCTTGAAGTAATCATGGCTACCATCATCCCCCACATTGGGCTCAGCGGGATGGATCTGCCAGAAAAGATGGCTCCGCTGAATACTGTTTTAAGCCGTCTGCCGGCCGAAAAGCGTGATCAGCTGTT
>Ga0207421_10005300_pt1 | contig 14505 bp, 9 predicted proteins | sample SodLakKL_010_SED_4_FD_187542 | JGI IMG/M metagenome (GOLD analysis project Ga0207421, IMG submission 187542) | Alkaline sediment microbial communities from Lake Tanatar, Kulunda Steppe, Russia - 8KL_010_SED (SPAdes) (version 2) | ecosystem: Environmental > Aquatic > Non-marine Saline and...
TCGTCTCTATTTTCGGAAAATGTTTCAAATTTTCCGAATATCGATGGAAAATCTTATTTTCCAGTAGATCTCGGTCAAAGACACTCGTGATTATTTGTAATTGCGTTGCGTCATCCACAACTTTACGAGGAATCAAATTCCTCGAATCGAATGAATGCTTTGCATTCATGTAGACGTCAAGGACACTAAAAAACCAAAGAAAAGTCGTGTCCTTGACTATAAATATTTATATGATCTCTCGATCTCCTCCACAAGTTGATGTATAAATACGTGATAAAAGGTGTTATCAAATGGAGATAAATATGAACGGTTATGCGTTACCTAGGCCTAAAATATTCGAATGGAGTCGAGAACTGGATGTTTTGCAGAAGTCCGCGCTATCATTTGTGTTCGCTTGCTTCATAGGTCTGCTAGCTCAGATCCGATTTTACCTCCCTTTCACACCGGTTCCTATCACTGGACAAACTTTCGGAATTTTGCTAGGAGCTATAATACTCGGGAAGACTTGGGGTGGAGTCAGTGCCGGGATGTATGTTGGTGCTGGTGTAGCCGGTATTCCTTGGTTTTCTGGTATGACCGGCGGTATGGGTACATTGACCGGAGCTACCGGTGGTTATCTTATGGGATTCATCATCGCTTCCTTTGTAGTTGGATACGCAGTAGATAAATACGGTCTATCGAGAAACTTTTCAGGTATGCTTGTTCTACTGTTCTTTGCCAACTTCGTTATCATATACGGGATCGGTCTTGCGCATCTCTACCTATGGCTCTCCTTTGTTGGAGGCACATCCGTAGGTATTTTAGAGCTATTGGTGATCGGAGCTGCTCCATTCGTGATCGGAGACATCTTTAAATTGACCATCGTTTCAAGTGTTGCCAATTGGTTCACACCAAAAAAAGCCATGGGCTGAAATGCCAAGCCTTCGAGCTGTCAGTTGTTTCTATGATATACCCACGAACAAAAAAATTTTTATCCCTCGGATCGTTATCTACTGACAAGAGGGATAAAATGAAAGTGAGATGGTTGGGCAACGCTGCGGTGGAGATCTTCGGCGAGAAGCACATATTGATCGATCCAAATTTTACTGTGAAACCAGAAAAAGAGGCGGATATAGTGCTTTTGACCCACGAGCACGACGACCATTTTTCTCCAGAATATCATTCTAGTATCAAAAAGGATGTTGAGCTGTTCGGGCCGAAGACCACTCTGGAAAAATTCGATCTTGGAGGAAAAACGGTGGAACCAGGGGACGAGATCGAGGGAATAAAGGTTTTAGATTGCGACTGCTACGGTTCTGAGGAATCCGTGAGTTACCTTTACCAGGGGATACTTCACTCCGGCGACTCAGCTTATTTCCCCGAGGTGAAGGAAGTGAAACTGATATTCACGGCCTGCTTTCCAGACTATCATGAAGATTATATCTCCGCTTTTAAAAGATTGGATCCCAGGATGGTCATACCGTTCCACTATGATCCGAAAGACGGTCTAGAAGACGCTGAAGGACTGAAAGAAAGGATGGACGAAGAAGGTATCCCTAACAAACTCCTAGAACCCGGCGATCACGTAGAGAGTCAATAGTCGATGATCCGACATCTTGTATCAAATCATTTTCTTCAACGGTTCAACAGGTGAACGTTTATTAACATCTGATGATTTATCATGACCAGAAAATATGAAAGATCATCTCACACTTTTCAAGGAGATCGGAAAGTTAAAAAGAACCGATAGAGAAGGTTGGAAACGGCTCGGCGTCGAAGATGTAGAATCTGTAGCTGATCATTCGTTCAGATGCGCCTTCATCGCTATGCTGGTTGGAGAAAAATTGAACGTGGATATATCCAGGCTCGTAAAGATGCTTCTGGTCCACGATATCCCTGAGGTGAAGATAGGTGATCTTACTCCCTCTGATGGGATCGACGAACGTAAAAAAAGAGTGATGGAAAGAAATGGTTTAGAGTCATTATTGGAAGGAACGTCCTCTCCTATCAAAGATGAATTGATAGAACTCTGGGACGAATTTGAGAACGGCGAAAGCAAAGAGGCTGCGCTGGCCAGAGACATAGACAAGTTAGAGATGATAATACAGGCAAGAGAATATCAAGAAAGATATACTGAAAAAGACTTTTCTGAATTCTTGATCCCCGAAGAGATAGAGACTGAAGAGGTAAAAACTCTGATCGATGATCTAAAGATCGAACTTTAATCCAACCAGTCGACTTCGACTTTTTTTAGCTGATCTAATACTTTTTTTCTTATCTTTTTAGGGGAGGGATAATCGGTTGTTATTTCACCGTTATCCATGACCTTTTCAAGCATAGGTTCCATGTCATTACCACATCCGCATACCGGTCTTTCCTCGTCATCCCATGACTTCATCTCGAAGCTAAAACACTCAGGACATCGATAGACCTGTTTTTTTCCGCTGAATTTACCTCTTTTAGCTACGAGTTCTCCCTCCTTTTCAACTATATCCATTGCATAATTGATAGTTCTGGCGTTGGAGATGGAAGTACCTACGCCGAAGGCGTCGGCACCGGCTTCTTTTAAATCGGGAATACTGTACTCGTCCATCCCGCCTGAACAGATTATTTTACAGTCAACATCTCTTTGTTCTAACTCCCAGATCACTTCTTCAGCTATGGCGGCTAGATCACCTCTTCTAGAGGAAGGAGTATCTAAGCGAACTCCGAAAAGATCATCTCCCATCTCCTCGGCGGCCATGATGGATTCCATGGTTTCGTCGTGGTAAGTGTCCACCAATGCGATCCTTTTCACTCCTTGTGGTAGTACCTCGTGGAAGGCATCGAATGCCTTTCTAGGGTCGCCGAATATTATGGTCAGCGAATGGGGCATGGTTCCCTGGGGTTCCACGCCCACTTCTTCAGCACCGGCGATGCTTGAAACACCGTCGCATCCTCCTATGTAAGCGGCCCTATCGATGAGAGGGGCTAAACCGGGGTGCATCCTTCTTATACCAAAAGATATAACCAAAGAATCTCCGGCCACCTTTGCAACTCTGGCAGATTTCGTCGCTATACCGGATGGATGGCAGATAAATCCCAACAGCGAAGTTTCATGTATACAGAACTGTTTGTAAGGTCCTTCTAAACACAGGACGGGAGTGAAGACGCCCTTACGTCCTTTAGTACGGAAGATGGATCCTTCGGGCATGGCATAGACGTCGATCTTTTTTCCATCCAAGAGTGATAGTACTTCGTCTAGGCCGCAAAATACTCCCCAACTCCAATTCGAGGGCAAGGAAGAAGCGGTAAATTCCGCTACAACGGATTCGTCCCCGACTCCTTTCTCTTGGAAAATTTTCATGGTGTTCTTGAAGTATATGTCCGTGGTCTTTCCCTTTTTTATATCCTCTCCGTCGACGAGGTGAAAGCCTGCCATTTTATCCCTGATCCTTTGAAAGGGAAGTCTGCTTATTATTGTTTTTGTTGTTTGTAACATATCGAAAGAGAACTCGAAAAAGTTCATAAATGACCAAAAAATAGAAATAGGCACTGTGGAATATATAAAGCATAAGTTTGAGTTATCCCCTGATCCAGTTTAATTAGTGGGGACAAGACTCTACAAAGGCACAAAAAGATGTCCATCATGATTTCTAAAGATGAACGTAAAAGGACACACAAAAATATGTGGTTAATTCTAGTATCCTTCATATTAGTTTCAACTACGTTCTGTTTTGGTTTTGTGTCTGCAGAGCCAACTTCTCTTTCATCTGGCTCGGATTTCGTGATAGATGAAGATGAAACCATCACTATCTCGGGCCCTGAATATTCCGTCAAGGGAAATATTTTGATCCGTCAAGGAGGTACTTTGAGTATACATGATACCGATTTTGAGATATTTCAGCAGTATTCCGATCAGTACGGTATAGAGCTGGAACAGGGCGCGACTCTGGAGTTGGTGGATTCGAATCTGAGATCGGAGAAGTCTTTAGACTTTGAATTGAATACGGGTTCTAGATTGAAAGTGGTAGGATCGTCTTTGCACCTACCGGGTGAGATAATAGGTTCTGCAGAGTCCGTTGCATCAATCAGCTCTGATATACGAGCCAAAAATATCAATCTTAACCTCGGAAGTACGTTCTCCGTTGAGGATACCGTGATCGAAACCGAGAAGATTTTGTTGTCTTCACCCAGGGCTTATCTGAACACATCTGTGATCAGATCCGAGTTGATATTCCATTCGGATACCCAGGCGGAATTATACGGGAGTTCGTTCGAAAACATTGAAGTGAGGTCCGGCGAGGCAAGGGTGTTTGGACGATTATACCTCTCAGTTGAAGACTTGATCGGTGTGCCAGTGGGAGGTGCTGAGATGGAAGCGGAAAGGATAGCTGAGGAAGATTGGTTTTATGTCACGGAAACCGATAACAAAGGAGAATGGATAGGATATCTTATCTCCGAAACCATAGACTCCGAAAGATCTAGGTACAAAGGAAATTACCATATCAGCGTTGAACATGAGGGTATAGAAGAGAAAACTACGATATCTCTTCCACCTGTTGAGAGGAGAACTCCAGAGAGAGACCTAGATGAGATCGATGTTTGGCTGGAGATGAAACTGCCCAACGTGGTTTCTTCTACAACCTATTATGACGATTCGAATTTTGATCTGTTTGTGAACTCAACCAGAGAAAGGATGATAGAGACTTATCCCAACGAAGGGATAGATAATTTCGTCCAAGAGGGAAACGTATACCTGGCGGACCAAGGAAGTCTTATGATAGGTGAACACAGTAGGGTCAGGATACTGCAAAAAGAGGATAGATACAGGATAGAGATGAGAGACAGTTCCGAACTCCTGCTGAAAAAGAACAGCAGTATAGTTAGCGACGGACCTCTCAATATTTACGTTCTTGACGATAGTACGTTGTCTCTCCAAGGGGCGCATCTTGAAGTTTCATCGATATACATGACCGGTTCTTCTAATCTGGTGGCCGAGAACGCTCACATAGATGCCGAGCATGTCCATTTTCAAGGAGAGTCGTTCATACTGAGGGATTCGGTCATGGAATCCAGATCACTGAATGTCGAGGCTCATAACGTGATCATGGAAGGGTCTCAAGTCAGTACGGATAAAAACGTAACTTTAGATGCTAACTCGTTTGAGAGTTTGGAAGATCTTGAGTTCGACCACGCAGTCTTTTTTGAGAGCGATACCTTGGATGAGCTAACGGTAACCAACCTAACGGCGCCGAATATAATACCTCAAGAAGGTCTGACCGTGAACAGGAAGTGGCATCTTTATATGGAGATATTCAACGGTCATGACAGATTGGTCCCCTTCGTGGATCTAAACATATACCGTAACGAGCCTTTACAAAAAGAGTTGATCGAATCTGTTTTGGTGAAGGATGGTCGGATGGAAGTGCCGCTGAAAAGCGAAGTTATAACAAATGAACGGAGTAGGTTCGTAGGAAATTATGTTCTAAGGGCGGAAAAAAATGTGAACAGCGAAGTCATGATGAGTGAAACGAGTTTGATAGCTGTTGACGGCAACACCGAAACTGAAGTCAGGTTCAAAGATGAATTTCCGTATTCCATCGTTATGGATGTAGACATGCCCTCAAAAGTCGAGCCAGGCGAACTATTCGAGATCCAAGGCAGAGCAACCTATCAAGGTGCCGACCTAGAGGTAGAAAACGCCACTGTAGAAGTAGAGATGATAGCTCAAGATCAGAGATATACGTGGAACACCACTACTGACGCTATGGGTCGATTCGATATAGAGATCGAGGCACCTACGACGGTCAGTGATCACTCTGTAGATATCAGGGTTTACGATGAATACATGCGGATGGAATCCGAAGAGAGGTTCTCTTTGAAGGTAGAGCGGGATACGGAATCTTCGATGCAAAATTTCTTGTTCTTGAGCACCATGGGTAGATTTATAACTGTTCTCATCATCGTTGTATTGTTGATCCTGGCGTACAAGATAACGACGACCTTATTCGAGAAGGAGTATATGCCCATGTCCTATTCAGACAGATCGAACGAAATCACTGAAAAAATTTTGAACGAGGAGTGACTTGAAAATGGCTGACGATGAAAATGATGCAGGAAAAAAAGAAGCCATCAAAAAACTGACTAAAATATCAGGAGTGGGAGAGAAGACGGCTGAAAATCTATACGAAAATGGTTTTGAATCTCCTGAAGACATCGTGAAAGGTGGTCTTGCAGGACTGGCGGAGATATCTCAGATCGGTTTTCAAACTGCAAAAAATATGTTAGAAGATGCTCAAAAAACAGTTGATGGAGGGGATGAAGAAGAAACTGATCTAGTGGGTGAGATGGAGGAGCTCGAGAGGACTCTTGGAGAGGAAGAAGAGGTTGAGGAAGACGAGCCTGAAGAAGAGGAGATGGATCTGATAGGTGAGATGGAGGAGCTCGAGAGGTCTTTTGAAGAGGAAGAAGAGGCTGAGGAAGAGGTTGAGGTGCCTGAGGAAGAGGAAGAAGAGGCTGAGGAAGAGGTTGAGGAGCCTGAGGAAGAGGAAGAAGAGCCTGAGGAAGAGGAAACTGATCTGATAGGTGAGATGGAGGCGCTCGAGAGGACTTTTGAAGAGGAAGAGGAACCTGAGGAAGAAGAGTCTCAGGAAGAGGTTGAGGAGCCTGAGGAAGAGGAAACTGATCTGATAGGTGAGATGGAGGAGCTCGAGAGGACTTTTGAAGAGGAGCCTGAAGAAGAGGAGCAGCCTACGGATTCGGAGGAAGAAATTATAGAAGAATTTGAACCTGAGGTTGTAGAAGAGGACGGATCAGATCTATATGAGGATGAAACAGAGGGCGTGGAAGATGGACTAGGAAGTTTACTCGAAACCATCGGAGGTGTCGATGAAGGAGATGGGATAGAACCCGATTTTGAGATCGCACAAGAGATAGATAGATGGATAGAAGACACGGTAGGGATCGAGGCACACGTCGGTGAAGAATCTAAATGCCCTATATGCGGTGAGATAGTCTCTATCTATCAGACTATGTGTGATCGATGTGGTGTTGAATTCGTCGAAGGTAAGGTCGAATGTGGAGAGTGCGGCTCCGAGGTGAATCCAGAAGCGATCAGATGTCCAGAATGTGATACCGCTTTAGTGGACGAAAAAACCACTTGTCCTATTTGTGAGTCCATCGTTTACGCATCGGAAGACATCTGCCCTATATGTGGAACAGAGTTTTACGAGGCGAAAGTCAGATGTGGCGACTGTAAATCTACCACGCCGATGGATGCCATCGTCTGTCCAAATTGCGATACAATACTGAGACAGAAGATAATGCAGGAACGCATCGAAGAAAAGATGGCGGTCACCTCGGGAACGACCGAAGTGGATATAGGAGGCATGAGTATACAGCTGCAAGGAGGACTTGACACACCATCTAACCGAAGCAAAGGAACTACTGAGTTTGGAGGTGATCATTCCACTTCATCCGGAAGGATACTGTTTCCCTTCCCAGCGGTTGTCAACCAGAAGGAGATGAAAAAGGCACTTTTGCTCAATGCGGTAAATCAGGACATCGGTGGGGTTTTGATAGAAGGTCATAGAGGAACTGCCAAGTCCGTAGCCATCAGAGGTCTATCGGAAATACTCCCTGAGATAGAGGTGATAGAGGACTGCAGGTTTTCGTGCGATCCTAAAAATCAGGATGAATGGTGCTGGGAATGCGAAGAGAAGTACACCGACGAATCAGTAGAGGATATCCCGGTAAAAACCAGGCCCGTTAAAGTCATCGATCTACCTCTCAACGCGACTGAAGACCGTGTCGTGGGCACCCTGGATGTCGAGAAGATGATGCAAGAAGGAGTTAAAGCCTTCCTCGAAGGCATCCTCGCCGAGGTCAACAGGGGCATCCTTTACGTTGATGAGATCAACTTGTTGGACGATTTCATAGTTGACGTTCTATTAGATGCTGCCGCCATGGGTAGAGTTACTGTTGAAAGAGAGGATATAAGCGTTACTTATCCTTCTAACTTTATATTGGTGGGAAGCATGAATCCAGAAGAAGGTGCTCTCAGACCACAGCTTTTGGATAGATTGGCTCTCAACATCAAAGTGAAGGGTATCCCCGATTCCAAGGAGAGAAGGAAGATCATAGACAGGAGAGAACAATTCAACGAAGATCCACACGCATTCAGAGAAGAATGGAAGGACGAACTGGAGAAGTTGAAAGATAAGGTGGAAAAAGCTAAAGAACGGATGGGCAAAATAAAGATCCCCGATAGGATGGACGAAGTGATAACCCGGGTCTCCGTGGATTTCGAAGTAGATGGACACAGAGCGGATATAATCATGAGGAGAACCGCTAGGACCAACGCGGCCTTTGAAGGACGTACCGAGGTGAACAGGAACGACATCACTTTAGCTGCGAAGATGGCGCTACCTCACAGGATGAAGAAAGGTCCTTTAGAGGAACAGGAGTTCAGTGTAGAACGGTTAAAAAGACTCGTAAGGCAGTACTCGTGATATGATTTTTAAGATTGAAAAATCCTTTATAATAGGTGCTCTACTTACTTAAATCGATCAACCTTGAGTAGTGTTCAAGAAGAAGTGATCTTAGGAGCGGAATCAAATGGCTGATGAAGAAGATCAAGAAGAGATGGAAAACGATAAGATGGAGGACGACTTAGATTTAGTTCTTGAAGGGAAAAGCGGAAAGGATGAATCGAAGAAGACTCCCTCCATCCCAACAGGGCTAGCGTCACTTGGAGACATGATCGAAGAGAAAGTGATGTCAACGGTGAAACAGAGAGAAGAACGAATGCGGGATTCAATGAAGAAAACGGTAAGAGAAAGGGAGAGAAAGATAAGAGAAAAGATGCAGGAGCGTATCGATAGAGCGAGAGAGAAGTGTGAAGAAGACAAATCTAAACTCATGTCTCAGCTGGAGAAAGAGAGAGATGGAAAAGAAGAGATAAGGAAAGAACTCCAAGAAAAAATAGAAGATCTAAGAGATAAAATAGACACCAAGGCCTCTGAAATAGATGAACTCAAAGAGCAGCACGTTAAGGAAAAGAACCAGCTCAGGGAAAAACATCAGGAAGAGATCAAGGAACTGAACCAAAAGATCGAGGAATTGAAAGATGAGCATACCCAGGAGAAAGAAGAACTCAGAGAAAAACTCAAAGAAGAGAAAGAAGAACTCAGGAACGATTACGAGATGGAGAAAGAAGGATTGAGAGATAAGTACGAGAAAGAGAAAAAAGATATACAAGAAAAGATCGAAGAACTTAGGAACCGATTGGAAGAGAAGGAAAGAGAAGCGGAACAGAAGAGAGACGAATTGAGAAAGAACTATGAAGAGGAAAAAAAAGAACTGAGAGAAAGATTAGAAGAAGAAAAGAACGATCTAGAAGCTAAGCTGGACGAGGAGAAAAAAGAGCTTCGTTATAATCTTGAGAGAGAAAAAGTGGACATAAAGAACCGCCTTCAGGAAGAGATAGAAGACCTACGACAGAGACTAGAAGAAGAAAAAGAAAGAGGAGGAGGAGGACTTCCTGGCATCATGGGTTCTTTTGAAGATATGGAGGCCGGATTCGGTATAGGGGATGGCCTGACCGAGAAGTTGAAGGATAAATTGAGGGAACCGGTTTTCCCATTCCCCGCGATAGTTGGACAGGAAAGGATGAAAAGAGCTCTCTTATTGAACGCTGTAAACCCAAAGATAAACGGCGTACTAGTATGGGGTGAAAAAGGCTGTGGAAAGAGAACCGCGATGATCTCTTTGGCCGAGTTACTATCCGAGATAGAAGATGTTGATTCCGATGAAGATGAAGTCAAAATATGGACAGATCCTGAAAGATATATAAGCGGGACTATCCATTCCAGCAAAACCGATACCACATTGTCGGTGGACAAGATATTGAAAAACGGCGGTATGAACGTAAAAACTCTGAAAAGCTGCGAAAAAACAGGAACTCCTATGATAACCGTTGAAACCCTTTCCTTTTTCGATAAGTACATGCTTTCTTATCTCGATTCCTTCGATCTCCAGGTAAAAGTCGAGATGATCGAGGATATAGACGAGAGGCGGGAGATAATACGAAGGAGGAAAGATTATGACGAAGATCCGGAGGCTTTCTACGAGGAGTATGAGGAGAAATGCCATGATCTCCGCGATAGGATAGTCAGAACAAGACAGATGCTGCCGGCGGTGACCATAGGAGCTAGACAGAGAAACACGGTCTCTAACATATCTGCCCACGCTTCACTTCCTTCTGGAAGTGATATAATGCTGGAGGAGATATCGAGGACCATAACCGCCTACGACGGAAGAGAAGAGGTCACTGATCAGGATATACAAGAAGCAGTCGATATCATGTTCGTGAGTAAGGCAAGAGATTTCCTCCTTGAAAAGATCTGATATCGTTAAAGTTCTAAGGAAAGACTTACATACATCCACTGATGATATTTATTTATAGGAGTCCACTTCCCGTGGGGATAAATCATCATGCCTACCCTTGAAGAGAAGATAAAGAAAAGATTGGATAGAGAATTTGGGTCGAAGATATATCGTAAAGATTTTACTCTAGGTATAAGGGTCCCCTTCACCCATGTTGCCGAACTCAGAGATTCTGACTTAGAGCCTTTGAAAAAGAGTGTGAAAGAGATTGGTGTGGAGAATATAAAAAGGGACACGGTCACCACTCTGCTTGTATCGAATGAGGATAGTATCGAATTCGAAACGGAGATGCTGATCCGAGCCATAGAGAACAACACGGTAGAACCGATACAAAAGGCGGTGGTGAGTACAGGAAAGAGGAAGATCCAGAGGATCGATGAGAAGATCAGAGAGCTACTGAACGAGAGCAGTATGAGGGCTTCATCCATCACGAGTGGAGGAGGTAGTGGGGGCGCAAAAGTCGAAGAGAGCTATAAATTAGGAGGAAGAGGCAGAGTCGTAGGTTACACAAAAGCCAGAGACGACGTCAGTTTTGGAGATGTTGCAGTGGTTCCAACCCTGAGGACTGCGGTGAGCAAAGGAAGTTTCCAAGAGCACGCTCTGGGAGGAAACAGGATAAGAGTCAAGAGAGAGCATCTGAGAGAAAATATATATCGGACCCGGACCAAACTGTACCATCTGTTAGTTGTCGATACGAGCTACCTTCCTGATGAAACTAGAAAGATCAGAACATTGGAAGAGATAGCCAAAACGGTGCTTACAGTATCCTACGAAAAGCGTTCTTATGTAGGGATGATCTCTTCATCGGGAAACGAGGCAAAACTTGAACTCCCCTTCACCACGGAAGTCGATAGAGGTGATGAAGTCCTCAACAGATTGAAGTACGGCGGTCTTTCTCCTTTAGCCTCGGCACTCAGGATGGGACTGATATTATTGGAAAGGGCTAGAGGAAGTCGTACCGATGTTATACTCACCATGATGGTGATAACAAGGGGTAAAGCCAACGTTCCTTTGTATCCCGGTGGTTATGTCCGGAGAGAATTGATGGATCTGTGTAAGATGATAAGTCAATCTATGATAAACACCATCATAGTCAACGTGGGTGCCGAGAGGTCCAATACATTATTGAAGGAGATGGCTTACAGGACCCAAGCAAGATATTATGAACCTCCGCTGCTCGGCGAGAAGATAGAAGATGCTAGAGATATACTCGATTCCATAAGAGGTAAAGGTGAAAAAGAAGTGGTAGAAGCGGGAAAGAAATTTTTGAAGGACTTAGAAAATTAGAAAACCTGTAATAAGGAGAGTATAAGGAGCACGATAAATCCTATTATGATTATCAGGGAGCCCAACCTTGCGATGACGGCACCGTTGATACGTTTTTCGTCTGTAATCTCTAAATCGTCCGTGTCTTCTTGTTCTAAAACTCCTTCGACTTTTGTATCGGCAGCAGGTTTTTCTTCAGTTTCGGATTTTTGTCTAGTATCTCTTCCTTTTTTTACTTCTTTGATCCTGTCAGCTAGAGCTTTCTTTTCCGCCTTTAAATTTTCCATCTTTTTGTCTATGAATTTTTCGATCTTTTCGTCACCTTCATTTTCTTTTGCCAGTTGTCTGAGATCCTTTATGTCCTTGTTGATGTGTTTTACTCTGTCTTTTAGATCTGAAATATATGCATTTTGGAGCTCTACTTCTTTTTGTTCGAACTCTTGCTCCAGCTTTGGTATCCTTATCTTTTTTATCCTTTCCCCCTCTTCTAATTTCCTTTTACTAGAGTGTTGACTTTTATCATCTAGATCTGGTTGAGGATTGGAAGCTTCTTTGACGTAAGTATTTCCTCTGTCTGGCATTTTGTAATCCACTCTTTTTTTTATACTTTCTAAGTCTATGAGAGGAGAATCCTCTAATCTACTATATAAACTTTGGACTTTATTAAGATTTTCCTCAACTATCTTTGCCTTTCTTTTAAGGCTGACTATGGATTCGGCAAAATTTTTTCTGCTTCCTTCACCTCTCATCCTCTTTTTTGCCATCTCTTCTATTTCATGGTTAAAGATATCCTTTTTTTGCTGAAGCTCGTTCCTCTTCGAGCTCAACAACTGCGCTATATCTTTTGCCTCTTCAAAGGTTTTCTTCAATTCTAGACTGGACCTGCTCACCAATTTTTTTACTTCTCCGGGACTCATGGTTTCCGAAGAGTATGTAGCCAAGTCGGGATTTATACGCTGCTGTGTTTCTAGTCTTCTGATCACATCTTCAGCCTCTGTCAACCAAACCGGTCTGTAGATGAATCCGTCCTTATCTTTGAGAATATTTTCGCAGGATATGTCTAATTCTACTCCGTCACAATCTACCAGGTAACTTACGACCTCGTGGTTTTCATCCCTTTTTGCATCTACCACCCTACCTAGTTTCTCTCCTGTCTCCTGAAGATAGACAGGTTTTCCGGTATGTTTTTCACCGGGCCAAAAGATCTGTTTAAAGGATCTTGCAATCTCGCTCATCTTTTTCCTTCCAGATTTTCATGGGTCAAACTGGTCCTAGTTATAAAAATTAAGAAAGCAGGCGATATAAAGGTTTTTTGAGATTATATAATGCAAATTATTATTTAGATGATTCATATTTTGTTGTTGGAAATCTATTTATACTGCTACCACGCATTATTTTGTTGAGGTACTAATGATGGCGCTTTCAGTTAGCAAAAAATATGGGGTAGTTCTTATAATGTTCGTCTCCTTTTTATTGACCATGGTGAGTGTAACCAGTGCATTCCAATTTGTTGAAGATGAGCGGGATCCGGTTTTTGAGGAGATAGATGATAAGAGTCCACGAGAAGAGATGGGTCCAGAAAGGATAGAAAGAAGTAGAGATAGGATCACAAGGGATGAAAAAGGGGAAGCCAGTTGGTCCACGAATGGTGGTGAACGTGGAGGATCCCCTACAGGATACGGGGGTACTATCGAGCAGGATGTAGATCCTATCGGTGCGCAAGAAGATCCGACGAGAAATCCAACGGAGATAACGGATTGGCATGAGCTAGACGAGGTGAGAGACGATTTAGATGGTGATTATATACTGATGAACGATCTGGACGAGGATACTGCCGGCTATGACGATCATGCGAGTGAAACAGCTAATGATGGCGAAGGTTGGGAACCATTAGGTAACTGGGATGAAGTTGGTTTCACAGGGACTTTCGATGGTCAGGGGTACACGATCAGTGATTACTATATCGATCGGGATGGGTACGATGTTGCATTATTCGGATCATTGGGACACCCTGATGCCCATGAAGGCTATATTTCAAATCTGGGTGTTGTTAATGTATCTATAACTGGCGATGGATGGGGTGCGGGAGGACTAGCAGGATATAATTCGGGTACGATAGAGAATTGTTATGCTATGGGCACTGTAAGTGGAGATACACGTGTAGGTGGACTTGTTGGAAAAAATCGAGAGGGTACTGGTGAAATAATCAATTCCTATGCTGTAGTGGTTGTTAGTGGTGGCTCTTATGTAGGCGGTCTAGCGGGTAGATATGGAGAAATATCCGACAGCTTTTGGGATGCTGATGTAGAACCAACTGATAATGAGATCGGTACAGGTTTACCAACGGAAGATATGCAGGATTTCGAAACCTTCGATGATGCCGGATGGGACATAGCCAGGGTCCAGGATTGGGATGAACACACTTGGTTCATAGATGACGGAGAAGATTACCCTAGATTGTCTAGTCAAATATATGATCTTGAATTTACACTTACCATAAATGTTGTTGGAGAAGGGACTACTGATCCGGCCCCTGATACGTATACGTATAACTGGATGCAAGAGATAACCATCACGGCGATACCTGACTCGGGCTACACCTTCAACAACTGGCTTGGCGATTACCCGGACTCGCTAGACAACGAGGACAAGTACAATGGAGAGATCACCATCTCCATGGACTCGGACAAGGAGATCACCGCATACTTCATCGAGGAAGGTAAAAGTAGGCGGGTGGTGGAGAGCCAGCGGGGATGGGAGAATGAGACGGAAGAGCACGACGGTACGGTGGTGGAGAACGGTGAATTGAGTTTAGATACTGAAGAAGTTACA
>Ga0207421_10005304_pt1 | contig 14501 bp, 13 predicted proteins | sample SodLakKL_010_SED_4_FD_187542 | JGI IMG/M metagenome (GOLD analysis project Ga0207421, IMG submission 187542) | Alkaline sediment microbial communities from Lake Tanatar, Kulunda Steppe, Russia - 8KL_010_SED (SPAdes) (version 2) | ecosystem: Environmental > Aquatic > Non-marine Saline and...
CCCGTTATTGAATTTACAAACTCAAGGAATATGTTAAACTGATCACAGCAACTATTAAGGAGTGTTGTAATGGCAAGAAATGATTATGAATCGTTAACGAGTATCGATAAAGCAGCCAGGGTATTCAAACAGCTATGCCGGGAACCCCATGAATATCAAATAACTGAATTGGCCAGGTTAACAAAAATAAACAGGACTACTTTACATCGATTATTGCGAGCCCTCGAAACACATGGTCTGGTCCAAAAAACAGAAAAGAAAAAAACTTATAAACTGGGCCCGATGGCCTATGAAATGGGCTCTGTATACCTGAACAGTTTCAATTTTGGAGATAATATCATCCCTCTTCTCGATAGAATATCCCATGAATCCCAGGAGTCGGTTGGAATTGCCATTAGAGAAGGTGAAAAAGTAATCTCGTTATATGAAATAGAAGTCGAGCAGCCCTTAAAAATGAATTACAGGCCGGGACTGGTTTACCCCATGAACAGAGGCTGTTACGGAAAATGCCTGATGGCTTATTACGACCAGAAAAGAGTGAGCGAGATGCTTGATGAAATGACATTTGAAAAAGTGTGTATAAACACCTTGACGGAAAAGGAAGAGATTTTAAAAGAGTACGAGCGGATCAGGAAACAGGGTTATGTAATTAGTAATGAAGAAACCTTCCGATATGCAGTCGGCGTCGGCATCCCTATACCAAGCCCGGACGGTTCAATCAAGAGCTGTGTCGCCATCTCCTTTTTAAAAAATGATGACTATAAGAAAAAGATTGAAGACTTTAAGGAAATGCTTTTTAATTATAAAGATGAAATCACCAGGTACATGGTTTAGATTAATTCTTTTCAGCTCTTTTCTTTAACCGGCACCAGGATTAGCTTTACGCCATGTAAGTTTTTCCTACCCACTTCGTCCCCATTTTATAGACTATATGCTGAAAAAATAAAATAATCTCAATAAGGCTTGCCATGAGTTGTATATTGTGCTAATATAAAAACATGTTCAATTTGAGCACTATATGTTCGCTATACGAACATATAGTTTGTTAAAGGGGATAGTAAGGGAATTAAATAGGCTAATTTAATTGGGAAGGAGCTAAAATAGGCATGATGGATCTACTCATCAAAGGTGTAGAAATCGCGGATCCAATAAATGGCCGGTTTTACTGTAATATTGGCATAAAGGACCATAAAATCAAGATGGTTTCAGAACAAAATATTGAGGCCGAGAAGATAATTGAAGCCAGCGGGTTGATTGCAGCCCCTGGCTTTATTGATATTCATATGCATGAAAGTGAAGTGACCGAAGAAACAGCGAGCCTTGAAATGTTCGAACATATGGCCCGAATGGGAGTTACTACCGCTGTCGGCGGTAACTGTGGATTAAACACTTGCAAAAAAAGTGCAGCCGGTTATTTTAACTTGCTTGAACAAAGCGGGATCCCTATCAACTACGTGGGCTTCACCGGATACGGATATAGCAGGGAACAGCAAGGGCATGAATTGAACCGGCCTTTAACCTACCCGGAGTTTGAAGAGCTGGCCCCTCTGATCAGGAACGACCTGGAAAAAGGGGCTTGTGGTGTCTCTTTGGGACTTGAATATGTCCCCGGTATAAGCACAGAAGAAATGATTTGGCTGGGGCAACTGGTTAAAGAGTATCCGGACCGCCTCATCTCCGCCCATTACCGCTACGATTCAGACCGTTCCCTGGAAGCGCTTGCAGAATTAATTATATTATCCCGTGAAACCGGGGTTCCTCTTCAAATATCCCATATTGGCAGCTGTAACGCATTCGGCCAAATGGATTCAGCCCTGGAGATGTTCGATGCCGCTTTGAAGGCAGGCGTAGACATATCCGCAGATGTATATCCCTACAACGCTTTCAGTACCATGATTGGCAGCGCTGTATTTGATGAGGGCTGTTTCGAAAGGTTGAGAGCTTCTTATGATTCCCTTCTGGTAACTGAGGGTAAATACCGGGGTCATAAATGCACTGAAGATATATTCCTGGAACTGCGTTCCCAGGCCCCGGATACTTTGATAGTGGCATTTGTCATGGATGAAGATGAAATTGTAACAGCGCTAAAGCACCCCGAAATAATGATCGCCAGTGACGGCTTCCTGCGATCAGGACAGGGACATCCCCGGGCAAGCGGCGCTTTTCCTCGTGCTCTCGGAAAATATGTCCGGGAAGAAAAACACCTTGACCTGGTTGAGGCAGTTAAAAAGATGACTTTGTTACCGGCCCACAGGTTAGGATTAACCCAAAAAGGCAGGGTAGCTGCAGATTACGATGCGGACCTGGTCCTATTTGATTTTAATAAAATCAGCGACCGGTCTAATTACGAAAAACCTGCTGTCCCTCCCGAAGGTATCGAACATGTACTTGTAGGAGGCAAGCAGGTTGTCTGCAATAGTAAATATACTGGAGGTGATAATGGCACGGTAATCAGGACCGGTTAAGGAAGTTAATGAAAGAAAATAATGAAAGAAATCTTAATCGATATTATAAACATTAAATCCCAACCTGGGTTCCTGGTCAGGGTGCCGATGCTAACAGTCGATCAAGCTGTCTCCAAATAGTTAAACTGCTGGCATAATTGACAAAAGGAGGTTTATACTTTGCTGGCCAACACATCAGAATCAACCAAGAAAAGTAAATTTAAATTTCCCCATGTCCTGGTTTTGCTTTTTATCGTTATTATTATTGCTGCCATCTTCACCTACATAGCTACTCCGGGACAGTATGACAGGATGGAGGTTGAAGGCAGGACAGTAGTAGATCCTGGCTCATACCAGATCGTAGAAAGAAACCCGGTAGGGCCTTTTGGCATCCTCCAGGCCATTCCCAAAGGCCTTGGTGAAGTACAGTTAATTGTATTTTTTATTTTCATTGTCGGCGGTGCATTTGGCATCATCAACAAAACCGGCGCCATCCACAGGGGTATTAACTCATTGACCAAATCCTTGAAAGGCAAGGAACAGCTTATCATTCCGGTAATGATGCTTGTTTTTTCCCTGGGTGCCGGTTTGCTGGGGTTAATTGAAGAGTTCTTACCCTTTATTCCCATCATGGTGATGCTCTGCCTTGCCCTGGGATTTGACTCCCTAACCGGCGCAGGGATAGTAATGATCGGTGCCGGTGCAGGATTCGCCGGAGCATTTATGAACCCCTTTACAGTCGGGGTTGCCCAGGGTATAGCAGAACTGCCCTTGTTTTCCGGTTTGGAATACCGGTTAATTGTGTGGGCAGTGATCACTTTGATCGGGATTGCATTTGTTTATTTTCATGCCAACAGGGTTAAAAAGAACCCGAAATTAAGCCCCGTATATGAAGAAGATCTAAAGAAAAAAGAAACCCTGGTTAATAACAACAACGAAGAGGTAAAAGAACTGGAAGGCAAGCATAAGGTTGTTTTAGTCGTAGTCCTGGTCTTCTTTGGCCTACTGGCCTGGGGCGTAATCAGCGAAGGCTGGTATATCCTTGAGATAGCGGCCCTTTTCCTCGGCATGGGTATTGTTGCCGGCCTCGTCGGCAGGCTTTCACCTGATGATATTGCCGACGGCTTTGTAGTCGGAGCCAAGGAGTTAACCATGGCCGCCCTGATTGTCGGTATAGCCAGGGCAATTTTGGTTGTCCTCGAAGAAGGCTTCATTATTGATACCGTCCTGCACGGCATGTCAACAATGCTGCAGGGCTTTCCCGCCTACCTTTCTGCTGCAGGGATGTATTTCTTCCAGATTCTGCTTAACATCATCGTTCCTTCCGGCAGCGGCCAGGCTGCACTAACCATGCCAATCATGGCGCCCTTATCAGACCTGGTCGGCGTAACCCGCCAGACGGCAGTTATTGCATACCAGCTTGGTGACGGCTTCACCAACGTCTGGTCACCAACATCTGGCTTTTTCATGGCCGGATTAGGACTGGCCGGTGTAATGTGGGATAAATGGGCCAAGTGGTTCCTGCCATGCCTGGCAATCTGGATAGTCGCTGGAATCATCCTGGTTAGCATTGCCCAGATCATTCATTTAGGACCTTTCTAGAAAACTGACCCGGGAACAAAAAAGCCCCGGCTGATTGATATACCGGCCGGGGCTTTAAAATTCTGAAGGAGATCAGTAATAATGACCTTAAACAGTTATCAAAAAGCACTTGAACATCTTGACGAAGATAGAATTATTGAACTTACAAAAAAGCTCATTGCCATTCCCAGTTACCACGGCCTGGAGGCGCCAGAAAAAGAAGTTTCCTCATACCTTTATAAGTACTTGCTTGATGAGGGATTTGAGTCTGAACACATATCTGTTGCTGGTGAAAGAAAAAATGTCATCGCCTGGTATGGAGCCAACTCCGATAAAGAAAAAACTTTGATGCTTGAGGGGCACATGGATACGGTAGATGTAAAGAATATGAGCGTTGATCCTTTTAGCGGTAACATTGAAAATGGCAATATATACGGGAGGGGCTCGGTAGATATGAAAGGAGCCCTTGCCGCCATGGTCGGCGCCCTCATGGCGATAAAAAAAGCCGGAATTCAACTTGACGGCCGGGCTTATTTTGCCGGTGTAGTCGATGAAGAGAGAAATTACCGGGGCGCTGACTATATCGCCAAAAACGGCCCCATAACCCGCTATGCCATCGTAGGAGAACCGACAGAACTGGAAATCCATAACGGCCACAGGGGCCTGATCTGGATTGAAGTTAAAGTCAATGGGAAATATGCGCATGGCGGAACCCCGGAAAAAGGGATCAACGCCATAGAGAAAATCAACTCCGTTATAACAGAAATTGTAACAAAGCTAAAACCTGAGATTATGAAAAGAAAACACCCCGTCACCGGGCCTTCCCACTTGAACCTGGGACACATCAAAGGAGGGACACAACCGAGCACCGTGGCAGGAGAATGTATCCTGCAGATGGATCGCAGGTGGCTCCCCGATGAAAGTCAGGAAGGAGCGGTACAGGAAATAGAAAACATACTGGCCAATTTGAAGAAAAAGGATCCTGAATTTGATGCCACCGTAACGGTTATGGACGATAATATGGACATTCAATTTCCTCCGCTGGTATGCGAAGAACAGTCCCCACTGGTCAATATTCTCAAAGAGGCGTCTTCTGAGGTTTTGAACAGATCCAAAACTTCTTACTTCCCGGCCTGGACTGACGGATCCATCTTGAGCAGGGATGGCGGTATTGAAACAGTAGTTCTAGGACCCGGCCACCTGTCGTCAGCCCATTCAGAGGAAGAATTCTGCCCGGTACAGGAAATTATCGATGCCAGCAAGATATACATATATTCTATTTTGAAAATCTGTAGTTAAGTACGCCCGGGTCTTAAAACAAAAATCCAATTCAAAGCCCTCTCATGAATATTATTCTTCAACCACGCAGACAGCTTCAGGAATATTCATAAGCGGGCTTTTTTATGCCTGTTGATTACTCAGTCATTTTCCTGCCATATTTATAAACCCGGAGACGAACGCCTTGCCGCATTAAACCTTTCCATAAAGGCCCCAACCCGGCCGGCAACTTCTTCCTTATTTCTTCCCTGCTCTACCAGTTTCATAATAGCGCTGCCAATAATTGCAGCACTGCCATGATTGCCGATCGATTGGACTTGTTCCGGTCTAGAAATTCCAAAACCAAGGGCCAGCGGAACATCTGTGATTGAGCTAACTTTCTCTAACAATTTATGCGCCTGCACAGGTATTGTGTCCCTGACCCCGGTAATCCCGGCCACAGAAACACAGTAGATAAAACCGCTGGACCGCTTAACGGTCTTTTTTATGCGTTGATCAGAACTGGTGGGAGCCAGGAAGCAGATATAATGGATTCCGGATTTTTTAAGATTCATGGAAAACGCTTCACTCTCCTCGAGGGGCAAATCGGGGACAAGAACCCCGTCCACTCCGTTACTTGAAGCAGAATCTATAAATTTAGAGAGGCCGTAACTAAATATAGGGTTGTAATAACTCATAATTAAAAGCGGTATCTTAACCCTGGATTTCAACCTGCCAGCCAGCTTTAATACATCTTCCAGGGTAACTCCTTTTGCTAAAGCCCGCTTTGAGGCAGACTGGATTACAGGGCCATCTGCTACCGGGTCGGAAAAAGGCACTCCCAATTCCACCATATCAGCCCCCCTGCGAGCCATTTCCTGAACAATCGCTTCAGTTGTTTCTAAGTCTGGATCGCCTGCCGTGAGGTAAGCTATGATGCCTTTAAGCTTTGCGGTTTTAAGCCAGGCAAATTTATGGTCAATGCCGTTCATAATTAATTAACCTCCTTTACAGCCGATAGAATCGATGACACTTCGGCTACATCCTTATCGCCCCTACCTGAAAGGCAAACAACAACAATATCCTCACCGGTCGTAAAAGGTATCAGTTTTTCCAGGTAAGCAAGGGCATGAGCACTTTCCAGTGCAGGAATTATGCCTTCGCTTTCTGCAAGCAACTTAAAAGCCTGTAAGGCTTCCGTATCCGAAACAGCGGCATATACAGCCCGCCCCGATTCCATCAAATGAGCATGTTCAGGCCCGACCCCGGGGTAATCAAGGCCGGCAGAAATGGAATGCGCAGGGTTGATTTGTCCGTTTTGGTCCTGCAGCAGGTAACTCAGGCTGCCGTGCAGTACTCCTGGACGGCCGCCGCTTAAACTTGCGGCATGGTTGCCCGGGGCTAGATCCCTGCCCGCGGCCTCAACTCCGATCAATTTAACCTGCCTGTATTCTAAGAAATTATGGAAAAAACCGATTGCATTGCTGCCCCCACCCACGCAGGCAAGCAGGTAACCCGGTAGTTTTCCCGTGGAAGCAAGAACCTGTTCCCTGGTTTCAGCACCGATAACCACTTGAAAATCTCGAACCATGGCAGGATAGGGATGAGGCCCCACAACAGAGCCGATAATGTAATGGGTATTATCTATGCTCGATACCCAGTCCCGCATTGCTTCATTGGTGGCATCCTTTAAGGTTTTACTTCCCGAAGCAACGGGAATTACTTTTGCTCCCAACAGTTTCATTCTGAAAACATTAAGCTCCTGGCGCTTAACATCTTCTTCCCCCATGTATATTGCACACTCGAGGCCAAATAGTGTCGCCACAGAAGCGGTGGCCACCCCGTGCTGGCCGGCGCCGGTTTCGGCTATAATCCGGCTTTTACCCATTCTTTTCGCCAGCAATGCCTGTCCCAGGGTATTGTTTATTTTGTGAGCCCCGGTGTGGTTTAAATCTTCCCGCTTCAGGTATATTTTCGCTTTACCGTATTTCTCAGTAAGGCGGCCGGCATAATAAAGAGGTGTCGGCCTGCCGCTGTAGTTTTGGTGATAATATTGAAGCTCTTCCCAAAAGCAGGGGTCTTTTTTACAATTCCGGTAGCTTTTTTCCAACTCCGCAAGGGCGCTCATAAGTGTTTCCGGCACAAAGCGGCCTCCGAAACTGCCAAAATAACCTTTCCTATCAGGTAATTCCATTTGTTTCCCACCTCCGAACCTCGTTCACAAACTGCTTGATCAAGTTAATATCTTTTTCCCCCTCTTTTTCAACTCCCGAGCTGACATCGACCCCTTCAGGCCGGATCGACTGCAGGGCTTCGTAAACATTACCAGGATTTAAGCCACCTGCTGCAATCAACCAGCAGGGTATGACATCAGCCTGAAATGGCTTAAAGCTCTTCCAGTCCCAGGTCACTCCAGTTCCTCCCAGCTGGCCGGGAAGATAAGAGTCGATCAAGCAGGCCATGATCTTGCCCCGGTAGGCCTTGATGTCACTAAATCCCCTTTCCGGATCGGCACTGAAGGCTTTTATTGCTTTACCGGAAAAACGGCTGCAATAGGAAGGCCCTTCCGCCCCGTGAAACTGGAGCAGATCCAGTCCAAGATAGTTTTGGATCCAGGATACTTTTTGCTCCGATTCGTTAACAAATACACCGACTTTCTTTAAGCCCCGGGGAAGTCGCTCGATTATATTGCCGGCTTCCTCTACGGTAATTTTCCGCCTGCTTTCAGCAAACACAAAGCCCACTGCATCAACCCCCGCTTCAGCGCAGGCCTTTGCAGCCTCTAAAGATGTAATACCGCATATTTTGATCCACATTATACTTTTCTCACCTTTCAACCCCGCCTGTTCAGCAAGGATTTCAGTTTTACTGCGGGATTCCCGGCCCTGATCAATGTCTCCCCCACCAGAACGGCATTCACTCCAGCCTCTTGCATCAACTCTATATCTTCCCTGGACCTGATCCCGCTTTCGCCAACTACCAGGATATTATCCGGCACCAATCCGGCCAGTTCCAGGGTGGTCGAAAGGTCAACCCGGAAAGTTTTTAAATCCCTGTTATTAATACCGACCATTCCGGCACCCGCTTCAAGAGCTACTTCCAGTTCCTGGCGATCATGGGCCTCTACCAGGGCCTCCATATCTAGAGAGCGGGTTAAATCCAGAAGGGATTTTAAAAGGTGTTTGTCCAGGATGCCCAGGATCAAAAGAAGCGCATCAGCCCCATTAGCCCTTGCTTCATATACCTGGTATTGATTGATAATAAAATCTTTGCATAAAACAGGCAGCCCCGTCATTTGTTTAACCGGCTTTATAAAGGCCCTGCTTCCTTTAAAGTAGTTCTCCTCGGTAATCACAGATATCGCACTGGCCCCACCCCTTCTGTATGCCCTGGCCAACTTTATAGGGTCAAACCCGGGGCCAAGATCGCCTTTAACCGGGGAAGCGCGCTTGATTTCAGCAATAATTGAGCATTCCCGACTTTCTGCCAGGGCCTGCTTAAACGGCAGAGGGGGTTCCAGTCCAGAAATTTTTCCCATCAGCATCTCCAGGGATATTTGCTTTTGATCCCGGGCCAGCTGTTCTTCCTTGTTTTTTACAATTTTTTCAAGAAGCATAAATTCAGGCAGACGACAGGCGAACTTCTGCCTTCCCCCCCTTTCCAGAAACCCGGCCACAAAAATGTTTGAGGTCATCGAGCTTCTGCCTGGCCCGCCCTGATGAAACCGCTTCCCGGGCCATTTCAATTCCCTTAGAAAAATCAGGAACCTTATCTGACGCGTACAAAACAGCAGCTGCATTAAGCAGGGCCAGGTCGAGTTTCGGCCCCGGCAGACCATTCAGTATCCGGGTGGCACACTCGGCATTCTCTCTTAAGCTTCCCCCCTGCAAATCCGCTTCAACAGCTCTTTGCAGGTCCAACTTTTCCGGATCAAGGTGATATTTTCTAATGGCGCCATCCCTGATCTCAGTTACTTTTGTTGGACCCAGGGTCGACAGCTCATCCATACCCCCTGCGCCGTGGACGACCAATGCCGATTCAACACCTAAACCGATCAGCACCTCTCCGATTATATCGGTCAATTCCGGAGCGTAAACCCCGACCAACTGAACTTGAACACCAGCCGGATTGACCAGCGGTCCAAGCAAATTAAAAACAGTTCTGATACCGATTTCTTTCCTGGCCTTTACAGCGTGCTTCATGGCAGAGTGGAAAGTGGGGGCAAACAAGAAAGCGATGCCTGTTTCTTCAATACACCGGGCTGCGGTATGCGGTGGAAGATTGACATTGACTCCCAGGGCTTCCAGGACATCGGCACTGCCGCACTTGCTCGATACAGCACGGTTCCCGTGCTTGGCCACCGCCACGCCGCATGCTGCCGCTATAAAAGCTACGGTAGTCGAAACGTTGAAGGTATGCAGCATGTCTCCACCTGTCCCGCAGGTGTCGGCCAGCCTCATACCGGGGACTTTGACCGGTAGAGCCTTGGCCCGGATTGCCTTTGCAAAACCGGTAATTTCTTCCCTGGTCTCGCTTTTCATGCCCAGGGCCGTAATTAAACAAGCCACCTGGGAATCTGTAGCCGTGCCCTCCATAATCTCTGACATAACCGCGTAGGCCTGTTCTTCCTCAAGGTTTCTACCACCGGTTATGACCGCTATGGCCTCAGTAACTCTCATTTATGAACAACTCCTTCTTTGAGAAAATTATTAATTATTTTTTTACCGTTTTCAGTTAAAACTGATTCCGGGTGAAACTGAACTCCCTGGATTGGTAGCTCCCGGTGCTTCAACCCCATCACCTCACTATCTTCCGAAACTGCCGTTACTTTGAGTACCTCCGGAACAGTATTAGGATTAACCGCGAGGGAATGATACCGGCCCGCCAGGAAAGGATTATCCAAACCTGCGAAAAGTTCTTTTCCATCATGCTTGATCATGGAGACTTTGCCGTGCATAAGTTTTTTAGCCGACCCGATTTCTGCCCCAAAAGCCCGGCCAATGACCTGGTGCCCCAGGCAAACCCCGAGCAAAGGTATTTCTGGCGGCAGGGCTGCGACCAGGTCGAGGCAAATCCCGGCTTGTTCAGGGGTCCCGGGGCCCGGAGAAAGGATTATTTTTTCGGGAGCCAAACCGGCCACTTCTTCCGGGGTAATCATATCATTGCGAAAAACTGTCAGCGCTATACCACCGCCTAATTCCCCAATATATTGGACCAGGTTATAGGTGAAAGAATCATAATTATCGATAATAAGGATCATTACAGTTCCTCCCCGGCCAGTTTTAACGCTTTTAGCATAACCCTGGCCTTGCTTATTGTTTCTTCATACTCCGCATCGGGCTGAGAATCGGCAACTATACCGGCGCCGGCCTGGGCGTAAGCTTTGCCGTTTTGAAACACAACCGTTCTGATTGTTATACAGCTATCCATGTTGCCGTTAAAAGAAAAATAACCGACCGCCCCGGCATATGGCCCTCGCCTGGTGGGCTCAAGCTCATTGATTATTTCCATCGCCCTCACCTTGGGGGCCCCGGAAACTGTCCCGGCCGGAAAACAGGCGGCAAAGGCATCAAGTGCATCTTTATTTTCAGCCAGCCTGCCTCTAACTTCTGACTCCAGGTGCATTACGTGGGAATATCTTTCACATTCCATAAAAACAGGCAGTTCAATACTGCCAAACTCTGATACACGGCCCAGATCGTTGCGCCCAAGATCAACTAACATCACGTGTTCCGCTCTTTCTTTTTCATCATCAAGCAGCTGCCGTTCATAACTGAGGTCCTCTTCCGGTGTTTCCCCTCTCGGCCTGGTTCCAGCAATAGGCCTGGTGGTAACAGCGCCATCTACAACCCTGGTCAGCATTTCAGGTGAGGCGCCTGCAATTTGAAAATCGTTAAAATTTAAATAGTGCATGTATGGAGAAGGGTTTAAAGTGCGCAGGGTCCGGTAGACTTCAAAAGGATCCACACCGGTTTCAACTTCAAATCTTTGGGAAAGGACGGCCTGTAAAATATCGCCGGAATAAATATATTGCTTTATAGCCTCAACCTTGTCTACAAATTCATTCCTGCTAACATTGCTTCTGATCGGCAGGTTATCAAGAATTGTTTCATGGTTGTTTACCCTGTTTAAAGTACAGGTGCTGTTATTGCTTAAGGAAGCTTCTATCTGCTCGATCTTTTCTGCAGCATCATGATAAGCTGCTTCGGGATTATCGCCTGGTCGGCTGTTGACTATAATTTTCAGGCGCGAGCGATAATGATCGAATACAAGGACAACTTCAGGAAATATATAGCAGGCATCGGGAAGCTCCAGGTCATCCGGTGGGGGATCCGGAAGGCGCTCAAAGAGGCGTACCGCGTCATAACCGGCATAACCTACAGCACCTCCAAAAAACCGGGGCAAATCAATATCCTCAGGTAGTCGGTACGATTTTAATAGTTCACGAAGAACGGAACTAAATTTCTGCTTTCTCACCTCCTTTTTGCCTTCTCTCTGCAGTTCCACTTCCTCACCTCTTGCCTTCAAGGTTAAAAACGGCTCGCCGCAAATAAATGAATATCGCGACAACCGGATGCTGCCTTCCACACTCTCCAGGAGACAGGAATAGCTGTTTTTAAAAACCTTGTCATAAACTGATACGGGAGTCTCGAGATCAGCAACAATCTCCCTGTGAACCGGGATAAGATTGTACTTTCCACACATTTTGATGTACTGCTCTTTTGCCGGGCTGCAGCAATAAATTGTATTCATTTTCTTTTCCCCTTTCATAATCCATAATAAAAGCCAAATAAAAAACCCTTCACCCTCAACAAGGGTGAAAGGTTTACTTCCACGTTGCCACCTTAATTAGATCCGCCCTTTGAAATTATCGCACCGATCGGGATTATTCGGGCAGGCGGCGCTGGAAAGATTATAAAATAATAAAGCCTTTCATCCATGGGACGAAAGGCTCTCTTTCGCGGTGCCACCCGGCTTCAAATCCCACCCGGCAAATAAATCAATCAGGTGAAATCTCACTTTAGCAGGGTACGAGCCCTAAACTTAATATAGTTATGAGCTGATACCCCCCTCATTATTACGGTCGAGGTTTCCGTCGGAGTCTACTCACAAATAAATCCTGCTTTCAATCCGCTGCTCCCGGGCCCATTCAGTATGCCTGTATGTGCCGGCTTTCCACCACCGCCGGCTCGCTGTTACACCCCGGACATACCTACTCTTCCCGATCAAGGCATTTACCAATATAAAGTATCTCTATTGATAACACAGCAAGAACAGCTTGTCAATACTTTCTTCTGATTTTCTGTTTCTTTAACACCAGTGTAAAAGTTTCTGCAGACTGTTCCTTTGAAAACAGGTAGTATACCAGTATCCACAACCTCCATAACAGGTGGAATGGAAAGAAAAACCGGAAGTAAACGCTGTTGTAATAATAGAATTCTTCTAGGACAGAAAAATTATTGGCAGCAGCGATATGTTTCAAATCCCAGGGAGTGCATTTATGGTAATAAGCAGGAAAACCCTGTATTTCCCGGGACTTAGGGTAAAAGGTATGAAGGAGGGTTCTTTTCAATGCCTGGGGAATGAAAAGATTTAACCGGGCAAATAAAGCATTCCTGCTCGGCACAAAAACCAGGGCCAGGCCGCCCGGTTTTAGAATGCTGTGGAATGCATTAAAAGCGGCCTCAATGTCACACACATGTTCCAGGAGTGACTGGCATAATATAAGATCAGCATTACCGTTACCTGTATAACCGGCGATATCAGCACATACCTTTTGATCGTAAGCACCTTCCGGGGCTTTATCAAGTTCTTCCGCACTAATGTCCAGGCCTACTACTTCAGCTTTTAAACGTTCCTTGTCCCCTGGATTCAAATAAGGACGTTTCCCGCCTCCAATGTCATAAATGAGCATTCCTTTTTCTAAATATGCCGGAACAATATTTTCCTGGTAATCAGTTTGCCCATCGAGTCGAAATTTGCCGGAAAGAAGCCTGTCAAACTGCCGCGATAGCCATTTTTGACTTTTTATAAACATTTTCAACATAAAAAACTCCTGCAACGAAAATCTACCATTTTCCCTTAACGCTTCCGCCCAAACAAAAACCAACTCATTCCTTGCAAATCTTAGAGCCAGCTCATATTCACTTCCCCAGCATTAAAGCTTAAGCCTTACAAGCAGTCTTTGCAATTATTTAACTACACCAAAACTACAATCCTTCGGCCATCTGAGCCAGGTAATAGGCTCCTTCTAGCCCCGTTTTTTCTTTCACCATTTTGAAATGAACTTCCTGAAAATAATTTCTCAAACGCTGTTCAAAATCCCCTTCCCTTTTTGAACACCAAAAGCAAGCCACCCCTCCAGGGGAAAGGCATTTTATGATCAGGTTTAAACCTTCATCTCTGTACAGGCAACTATTGGAAGGAAGGCTGAGCCAACTGCTGCCGTTATCGGTATCGACCATCACGACCTGGTAAGTATGGTGCGGACTCCTACCTGCCTGCTCAGCTTTTTCCTTAAGCAACTCGGCAAAGTCGATGTTTACCAGTTCTACCCTGGGGTCGCTTACGGCCCGGTTATTTTCTTCTCCCAGGTGTTCCTGGTTCCACCTGATTACGACCGGTTCAATCTCAGCCACCACTACCCGCTGCACCTGCGGACATTTTAGGGTTTCCTGTAAACTAAATCCCATTCCCAGGCCGCCCATGAGCACTCTCATTTGGTTATCCGATCTTTCACCAACATTTTTCAGGGCATCACCAACTGCGGCTCTCTCAGAAACTCCATTGTATGTGGACATTAAGAAAACGCCGTTGTATATTATTTCATACTCACGGCCCCGGCGTTGCAGCTGAATTTCTCCTTTTATACCGTTGCAACGTTCAATTATTACCCGCTCATGATCAATCCAGTCCATAAGGCTTCCTCCTACCCGGACACCCCTTTTCTGGCTATACTCACTGTTGCCCGGGCTTAAACCGTTCTTAACCCGTGCTTTGACAAAATAACCTGGCTTATCCCTGAGAACAATAATTTTTAACCTGTTTCTGTTTTATATTCGGCGGCAACTAATTCAAATGACAGCAACATTGTTAATATTATATCACGCCTTCTTTTACAGGTCCGTGCAAAGATTGACAAGACTTATAAAAATAAATAGGATAACCTTATAATGAAGAACTGTGATATCCTGCTTTGCGATCTTGATGCCTTTTTTG
>Ga0207421_10005305_pt1 | contig 14499 bp, 20 predicted proteins | sample SodLakKL_010_SED_4_FD_187542 | JGI IMG/M metagenome (GOLD analysis project Ga0207421, IMG submission 187542) | Alkaline sediment microbial communities from Lake Tanatar, Kulunda Steppe, Russia - 8KL_010_SED (SPAdes) (version 2) | ecosystem: Environmental > Aquatic > Non-marine Saline and...
GCTGACATCCGCGTTCAGCAAGATGCGCGGTTCGGCAACCCCGTGCTCGGCATCAGCCCAAAAGCGGCCGTGCTGCTTTAGGTTGTTCATGCCGGTAAAGGCGTTGATTTTTATGTCACGGGGCTTGGCCATTTAAAACGTCCTGGCTTTTCTCGGGTAATAATGTCTCGGCCTGCTGACATCCGGTAAAAACTTTTCAAGCATCATTACGCCGGCCGAATACTCACTGGCGTAATACTGCGTATTTATTTTTTGCCCCTCGATGCCGTCCTCGATGTCTTCAAAGACTTGCCATAAAACATAATTGACGAGGATCTGCCGCCGTAAAGCAGAAGGGATGCAGGTCGGGATGGAATCCCCTGAATCCGTCAAGGCGGTTGGCTTTTTGTAATAGGTCAACCGCAACTCTTCCGTCTCTTCTTCCGGTATTCTGCGATGATGGAGAACCGAATCCCCCTCTGTCGCTACAGCCTCAACCTTTCCCTTGGAATCCTTCTCATACATCCGGTTCAGGGTGTTGAGTGAGTAGCAAAGCCGGCAGGGTTGCTTTTGGTCAACGTTGTACACTTCAAACAAGTGGGTATGGTAGTTGTCTGGCAAAGCTACCTGGTCCTGACCTACAAGGGCGACAACAGAATCTTTTGCTCTCAGTTCAGGCAAAGGCCGCTGCCTGGCTGTAAAAAGCAGGCCCTCGTTCAGCAGGGGCAGCAGATCGGTTGACCGATTAAACCCGGCGCCGTCCTGCACCTTCTTTTCAATTTTGTCCAGAAGATCCTGGGTATTCATTCATCATCCCCTTGTTGCTCAAGCTGGATCGCAAAGCCTCCCTCGACAGGGACCACATCGGCCAGGTCTTCATCCAGGCTGCGCTGCTTGATGGCTACCTTCGCCGCCCTTTCCGTGGAGTAAGGCGTACCGTTATGGCGGTAAAGAATGTCCACATCCTTAAAGACTTCAACCGGCTGGTCCGTTGTTGCCGCCTCTTCCTCTTCCGGGGTGGCGACTTCTTCTTCCACCCCCTCGGGTTTATAAGGAACAAAGGTGCCTTTAAGCTCAAGGAAGTGCGCCTGGTGTCCGGAACTGATCACATCGCAGACGCTCCGGCCTTCCTCGTTTTTCTCAAAGACGTAATCAAAACCGGCCACATTGACATGCGTAGGTCCGTCCCGTTTAATCAGGCATTCAATAAGCATGGTCCTTTACTCCTTGTTGATATATTGCTGTAAAATTTCGTGCATGTCGGTTTTTATCTGTACGCGAAACTCTTTAAGACCTTCCTGGATCTGAGAAATAGTTACCTGCATCAAACCGATCGTATTTTCAGCCTGCGTCAACCTGGCGCGAAACCGGTCATGCTCATGCCCAACCCTGTCACACTCCCGTTGCCGGCCCTTGCATGTCGTCTGAATTTCAGTCAGCCGGTTAATGATCTCGTTGTCCGTTTTGGCCTGATCCTTAAATTCGGCATCACCGGTCTCAAGCCGTTTTTCATGCCTTATGAACGTGGCCGCATGCTCTTGCATGGTGCGTTTCAGATAGCCCCAGCCGACAGCCACAGTTATGGCTGCTGCAATCAGGTAGGTCGCCACGGAACTCAGTACCGATATTATAATTGTCGTCCAGCTAATCGCGTCAGGCACAGGCGCCCCTTTATTTGTTTTGTTGAATCCACCACCTGGTGGCTGCTTTACCGGCCTCTCACTTCTTCCAGGCTTTTTCCCACCTGGAAATGTACTCGTTATACCAAAGGTCAACATCTTCTATTTCATGCTTATCAATAGGTTTCAGCAGCGGCGGCGGCTCCGGTTTATTGCCAGGTTCCAACGGACCAGCAGGCGGCTTAATCCGCACCACTTCCGTTTGCGTTATAATCTCCGGGCCTTTCCTGGAGCATCCGATAACGGACATACTCAGCAGGAACAGGAGCAGACAAAAAATCATCAATCGTTTTAAAGTCATGTCTCAACTCGTTGAGCTGCGATTTCATTGTTGTGACCCGCTCGTCATGGTCGACCCGGGCCTGCTCATAATCGGCCTGCTGCATGACAATGGTCGCTTCATAGACCTGCAGTTCTTTTTTCATCCGTGCAATGGCTTCCCGGTTCTCGCTATCGATCTGCCGTAGCTGATCAATCTTTGATTCCAGGCCGCTGGACTTGATGATCTCTCCCCGGTACTGCCAGGCCAGGCCTGCGGCAATAATCGCCAGGGTAAGAAGGGCGCCGCCAAGAACCTTGGCCAATGTGAATTTAATCCCGAACATTGTCGCGCTTCCTTTGCATCTGCTTGGAGATCTTGTCCCGTATATATTGGAAAAGGCCCACCGCCGCGGTAAGGGCTGTCATGGTTGTTCCGTAAGCTGTGGCCGTTCCCATAGCAATGTCTACCGGGTCAAAAAACACCTTGTAAGAGATTATCGAAACCAGGGCCATGCCCCAGGTTATAACGATCCGCATTGTCCATGTGTCTTGCTGCATCATTGCCCTGCATCCTTATCGAAAGAGCAGATAGGCACCAAAGCCGATTGCCAGCGTCAGGACGGTCGCAATAAGGCCAATACCCAACTTAAACGCCATCAATCCGGTTTTTGCCAATATGTGACCCTGGTACTTGCCCATGTCATTTCTCAACCGCGTATTCGTTATATTTTTGTTCAGCGCCTTCAGCCGTCCCGGCCCCATGCTCCGTGTTCCAGTATTTCTTCCAGTATTTTGCCAAATGCTGAACGTTCTTGTAATGGGGGATGGGCTCAATAAAGCGCAGGTAGTAGCAACGGGCCGTCCATATTGCCAGGCGCAGATCCGTGATCAACCGCTCCCGGGGCGGCACGATAAATGAGGGCTTATATCGTTGAAGTGCAGAGGTCGTCTCCTTGTATCCGGCCTCTTCCATCTGAAATAAGCCATAGGCGTGTTTTGTAAACTGGCCACCGGGTGTAACCTGCCACAACCACCGACCGCAACGGGTTTCAGCCGCTGCGGTCAGCATGAGCAACTCAACCGCATTGTCCGTTGCAAAAGGAGGGTTAAGCGCGTCCAGTTCTCTCCGTATCAAATATCGTAATTGGCCCGGGTCGATCATTGCCTGTCCTCGCTCAGTTTAAGGGGGGGATAGCAAGGGGAAGCACCGAAAACCCCTTACTATCCCTGTGGCGCAGCAACGCAGGGGGATGACTGCTTACTGCTTCGCGCAATACTGCAGGACAGATTTGACCTTTCCGGCCTTTTTGTCCGCAGCAACGGTGCGAACCTTGACTGTGATCCACCTGTCTTTCGACTCGGCATCACGCCAAAGCCCACCGGTTTCATCCATTCGCTTGAAGCCGCCTGCCTGGGCAAGGTCGTCATCGTCAATGATCCGGTTGTCGGCAATCAGGTCGTCTTCGTCGTCGTTAAGGTAGCCGACATCCAGCTTAATGGTTTTTGCGCTGTCATCTTCGTCCAGCTCATCGGCCTCGATGGAAAAATCAACGAGTTCATGATTTGCCGGGAGCCGGTGCATCAACACCAGGTCGTCGGCTGCAAGACTGTCGTCAAGAGAAGCCTCGGCCTTGTCGGAAAAGGTTACCCCTGCCTGGCTCGCGCTTACGGCCGGGTGCAGAGAAGGATATTCCGCCTTATCGCTTTTGTATATTGTCTGAGTCATTTCACGTCCTCCGTAGATGCTGTTTGCAAAGTGCGGGGCATGGACAAACATGCCCCGCATGTGTTTTGATTAAGGCTTTACTGAAAGCCCGTCAGGGATTACGGCTTTTTCGCGGCCGTGTCTATGGCCATGACGCCATAGTCTTTGCCGTTCCAGCTGACCTTCTTCATCCCGAAGATGGAATTGGTCGTAATGACCAGCTGGTTGCCGTTGTCCCGGGTTTCCTCGTTCCAGCCAAAGCGCAGGCCGGTTCCGGGAGAACCGAACGCGATTGACCCCGCCTGCTCGCCCATGAAAAGCCCACGGCAGGCTTCAACATCACTTCCTGACCCGTAGTCGTCGAACCGGATCAGCGCGGAGTGCTCATGCAGCACGACATTGTTATACATCCCCAGGTTGCCCTTGAAGATGTTGTTCTTGTTGCCTTCCGCAGCAGCAGCCGCCTTCTGCAAATCCAGCCACTCGCCGCTGGTTGAGCTTTTCCGCAGGTCGTAGGTCTGCCAGGGATTCATCAGCATAACGAAGTGCTGCTCGCCGTTGATCATGATGGGCTGAATCTGCGGGGTCTTATCCTGCGCCCCACCCATCATCGCGGCATAAGACTTGGCCCTGTCGATCAGGTTCAGGGTCATTTTGTCGTCAGCGTCCAGGCCGGCCTTGGTCCCGGCAGACCCTGCAATGATTTGATGCTCGCTGTCAGGCGCGGAAAACGAGTTGTTGGAAAAGCCGGTGTAAGAGGACGGAAAGTTGAACTCCGTATTCACACCACGGGCGCCGGATATATACATAAAGAACAGCTCATCAAATATCCTGGACCACCAATCGGACTGCCGGTTCTTGGCGACTTTCCGCAGGTCGTGGACGGTCCGCTTGCGGGTCATGCGGCCCCCGGAATTGACGCCACCACGCATCTGGTCGATGTAAAGCCCATCGGTGTAGAATTTGAGCTGCTGCTCTTTGCCTTCCAGCACATCATCGCCTTCCACCGGCTGCATCCCCATCTGCATGGAAATGTCGTAGCTGATGTATTCGCCAGCATCGTTTTCCAGCTCAAGCAGCTGGGTAACGGGCATAGAGCTGTCCGGGCCGCCCATGAACTTACGGGTCCAGTAGCTTTTACGATTCGTGTCGACCGCTAAAAATGCGGAATACTTTTTTACAGCTTTTGAGTCGTTGACTCCGATAATTGTTCTTGCCATTGCTCAGGCCTCCTATCTGGTAGTGTATGTTTCCTGTTTGGTTGTGGTGAAACAGGCCGTGAGCGCTGCTATTTCTGAACAGCGGACTTTAAGCTGTGGCCTAAAGCCGTTGTTGCCTGTCGTTTGAGCTTACGATCTGAGGTACTTTTCCTGGTCCTCAGCGCTCAATTTTTCAATCGCCTTTTCAGCTTCTATGGTCTTGCCCTTGTCGATCAGGCGGTCGATGTAATCAAATTTCCCCTTGCTTGATACGTCCTGCTCTGCATCGTTCGGGGCGTCTGCCAGTGTCTCAGTAGTCTTTTGTGAAGACTTATTGGCCTTCTGCCGGGCCTGTGCTGCGGAATCCTTGTTCTTGTCAGCAGTATCCGGCTCCTTAACGCCCTTGATGGCTCTTGCCTCCCGTGCCGCTTCCTTCAGGAGCTCGACACCGTTTACATTCGCGTAGGAAGGGTCTGACAGCTTGACCTGGGCTTGCTGCCGAAAGGCTTTATATAAGCCTTCGTCAAAGTCTTTGCTGTTGGCATCCAAAACCTTTTCTTCATTAAAGAAGGTTTCCTGATCCCGCTTCCATTGGGTTTCAATCTGCTCTTTCAGCGCGGCTTCCTTGTCTTGCCGGATTGCCTCGCGTACACGGGCCTCGGTTGACATTTCCCGGAGCTGGTCTTTTACGTCGTCGCGCTGGTCCAGGTAATCTTCAAAGGTGATTTCTCCTTCTTCAAATTGCTCCCGCAGGTCTTTCAGCTTCCCTTGAAGTTCCTCTTTCTTTTCAGCTTCCGGGTCTGCTGCGGCTTGATCCCCCGTTTGATCTTCCTGGTCGTCCGGTTTTGCAGGTGCTTCTTGCTGTGCCGGTTGACGTTGTTCGGGTTCAGGTGACTCCCCCTTGTCGGCATCCTGTGTGTCCTCCGTGTCGGTGTCGGCGTCGTTCCCGGTATCGTCATCGGTATCGGAATCGTCGCCGGTCGTGTCCTCGTCGCTGCCTGAATCATCGGTATCGGTTCCGGTATCGGCATCCGTACCGGCCTCATCGTCGTCCACTTCCGATGCAAGCTCGACCTCAAACTCGGCCTTTTCCTCGTCGCTCATTGAATCCAGCTCTTCCTGACTGAACAGGTCCTCCAATTTCTGTGGCATAGACCTTTACTCCTTCGCCGCCGTCTCGCGGCCTTTCCATCGCTGTTTTTGGTTATTGGACTTCAGGCCCTTTTCGTGATACTGGCCTTCCATCTTGTCTTTGCGCTTCACCGGCTTTTTGCCAGCTGCCCCTATGGATCCGGATTCGTTTTTGGCCTGCTGCCGTGCCGCCTGGCTGTTCTCGATCTGGTCAAGCGCCTTGGCTCTTTCGATCCGCAGTTTGATTTCGTCAAACTTGATGCCGGCCTTGGTCGCTTCCTGTTTGGCGCGTTCCGTGTCCACCTTGGCCAACTCGAAGATGGCCTGGTATCGGGTCTTCTCCGCGTCATAGAGGGATTTCTGCGTGTCTGCCCTGGCCCGTTCCACTTCTGCCTGGGCCTGCTCGACTTCGGCAGTCATCCGCTGTTTCTCCATTTCCGCTTCTTCGGCCTTTTGTTGTTCCCTGGCCTCACGCTTCTTCATGGCTTCCGGGTCGTCCGGATCTGCATACGGATCATCCATCCCGGTAATTTCCCGAATACGATTGACAATCTCTTCTTTGCCGGGCAGGTCGGACAGGTCGATAACCAGGTCAAGCAGCTGCATCCCGATAGAGGGGTCGATCTTGGTGATCATCTCGGACAAGGACTCGAACAGGGCTTGCCGCAGGGAATCGTTGTAATCGGTCTCGGTAACAATGAAGTCAGCCTTGGATGCAGTGATGTCGTTCACGATATTGCCGTCTTCTTGTGGCATATTGATGTCAACCCACTCAGGCTTGCCCCGGTCCTTTAAAATGCGGATCTGCTTTGCATCGGAATAAAACTGCTCAATCATGGACAGGATCATCTGCCCCAGGGCTTGAAAAGCATGGCGATGATTGTCGAATATGCGGATCGTAACGGTGCGCCCCTGGTCTTGCTTGGCCTCAATCGCCTTGCCGGACGCGGCGTTGGTGTCGCGCCCCATGTTCTCATTGGTGACGCCTGACGCATCCTGGATATACATGGCGTCCTGGTCCATCAGCTGCGTGTGCGCATCGGCCAGAACGGTATCGGTATGAATCTCCAACTCGGTTCCTGGTCGCTTACGGATCACGCCGTCTGGACGGGCTGCTTCGTCCTGCAACTCTTCCCAATCATCTGTAGCGTTTTCGTCCGCAATGATCCGGTTCGTAGACAGGATGAACAGGGCTTTTGATCTGCGCTTGTTCAGGTCGTTCTGTGGGGAGCGCATGTTCCGGATAGGACCATACGGTGTGCCGTCCTTTTTCCGTCGCTTGGCCCATATCGGAATAAATGGAAAGCGGTTGTGTCGGTACGGGCTCCAATCGTCTTGCAGCACGACATTGCCCGTATAGATCATCAGGCGTACTTTCTGGCGCATCGCATCAACGATAGAGGCAAAGCCCTCTTCTACCAGGGCGACATGATCCGGATTGTTCTCGTCGTACTCTTCACCGTCCAGTATGCCCAGGTCTTCGCCTTTCATGACAGTGATCTGTGAGGGGGATTTGTACCAGCACTCGATAAGCCGTATCCGTGACCGGCCCATCTTTTCATCACCCTCGCCCAGCTCAGCCACTTCGGAATCCAGGTCATAGACACCTTCGGTTCCAAGCTCCGGGTCTTGTTCGTGCTGCTCATCAAACTGGACATGACCGGTATATGCTGCCGCCTTCAATGCTGCGGCACGATTCGGCCACATTATCATGGCAATATCCAGGTCCACCCACTTGGACCGGAAAATGAACCGGGCGTCTGACAGGTCGTCCTTCCGGGCCAGGGCGTCATACCAGATGTTTCGCCAATCCTCATTCTGGACATAGACCGGCTCTTTGGTGGGGTCCGACCGCGCCCCTACCTCGATCCATCCAACACCACCCTTGACTGCATCCTCAAACGCCATAGACCGCTGCAGGGGAACATTGTTGACATCGGACACATACTTCAGCAGCTTGGTCTTGGCCTCAGCCCCGCTTACATCCTTTTTGGTGCGCGGGAGTATATGCCAATCAACACGCTGACGCCTTTCCGCGCCAAGTATCCAATCAATGCTGGATGCAATCACGTTGAATACAACCGGGTCCTGGCCGCGCTCTTCGAGTATCTCCTTCTCTTCCTCCGTCCATTGCTCGTTGTCGTAATACTCGTGGTCCGTCATCATTTCGACACGGCTATCGGCCAGGATAGATACAGACCGTTGCCACCAATCCTCAACGCGCTTGAGCCGGTCCTTGACTTCCTCGCTTTCCATCGGATGAGTCCCGGCTTGTTCTTTATCCAGGTGTTCCAGGTCATCTTCCGACAGCACAGGCTTCAGCTCTGCAGGCTCATAGGCTTTGCGCGTCTGGTAGTTCTCGATCCGGTTGTTGTTCTGGTCAGACATGGACCTTTCCCTTGTCCGTAAATTCAAATTGGATCTCATAGCCATTGACGGAGGCTTTGCCCTCGCCAACAACACGACCAGGGTCAGGAGTTTCCGGCTTGGCACTTAAAAGGGAGTCCAAACCGTTTTCAATCGCTGTGGCGATCTCAGCCATCTTTCTGGCCATGGCGCGTTTACTCGGGTACAGGTGGGCCTCGTGACCAAAGATGTGGTGATGTGCGGCAATCGTGACTGCCATAATCTGGTCTTCGAAGTTCGGGTTATGGTCCTCGCTGAATCGCCATGCGTCACGTAAAGGGATCAATCCCTTTGGCCCGTCCGGTCGTAACCGGTGGAACAGAAGCATGACCGGTTGCCCCTCATTGTCGTGACTGATTCGGTACTGGATCTCTGCCATTACTTCCCCCGTTTTTTCCGTTTATCCTTCTTGGGCTTACGGTGGTCGAAGGCCTTGTCCAGGCGACTCTTCTGGTTGTCCTTGCGTACCAGGTAGCTGCCATGGGGCTTGCCGCCCTTCTTGCCTTCGCCTACTGTCTCCTGCCCTTCGTCTTTGGTGTCTCGTCCTGGCATTTCGCCTCCTGAAATAAAAAAAGCCCCATAAGGTCCGTGGTTCGGACCCCATGAGGCTTTAAAAGCGTGATGGGCTTGCTCCTGGTGCGGCGCTTATGCGCGGGAGTCAGGAACGGTTAATTTGTCGTGCTATCTTATTTCTTCGCCCCTCAAAACCATTTCCAATAGCTTGATCGTGTGCTTCATCCCCCGGATCAATGCTTTGATGATCTGCTTGGATTCGTGGCTCATACCACCCTCGCATTTCGTTGTCTTAACTTCACCCGCTTCTTTACGGCCTTGGGATATACCGCGCCCAGGTCCTCATCCTTGATCCGGGCGATACAGTCAAACAGGTCATCGTGCAGGCCGATAGGGAACGGCTCGTACTCGTCGTTGACGAATATCTTGGTCAGATCTTCGGTCCTGCCTTCATAATTGGTCTGCATACACTGTGACGGCAGGTAGAAGCGCCCCTGCTCACAATCGGGAATCAGGCGCCTTATGCGGTCTTCCTTCTTCATGGTGCCGCCCAAAGGCGTGACCGTGAACCGATAGTTCTCCTGGCTCTGGATGTACTCGATATGCTCAATGTCGCTGTCCTTGCCGTACTTCTCATATCCGACACCGACGGGCTGATACTCCCGGTGCAGATACATGAGCATCCTGGCGCGTTCGGTGAGGTTCATCCGGTCCCGGACCATCTTGACAGTATAGGTATTGCCGTCAGGCCCCAGGCCAATAACAGCCATGGCCGTATAATCGGAGTGTTTCTTCTTTTCCGATGCTGGATCGCATATCAGGTACAGGTTCAGCTTGCTTACGTCCTGGGCTCGCCAGTATTTCAACCATTCGCCCCGGAAGCCCTGCGCCTTATCTGCAACCGGGTTTTGAAGCATCTGTGAGCCAAAGACATACGGCCCCATGTCCCGGCGCTTTTTGCGTAAAGTCTCCCGGTCCAACAAGAAGGGCTCGCCGGTTTCCGTGCCGTCATCGGTTGCCGCATATATCCGGGGGATTGCCGTACCACGATCCATGATCGTCTTGTATGTGTCGTTGAAATGGTAGCGGGTGCCAATGTACCGTTCGGCCCCTCCCCTGCTGCCCAGGTTTAATGAGAGCGCCCAGGCGTTTGTTACCTTGGTCATCATTTCCGGGGTGCTGACAGACTCCAGGGTCACAACGTCATCATAGACCAATTTGGAGAAATGGCGGCTTACCGGTTGTCCGTCAACTAAGCCATGGGCCTCGACGGTTGCCTCTTTGGGGTTTGCTGATCGCTTGACCACAATACCGGCATCAAGCGACCAGCGGGGGGATTCAACCTTGGGGTTTTGGTGTAACACGTCGGGGAATAAGCGCTTAAGAAGTTCGTTGCTCTCAAACTCCCGCTTGATCTGATATAAAAAACCCTTGGCAATCGGTCTCGTGTGACTAAAAATACCAAAGGTTTCGGATGGATCGTTGAGAATGTCTTGGATGGTCAGGCCGAAGGTGATGATGGTGGATTTGTAATGCTCCCTGGCCCACAAGTCCAGGTATCCGTCCGGGTTTGCCTGGACCTCATTGCAGCGGTCATACAGCCAATCTTCCTGCATATCTTTGCGGCCCAGGGCATGAACCATCAAGAAATACAGGTCGGTCAAGCAAAGATAGCTTGCAGCTGTTAAGTATTGCTGTGTCTCCATACCGGTCTTCAGAAACAGCTTTTGATATTGCTGCTCCTTTTCGGCCCGTGAGACTGCTGGCCTCTCAGCTATCCTTGCCGGGTTCGCCATTGCCTGTTCCCTGCATGATGGATTCGACCAGTTGCTTGACGGTTTCCTGGTCCATGGCATTGTCTACCTTGATCGGATCACCGTTCTTGCCGGTATGCTCCTGGCGCTCGACAAACAGGGCAAAATGCTTGCCCAGGTTCTCCAGGGCGCGGTTCTTGTCCCATATCTTGAGCTTCTTAATCCGTTCCAGTTCACCTTCTTCCGCGTTTGTAATCCGCTCAACAATGTCAATACCGCCAATACAAGCGGCTGTATCATCGTCCAGTTCGGTAATGTCTTTCGGTGAACCATCGGCATTGAACAGTTTGCGGGGATCGAAGGATGCAAGCCGGTACAGCTCGCGGAGGACGTCATCTGCTTTGATCTGTGTTCGTTGTTCCTGCGCTTCACGGGCTTTGAGCAAGGCCTCCTGGATATAAGGTTTCCTTAAGTTTTCATGGCCGACAACAAAAGCAGTCTTTTTTGAATACCCGGCCCGGATCGCGGCTTGTGTCGCGTTGAGGTCGACCAGGTATTCGGCAATGAATCGCTGTTGCTTGCCGGTCAGTTTTTTTTCTTGTCCCTCACTCATGCTTTAACCCCTATTGGCGCGTTATTTAAAGCCATTGTCTGTGTTTGAAAAACGATGGTCAACCAAAAAACGAACAATTTGTCATTTTTTTTACCAGCATGGTAATTTTTTTCTTGACATCCATACCCAATGGGTATATTTTCAGGGTAAGCCTTGAAATTCAAGGGGCCATCAAAGGCAAGACATAGGATGGCAGGTCGGGCAGGCCGGAAAACGGAAGCCCTCGTTACCTCGCCCCTTAAATGGGACATCGAGGACGGAATCCAACAGGACGCGCCAAAGGCGGGAAAGAGCGAACCAGCAGCCAAGACTCCCCGCTTAATGCTGGATAATTGAGTATCGACGGCAGGGCATTGACGGTGCTTTGCCGTGGATATTCAACCATAAACAATAAGGAGGACGGCATGAAAATCTTAGAGTCAAAAATATCGGTAAGGGATAAAGACTTGGGCCTGCTGGAAGGTATCGCAAAACATGATGACCAGGAGGGGCGCCATATCGTGCGACTGGAAATGGAGAACGGGATAGTATTCGCGTGGCATTTAATCGACTTTATCAGGATGGTAGATTGCTGCGGCCCTGCTGGAAATATCCCAGGCATTAAATTCTCAGGGCTGGTTTCGGTGCAAGCTGAACTGATAGCCATGTTTAAAAAAGAACAGACCCTTTACGAAGTCATTGCGACAACGCGCCTTGGCGTTTATTCGACCTTGGAACGCGGGGAAAGCGCTGAACACGCGATGGGAAAAGCAACACCGGAATTACAGAAAATGGCTCACGGCGAACCATTTACATCTTTCCGGGCACAAAAGTGGGATTAGCCTCAATTCCTGCCCATCGGCAACGGTGGGCAGGCGTGGATGCTAACGATAACCACAAACAAGGAGGACACCATGAACAAAGATTGCGATACCTGCCACGGGATGGGAAAAATCGCGGCATGGGCAGGCGACGAAGCAACAGTAATCCCTTGCCCGGATTGCTCCAGGCCGAAAGACGTGCCTGACTACACCCCACCGCTGTACTGCTTTTCGTGCCGCCAGCAGGTCACGACAAAGCGGAAACGTTACGACTACCGGGGCGAGTTTGCCGGTTTGATGTGCGATCAATGCTGGGCTGGGTCGGGCCTTAACCCGGAGAACGCACCTCGAAATTGCTGGTCATGCGGCAGGCCGAAAACGGAATGCCCGGACCTTAACTGTCTATCAAAAAGGGGGACCATATGAATTTGTACTTAATCTATATGTGGGGCGACGTTGAGCCGGAACTATACGGGCCTTTCGTAAGCGAAGACGCTCGTATGGCAACAGCTGTAAAAATGAGAGCGCTGGACCCGGACAAAAAGAACGGGATTTTCAAGCTGGACTGCCTTGGAGATCCAACGGTTGAACCCTTTGCCGGGGGAGACCTGGAACAGGAAGACAGCCCTTATAACGATGGGCCTTACGACGCCCCGGTGCGCGATCTGCTGAGCCGCTTGGAAGCAGCAGGCTTTGAACTGAAATGGGTTGATGATGGCGGCGACGTCTCCCACAACAACTTCCTCCACCATATTACAGGCGTAGATGAATCCAACCTGGGGATCGAAAAAGACGGTGTTGCAATGTGGTTATTCCTCGTCCTGGGAAACGGCAAAGAGGAAATCGTTTCAGATTATTCATACCGAGGCATTTTTTCCCCGGTACAAAATGAGATGGACGCTGTTATTGATAAATTCTACGACCATTGGCTTGATAAATAGCAATTCCTGCAAAAACGACCCGCTGAGATCGCGCAGGATCGACGATCTTAGCGGGGCCCTCACCTTACCATTACCCAAAACAAGGAGGTTTACCCATGAATCAAGTTATCGACCTGACCAAAATTGACAGCATCAACGCAGGCCAGCAGGCCGGCACCGTAACCGACAAGTACGCTTTTATCCCGACCATGCAGGTAGTTGACCAGTTTGAAAAAAACGGTTGGTTGCCGGTCCATGCGCGGGAAGTCAACACCCGGAAAGAGGACCGGAAAGGCTACCAGAAACACATGATCCGGTTTCGGCATCACAAGTCAACGCCGGTCATGGACGGGCTGCACCCGGAAATCGTGCTGACCAATTCCCATGACGGTGCAAGCTCATTTCAAATCATGGCGGGACTGTTCAGGATGATCTGTTCCAACGGTATGGTTGTCGCAGACGCGCAGCTGTCCACAGTGCGAATCAGGCATCAAGGCTATACCGACAAGGCGGTCCATGAAGCGATTGAATATGTCGGAGATAACGCGCCCCGGATACTGAACAAGGTGTCGGACTTTAACCAGATCGAGCTGACAGACCAGGAGCGGATGCTTTTCGGTGAATCTGCCCTGCTCATGCGGTACGGAGAGCAAGACATACAAGACGAGCGCTTCCACGTCAACAAACTTATTGCTCCGGTACGATCAAAGGAGTCTGCTCCGACTCTATGGAACACATACAATGCCGTCCAGGAGCGATTCCAGCATGGAGGCGACTACCTAAAGGATCGTAAGCGCCCTTGGAGATCGAAACGCACCCGGAAAATGACATCCGTTACTGAGGATGTTCGCGTCAACCAGGGTCTTTGGTTGCTTGCTGAAAAAATGGCTGAACTGAAGGCTGCTTAATGTCAATTCAAGCCTCCGGGCCTTCGGGTCCGGGGGTTTGCGTGGATATTAACCAGCAACCAAACAAAAGGAGGCTTCACCATGAAAGAATTTGCATTTGACGTTGCGTTGCAAGCCGTTGTGCGAGTCCGCGCCAAAACCAAACGAGAGGCGCAGGATCGGATGAGTACATCCATGCAAAGCATGAACGTGGGCCGGGAGATCTGGCCCGGACTGACAATCACCGAGGCATCGCTGCACGGAACCCCGGAGCTGTTCGCGGTTAAGTACGAGAACGGTCAAGAGACCGCAGTTTTCGGCGGGATCAGCCTGCTTGACATCCTGGAAAACATGGAAGGGCACCCGGACTACCTGAGCAACTTCAAACTTTACACGGTTACAGACCTGGCAGACTTTGTTGAAGGGTTTGCCACTGCCGATTCAGGCGTCAATCTGGCGCGACAAGAAGCGCTGTTGATTGCCGAAGTCGCCTTGGGCAAAGCATCAAGGGATGAGGCCGACCTTCCTGTGGGTCAGTTGGGTTGCCTGGTAGACGGAACGCACGACTTCGCAACCTTTTACTGCCCGAAGTGCGCCCGGACACTGTGTTGGACGTGCGGAGTAAAATGCACGAATGACAGCAAAGGGGAAG
>Ga0207421_10005306_pt1 | contig 14496 bp, 14 predicted proteins | sample SodLakKL_010_SED_4_FD_187542 | JGI IMG/M metagenome (GOLD analysis project Ga0207421, IMG submission 187542) | Alkaline sediment microbial communities from Lake Tanatar, Kulunda Steppe, Russia - 8KL_010_SED (SPAdes) (version 2) | ecosystem: Environmental > Aquatic > Non-marine Saline and...
GCGACCGCCGCCCTACATGTATCCCAGATCCCGGAGTCGGGACATCAGCTCCTCTTTGTCCTGGGCGCGGCCGGCGCGCTCGGTCGTCCCCTCGAGATCCTGGAGCCACGCGGGCTCGGAGTCCGAGCGTTCGGTGCTGACCTCGCTGCCGAGGGAGCGAAACCCCTCCCAGTACTTCGGCGAGACGGGCAGATCCGCGGGGGAGAGCTCCCCGGGGAGGTCCTCGGTGCTCTCGGGGACGTGGCCCTCGGGGAACGCCGGAGCGGCGTCCGGGACGAGGTAGTTCCAGAACGCCTCCCAGACGGCGCGCTCGTCGAACTGGAGGATCGGGTGGACCCGGTCGTGGGGCGGGTAGACCTCCGGATCGTGACGCGGCGAGAAGAACGTCTCGTCGGCGCGGGCCTCCTGTTCGTCCCAGCGGACGCCGCTTACGACGGCGTCGATGTCGTGGGCCTCTAAGGCGTCGTTGAGCGCGACGGTCTTCAGCAGGTGGTTGCCCGCGTAGGTGTCGAGCAGGAACGGGAACGTCTCCCCTTCGTACTCGAGGATCTCCTCGACGTGGCGGCGGTTGTGTGCGTCGAGTGCGTCGACGGGAATCTCCTCGCCGGGATCCAGGTCGTGGGCCTCGACGTACGCCCCGACGTCCTCGTTTCGCGCGTAGATCACCTCGAGATCCCACTCCGCCGCCCAGCGTTCGACGAACTCGTGGACCTCCGCGAAGTGCTGGTAGTGGTCGATGAAGATCGCCGGCGGACGCTCGTGGCCGAACCGGTCGGCGACCTCCAGGACGATATACAGCGCCAGCGTCGAGTCCTTCCCGCCGGTCCACATCACCGCGGGGTTCTCGTAGCTCTCGAGGGCCCTCGCCGTCACCTCGATCGCCTTCTCGATTCGCGCCTCGAGGGAGGGGTAGTCCGCTGGCTCCTCGTCGGCGCCGTCCTCGTAGTCGACTTCCACGTAGTCGGGGAACTGCTCTGACATGCGGTGTAATTAGATATAATTAGGCGGCGTAAATCGTTTGTGTCGTCGTCGCCTCACGTGAGACGTGACGTAGGGTTTATATACCGACGGGCCGCCATCCGGAGCTCACTCCGACTCCCGGACGTCCTCGAGTTCGTAGGCGCCGGGCTGGTCCGGCGGTTTCTCGCCGCGTTTCGCGCTCCATCGTTCCACGTCCAAGCGGTAGACCGCCGTCCGATCGATCGACTCCTCGCTGATCTCCGCGTACTCCTCTCCCGGAGTGAGGTGTGGCGCGAACTTCGACATGAACCGCTCTAGGACGCGGCGTTTCTCGCCGGCCCCGTCGAGTAAGGACACCGAGCCGTAGGCGACGACGCTCGCGTACTCGACGGTGAAGTTCACGGGTTCGTCGGCCGGAACGTACCGTCCCATCCGGCTGGTCGTGAAACTCGCCCGGCTCTCCCCGTCGCCGTCGACGATGCCGTAGGCCCGACCGTCGCGTGCCCCGTGGACGAAGATCGCGCCCTCCCGGTCGTCGTAGACGAAAAGCTGGGTCACCGGGTGTGGCGTCCCCTCGTTCGCCAGGGCGATCACGCCCGTCTCCTGTTCGTTCAGGAAGTCGACGATCCACTCCTCGTCGTCGACCGCCTTGCCGGCGTACCGGATCGCGTCCGAGTCGAGCCGCGGCCGTTCTCCCATGGACCACGATATCGACATCGGCTGATAACCGTTGTGCCGACCACGGCCCCCGTTCCTGTCGACCGCGACCCCGACGTCACTCGCCGTCGAGCCACGGGCCGACCCCGACGTCACTCGTCGTCGAGCAACGCCTCGTCGCCGTGGCGTTCCCTGAGCCCCTCCAGGTCGGCCCGCTGGGCGAGCAGCCGGTCGGTCGGCTCGGCGTAGACGCTCTCGAACATCTCGGTGGGGTCGCCCTCCCGACCCTCGGCGGCGTCGATCAGCTCCGCGACGGCGTCGTCGACCTCGGTGGCGATCGCGTCGATCCGGTCGTCGTCGAGGACGCCTCGATCGCGCAGGTAGGCCTCGAAACGGGTGATCGGATCCCGCTCGCGCCAGCGTTCGACCTCCTCCTCGTCGCGGTAGACGGTCGGATCGTCCGCGGTGGTGTGGGCCCCGAGGCGGTACTGGACGGCCTCGACGAGCGTGGGCCGGGGACGGTCGCCGCCGCCCGCGGCCTTCTCGCGGACGGCCTCGGTCACGGCGTACGTCGCGAGGGGGTCCATCCCGTCGACCTGGATTCCCTCGAAGCCGTATGCCCTGGCTTTCCCCGCGATCGTCGAGCTCGCGGTCTGGCGCTCGCGGGGCACCGAGATCGCCCACTGGTTGTTGTTACAAAAGAGGACGACGGGGACGTCGAAGACGCCGGCGACGTTCGCGGCCTCGTGGAAGTCGCCCTCGCTGGTCGCGCCGTCGCCGAAGTGGACCACGGTGACGCCGTCGTCCCCCGAGAGCTTCCCCGCCCACGCCCAGCCCACGGCGTGGGGGACGTGGCTCCCGATCGAGATGTTGAGCGGGAGGACGTTCACGTCGGCCAGGGCCGCGTTGCCGGCCTCGTGGCCCATCCAGTACTGGACGTACGCCGGGAGCGGCTCGCGGGCGAGGACGGCGCCGTGTTCGCGGTACTGGTAGGAGATCGTGTCCGTCTCCGCCAGGGCGTACGTCGAGCCGATCTGGGAGGCCTCCTGGCCGGCCAGGGAGGCGTAGGTCCCGAGCCGACCCTGCCGCTGGAGGCTGATCATCCGTTCGTCGAACCGTCGGGCCAGGCGCATGTCCCGGTAGATCGCCCGGAGCGTCGCCTCCTCGAGGTCGGGGAGGAGCTCGGGAGCCACCACCTCGCCGTCGGGATCGAGGATCCGGACCCGGTCGTCCGGCGCCCGGTCGAACAGCTCGGCGGTCATGGCTCCCCCTCGAAGCGGGCGATAAAAAAGCTGTCTCCGGAAACGATCCCCGGGGTGCGATCGGTCCGCCGGACCGACGGACTGACGGGGACGGCCGTCGAAGCTCGCCCGATGAGCTACGAACTCCGGGCGCACACCGCCGACGTCGCGGCCGCCGCGACGGGGGAGACGCTCGAAGCGGTGTTCGCCGCCCTCGCCGACGCGCTCGCGGCGGCCTGTCGCGAGTCGGTTCCCGACGACGGCGAGCGCTTTTCGCTTTCGGTCGTCGCCGAGAGCCGCGAGGCGCTGTTGTTCGACTACCTCGACGAGCTGATCTACCTCCGGGACGTCCGCGAGGAGCTGCCCGTCGAGAACCGCGTGGAGTCGATCGACCCCCCCGACGGGGACGGGGAGTGGCGCCTCGAGGCCAGCGCACGGGGGGTCCCCCTCTCGACGATCGATGCCCGGGAGGTCAAAGCGGTCACCTACGCCGAGATGCGCCTCGAGGAGACCGACGACGGCTGGGAGGGGTACGTCGTCTTCGACGTCTGATCGGGGCTCAACTTCTTTTGCCGTGGACGTCCCAGGGGGGAGTATGACCACGTTCGACGCCGACGGCATCACGCTCCACCGGATCGACGACTACGTCTGGGAGATCCCACAGGAAGGCGGGATGCGCGCGCCGGCGAGGGTGTTCGCCAGCGAGCGCTTACTCGAGGAGATCGCCGGCGATAAGACCCTCCAGCAGCTGAAAAACGCGACACACCTCCCCGGCATCGCCAAGTACGGCATCTGTATGCCCGACGGCCACCAGGGGTACGGCTTCCCGGTCGGCGGCGTCGGCGCGTTCGACGCCGAGACGGGCTGTATCTCGCCGGGAAGTGTCGGATATGATATCAACTGCCTCCCGGGCGACACCGACGTCCTGCTCTCACACGGCCGTCGGCGCCCCATAGCGGAGCTACGGGATCGATTCGAGAACGAGGCGGCGATCGTCGCGGCGGGCGACGAGGCGGTCCCGTCGGACATTCGGCTGTTCACGGAAACGAGCGGCCGGTCCGTATACGAAGTCGAGACCGCGACCGGCGACACGGTCGAGGCCACCGCGGACCACCCGTTTCTGACACCCGACGGGATGGTCGAACTCGCCGACCTCGAGCCGGGAGCGGAGGTCGTGGTCCATCCGTTCGAAGGGCTCCCGGACGAAGAGCCGCCGGAGTTCACCCTGCTTGAGGAGGCGGACTTCGCCGACGAGAACCCACAACTGGTGGGGGCACTGAAAGACCGGGATCTGCTTCCGCTGAAATCGACCGACGAGGCGCTCGGCCGGCTCCTGAAGCTCGTGGGCTACCATACGGGCGACGGCTCCTTCAGCGACAGGCAGTCGTGGTTCTACGGCGATCCGGCGGATCTCGAACGGATCCGTGCGGACATCGCGGCGCTCGGATACACCCCCTCGCGGATCTACGAACGGGAGCGCGAACACGAGATCGACGGGACGGAGTTCGAGCGCGTCGAGTACAGCACCCGGGCGTCGGCCCGGTCCTTCCGGAAACTCCTCGAGAAGCTCGGCGCGCCCGCCGGTAGAAAGGTCGAATCCGATTTCACCGCTCCCGACTACCTCGATCGGCTCGCGGACTGGCAGAAGGCGCTGTATCTGTCGGCGTTCTTCGGGGCTGAGATGAGCGCACCCGACACCGTCTCCGCGAAGAACTTCTACGCCCCGTCGGTCTCTCACAACCGCCTCGTCGCCGAGCGCGACCCGGGCGAGACGTTCGTACGCGACCTCATGGGACAGCTCTCGGACCTCGGGATCGCAACCAACGCCTTAGAGGAGGTCGAACGGACGGAGACGAGCCACGGCGAGACGGTTCGGTTTCGCTTCGGGATCGCCACCGACCCTGACAACCTGATCCGGTTTTTCACGACCGTCGGCTATCGGTACGCCCAGGAGAAACAGCGGGAGGCGATCGCGGCCGCACAGTATTTAAAACGGAAAGAGCGGATAACCGATCGTCGCGCGCGGATCGCCGAGGAGGCGCGCACGCTGGCCGACGGTGGGGTCTCACCGGGCGAGATCAAAGAGCAGTTCGAGGTCAACGACCGCTTCGTGGAGCGGACCCTCTACGACGGCCGTGACGGCCGTCCGCGGCCACCGGTCGGCTTTCCCGACTACGAGGAGTATCGCGCCCGAACCGCGGTCGGCGAGGATCTGACCGTCACAGCCGAAGTCGTCGGGATCACCGAACTGGGATCGAAACCCGTCTACGACATCGGCGTCGACCACGATGCGCACAACTTCGTCGCCGACGGGTTCGTCGTCTCGAACTGCGGCGTCCGGATGGTCCGGACGAATCTGACGTACGCGGACCTCGAAGGCAACGAGGAGGAGCTCGTCGAGTCGCTTTTTGCCAATGTTCCGACCGGACTCGGTGGCGGCGGCGTCGTCGAGACCGACGTCGACACCGTCGAGGAGATCCTCGCCCGCGGGGTGGAGTGGGCCGTCGACGAGGGGTACGCCGTCGAGGGGGACCTGCGCTGCTGTGAGGACGAGGGTCGCCGGGAGGAGGCCGACCCCGCGATGATCTCCTCGAAGGCCAAAGAGCGGGGGAAAAACCAGGTCGGCTCGCTGGGCTCGGGCAATCACTTCCTCGAGGTCCAGCGGGTGACCGACGTCTTCGACGACGACCGCGGCGAGGCGTTCGGACTCGCCGAGGACCGGATCGTCGTGTTGATCCACACGGGCTCGCGCGGGCTCGGCCACCAGACGTGCAACGACTACCTGCGGAAGATCGAGAAACGACACGGGGGGATGCTCGATCGGCTCCCCGATAAGGAGCTGGCGGCCGCGCCGGCGGGCTCACAGCTCGCCGAGGAGTACTACGGGGCGATGAACGCGGCGATCAACTTCGCGTGGGTCAACCGCCAGCTGATCACCCACCGCACCCGTCGGGTGTTCGAACGGGTCTTCGATCGCAGCTGGGAGGCCCTGGGGATGGAGCTGCTCTACGACGTGGCCCACAACATCGCGAAAAAGGAGACCCACACCGTCGACGGGGAAGACGGGGAGTACTTCGTCCACCGGAAGGGGGCGACGCGGGCGTTCCCGGCCGGCCACCCCGACGTACCCGCGGCCTACCGCGAGGTCGGCCAGCCCGTGATCATCCCCGGCAGCATGGGGGCGGGCAGCTACGTCCTCGCCGGCGGCGAGAACTCGATGGAGCTCACCTTCGGCTCGACGGCCCACGGCGCGGGCCGGCTGATGAGCCGGACGCAGGCGAAACGGGACTACTGGGGCGAGGACGTCAGAGACGAGCTACGCGAGAGCCAGCAGGTGTACGTCAAAGCCCAGTCGGGGGCGACCGTCGCCGAGGAGGCTCCGGGAGTGTACAAGGACGTCGACGAGGTCGTCCGCGTCTCCGACGAACTCGGCATCGGCGACAAGGTCGCACGGACGTTCCCGGTCTGTAACATCAAGGGGTGAGCCTGGGTGAGCGTGGACGGCGAGCGATCCGATCGGCGACGTGGTCGCCGGAAGGGAACATTCTTCCGACTGCCCACCGGAAGGAGTCGTATGGATCAGTCCACCGTCGCCGGTCGGTTCGGGACGTTCGACGACGCCGACGAATCGGGTGACCGCCGATGAGTGCCGGACAGCAGGAGCTCCAGGCGCTCTCCGAGCAGCTCCAGGAGATCCAGGATGCGATCGAGAGCCTCGAGGCCACCGTCGAGGGGATCCGGGAGCGACAGGAGGAGATCGACGAGGGGATCTCGGCGATCGAGGGCATCGAGACCGGTACGACGGTCCAGGTCCCCCTCGGTGGGGGTGCCTACGCCCGCGCGGAGATCCAGGACGTAGACGAGCTGATCGTCGATCTCGGCGCCGACTACGCCGCGGAGTTCGACCGCGAGGGGGCGATCGAGGCCCTCGAGGACAAGTCCGACCGGCTCGACGACCGGATCGAGGAGGTCACAGAACAGATCTCCGAGCTCGAGTCCGAGAGCTCCCAGCTCGAGGGCCGTGCCCAGCAGCTCCAACAGCAGGCGCTCCAACAGCAGATGGGTGGAATGGGCGGTCCGGCTCCCGACGAGTGAGGCGATGTTCGACAACCTGAAAGAGAAGCTCGGGAGCTTCCGGAAGGACGTCGAGGAGACTGCCGAGGAGAACGTCGAGCCGGTCGAGGACGGCGACGGGGCCGAAGGGGACGGCGAGACCGCGACCGAAGGGGTCGCGGAGGACGGCGAAGGATCCCCGGCCGAAGGGGACGGCGAACCGGCTACGCTGGATGCCGAGTCGGCCGACGGGGAATCCGAGTCCGCGGCCGACGACGTTCCGGCCGAGATCGCTCCAGCGGCGGGGGCCGCCGGGCGGGCGAGCGCCGCCGAAGACGCCGAGGTCGCCGGTCAAGCCGGGTCGACCGGGGACGCCGGAGTCGCCGGGACGGCCGCCGAAGGGCACGACGCCGACGGCGAGCCAGCGACGGACGACATCGAAGGAGAGCCGGCGACGGACGACGTCGACGAGGAACCCACGGCTGACGACGCCGAAGGGGAGTCGGCGGACGAGGAGAGCTCGACGGGACTGGGCCGCAAGGCCCGCTCGCTCGTCCGTGGGAAGTTCGTCATCGAGGCCGATGACCTCGAGGGGCCACTCCAGGAGCTCGAGCTCGCGCTCCTCTCGAGTGACGTCGAGATGGGCGTCGCCGAGGAGATCCTCGAGAACATCCGCGGGGAGCTGGTCGGCGAGACCCGGACGTTCACCACCTCGACCGGCGACGTCGTCGAGGAGGCGCTGAAAGACGCGATCCGCGAGGTGATCAGCGTCGGCCAGTTCGACTTCGACGAGCGGGTCGCCGAGGCCGAGAAGCCCCTCGTGATCGTCTTCACGGGCGTCAACGGCGTCGGCAAGACGACCTCGATCGCCAAGCTCCACCGCTACTTCGAGGAGCGGGGCTACTCGACCGTGCTGGCGAACGGCGACACCTACCGTGCGGGCGCCAACGAGCAGATCGCCCAGCACGCCGAGGCCCTCGACGCGAAGCTCATCAGTCACGACCAGGGCGGGGATCCCGCCGCGGTGCTCTACGACGCCGTCGAGTACGCCGAGGCCAACGACGTCGACGTCGTCCTCGGGGACACCGCGGGTCGGCTCCACACCAACGAGGGGTTGATGGACCAACTGGAGAAGATCGGCCGCGTGGTCGACCCCGACATGACGCTGTTCGTCGACGAGGCCGTCGCGGGCCAGGACGCGGTCAACCGCGCCCGGGAGTTCGACGAGGCGATCGAGATAGACGGCGCGATCCTCACCAAAGCCGACGCCGACGCCAACGGCGGCGCGGCGATCTCCGTCGCCCACGTCACGGGCAAGCCGATCCTCTTTCTGGGGGTCGGACAGGGGTACGACGACATCGAACGGTTCGACCCCGACGAGCTGGTCGATCGGCTGCTGGCGGAGTGAGGACGGCCGCGATCGCCTCGGATCCGCCGAGGAACGTCCGTCGACGCCGCTTGCACCGCGCCGGGAGAGCTAAGTCGGCGGCGGACTGATCGGCGACCATGTCCGGCATCGTCTTTTTCGGGACCGAGCGCCTCGGGTCGGTCGTCGACTTCTACGTCGAGCGGATCGGCGCGTCGGTCTGGCTCGACCAGCCCGACTGTACGATCCTGCAGTACGAGAACCTCCTCGTTGGCTTCTGTGACCGCGAGCCAGCCGACACCGACGGAATCGTCACCTTCGTCTACGACGACCGCGAGGCCGTCGACGAACTCTACGACCGGCTGGCCGACGTGGCCGTCGACGAGCCACACGAGAACGACCGCTACCGGATCTACCAGTTTTTCGCCGAGGATCCGGACGGACGGAGCGTCGAGTTCCAGACGTTCCTCCACGAAACCGATCCCGTCGGCGAGACGTGACGAGCTACGGGTCGATCCCGTCGGCGAGACGTGACGAGCTACGGGTCGATCCCGTCGGTGAGGCGTAAAAACCGTTTTGTACCCCGAGTGCGCCACTCGAACCGATGGACATCGACGGACTCGATCGCGGGAGCCGGCTCTACCTGGTGGCCCACTACGCCACGCTGATCGTCCTGATCTTCGGGCTGATCGCGGGTCTGGAGATGCAGTACGGCTCGCTTCCCCTGTGGTACGGGATCTTCATCGCCGTCGCCATCGGCGTCGGCTACCCGATGGCCCTCCGGGCGGTCGGGATCGCTCCCGAACGCTGGGAGGCGTGAGCCGCCCACCGATCGCCGCTTTCTGACCGTACCGAGGAGTCTCAGTCGGATTACACAGTATCCATCGGTTAAGTAATATACATCAACGGGGGCACGGACAGTACTGACACCACAGATGGTCCCCCGAACCGGTCTCCCCTCGAGTCGAGACGCCCCGGAGGACGGATCGATAGTCGTTCCGGCGGCGGCGTCCCCGAGCCCGGAGGCCTGCCTCCGATCGCTGGCACCGCGTGGGGTACACACGATCGTCGTCTCCGAGGATCCCCGGACCAAGTCCTTTCGCTCTACGTACTGTGACGAGGCCGTCCTGGTTCCCGATCCGACGACGGACCTCGAAGGGTACGCCGAGGCGCTTCTCGCCCTCGCGGGTCGGGAGGACGTCCGGACGATCGTCCCGACCCGCGAGGAGGAGGCGTTCGTGCTCTCGGCCCGCCGGGAGGCGTTCGCCGACCGGATCGCGACGCCGTGGCCGACCCTCGAGGGGCTCCGGCGGGTCCACGACCGCGTGGAACTGGCGGCGGCGGCCGAAGCCGCCGGCGTCCCGGTCCCGGAGACGACCCCGCTCGCCGACGTCGAGAACCGGCACGGACCGTCGATCGTCAAGTCCCGGTACAACCTCCTCGTCGACGCGTACGTCGACGCGATTCCGGCCGGGACGGTCGCCCGGAACAAGACGGTCGAACACCTCGGGCCGGGCGACCGGCCGGACGTCGGACGGCTCCGGTCGACGTTCGGCCACGATCCGATCGTCCAGGAGTTCGTCCCGATCGAACGGGAGTACATGGTCGGTGCCCTCTGTGATCGCGGCGAGATCCTCGCGAGCGTCCAGCACGAACAGCTACGCGGGGCCTCCTACACCGGCGGCGGCGGGGTCTACCGCGAGTCGACGTACGTCCCCGCCCTCGAGGAGGTCGCGGCCGCGTTGCTCGAGGAACTCGAGTGGCACGGGCTCGCCTGCATCGAGTACATGCGCCACCCCGAGACCGGCGAGTTCTACCTCGCCGAAATCAACCCCCGGATGTGGACCTCGCTCGCGGCGAACGTCCGGATGGGCGCGGACTTCCCCTACTACTACTGGCAGCTGGCGACCGGCCACGGGGATCGGATCGAGCCGGGCTACGAGCTCGGGGTCGGCTGTCACTACCTGAAAGGCGAGCTCTCGTACGTGTTGAGTCTCCTCGGCGAGGAGTCGCCGCTCGTCGACCGGCCGCCGATCGGCCGGACCCTCCTCGGGATACTGGCGTCCTGTTACCGGCAGCCGAACGCCGACGTCCTCAGCCGGGACGATCCCTGGCCGTTCGTCCAGGACGTCCTGACGGAGCTCGAGGGAATCGCGCCGGACGGCCTCGAGCCGGCCGCGCTCGGCTCCCGGATCGGCCGCCCGCCCGTCGACTGGCGGGAGGCAGCGGGGACCTCCCCCGGACCGGACCGGCGGGAACGCGAGTCAGCGACCGGGCGGTCGCGGTGACGGACGCCCGTGGCCACGCGGACGGCACCCGGGCGACGGCGTCACGGTTTTGATCGATCGTGTCGAATCCACGGTCATGACCGCACGGGTGCCTGACCGATGAGCGGGGGTCTAAAGCGGCTCGCGGCCGTCCGTGCCGAGCGGTGGGGGCTGCTCGCCGACCTTGCGTTCGCGATCGCGTGGGTCACGACGGTCGAGTTGCTGTTCGCGCTCCTCGAGGGGCCCCGGTGGGCGTACTACCTGCTCATGCTCTCGGGGATCGTCGCCTACTTCGGGTTCTTCTGGAGCCTCGAGGCCGCGACGGCGGAGTCCGGTTAGTCTTCGCGGGCGTCGACGACCAGTACGGGCGTCGTCGTCTCTCGCAGCGTCCGCTCGGCGACGCTGCCGAGCAGCATCCGTCTGACCCCGCCGCGGCCGGCCGACCCCATCACGATCAGGTCGACGTCGTTTTTCTCGGCGTAGCCGTCGATCTCGGCGTGGGGGCGGCCGGCGACGACCGACTCGACGACCGTGAGTCCACGCTCCTCGCCGCGGTCGGCCACGTGACCGGTCGCCCGCCGGGCCCGCTCCTGGAGTTCGGGCATCTCGTCGAACCCGCCGGCTCTGATCCGGTCGACCTGTTCGGTGCCGAGGCTGACGTCGATGGCGTCGAGATCGAGGACGTACAGCGCGTGTACCTCCGCGCCGTAGGTCTCGGCGATGTCGATGCCGTGTTCGACCGCGCTCTCTGCCACGTCGCTTCCGTCGGTCGGGATGAGTATGCGTTCGTACATGATCAGTCGTCGGCCGGCGTGCCGCCGTCGGCGGCGACGTCTTCGGCGGACTCGCTTCGTTTCATGGGCTTCGGGCTGTGACACTGGCGCACGAGCCGTTTTATATCCTCTGGTGGATCGCTCGTCACCAGCGAGACGGCGACGATCACGACGAACGCCAGCGGAACGCCGATCAGCGCCGAGGACGTCGGCGGGAGGACGGTGGCGACCGTCGGCGAGATGGCGTCGCCGGGGATCGCGTCGGTGTACCCCGGGATCGTGGCGTTCAGGATCGCCCCGAAGGAGATGACGATCCCCGTGAGCATGCCGGCGATCGCCCCCTCCTGGGTGGCGTTTTCCCACCACAGCCCGAGGAAGAAGACGGGGAAGAACACGCAGGCAGCGATCGCGAAGGCCATCCCGACCAGCTCGCCGATCAGCGCCGGCGGGTCGATCGCGATGACCATCACCAGCAGGCCGATCGCGACGATCGTGACCCGGCCGACGATGACCTGCTCGCGCTGGGTGGCGTCTTCCTTGTAGAGGTTGGTGTAGATGTCGTGGGCCGCCGCCGACGACGCCGAGATGAAGAGTCCGGCGGTCGTCGCCAGCGCGGCCGCGACCCCACCGGCGGCGACGAGGCCGACGAGCCACTCGGGCAGGTCAGCGAGCTGGACGGTCAACACGACCAGGGCGTCGGCGTCGGCGCCGGGCATCCCCATAAAGGAGGTGGCCTCCCCAGCCGTGACCGCCGTCTCGGTGTCCTGGACGGGATCTTCGTAGAGGATCGACCCGAAGACGGCGTAGGTGGCCGTCCCCAGGTAGAGCAGGCAGATGAAAAACAGCCCCCAGACGGTCGACCAGCGGGCCGTCCGCTCGTTGTCGACCGTGTAAAATCGCACCAGCACGTGCGGGAGCCCACAGGTGCCGAAGATGAGGCTGAAGGCGAGAGCCACCCACGCGTAGTAGCTCCCGCTGGCGAACGGCTCGATGAACTGCCGGTCGAGCTCCTCGACGATCAGGGCCGTCTCCGGCCCGAACTCGAGGTAGGGCATGACCGTCGACCAGCCCTGGCTCCAGCCGACGGCGTACATCCCGAGCAGGAAGGCGACGATGAGGATGGTGTACTGGATCGCCATGTTCTTGGTCGCCCCCAGCATCCCCGAGAGGGCGACGTAGCCGATCGTCACGCTCATGAAGACGATCACGCCGACCTCGAAGGAGACGCCGAGGATGTACTCGGCCATCAGCCCCATCCCGCTGCCCTGGCCGATCGCGTAGACGAACGCGATCGCGAGCGTGGTAAACGCCGCGATCCCCCGGGCGGTGTCTGAGTAAAACCGGTCGCCGACGAAGTCGGGTGCGGTGTACTTCCCGAACCGTCGGAACTGGGCGGCCATGAAGATGAGCAGGATGAAATACCCCGTCGTCCAGCCGACGACGTACGCCAGCCCGAAGTAGCCGAGGGTCGCCACCAGCGCCGCGACGCCGAGGTACGACGCCGCGCTCATCCAGTTGGCGCCGATGGCCATCCCGTTCTCGATCGGGCCGATCGACCGGCCGGCGACCCAGAGGTCGTCGACCGCGGCGACCCGGAAGAACCAGCCGACGCCGAGAAACAGCGCCAGCATCGCGACGACCGTCAGCGCCGGCACCAGCTTGAACCCCGGATCGAGGGCGTTCGTGTACTCGACCTGGGCGACGACCGTCCCGACGGCGGCCGGGATCGACGCCGGATCGATCACGACGGCTCACCCCCGTCGGCCGTGGCCCCTTCGGCCCCCGTCTCGCCGGCGTCCTCGCCACTTCCGTGGGTGATGCCGTACTTGCGGTCGAGGCGATCGCGATACCAGGCGTAGATCGCCGCCAGCACCAGCGCCGCCAGCGGCGCCACGATCGCCGTCAGGAAGAAGTTGAGCGGGAACCCCCCGAGGACCGTCGTCTCGGTCATGAACTCCTCGGCGAACAGGCTCGCGGTGACGGGGCCGAAGACGAAAACCACCCAGACGCCAAAGAGGGTAAAGATCATCTTCAGGTTGTCCCGCATGAACGGCGTCGACGGCCTGAACAGGTTCACCTCCCGTTCGAGGTAGTCGATCTCCTCGCCCGCGGCCACCGCCGCGGTGCCGCCGTCGGCTTCGGCCGCCGGCGTGGAGCCGTCGGTGCCAGCAGCCGCGTCGTCGGTCGCGTCCGTCGGCGTGGAGCCGTCGGCGTCGGCCGCCTCGTCGTCGGTCGCGTCCGCCGGCGTGGAGCCGCCGGCGTCGGCCGCCTCGTCGTCGGTCACGACCGGTCACCCCGTCGTGGTCGTCGGCTCCCGGTCATTCGCCCGGTCCTCCGACCTGTTCGGCGATCTCCTCGACGATCTCGGGGTTGCGAAGCGTCGACGTATCGCCCAGCTCGTCCCCGGAGGCGACGTTCTCTAGCAGCCGGCGCATGATCTTCCCCGAGCGGGTCTTCGGTAGCTCCGGCGTGAAGATCACCTCCTCGGGGCGGGCGATCGGTCCGATCGCCTCCTCGATCGCCGCGACGATCTCCTCCCGGAGGGCGTCGGTCTCCTCCTGGCCGTCCTCGGTGATGACGTAGACGTAGACGGCCTCGCCTTTCAGCTCGTGGTCGCCGCCGACGACGGCGGCCTCGGCGACGCCCTCGACGCCGACGGTCGCCGACTCGATCTCCATCGTCCCCAGCCGGTGTCCCGAGACGTTGATCACGTCGTCGACCCGCCCGAGCACCGTGATGTAGCCGTCCGCGTCGATCTTCGCGCCGTCCTCGGGGAAGTACACCCACTGGTCGCGCTCGGAGACCGAGTACTCCCGCCAGTACTCCTCGATGAAGCGTTCGTCGTTGCCGTACAGCGTCCGCAACATCCCCGGCCACGGTTTGTTGATCACCAGGTGGCCGGCACGACCCGCACCCACGGGATCGCCGCTGGGATCGACCACGTCGGCGCCGATCCCCGGCAGCGGCGGGCCGGCCGAGCCGGGTTTCATCCCGTCTATCGCCGGCAGCGTCGTGATCATCATCCCGCCGGTTTCGGTCTGCCACCAGGTGTCGACGATCGGACACTCCTCGTCGCCGACGTGCGTGTAGTACCACTTCCAGGCCCGGGGGTTGATGGGCTCGCCGACGGTGCCGAGCAGCCGCAGCGAGGAGAGGTCGTGGCGTGCCGGATACTCCGG
>Ga0207421_10005307_pt1 | contig 14494 bp, 11 predicted proteins | sample SodLakKL_010_SED_4_FD_187542 | JGI IMG/M metagenome (GOLD analysis project Ga0207421, IMG submission 187542) | Alkaline sediment microbial communities from Lake Tanatar, Kulunda Steppe, Russia - 8KL_010_SED (SPAdes) (version 2) | ecosystem: Environmental > Aquatic > Non-marine Saline and...
ATTGTTTTTTTCATTTCTTTTTGCAGTCTTAAAAATTCATGCTGGAGCCTGCCCCGGACGATAGGATCGACCGCCCCAAAAGGTTCATCCATGAGCATGATCGGCGGGTCGGCTGCAAGCGCCCTGGCCACACCCACTCTTTGCATCATGCCCCCGCTTAATTGAAAGGGGTACTTGTGGGTAACTTCATCGGGATCCAGGCCGACCATGTCCAGCAGTTCCCTGACCCGCGGCTTGATCTTTTCTTCGGGCCATTTGAGAAGCCGGGGGACCAGGGCAACATTTTGCTCAACCGTACGGTGGGGTAAAAGGCCGATCTGCTGAATTACATATCCGATTTCACGCCGCAGATGGTCGGGGTTAACTTCTTTATCACTCACCTTTTTGCCCTTGATGTAAATATTGCCGCCGGTAGGCTCTATAAGCCGGTTGATCATCCTCAGGATGGTGGTTTTTCCACAGCCGGAAGGACCCACAAATACACAAATGTTTCCTTCATCCACCTGGAAGCTGACCTGCTTGACGGCAGGTACGTTTGAGCCGGGGAAAATTTTATCTACTTTATCGAGTACAATCAAGGTACGTTAACCTCCTTAAATCGACAGCTGCTGAACTGACCCTGGTTTGCTTTTTGAATTTTAGTGGCAGCATGTAGCTTTTTGATACCAGGATATAAAAATCTCACAAATATTTAACTTTGCTCCTGTTCCTTTCTCAGACCCGGTGAAGTTATTTTGTATTCAATTTTGCCCAGGATATAATCAAGGAGGATGGCAATAACTGAAACCAGTACCGCCCCGGCGATAATCATGTCGGCGCTTTCCCTGGCGATGCCGTGGTGAATGAACCGGCCCAGGTTTCTTTCTCCAATAAAAGTAGCCACAGTGGCGATCCCGGTTATCATGACTACGGTTACCCGAATGCCGGCAAAAATAATCGGCCAGGCCATGGGGATCTGAATATGGAATAATATATCTTTTGGTGACATGCCCATGCCCCGCCCGGCTTCAATGATGGGCCATTCCACGGATTTTATGCCTCGATAAACATTTCTGACCATGGGCATCATGGCGTACAATATAAGAGCCAGGGCGGCTGAAGTCCTGCCCAGGCCAAGCATGGGGATGGTAATAAAAATGCCGAATAAGGAAATGCTGGGAATGACAAACAGGATGTTGCCTATACCGAAAGTAGTGTTGGCTAACCGCTCATAACGGCTTATTAATAAGCCTACAGAGATCCACAAAATTATTGAAAAAAACATCACGGTTAGGACCAGGGAAAAATGATTGGCCGTATATTCTAAAACCTGATCCCAGCGACGGATAATGAAGTTTATGAACCCGAGATGTTCATCAAAAAGGTTTGAAAACCAACTAAGGAGGCCGCTTAAAAAGCCCATCAAAATCCTCCTGCCTAAATAATACTTGATCTAATGATTTACATGTAGCTTATGTTAAATATTACATTTTGTGTTTTCTTTAGTCAAGTGTATTCCTGGAATGCTCAGGATAATGGACTGCTGTACTCTAGGAGTGCAGGATATGCAGCCGAATATGCAAGAATGATTTGTAATTTATCTGTAATTTAAAAATTCAGCCAACCGGTGCTGTTGTTTTGTTTGACAGAGCCGGTCAGGCAGGTTAAAATATTAGTATAAAAGAAAAATAAGATAAAATGTAAAAAGCAGTCCTGCTGCTCATAGTTTATTAGATATGAGGGAGCACCGGGAATGGAATAACCCGTGTGCTCTTTTCTTATTGATAGGAGGTTTCTAAAAAATATGGATATGATTAAGCATTATAAAGAAACCGGCAGAACCCTTATGCTAACCGGCAAAAACCTGAGTGTTGAAGATGTAGGTAGAGTGGCCAGGCATCACGTGCTGGTAGGTATCGATCCGGATGCCCTTGAGCGCATAGAAAAATCAAGGACCATGCTTGAAAGCCTGGTTGAAAGGGAGGAAGCGGTATATGGAATTACAACCGGGTTTGGCCGGTTCAGTGAAGTCAGTATTTCCAGGGAGGATGCCATCCAGCTGCAAAAAAATCTGATTGCCAGTCACGCAGCGGCAGTAGGTGATGCGCTGCCCGAGGAAGTGGTCCGGGCTGTGCTCCTGCTGCGGATCAACGCTCTGGCCAGGGGGTGCTCGGGCATCCGTCCCACCCTGATCGAATTACTGGTAGAAGCTTTGAACCGGGGAGTAACCCCCGTTATCCCCGAGCAGGGCTCGTTGGGAGCAAGCGGAGATTTAGCTCCCCTTTCCCACCTGGCTTTAGTCATGACCGGTGAGGGCGAAGCTTTTTACCAGGGTGAACGGATGAGCGGAGCGGCTGCCCTGGCTGCAGCCGGGTTGGAGCCGCTGACCCTGTTGGAAAAAGAGGGCCTGGCCCTGATCAACGGGACCCAGATCATGACCGCCATCGGCAGCCTGGCTTACCTTGATGCCGTGAATTATTTCAAGGCGGCTTTGGTTACAGCAGCCCTTACCCTTGAAGCCCAGAAGGCAGTTCCCGATGCTTTTGATCCCCTTATTGCATCGGTCAGGAGTTATAGCGGGCACGGCTATACTGCAGATTCAATACGCCGCCTTGTTAAAGATAGCAAGTTGATCGGTAGTGACAGCCACAAGGTGCAGGACGCTTACAGCCTGCGCTGTATCCCCCAGGTTCACGGAGCTACGGCTAATGCGCTGGATTATGTGCGCGGCATCCTGGAAGTGGAAATTAATTCGGTTAATGATAACCCGCTGCTATTTCCTGAAGAAGGCCGGGTTCTTTCGGGAGGCAATTTCCACGGCCAACCGGTTGCTCAGGCCATGGATTTTTTGGCTATTGCTGTTGCTGAACTGGGCAGTATTGCCGAGAGGCGGATCGAAAGGCTTGTCAATCCCTCGCTCAGCGGCCTGCCGCCTTTTCTGGTTGAAGAAGGAGGCCTAAATTCGGGCCTGATGATCGCTCAGTACACCGCAGCTTCCCTGGTTAGTGAAAATAAGGGACTGTGTTATCCGGCCAGTGTCGATTCTATTCCCTCTTCGGCCAACCAGGAAGATCACGTCAGCATGGGGACGACTGCCGCCCGCAAATCCAGGCGTATCATGGAGAACCTGGCTCACATAATTGGTATCGAGCTGCTGGTGGCCTGTCAGGCCATTGACTTTCAGGGCCCGGAGTACCTTGGTCGGGGAACCAGCCTTGCTTACAACCGGCTGCGTGAAGAAGTGGATTTTTTAGAGAAAGACCGGATCCTCTATCCTTTGATTAACAAGGCGGTAGAACTGGTTAAAAGCGGTCGCCTGCTTGAGGCAGTAGAACATGAAATTGATTTGAGTAAATAGGGCAAAAGTATTATAATATAAGCTGGTTTACAGGCATATAGTTACCAACCAAAAAAGGCGGCGGCAAAAATGGAATCTATAGGTAAAAACGCGATTATGTATGCCCTGGCCGACGGAGAGCTGGAAGAACAGTTTAAAAAGACGGCGGAGAATAACGGTTATAAGCTGATCAAGGGCAAAGTTGGTTCGATGAGCACGGAAAAAATTTTTGCAGCCGTGGAAACGGCCGCCCAGAGAGAAGGCCTGATCCGCGAAGACTACTACCGAGATACTCATGCCCTTTACCACGCCATCCTTGATGCTTTTGTCGGCATCTGCCGCGGCCAGCTCGGACTTGGCAACATGCTTCGGACGGTCGGCCTGATTTTTACCGTAGCCCGCGGACCACGAAACATTGAACACCGTGAAGATGGTGAATGGCTGGCTGTAGTCCTTTATGGCACTATTGGAGCGCCGGTTAAAGGATATGAACACGAAACAATTGGGCTTGGGCTAAACCATCTGTAACTTTACGGTCATAACCACCACAAAATGCTTTTTGCATAAAAATGAGTCCAGTTATCCCGTTGTGCCTGGGATAATGGCGGAGTCTGCCCATAATCGCTAAAAGGCGCATGCCGGGGCCCGATCGGCCTAACCTGATGGCTCCGGGATAGAAAAAGGAAAAATTGTCAGGACTACAGCACTAATCTAATTACCCAGTTAATCCTGGAGGTGTTTAAAATAGCCGAGTATCGATCCAATTACAGTGAGCAGTTGTCGCCGCAGTTAACCTGGTTTAGCACCGGCCAGCTGGAGGAGATCCACAGCGCCACCATCGATGTGTTGGAGCGGGCCGGGGTGCGCGTCGATCATGACGAGTCTTTAAAGCTTTTAGAGGAAGCCGGTTGCCTTATAGAAGGCCGTGTGGCTAAAATTCCCGGCTGGCTGGTAGATGAAGCGATCAGAACGGCTCCTTCCAAGATCAATATCTATGATCGTGAAGGCAGCCCCGCCATGAACCTGGAAAGCAACAATACCTATTACGGAACCGGCTCGGATCTACCCTTTCACATTGACCTGGAAAGTGGAACAAGGCGGGGTTCGGTCAAACAGGATATAGTCAATACGGCCAAATTGATTGATCATTTGTCAAACCTCGATTTTGCCATGAGCTATGCTATCCCCGGTGATGTTGAAGCAAGCAAAGGAGATATGCACCAGTTTGCGGCCCTGGTTTTGAATTGTGCCAAGCCAATAATTTTTACTTCATTTAATGAAGACAATCTCAGGGCAATTTTTGATATGGCTGCCGCAGCATCCGGTTCATATGATAAACTGCGCAGCCACCCCTTTATCATCCTTTATGACGAACCGATTTCTCCCCTTATTCACACCCATGAAGGCCTTTCCAAGATGTTTGCCTGCATAGAGTACGGTGTTCCTGTTATTTATACACCTGGAGTTGTTGGCGGAGGAACCTGCCCGGTAACTAAGGCCGGGACTATTGTGCAGATGAATGCAGAAAGCCTTTCCGGCCTTGTAATTGCCCAGTTGAAAAAGAAAGGGGCGCCGATTATCATCGGCGGCGGGGCCACTCCGATGGAAATGAAAACTACGGCTACCCTGTACGGTTCACCGGATGCGGCCATGAACTACTGTGCCATGTCTGAGCTGGCCCGCTTTTATAAGCTGCCCAACTTTACCGAAGCCGGTTGCTCCAACTCGCCTTTGCCGGATGCCCAGGCCGGCATGGAGGCAGCGATAGGCCTGCTGTTAAACCAGCTTTGTGGAGCCAACCTGGTCCATGACGTAGGTTATCTTGACAGCGGCAAAACCGGTTCCCTGCCCTTCCTGGTCATGTGCGATGATTTTATCAGCGCCGCCCGTTACATCGGGGCCGGGACAAAAATAAACCGGGACACCCTGGGGACAGATACTATCGTCGAGACCGGGCCGGGAGGGCATTTCCTGGCCACGGAACATACTATGAAGCATTTTCGGACCGAGATCTGGTCACCTACGATCTTCAACCGGATGATGTGGGAAACCTGGGAAAAACTGGGCAGTAAAGATTGTTTTGACCTGGCCCGGGAAAAAGCGCTTGAAATCCTCGAGCGTAAACCGGGAAAGCCTCTGGCAGATGGTGTTATTGATAGAATTAACAGCTACCTGTGAGGCGAAAAGTTGTTTATTTAAGATAAGCCGTTGGCCCGGGATTGGAATAAAGTTGATCAGAAGCTGATGGATTCATGATAACGCAGTTGACGTCAGAAAAAAATTCTTATGTGGCAGCAAGAAAGGGTCTGTGATCAAAAGTGAGCTGGGGGAAAAGGATGCCCGGCAACAATAAATGGGCAGGCTGGTCATTGCCGGATGAGAAAAAGATTCCGGTAGCATTTTACTTTGATTTCTTTGCCGCCGCAAGGCAGGGCATTTCATCCCGCCTTTTTATTGAAGACCCGTCAATTAAGCGCCGGGCCGTGATTGATACTTTCCTGGAAACAGGCGCGGATGCTTTTGTGATCGGCCGTCTGCCGGGTCCGTTTTCTTATGCAGCAGGTGGTTTTCCGAACCGTATTTACCTGCCGGGGCGTGATTTGCCCGAGGATTCGGTATGGCAGTTTGGCGAAAATGAAGAAACTATTTACCGGCAAGATTACCCCTATATAGCTGAAAACGGCTGGAATAGTTTTCTGGAACGGCTGCTGCCCCGGTTTACTGGATATGAGGCCCGAGATCTGCCGGTTTTGTTCAACCAGGCCAGGGTGGAAGGCGAAAAAGATATGGAGATTTGGAACCGGGAGGGTGTGCCCCTGCTTTGCGGGGCAGCCCTGACAGCTCCTTTTGAAGTGTTGATTGCCGGCAGGACCATGTTCAGTTTTTTTGAGGATCTTTTCATTTGCCCGGAAGCGGTTATCTCTGCTCTTGAAGCCATGGTCCCCGATTTTATTGATCATGCAGTTAATAATGCCCGTTATTACGGGATACCTGCTGTGGTGATTACCGCGCACCGTTCGGCTGGCAGCCTGATATCTCCCCGCCATTTTGAGCAGTTTGCTCTTCCCTTTTTAAAGGGAATTGTTGATGCATTGGACCGGGCCGGGATGAGAATTATGCTGCACCTGGACTGTGACTGGGGCAAGAACCTGCCCTATTTTAGCGAATTTCCGGCCGACATGATTATCCACACAGATGGTTCTACCAATCTGGCTGAGATCGGCAAGTCTTATAGAGATCGATTTATTTTGATGGGTGATGTGCCTGCCCTGCTGCTGGCCCGGGGTAGTGTAGAAGAAGTTAGAAAGTACTGCCTGGAGTTGATTGAAACGGCCGGGGCTCACAGCCCCTTAATATTAAGTTCAGGTTGTGATGTGCCTATGGATGCAAAAATGGAAAATGTGCGAACTATGATTGAAGTTGCCGCCAGTTTTTAATTGTCTATCGGACAGAGCAAACAGTGAGGAGGTCGGCGCTGTGGATAAAAAGAGAGAACCGGTTTCTAAAACAGCCAGGTCTGACGCGGCTATCAACCAGGGGCCTGAGGTTTGGGCCAAGGCTGCCGGCAAAGCTTTATACGGTGTTGATTTGCACTTTCCCGGGATGCTCTATGGCAAAATCCTGCGCAGCCCTTATCCTCACGCCCGGATAAAAAAGATCGACCCTTCCGGAGCTTATGCTATACCGGGGGTGCGGGCTGTCCTGACGGCTGCAGATATTATAAACAAACCGTACGGGATCGTAGTGGAAGACGAACAGCCCTTGGCCCATGACCGGGTCCGCTATATCGGCGATGAAGTGGCTGCGGTAGCTGCCGTTGATGAAGAAAGCGCCGGTAAGGCCCTGAGAGCCATTAAAGTAGATTACGAGCCCCTGCCTGCTGTCTATGATCCTGTTGAAGCTCTTGGTGAGGGCGCGATACAGATCCATGATCATTTTCCCGGCAATATCGCCTGGGAGCGGGACATGGAACGTGGTGATCCGCAGCGGGCTTTTGCGGAGGCCGATCTGGTGGTGGAGAATTCGTTTTCCATCCCTTCTGTTCACCCCACTTATCTGGAACCGGTTGCCTGCGTTACCGACAGCGATTATATGAATAATTTAACAATTCATACTGCCCTGCAATCTCCGGATGTTGTCCGCGTGATCATAGCCGGCGCCCTGGACTTGCCCCTGTCTAAGGTGAGGATTCTGGGACCGGTAATGGGTGGCGGTTTCGGTGGCAGGGTTTACGGTAACCTGAAGTTGTATATATTATCCAGCCTGCTTTCCATGAATGCCGGCGCGCCGGTAAAAATGAAGCTTACCCGCGAGGAAGAGTTTACCGTCGGCCGCCCCATGATTGCCGCCAGGATGAAAGTCAGGATGGCCCTGCGTAACGACGGGACTTTCCTGGCCCGCGAGTCCGAAATAATAACCGACAACGGCGCTTATTCGGCCCAGGCGCCCTGGGTTTCGAAAACCTTGTCCGAACGTAATGATTCTGTCTACCGCATCCCTAATATTAAGACCAGGGCCCGCCTGGCCTACACCAACAAGGTTCCAACTGCCCAGTACCGGGCTTATGGCAATCAGGCCGCCAATTATGCCTATGAATCTCTGATTGACCAGGCTGCAGAAAAGCTGGGCATCGATCCCCTGCAGCTGCGATTAAAAAACTGTACCCGCAGCGGCGATGTGACTGTGCACGGCTTAAAGATAACCAGCTGTGCCCTTTCTGAATGTCTGCAGGAAGCAGCTAAAAGAATCGGCTGGAATAATAGAACCGAGGGGCGCGGTTACGGGATCAGTGCAGGAATCCATGCCAGCGGCAGCCTCGTAGCCGACAGGAGCTTTCGGGGAGCATCAGCCCGTGCCGTCTTAGAGCTCGATGGGCGGGTAAGCGTTTTTACCGGGGAGCAGGATTATGGGCAGGGCACCTACGGCGCTTTTGTCCGGATAGCGGCCCGGGTTCTTGGCCTGGACCCGCAGTTGTTGAGTATTTATTGCCGCGACAGCCTGGTAACGCCCCATTCACAGGGCGCCCTGGCCAATCGCCAGACCACAATAGGCGGCCGGGCCGTCCAGCTTGCCGCAGAAGAGTTAAAAAAAGTGGTTGAAGAGGCAGCCTCTGAAAATGCCGGGGAACAGTTTAAAATGGAGGGCGGTCACCTTGTAAGTATTTCCGGTAAAGAAATGGGGCTTGATGAAGTAGCCCGTTACCACCATTACCGGACCAGCGGCCTGACCCTGAACGGTGAAGGGCGCTATGTGCCGCCGCCCGCTGATTATGATGAAACCAGTTACGGGAATATATCTGTTACTTATTCTTTCGCCGCTCATGCCGCTGAAGTGGAAGTGGATCAAGATACGGGGTCTTTGATCGTGCGCCGCATCGTGGCCGTCCATGATTCCGGCCAGATCGTAAATCCCCAGGCCGCCTGCGGTCAGGTTTTTGGAGGTGTGACTCAGGGCCTGGGGTTTGGCTGTTACGAAGGCTATATCTTTGACCGGGGAGCGGTTGCCAGTTCGTCCCTGGCCGACTACCGGATACCCACCGCTCTTGACGTGTCCTGTATTGACTACCACTTCATCGAAACTGACGATGCTGCAGGACCCTTTGGAGCCAAGGGACTGGGCGAAGTGGTCCAGGTTCCCGTTCCCGGCGCCATAGCGAACGCGGTTGCTGATGCAACCGGCGCAAGGGTAACTGATCTGCCGATAACTGCCGAAAAAATATTCCAGGCCATGTCTGAAGGAGGGTGTGGTTGACTTGAGTTATAGCGTTACTTCCAGTCTGGACCGGGCCCTGAATGTCCTATCTGAAAGTATGGGACAAGGCCGGGTAGTGGCCGGCGCCACCGATTTATTTTTAAAAAGCCTGTCCCCCGAACTGGTCGACGTATCTTCTGTGCCCGAACTTCTCGGTATCAACCGGGATCACGGCAGCCTGTCAATTGGCGCCGGGGTTACCCATGCCGAAGCGGCTGCCTCACCACTGATCAGGCTTGAGGCAATGGCCCTGGCAGAAGCCTGCCGCCAGGTGGGATCTCCGCAGATCCGTAATATAGGTACCATCGGCGGTAATGTAGTCAACGCCGCCCCGGCGGCAGATGCAGCGGTAGCTTTAGTGGCCCTTGGGGCCCGGGCTGTCCTGATCGATCTGGGAAAGCGGCAGCATCATGCGGCGGTTGAAGAGCTTTACGCCGATTACAACCTTTCAACAGTGGACAGCAGCTCTGAAATTTTGCTCCGCTTTTTACTGGATCTCCCGGCCCGGGACGAGGGGTCGGCATTCTTGCGTTTTGCCCCCCGCCAGGCTCTATCCCTTCCCCTGGTTAATGCCGCCGCCCGGGTTCGCCTGAAAGGGGATGCCATTGAATCTGTAAGGGCGGTTATAGCGCCGGTGAATCCGGCCCCGACCAGACTATATGAAACAGAAAAAATGCTTCTTGGAAGCTGGCCTGAGGATGATACCTGGCGGAAGGTTGAATATACAGCTGCCTCGGAAGTGGAAGTGCGGGGCAGTTTGCTGCGCTGCTCGGCTGGATACAGGCAGCACCTGGTTGGTGTCCTGGCCCGGCGGGTTTTGAAAAAAGCGGTGGAAAGAGCTGTGAAAAGTCGGATGGGAGGAGACGGCAGTTGAAAGAGCAGGTCATAAGCTTTGAACTTAACAGGGAAAAAGTGGAAATATATGCTGATCCGGCCCTCAGCCTGCTGCGTCTTCTGCGCAGTCGCTTTAATCTGATCGGTACCAAGGAAGGCTGCGGCAGAGGTGATTGCGGAGTTTGTACGGTGCTTCTTGATGGGCGTGCGGTTAATTCCTGCCTGATACCGGCAGGCAAGGTTGAAGGCAGGAAAGTGCTGACAATTGAGGGCGTGACAAGGGAAGGTTTGGAGAAAGGGGCAAAAGTTCACCCTGTTCAGCAAGCTTTCATAGACAAAGGAGCCATACAGTGCGGGTTTTGTACTCCCGGAATGATCATGTCCGCCTATGCCTTGCTCAGGGACAAACCCTTCCCTTCGCCCGAGGAAGTCCGGGAGGCCATATCCGGCAATCTTTGCCGCTGCAGTGGCTATAAGCAAATCGAAGAAGCCATTCTGGAAGCGGCAAAAGCTATAACGGAACAAGAGGGTAAATGGTAACAGGCTTACAGTAACAGTATAGAACTTTAATTTTATGGGAGTTAGCAGGCTTAAAAAATTTTTTCGTTTGAGAGGAGCCTGATCGATGCGCGTTAACAAGTTAAACCAGTCCACAATTGGCCTGAATATCATGACCGAAACTGAGCTTAACCGGATTCACTGCGGGACCCTGGAAATCCTGGAACGGGTTGGTGTGAAAGTCTATGAGCCGGAATCCCTGGAGCTGCTCAAAAGAGGTGGAGCCCGGGTCGAAGGGGAACTGGCAAAAATTCCGCCCCGGATGGTTGAAAAGGCTCTGACCACCGCTCCGCCAGTGGTGACCCTTTCCCGGCGTGATGGAGCCAGGGCCATCACCATGGAAAAAAATTGTATCTATTTCGGGACCGGTTCGGAGGTGCCCTATACCATTGATCCCTATAACGGGGAGCGCCGCAAGCCGGTCAAGCAGGACAACCGAAACGCCGCCCTGCTGGTGGATGCTTTAGATCATATTGATTTTGCTATGTCGCTTGGGGTGGCTACCGATGTCCCGGTGGATAATTCCGACCTGCACCAGTTCGAGGCCATGCTTTTAAGCACTGTCAAGCCGATTCTTTTCACTGCCTATAACCGGCAGGGGTTGAAATGTATTATTCAAATGGCCGGTTTAGCTGCCGGAGGGATTGAGAAACTTCGCGAACGACCCAGCCTGGCTTTATACGCTGAACCCAGTTCGCCTCTATTTCATTCCCGGGAAGCGCTTGAAAAGCTGCTCACCTGTGCCGAAGAAAATATTCCCCTTATTTATGCCACCACTCCCATGCTGGGAGCTACTGCGCCGGTCACCTCCGGTGGGGCCCTGGTGGTGGCCAATGCCGAAATCCTTTCCGGCCTGGTCATACACCAGCTCAAATCGGAAGGAGCGCCTTTTGTTTACGGCGGTGGAGTGCCGCCCATGCACATGGCCACTTCGGTTTGTTCTTACGGCGGGCCGGAAAGAGACCGGGGCTGCATCGGCCTGGTCAGGTTGTCCCAGTATTACAACCTGCCCTCTTTTACCACCGCCGGTTGTACAGATGCCCACACTTTTGATCAGCAGGCTGGTATGGAAGCGGGTTTCAACCTGCTTATAGCCGGGCTTGCCGGAGGCAATCTGATCCATAACCTCGGTTACATGGGTATCGGAATGACCTCCTGCTTGGAACACCTCCTGCTCTGCAACGAGGCAGTCGGGGCAGTGAAGCATCTCCTGCAGGGCATTAACGTTTCTGATGAGCACCTTGCTTTGGATTTGATCGAAAAAATTGGACCGGGAGGGCATTTTCTGGCCGAGGAACATACCATGAAACATTTTCGCAATGAAATGTATTTTCCCCGGACTCTGAACCGGAAAAATTTCGATGCCTGGAAAATGGACGGGGCAAAGACATTCGGCCAGGCTGCTAATGAAAGGGTAAAAGAACTTCTTAAGGAGCATAAGCCGGCCAGCCTGCCGCCCGAGGTAGAAAAGCAGATTAAAGCAATTCCTGCAAGAAGAGATAGCGAAGCGGGCTGAGCCGCTTGCAAGAGCATACATTAATGGGAGGCAAACGCATTGGGCAAAACTAATCACTATATCAAACGAATGGGTCTGCAAAACCTGACAGATGATCAAATGGAACAGCTGCATCTTGCCACCCTGGACATCTTAGAACAGGTAGGAGTAAAGGTTTGTGAGCCTGAAGCGCTGCAGTTACTGAGTGATGCCGGTGCCAGGGTAGAAAAAGACCTGGTGAAAATTCCGACCTGGATGATCCAGCAGGCTCTGCAAACAGCTCCTTGTAAAATTGCAATTTATAATCGCAGCGGTGAAAGAGCCATGAGCCTGGAAAAGGGGAAGATTTACTTTGGCACCGGGTCTGATACACCCTATATTATCGATATTGAAACCGGCAAAAGAAGAAAAACAATCAAGCAGGACACGATTAATGCAACTAAAGTTGCTGATGCCCTGGAAAATATTGATTTTGTGATGTCTATGGCCCGGGCTTCCGATGTGCCGGGCGAACGCAGCGATCGCCATCACTTTGAAGCGATGACTTTAAACAGCACAAAGCCAATTATTTTTGATGCACATGACCGGCAGGGTTTGCTTGATATGATTGAGATGGGGGCGCTGGTCAAAGGGGGCAAAAAGCAGCTGCTTGAAAAACCCTATATTATGCATTATACCCAGCCTACTTCTCCGCTGGTTCACTCCAAAAATGCCCTGGAGAAGTTACTGGTTGCAGCAGAAAACGGTATTCCCCTGGTTTACGCTTCGGCTGTGATGTGCGGAGCTACCGGACCGGTCACTACAGCCGGCGCTATAGTTATCGCTAATGCTGAAATCCTATCGGGACTGGTTATTCACCAGCTAAAATCGAAAGGAGCCCCCTTTATTCATGGTGGAGGGACACCACCGCTTAACATGATCACTACGATCTGCTCTTACGGAGATCCACAGGGCTTTATGGGAGCGGCTTTATTAACCCAGCTGTCAGATTACTATAAGCTGCCATCGTTTTCTATTGCCGGCTGCACCGATGCCCAGGCGTTCGATCAGCAGGCTGCCATGGAATCAGGTTTTAACATGCTATTTTCAGCTCTTGCCGGTGGCAACCTGATTCATGATCTTGGTTATATCGGGGCAGGCATGACCTTTAGCCTTGAGCACCTGGTGCTTTGCGATGAAGGGGCCGGAATGGCTAAATTTATGACCCGGGGAGTTGATATTAACCCCGAAACCCTGGCCCTCGATGTAATAGAAAAAATTGGTCCGGGCGGTCATTTCCTAACTGAAAAGCATACCATGGATCATTTCCGCAGTCACATGCATTTTACCAGGATTTTTAACCGCAATACTTATGATAACTGGCAGGCTGCCGGGGCAAAAACATTTGGTGACAGCGCCAACGCCCTGATTAAAGAGATCCTGCACTGGCATGAAGTGCCCCAACTTGATCCGGATGTTGAGGAAGCGGTTAAGGACATTGCGGCGGGTAATGATTACCGTAATAAACTGGCCTGATTGCTGATTCATTGTTATAATAAAGTTCATTTAAAAAATCGATGCAAGTAAGAAAACGATTCAAGGATATAAGGAGATTTAAATCATGTTAAAAGACCTGACTGTTGAAAGGTTTGTTCGTGAAGTGGCTTCCAACTCACCAGCGCCGGGAGGAGGAAGCGTAGCGGCCCAGTCCGGGGCCCAGGCCGCCGGCCTGCTTTCCATGTACTGCAACTTGAGCCAAAACCGGAAAAAGCTCGGAGATGCTGTCGAAATCCTGCAGGAAATCGGGGAGGAAGCGCGCTTTTTAATGAGCAAAATGCTGGAAGCGATAGACGAGGATACTGTGGCTTTTAACCGGGTTATGGAAGCTTACAGAATGCCTAAAGAATCCGATCACGAAAAGGCAAAAAGAAAAGAAGCCATATCTGAGGCAGGCAAATATGCAGCAGATGTCCCGATGCATACTGCCAGGGGCAGCCTGCGGGTTCTATCCCTGGTTAATGAGGTGGCCGGAAAAGGAAACCCTTCCGCCGTAACCGACCTGGGAGTGGCCAACCTGCAGGCTCTGGCTGCCCTGGTTGGCGCCTGTTACAATATTAAAATCAACCTGGATATGATCTCCGACCGCGGGGTGGCAAAGAATATGGAAAGCGAAGCGGCTGACTTGCTCAGGCAGGGACAGGAACTGTATGAAAGCAACCGCAATATGCTGGAAAAAGAGATTATTTAATGGCAGTCAGCAGTAAACGCCTGTGCAGTGAAATTTTTTACCCTTAATGACAGTAAACAGGCGCAAAAACCGGTGAATGGTAATGAACCTGGTGAAACAACAGCGAATGCCTGAAACGGGAAGGTGATTATATGTCTGAACTGTATTCAAAGATCGACAACTCTTCGCTTCCGAATTTCCTGTTTTACCCCCGCCGCCAGCACAGCAAGCCGCGCGGGGGAGCTTTTGACCTGCAAGTGCCGGTTGAAAATGAGCTGTCCATAGTATGCCGGGCTTTTCCTGCTGATGAAAACAACCCCTGGATTCTTTACTT
>Ga0207421_10005308_pt1 | contig 14492 bp, 16 predicted proteins | sample SodLakKL_010_SED_4_FD_187542 | JGI IMG/M metagenome (GOLD analysis project Ga0207421, IMG submission 187542) | Alkaline sediment microbial communities from Lake Tanatar, Kulunda Steppe, Russia - 8KL_010_SED (SPAdes) (version 2) | ecosystem: Environmental > Aquatic > Non-marine Saline and...
TATGGCAGGATTTGACAAAATAAATTTCAATTCCACTTTGGTACGATTGATAGCCGTAAAGACATTAAAAAAAAATGACTGTTTTACAGTGTTTTCATTGATTCCAGTTCCTTAAATTTACTAAAAAAATGTTGTCGATAGCCAATAATTAAGTTTTATATAGGGGTTTGACAACTACTATAAGCAAATGAAATTCAATGTTTTAGCCTTTTCCAATATGTCAAATAACATTTTTACATGCAAAAATCATCATGATTGACGACTCTGCTTTAAATAAAAAGCTGCTATATAGCTGTTTACAAAATTGTGTCGAGCGGTGCAGGTTCTTTTCCAATTATTTGTTTATCCAGCCATTTTTTATCCCTACTACTAAAAATTATCAAGCTGTCCTCTTCTTTTTTCATAATTTTCTTGCTTTCAATGATCAACTCTTTTAGCTTCAACTCACTTATTTCACCTTCAAAAACAGAGTTTTGTATCCAATTCAAATACCTGCGGCATAACTTTAACATCTTGCCAACACGCTTTTGATTAACATCATAAACAGCAATTATATACATAATCAAACTGTATTAATAGAGACCATTCAGCCAACTAATATAAAAAATATTTTTGACAAAACCTCACCCAATATTATTCAATCTAACTCAATCTTCCCTAATCCATTCAATCCGCACAAACCCAAATCTACCACCACATCTTAAAAGGCTTATACACTTCCAATCCAAGCAAGTGTTTTGCAAGTTTATAACATTCGAGTTTTACCAAGTGCTTATAACTTACATTCTTATTTAGTTTACGGTGTTTTATTGTTTCGCTTAATCTTTCTTCAAAAGCTTGAATAAAAATCTTTTTGCCTGCATCGTTAAGTAAACACTTATTTAGTTGCTTATCAAAGTGTTTATCTTGTAACATTTTTTTATTAAGAACTTTAAAGATAACCCTGTCAACCAATAAGGGTTTAAATATTTCAGCTATGTCAAGTGCAAGTGAATATCTTCGTTCTCCTGGTGCATGCAAGAAGCTAATTGTAGGATTTAGCTGTGTTTGATGTATAGCACGAAGACATTCGGAATAACAAATCATATTTCCAAAAGATATAAGAGCATTAACAGGATTTAGGGGTGGTTGTTTGCTTCTTAAATCCATTATAAAATCATTTATTATCAGGTTTAAACCATCATAATAAAATTTACGTATATTACCTTCAACACCCATAATTTCATCTATGCCTGTTGCTTTTTCAACCGTAACCAACAGGCTTTTTATATTCTCTATAAGCGGTTCGGTATCTTTACCTCGCCTGGAATAATACATCAGGTTTTTGAGCATATTATAGGCTGCGCCTTCGATGATCTTGCGTGCAATGACTATCCTTTTGTCAAATTGCAAATGTGCAGAGGTTTGAGCAAGGAGCATCTTCCCCGACAAAAGCCCATCTCTTGGCATATATGACCCGGAATAGTTGTTGTAATAATCAAAATAATGCACAGGAATATCATTTTTTCCAAGAAAATTGTATAATGCACTATTTGTGTCAAGAGAACCGAAAACGTAAAGTTGTTCTATGCTTTCAACAGGCAAGTATTTTGGCTTCAGTTCATTGCATTCAGCGTCCACCGGTGTAAACTTCAGAGTGTTATCTTTGCGTGACAAGCGCCCGGGATTGAAAAGGTAGTAGGTTTTTTTCATGTTTTTTTGTTTTCAGATTGTGTAGATTGTGAAGATTGTACTGATTGTGCGGATTGTGCAGATTGTACTGATTGTGCAGATTGTACTGATTGTGTAGATTGTACTGATTGTGTAGATTGTACTGATTGTGTAGATTGTACTGATTGGATGGATTGTACTGATTGTGTAGATTGTACTGATTGTGTAGATTGTACTGATTGTGTAGATTGGGCAGATTGTGCAGATTGGGTGGATTGGGTGGATTGTGTGGATTGTTCATTTGGAAAGGGTTTTGCGTAGGTGTGATACGATTTTTAATAAACTTAAGCACTCTTTATGTAGCTTTTGAATGTTTTTCTGATTAGGAAAATCGGAAGCAATCATTAATTCAAGCCACATTTCAGTTTCATCAACTTCTTCAACGACTATACAAAGTTTGCTAAAAAATTCTGCTTTTGACCTGCCTCTCAAAGCAGCCCGATAATTAGCATAAGAAGATGATCCGGATTTCAGAACTTGTTTACCTAAAACCCAAGATTCCGGATTATTTTGAAGCCCCTGAACCAATCTTATAATATCCAATGCAAACAATCTTAACCGTTCTCTAAGTTCAATCTTAAAATTAACCCAATCACTATTTTTGTCCATAACAAAATATTTTAAATTCTAAAAATTCAATCCTCCCAATCCTCTCAATCTATTCAATCCTCTCAATCTATTCAATCCTCTCAATCTATTCAATCCTCCCAATCTATTCAATCTTCTCAATCTTCCCAATCCTCCCAATCCTCCCAATCCTCCCAATCTTCCCAATCCTCCCAATCCTCCCAATCCTCCCAATCCTCCCAATCTTCCCAATCCTCCCAATCCTCCCAATCCTCCCAATCCTCTCAATCTATTCAATCCTCCCAATCCCCACAATCTACACCTCCCCACTCCAACAAAAATCAAAATAGCTACATTTTCTGCAACTTTTAATCTTAACAGGTGGCGGGCAAGAGTCGGAATCTGTTATATTTTTTATTTTAATAAGAAAATCCTTAATTTGTTGTTCGTCCAAGCTGCTAAGGTAAACTTCATCTTTTTTTCGCAATGCAGGATATTCAAGTACACCTTTTACTCCATCAATTCCATTTTGTTGAAGAATATAAATATAGTACTTTAACTGCCATTCGTGAGCTTCATCAAGCTTATCCGATTTTTTTACTTCATGGATCACTTTATTTTTTGCATCATAATAATCTATTTTCACCCCATCAATATTCAATTCCTGATAACGCTCCGAACGTTGCGGATAACTAGTTTCGTGAATAAGCTTCCCTTCAGCCACAAGGTCAGAGGTTTGCTCCATTTGTATGCCGTTGGCAAAGAGCCACAACTTGCGATGGCATACGAAGTAATAATTGAAATGTGTACCTGTAATATGCATGACACTAATTATATTCGGTATATTAGTATTCAATTTTTAATATTGAACAATATTTTGTCGATTAATGATGACAAAGTGTTATGATTTTTGTTGACAGTAAACTACAATTTGAAAGTATCTTTTTTCCAAACCATTTATATTTTTTCGAAACATAACGGTTTATTTATATCTCCACACACCCAAATCCAAGACTGTTTTTCTCGCCAAAACCTGATTGATATCCTAATTTTAGTATATCAACGGGAGCTTTCAGGCTAAACCGGAACATATAACCACGAACTTTAGTCTGTTGTTCAGTTCCTGATTTAATAGTTATAAGCCTTGATTTTGGTTTATTTAATAATTTGAATGAAAAATTATTACTTGTTTTTAAATTAATGGTTTTTTCTTTTCCGCCTGCGCTAAGCAACCACGCAGTATATTTGTTTACAAGGTTTTGGAATAATATCTCTTCAAAATTATCATCTTCCGGTGAAAGAAATTTCGGCTTGCCTTCCATTGAATCGGCTAATTTGCTAACTACCAAAGGTGAAAGCGTGTTAAAAGTTTGTTCATCATTAAATGAAGGTACCGGAAGCGTTTCAACATTTGTTATCCGGAAATTCACCCTGCTTTGCTTATCACCGATACTACCTTCGCTATTCATAAAAAGCCCTTTTATGAACGGTTCGGCAGCTTCCCCCGCATAAAAACTTACTATAAGTTTAGCTTCCGGGTTTTCTATTATCAGCCGGTCATTTTGTGCTCTAAACTTATCCAAAGATAGGTTTGAAAAAGTAAACAATTTATATTGCCTTTTACTGTCCATATAGCCATGTTTGTGCAGCCACACGGCAAAATCTTTATCTCCGCGGTGAATGATTTTGTAAAGCCAGGCTGACAACTCATACTGATAATTTATGGGCAAAATATAGGGCGACTTGCCTAAAAATTCTGCTGTTAGTTTGAATCTCATTTTTTATAGTGTTTAATAAGCTGTATTACTCGAAGAAGTTAAATATATATTCATTTTTAAAATCTATCTCAAACTTTTTTAAAAACGATAAATATTCATTCTTAAAGCTCTGTTTTTCATGATGTTCTTTTTGGTTTGAAATATAATTTATTACATCATCAAGCTGGGAATGCCCGTATGAAAATGCTCCAAAACCTTCCTGCCATGAAAATTTTTCTTTTGTAAATTTATTTTGGTTAATCCATCTTGATGAATTTGCTTTAACGTCTTTTATTAGGTCTGACAAAGATTGATTTGGTTTCATTCCGAAAAAAACATGCAAATGATCGGGCATGCCGTTTATTGCTAACATTTTATGTCCGTTGTTTTGAACAATGCCGGTAATGTATTTGAATAATTTTTCTTCCCATGATTTGTTTATAAGGCATTGGCGGTGCATAGGCGAAAAAACCGCCTGAATGTAAATTTTTGTATATGTATTTGCCATGATGGTTTGGTTTTAAGGTTTGGTTTTAAGGTTTTAAGGTTTTAAGTTTTAAGGTTTAAGGTTTGGTTTTAATATGTTTCGTTCCTATGGAACTATATGTTGTCATCGGGTTTATCTGTTCTGTTCTATAAACATTTCACCCCTGACGGGGTTTTGGTTTTTCAGTAAACACACATTATGTTTGTTTTTATATGTATGTAAAATATTAGACATAAAAATCTACAAACATCTCATTCCTGCTATCCGTGATATCATATTGCACAATTCTCTGTTTCCTAATAAAAGTCCCAGAGGGACGAAATATTTATAGGAAAATGTTTTCCGCAACAACCGGCAAATCCCGTAGGGATGGAACCTGTTGTGTTTATTATCTATTCACCTGAATATTTTATAGTTATTAAATTAATTAACAATTATTTAAATCCTTGAATGTTTGAACTTCATTAATTCTATTTCGATGGAACCCTCATGTAATATTCATTATCTTTTGTGAAAGTTTTGTTAATGAGGATTTCATATTATGAAAATTGAATGACAAATCGTTGATGCTTTTTTGTTATTGTAATACTACTACCTGTTTGCCTATCAAAGTCCCAGAGGGACGAAATGTTTATAGGAAAATGTTTTCCGCAACAACCAGTAAATCCCGTAGGGATGGAACGTATTATGTTAAAGAAACATATCAGTTTTAATTTTTTCCATATTAAATCCGGTTTTATAACCATATATTAGTTCCCAGTTTGAAAGATATAAATACCCATATTTTTCTTTTTCAGGGTTGCGATATCCGTTTAAGCGAAGCTCTTCTGCAAAATTATTGAATATAGAGATTGTAAATTGAGATATAATAGCTGCAAGCCTTTTTAAGTCTATCCTTTTCAAAACAAATTCCATTTCTCTGTTTTCTATTAATTCAACATATTTATCAAAAACTTCCTCACCCGAAATAGTAGAATCTTCTTTATTAATTGATAAATCAAATATTTTCAAATCAGACTTATTAAAGTGTTTTTTGTGAATAGATAAGGGGATAAACAAACTGTGCGTTTCCTGATCTATCAATTTAAATTTTCTATTTATCTCCTTAAGATTAAAATCGGCTATAAATTTCCAATAATCGCTTCTTTCATCAAAATCATCTTTACTTTCCAGATTAATTTTATCATTAACTCTTTTATAGAGCTCTTGATATTTTTTATGTTTAAGGATATTAAGGTAATTTTTTGATATCCATTCATCTTTAGTTTGAATATCATAACGATAATCTTTTCTGTAGATAGTAAATGTTTTATCAAGATCAAATATGTATAAAAAGCATCCCTGCTTTTTTGATTCTCTGTTTATTCTTCCGGCAAGCTGTTCTTCGCTGTCTATCAATGATTTATCTTTAAACCCAATATCCATATCAATATCAACACCGGCTTCTATTACCTGTGTTGTGATAACAATAACCTTGTTATCATTTTCGTTTTTAATTTTTTGTATTACTTCATTTCTTCTGCTTTCAAGTATTTCTCCTGAAATCAAATATTTCGCAAAATCATTATATTTTGAATTATTTGATATTTTTGATAAAAATCGGGAAGCTGTTCGTTTTGATATAAATTCAACAACTGTTCTGACCTTGTTTTTATTTTTTGATGCATAGTATTCAGACTTTTCAAAAATATAATCTGCTAATTTTTCCAAATAAATATTCTTATCACTGTCACTTTTAGGTTTTGGCCAATCCAGTAATTTAAAGTCAACTCTATCTTTAAAATTCGGATTTAAAAAATATTTATCCCTGTTTGTTGTCAATTCTACGATCTTTCCTTTAGTTTCATTATTCAACTCATCAATCTTTGGCAATGTAGCCGACATTATAATTATTTTGATATTTAACAGTTTTGAATAATTTGAAAGAAAATATATTATTTTATCCCAATGAATCGGAGGATATGATTGTAATTCATCAATTATTATTATAGAATTTGCAAAACGATGCAAAAGATAATTCGTTTCTTTAGAATTACCTTTTATTATATCAAAAAAGCGCACATGAGTTAAAACAGCAATAGGATAGTTCGCAAATAAATAATCAATATAATTTTTATATTCATTACCATATTCACCTTCTATATTTTTTTGTTCAGGCAATCCTGTTTTTGAATGTAATTGAATAATATGCTCATCTTCAATATCAATTGTTTTTTTTATTGCTCGAAATGTCTGTGTTACTAATGTTGTAAAAGGAAACACATAAAATATTTTTGATAAGTTTTTATCCAATTTTAAAAGCTCCGTTGCAATGGCAATAGATATATTAGTTTTTCCCGAACCAGTGGGAGCTTCAAGATAAAACAGATTTTTATTTGAATTTGCTCGCAGATTATTAATAGCTTCTGCTCCAATCTTTTGCCTGAGCAGATTTAGGTTTTCGTTGTTTCTTACTTGCAAAGAATCAAACGGGATGTCAATATATTTTTGAGTGTTTTCAATTAAATCTTTATTATAGGGCTTGTCCTTATTTGTAGTAAATGATTTAATAATCCGATTTTTTAAATTTTTATTTAAAACTCCATAGCTACTTATTTTAAGATCATTCATGTATTCAGATGTAGCATAATAATCGGATGCTGTTAGAAATGAATAACTAAGTTTCAATAAGGCAAATAAGTTAAAATATGTATCTGAATTAAAAGATACTTTTTTTTGAAATACGCTAAATGCTTTTTCTGACTGCAATAAAAAGGTATTAGAGTGTTCTTCATTAAGCGCTATATTTACTTTCGAATTAAAAAGAAAACAACTTCTTATATCTTCCTCATTAAAATGCAAATCCTTATCAACATAACTTGAATGGTGCCGTAGTATTGAATTTGAAAAAAGTAATGTAATTGCAACAAGTACAAATTTTTCTTCATTGGAAAATTTTTTTTCCTTGAAATAGACTTTATCAAAATAGTAATTAAAAAACAAAAATGAACTTAACTTTGAATGTTCAGCATCAAATGAAATATCTTCTTGGATATTAAAATTTGGATTGAACATACGCTTTACTTGGAAATTATCATTAATTTTTCCAAAATCGTGGAAATACATAGTTGCCCAGAACATTTCTTTTATATAATCACCAAACAAAATATAATTATTATTATTATCCTCCACAATAATCTTTGAAATTTGTTCAGTAATAGTATTGATAAGGGATTCTAGGTTATGACTACGGACAATTTCAAGCCAATACTTGTTTGTTAAGGCATTGTGTTCAGCAAGAGATTCAAAACCACCGTTTTCTATAAAATGTGCCCGGTAATCATTATGATTTTTAATGAAATATTCGAGATTTTTATATTTATCAGCAATCTCATTAAAAGATTTGAATTTTTTCCCCATTTTCAATTTGATATAGATGTTTTACTTTGTAGTTTTGCTTTAATTGGTAATCAGTAAAAGCAAAAGGACAATATTTATATTGATACATTGGTTTATCCAAATATTCTATGGGTAGGTTTTCAAAATACATAAAACTACCGGTTTCATTTAGCATTAATTGGAAGGGATCTTGATTTTCTGTTTTTCCGGATAATTTTTCTGATTTAATAAAAATACTACCAATTGTAAACGTGTCTGATGCTGAAAAAGAAACACAATCATGTTCTTTGAATTCATTCCACCAAAGAGAAAAATCATTTTTGCCCAGATAAGGAAGGTATTCAGCCTCATGGCCTTTTAAATATGAATACAGTTTTTTTTGGTTTTCATTTTCCATATCAATCATAACAAAAACTTTAAATGCCGGAGCAATTAAAGTTTGTTCTGATACTATTAAATTACCTCCTTCTTCAAAACTAGCCATACCTGTTGTATTATTATAGGTTACAACTGTTTTCTTATAGTTTCCTTTTTCATGATTTAATGGCTTAATACCAACTTTTAAATCTTGCAGCTTTTTGTAATATTCTGGTAATTCACCTTGTCTTTTAAAGCCTGGCAAACCAATAATTGCTCCAAAAATTCCTAATAAAGCAGGTTTATGTATCATATTGAAGGTGAGATAAACCGGTTCGTTAGTATCAGGTTTTTTCAGTAGTCCAAAATCTGCTCTTATATCAATGGATATTAATTTATTCATAATGATTTAATATTTTATAAATTTTTCTAACAACTTTTCCAATTGATTATAAACCAGCTCAAAATCAGGAAGATTTTCTTGCCCCAACTGATGTTTAAGGCTGCTTTCCCATGCACCCTTATTTATAATTATTTTGCTTGGATTTATAAACTGCCCGACATCCTTGATCTCAATGTTTTTATGATATGCTTTTTTTAATAAAACTTCTTTTATTTCAGGAAACTGGCTCTGTTCTGTTTTTGATAATAAGTACCAACTATCGTAAATATCTCTTGGACGGTTTCTTTGTATTAATGAGCGAATTTTTTCTGCTATAATTTCATTTAGGCAATATGTTCTTATATTGTTAATTGTTTTGTGGTTATCCGAATATTTATGAATAATTGATTTATTTTCAGTTTCCAGTATTAGTTTTTCAGAATAACTTATATCCAGCTTAATACTTGTTTGCCACCTGTTTGGTGGTAATGGCATCTGATTAGGATGATGATCGGCACCCCAAAATTTGATTTTTACTTCATAACCCTGATCAACATCATCCGACTTTTTGGGTATGATATACTCAATATGAAATTTTGCATTACTATTATTCTCTGCAATGTCATTAAATTTATTTATCAACTTCTTATTTATAACAATTTTATCATCGGTTAAGGTTATGTCAATGTCTTCAGAAAACCTGTAATCTTGTATAAAACATTTTCTTATGCAAGTGCCACCCTTAAAAACAAATTTTTCTTTTATTTCGGGTAGCGAATACATTGCATTAAGATAATGTCCCAAAATCCAATCTTTATCAATGGTAGATTTGGGAACCCTTTCTGCTTCAGCTACTTTTATTATTTCTTTTTGAGCGATCATTATTAACTTTGAGCCATATTTACAATATCCTCTTCAGGCAAATTAAGAATTAACCTCCATCTCCTGTATGTTTTATCTTTTTTTTCTCCATAACTCAAAAAAGGAGTATATTTTTCATTTCTGGCTGCTAATGCAAACCGGATAAATTTCTCCATTTTTGGTTTATCTAATAATTCTGTTAAATATGCTAAGCGTTTTATTATTGCCCTATTGCCAAATGCTTTGCAATATTTGATCAGTTTGTTTTGATCAAGGTCTGCATTGTTAAAAGCTTTGATTATTTCGGGATATCCGCCGGAATACTCAGGCTGATCAAAACTATCAATAATTGTTTTTTCTATATCTGTAATATTAAACTTATGATTACCATAACCTTCTGTTTTATAACCAAATATTTTCTTTTCATTAACCTGAACAAACTTATATTGCACCCCAAAAATCATTTTACTTTTTTTCCATTGATTAGTTTGAATAAAAACCGTATTAGGAATTTGTTCGGTCAATCCATGAAAATTTAAAGCTGACCAATATGCAATACCGCCATTTTTTACAAGAAAACTACCAATTATCAGTTCATCTGAAAAATTATGTCTGCAATATATTCCTCTCTCAATTATTTTTAAATACCCTTTATTAATCAAAGATCTTAAAGCTATTTCACGTTGTTTTTCAGAAATCACTTCAAATTCTCTCAAATTGTTTAAAGAAAATATATCTAATCCATTATCATCCAGATATTCTAATATTATTTTTTCTTCATAAATCATATCAAAAATGTTTACCTTTTGTTGTGGCTTACCATAGTAAAAATGTAAATATAGCACAACGAAAGGTAAAAATAAAATTTTTACTAAACTTTAATTTTTGTCACTAACCATGCTTTTTATTTCAGCTTTCTCAGGTTTGTTTTCCAAATTGATTGAATTGTTATCAAAATAAATTTCTATATTATCAATTTCATTCTGATATTTAGACAATTCTTCTTTTAATTCGGTCAAATCAACTATTACTTTTCCATTTACCTTTTCATCTTTCATTTTAATTAATTGCGTGAAATTAGGTAATACGAGCCTTGATCCCTCATTAAGTTGCAACCAGATCAACATCTCATTTTCGGTACCGCTCTTTGCAGAAGAATCATAATAAGTTGCACCTCTTTGCATTGCCTCTTTAAGCTTGGAAATATCATCCATTTTTAACTTTTCAGTATTTTCCGCTTGATGATCTTCAAGATTTTTTGGATTTATTGAAAAATGATGTAAATAGTGTCCTTCATGCAATCTGGATTGGCGCCCAATTGTTGTTTGGCCTGTTTGTTTTTCTTCTTCAGTTTGTTCCTTGGGATTTCTAAATGGCGAGAGAATTTGCTCGCTATATATGTCATTTTCATGCCAAATATTAATTCCATGATTTACTTGAACGGGTCCATGAATTGATACAGCAATGTTCCCTCCTTTTGCTTTCATGGCAAAAGTCGCTCCAAATAGCCGTATATCCAAACATTTCAAAAGTTCATTTAATGCCAATTGTTTTGATTCTTTTGAATTGGCATCAAGCTCCTTGTCTTTTCCCAATTTAGCTTTAAAGGCTTCTTCCAAAGTATATGGATTTAAATTTTCATCCAGTCTTTTAAAGAAAAATATGTATTCATTTGGAAAATTATCTTTTAAGTAGTTTTTTACAGTATATTTAAACGCCTTGTCAGTTGCATATACAATACCATCAGGCAAGGTCCGTGGCTGCCCGCTAAAATCTGCGTTATAGTTTGAGTTTACAGCTTTTACCAAGGCTGCACCGAAAACTCTGTTTTTAAATTCTTTATTTTCTGTCATGATTAATCATTTTTTATGGTTTTTTACTATTCTTTACTTTTTTCATATATGATTGGCTCAGCAAAATAACCTGCCAATAAATATCTTTGAAGGCTTTTTAAATTAACATCTGTTTCATAAGCAAGCACTTCTTTTGCCAAATTTTCAAATCTTCCTTTTCCAAAACTTATATCGTGTTTATAAGTATTGACAGTATTACTAATTGCATCTTGAAGCAATCCTGCTTTCGATTTTTGCAAGAAGGGTTCCAACAGAGCATGAGATTTCTCTCCTGCTTTGCTTTTCGATAACAAAAAATAAATTAATTGCCCTGCTGCAAATAAAAACTCTTCAGGATTATCAGAAAGATGATCTTCATTATTTGATATCTTTCTGCACTTTTCAAGTAATTCAGGGATTTTTGATGCCATATTTTCTCGTATTTTAGTTTGATAAAAAAAATTATACAAATTAAACCAAATATTAAGTTTAAATTTTATTGAGTAAGTTTTATTTCCATCTTCATCTTTTCTGATATCATCAATTACTGATTGCGTCATCATATCATCAAACATTACGCATGTTATTGCTTGATGTCTTGATTTATAAATATAATCATAAATTGCTTTCCGGTATTTATATAACAGATTGCATATTGTATCGGTTAACCCATATTCAGGTTTTACCTCTATCTCGTCAAAATATTTTAACCATAATCCATTATTTTTTGTTTTTCGCACTAACTGATTATTGAATATCATATTAACAATATTCATTTGAAAATCGAATACATTATCAATTTTCTGGCTACTAAAATTACCCTTAACATAAAATATTTCGTTTAATTTTAAGTTTTCAATTTTATATTGAAAAACAGGCACAAAATCAATATCTACAATTTTACTTTTTTTGAATTTATTGTTAAAAAAAATAAGATAATAGTTTTGTAAGTTTATTTTATGATTTTCAATCAAGGATTTTATAATTTCCGAATAACTGTTTTTACCTTCATTATTATATAAGCTTACAACCTCATTATTCAACTCTTCTTTATCTACAAAAATAGGCATAGGATTTGGCAGTTGTCTATTACTTACCATTTGAAAAAATTTCCAAATTTTTATAGCATCGCTACCTTTAACCCTGTAATTGTATTTTAAAGGTGCACTGATATGTTGTAAAAAAGGCTTTTTGTCTTGAAAGCTGCTTAGATTATCACTTACACCATAAATAGTATCATTTATTTTTAAGTTATACTTGTCTTTATTAAATACTTTGTTTTTTAGATAAGCATCATAGGTTTCCTTGTAATCTTCTATTGATGGATTTTTTAAAAAAATTTTTATTAAAAAATTAGCTTTGGCTTTTTTATACTCTTCAAGATTAGTAATAAACTCAGGAAAATTATTTAATATAAATTTTTTGAAACACTTAAACCATTTTTGATGTTGTTCATTTTCTTCATTTAAATATTGCTCCGCTATTTTAAAATACTGATTTTTAAGCTCATCCAATAATACCTTTTTATCACACTTTATAAAATTTTTTTTATTAAAGCCTAATGCAAAAGGTGAACAAGTTGCATTATATATTTTTTTGTTAGGATTGAAAATTTTAGCACTTGATACAGGTATTGAGTTAGTTTGTAGCAATAAGCACTTTTCAAAGAACGGCTCCCATTCAGATTTTTTATCATAAGCCTTGATATCATCAGTATTTATATTTCCTTCTGAATCAATATTATTTATTTTACATTCACCATCTTCCTCATCAACATTAAGGAAAATATATAATCCTTCTTTTAATTCAAGATTCTTTGCAAATATTTCCGGATTATTTTCTTCCAAATGTGTTGTAAAATTTACTATTTCGCTTATCATATCCGTAATCTTTTAAAACGTTTTGATAAATAAAAATTCTGAACAAAAACCACCACCCCAAATCTACAAATATCCCCAATTAATTTTAAAAAAACTTATCAACAACATAAAAATACACCGTAATTCAAAAAATAGACATCACCTTTATTCCAAAAGCCACTTGCAAAGTAAAACACTCTTTTCGACAATTAGTGTCGCAATAAATATTTTTTTATTTTATTTTATTAAACCTGCTTTTTCGATTTTATTTTTTATATAATCGTTGAGCCCGGCGGGTTCTATTACTTTTACATCGTCCAGCAAACCCATCACAAACCTTCCAATGCCTTCAAAGGAGTATACACTGCCACAAAAAGTATATTTGCCTTTATGCTTTTTTACAGAAGGTGCAGCATCGGGGAATTCTTCCACCAGCAACCTTTGAGCCCTGCTTCCCAGCAATAGCTTAACTTTAACAGGTTTATCAGCGCTCATCCCAAAAATATCAACTCCAAGGTTTTGATGATAATCCTTAAAACGAAATTTTGTACTGGTGTTTTCCACTTTGCCGATGCGCTCGGTTTTATATTGTTTGATTTTTTGGGTACTTAATTCAAATGCTATTATATACTTGAAGTAATCATAAAATTTTAAAGGCTCTACCACCCTGTCTGTAACTTTTTCGCTGCTTACCGACCGGTATGATTTTAAAATAACTTGTTCCTGGTGTTTTATGGCAAACCTTATATTACTTATATTTTTAGAAACTGTAACGCGATATAGGGTATCGGAGAGTTGATCAAGGTCAGTTAATGCATAAAGTTTATCAAGCAAGCTTTTTTGAAGCATTCCCGTAGTTTTGCTGTTAAGCAAGGCTTCTTTCACTGTGGCAGCTTCTTCGAGTGTAAATACAATCAGGTCTTCGTGTTTAAGATTTTGCCTGTCTATTTTTTCAATCTTAAATCGTTTACCGGATTTTTCAATTTCAAATCCTAAATCACGAAGCAGTTTAATATATCTTTCAACAGTACGAATACAGGCTTCAAGATCATTGGCGAGCTCTTCTTTTGTAGAACCAAGTGGGGAACGCAGGCGTGAAATAAATTGAAATACACGGTATATTTTTCGGTGCTCATTCATAATTAAAACAATTAGCTTGTTTAATATCAGGTATATTTTAGGTTGCAAAATAATCATTTATCTTATAAAATTTTTTACAAATATTTCAAGTCCGCTTAACAGAATCTTTAAAAAAATTATTTGTTATTTTGCAATTGGTAAGTTATTTACTTACTATATTAA
>Ga0207421_10005310_pt1 | contig 14488 bp, 11 predicted proteins | sample SodLakKL_010_SED_4_FD_187542 | JGI IMG/M metagenome (GOLD analysis project Ga0207421, IMG submission 187542) | Alkaline sediment microbial communities from Lake Tanatar, Kulunda Steppe, Russia - 8KL_010_SED (SPAdes) (version 2) | ecosystem: Environmental > Aquatic > Non-marine Saline and...
CCTTTGCCTAATCCAGACTTTCACTGGCAAGAACTGCCAAGCTTTACTTGGCGCACCCATTATGGCAACCTCCTGTTAGTTAATTTAGCAAACCAGCAATTTTTGTTTTTTTGTTTGCCGGTGTTTTGGGGCTGGAGGTTGTAAATTGTAAATCAGGCACCCCCACCCCGACCCTCCCCCGTCAAGGGGGAGGGAGATTTGCTTGTTCCCCTCTTCGGAGGGAGATTTGCTTGTTCCCCCCTTCGGAGGGCGATTTGCTTGTCCCCCCCTTCGGAGGGAGATTTACTTGTTCCCCCTTCGGAGGGAGATTTGCTTGTTCTCTCCTTCGAAGGGAGATTTGCTTGTTCCCCCTTTCGGAGGGTGATTTGCTTGCCACCCCTGAAGAGGGCGTTCTGTTTGCTCTCCCTTCGGAGGGTGATTTGCTTGTCCCCCCTTCGGAGGGAGATTTGCTTGCCACCCCTGATGAGGGAGATATACTTGTTTTTACTGACCGCCAACTAATGTTTTGGCTACCTTCACTGCTTCCACGGCATCTTCGGCAAAACCGTCGGCCCCAATCGCTTCGGCCCACTCTTTGTTTACCGGTGCGCCGCCGACCATTACTTTTACCCCTTTGCGCAGACCTTCTTCTTCAAGAATTTCGATTACGTTTTTCTGTTCGGGCATGGTCGTGGTCAGCAGGGCGGACATTCCTAAAATATCAGGTTTTAGTTCTTTGACCCGGGCCACAAATGTGTCACCTGGAACATCAATTCCCAGGTTATGCACTTCAAATCCAGATGCGGTAAGCATCGAGGCTACGATATCTTTGCCGATATCGTGTATGTCGTGGGCTACTGAACCGATAATCACTTTACCCAGGATAGTTCTTGACTGTTTGCTTTTGAGCAGTTCCGGCTCGAGAATGGCCAGCGCTTCTTTCATGACTTCGCCGGCGGCGACCAGTTCGGGCAGGAACATATCGCCTTCCTCATAGAGGGCGCCGACTTTATTAATACCGGCCACGAAACCGCTTTCAATACATTCCAGGGGATCTATGCCTGCTTCTAAAGCCTGGCGAGCCAGGGCTTCTCCTTCTTCTATTTCGCCTTCTATCACAGTGGTTCTCATTTCTTCCAGCAATTTATCTTTTTCCATGGTTTTATAACCCCCTTAATTTCCCAGTTCCTGGTCCGCTCTCTTGATGATCGCGGCGAATTCTTTTTTGACACCCTCTTCGAGGGGTTCGACTTCATGGTTTTCGATTACCCAGCGGGCCAGTTCGGTTGCTTTCTCGAAAGCGCCACTGCGTCCGCTTTCTTCCCACTGCCCGTAAGGCTTACGGTCGTAAACAACCGGCTGCCAGATGTCGCGCATGTACTTGCGGGTATGCTTATCGGCCAGGAAGTTACCGCCGGGACCGACCTTTTTGATCAGATCTACGGCAAGCGTGTCTTCGTTAACTTCAATTCCCTGCGAGGTCTTGCCAATGATGCTGTATATTTCGGCATCCATGACCAGGGACTGCAGGGAAAAGATTTTAGATCCGTTTAAAGTTCCCGCGCCGTTGATGATCGAGGTGTTGGTCAACACGGGCATCAGACCGGCGAAGCTGTTGTCGACAGCAGCCTGCCAGTCGGGAAGCTTGGCGCCGGTGGCGAACCCTCCAACGGCGAGAGGAATCTGGTAAAAATGGCATATTTCACTGAAAGCGGCCGCCAGCAGGAAGTCTTCAGGACCTCCTCCTGTGTATCCGCCGGTCTTGATATCGATAGCGGTCGGCGCCGCCGCAAAATAGACCGGGGTGCCGGGGTTGACCAGCTGCATCAGCACCAGCGGACTAACTGCATCAACGGTGGTTACCACCAGGTTGCCGGCCAGGGTGGCCGGTGCGGTGGCACAGGACATTGGCATGGGCATGAATCCGGTCGGAATGCCCCATTCGGCAGCTACCATCGAGGCATCGAGGCTGCCGCCATCCTGGCCGAGGGGGTCGGTGGCGCACTGCATGTAGGAAAAGAGCGGACGCCTGCGCAGCTCTTCCCTTCCGCCGGCTACCACTGCCGCCATCTCCAGGGCGAAGTGGGCAATTTCGTGAGAGATAACCGTTTCCGGCTGGATGTGCATGGTTGTACCGCTCATGCTGGCCTCAATTTCATGCAGGGGCCGGATATGGGCGGGGATATCCTGGGCGCTGACCGGCGGGCCCCAGATATATGAAATCTCGGGCAGGTAGTCGGCTAGTTTGCAGGCATTAACAATATCCTGCTTTTTGGAGCGGCGCAGTTCGCCTGTATTTATATCGTAGACATCGACGGCGCAGCCATCGGTCGAAAGGTGTGAAGTGCGGTCATCGATCCAGAGATCGTCCTTGGGATCGCGCCCGGCCAGTAAAAAGCGGGTCGGGGCCTGGCGCAAAGTTTTAATTACAAGATCGGAGGGCAGTTTGGCTATCATGCTTTCACGGTCTACACTGCACCCCGCCTCTTCTAAAACATCCAGGGCCCGGTTGGAGGGAAAGCGCACTCCTGCCTCCTCCATAACTTCCAGGGCTGCTTCATGTATCTTGACAATATCGCGTTCGCTCAAAACCTTAAAGGTCAGTTTTGAGCACGGTGGTTGAAATTTACGCTGTTTCATCATAATCTCCTTTCTAGTGCAAACCATCCATCCTTAAATAAGTTAAATTTATCTCTGACACCTTTTTAACTTATTGATGGAGGGTCAGTTCTTTTCTTTTTTCTCCGTCGGTTCCATGGCCACGGCGCGGCCGTTTAACAGCGAAGCAACGCCGACATCATAATTGTTATGGCTGCCGCCACAGACCTTGCAGGGAACATCTGGATCAATCAGTCTCTTTGGTTCGGTATAGGAGTAAACCCCGCCTTCAAAATTGCGCAGGACCACCCTGTTAGCTGACTGGCTGACTAAATACTGGGGCATAACCGGTATTTTCCCGCCGCCGCCGGGGGCATCTACACAAAAAGTGGGTACTCCCAGGCCGGTGGTATGCCCACGCAGGTTTTCTATCGCTTCAATACCCGCGCTGACTGAAGTCCGGAAATGTTCGATTCCCTGGGAAAGGTCACACTGGTAGAGGTAATAGGGGCGAACCCTTATTTTAAGCAGTTCGTGGCTCAATTTCTTTAGTAGTTCAGGGCAATCGTTAACCCCGGCCAGCAGAACAGACTGGTTGCCCAGGGGAATTCCAACATCGGCCAAACGTTCGCAGGCGGCCCTGGATACTTCATTTATTTCCTTCGGATGGTTGAAGTGGGCATTTAAGTAAATGGGATGGTACTTGGCCAGCATTTTGCACAGTTTCTCGGTAATACGCTGGGGCATTACCACCGGTGCGCGGCTGCCAAAGCGAATTATTTCCACATGTTCGATCGAATGCAGTTCTTTGAGAATATGTTCGATCAGATCGTCTCCGATGAGAAGCCCGTCTCCCCCGGAAATAAGCACGTCCCTGACAACAGGGGTCCGGCGCACATAATCGATTGCTGCATCAATTTGAGTCCGGGTGCGCGCTTCATCTTTGCCTCCGGCCATGCGGCGCCGGGTGCAATGCCGGCAGTACATCGAGCACTGGTCGGTTACGAGCAGGAGCACGCGATCTGGATAGCGATGGGTCAAACCGTCTACAGGCGAATCTACATCTTCGTGCAGGGGGTCGGTCATATCGGAACCAGACCGGTGCAATTCCAGCGAAGTGGGCACAGCCTGTTTGCGCACCGGGCATTCCCGGTCGGTAGGATCCATCAGCGAAGCGTAGTAAGGGGTAATGGCCATCCGAAATGTCTGCAGGCATTTTTCAAGCCCCTCCGCCTCCTCTTCGTTTAAGTCGATAACCTGTTTTAGCTGCTCCAGCGTGGTAATACGGTTGCGCACCTGCCAGTGCCAATCGTTCCATTCCTCTGCAGTAACATCTTTCCATAACGGTATATCCCGGTAATTACGCATTTGTTGTACTCCTTTCCGGTTTTATATTAAATCGAGCTCGTAGACTACAGACTGGTTGGTAAACCCGAGTTTTTCATACAATCTACGGGCTGCATGGTTGTTGCTAAGGGCATTTAATTCAAGTCGGCTTAAGTTTTGCTCTTTAGCGGCAGATATAACATGGCTTAAGATATGTGAGGCCAGGCCGCGTCCGCGATATTGCGGATCAATAACGACATCTTCGACATGGCCGTACCAATTATCATGCCAGGTAGAATAATGTCCAAGATGCAAGCTGGCAGTGCCGGTCACCACGCCTTCAATGAGGATAATAAAGATGAGGACTTTTTGAGGATGGTTAATCACATAGCGGTAGCTGCGCTGCAGTACTTCAGGGGAAGCCTGCTTGTTATAAAACTTAAGTAGCATTGTCCAAAGGCGGCATACTTCCGGTTCATCTGCAGCTGTAGCCAGTCTTACCTCCATGCGGTTATTCCCTTCTGAGTTAGAAATATTTATATATTGATGCCTTAATCATTGTAACAAATTATCGGTCGGGTGGAAATCTTTTTTTAAAAAGCAAAGCCGGCCCGAAGGCCGGCTTTGTGTGTTTCAATAAACTAGTAGTATAATCTGGTTATTTTCCACTCGCATCAATAGATTCTACAGTAGCGGTAGACTTACCCACAAACCGGACAAAGACAATCAGGACGACAATTCCGACTATGATAGAAATAATCGGGTGAACTCCCAATCCGGCTGGAATAAAACCAAAGATTGAAGCGACGACAGCTCCCGTAACCGCATAGGGAATCTGGGTGCGGACGTGGTCGATATGGTCGGCTCCGGCACCGGTCGAGGAAAGAATGGTGGTGTCGGAGATTGGTGAGCAGTGGTCACCAAAAATGGCTCCGGTAAGAACGGCAGCCAGGGTCGGAATCAGGAACGGTTCTCCGCCTAAGGCAAAGGCGACCGGGATGGCCAGCGGGGTAACAATACCCATGGTCCCCCAGGAGGTGCCCATTGCAAAGGCCATAAAGCAGGAGAGAAGGAAAATAAGCAGCGGTAGCATTGCCGCTGAAATTCCGATAGCTTCAACTAAACCAACCAGGTAATCTGCTGCTCCGAGTTCCCCTGAAATGTAGCTGAGAGCCCAGGCCAGGACCAGGATGATCAGGGCCGGGAATACAGACTTGGCTCCGTTAATGATTGTATCGATTGATTCCTGGAGTGGAACAATTCTCTGGGCCAGAACCATAACCAGGGTAACCAGGGCACCGAGGCTGGAAGACCAGAGCAGAACAACGCTGGAATCGGCATTACCAAAAGCATCCGTCATGCTGACACCAGGTTCTGTACCCCCGCCTTCCAGGTAGAGACCGACGAAAGTAGCGACAAGAATGACGACTACGGGTACTACGAAGTTAAACCAGCGCAGCGGAGTTTCCTTGGCCGGCTGGAGCACCTCGGTATCGGTTGCCGAAAGGGGCACCGCGCCGTCGCGCAGCAGCTTGCCTTCTTTACGGGCCCTTACTTCTGCATCATACATGGAGCCGTAATCCTTCATGGTTATGGAAAGGATCAGCACCAGGGCAATGGCAAAGATGCTGTAGAAGCGGTAAGGAATACTCTGCAGGAAGATCAGGTAAACAGGGACCTCTTCCATACCGATAGCCGCATAACCTTCCCCGATAACGCCGAGCTCGAAACCGATCCAGGTCGAGATCAGGGCAATTGTTGCAATCGGCGCTGCCGTGGAGTCAATTACGTATGCGAGCTTCTCTCGCGATATTTTCAGCTTATCGGTAACCGGACGGGCTGTATTACCGGCGATAAGACAGCTGGCATAATCATCAAAAAAGACAATCATACCCATTAACCAGGCCGAAAGCATACCGCCGCGGACAGTTTTTGCTTTTTTGGAAAGAGCTTCAGCGATGGCATGGGCTCCGCCTGCCTTGGTTACAAGCCCCAGGGTTCCGGCAATAATCATGGTAAAGATCAGGATTGCCGCGTACCAGGGGTCAGCTGCGCTTTCCAGCACGTAGGTATCAATTGAACGGAAAAACCCGTCTATGGGGTTGGCATGGAGAAAAGTAGCGCCCAGCCAAACAGCGATAAATAGAGAAATGATGACCTGGCGGGTTGCTATAGCCAATACGATAGCTAAGATTGGCGGTAAGATTGATAGGATTCCATACTCCATTACATTATACCTCCTGACTATTTTTTTCCAACAAAACACAACAATTCATGAACCTCGATAAGATCAAACAGCCCTCCTTCCCGGTTCAAACTGAATTGTTAAAATAATAATTCTCCACCAAAACAATTATTCCTGCCTAAATACTCTGCCTTTCTACCATATTCGGAAAATTAGTTGTATAATTGTAAAGTAGTAGAAGTAATTTAGTCCAATTGGCGGTGTCTTAATGCTTCCTGGCGGTTTTAACTGGCTCGATATTGTAATAGGCTTTATCCTGGCCGCCGCCCTGATCAAGGGAACCAGGGCCGGGCTGATAAGAAGTATTTTTAATTTTGCCGGCATTATTGCAGGGCTGGTCCTTGCGATCAATTATTACGCCCCGGGCAGCAGCCTGATCTTAAGCTATATCGCCCTGCCACAGCTTATAGCTGATGCCTTAAGCTTTATCCTGATCTTTTCATTTACTGCTGCAATTATCCATGCAGCAGGTTATTTTTTGGCGGGGATAACAAGGGTAAGCCTGTTCAGGTTTTTAGACAGAATAGGCGGTGGGGCTGCCGGGATAATTATCGGGCTGGCCTTAATCGGGGTTCTGCTCATTTTGATGACCGCTTTTCCGCTTTATGATGACTTCCCGGAACATGTAGAAGAATCTTATCTTGCCGAACCGATCATCGATACAACTTATACAATCTACGATGAGCTGGCGGACCTCCTGCCCCTTGATTTACCCCTGCTTACTGCTTTCCCTGAAGATTTAGGTGTATATTTAAACAACATCAGCAGCACCTCGAGCCAATACAGAAGGGTCGATTTCAGTTCACTTGATAATGCAACGTGTTTTGTTTGCGGTAATGCGGTCGAGTTTATCGGTTTTCTTGACAACAATAAAGGTTCTATATCGCCCAAGTTTATCTGCACTGAATGCGGGCGTACCAGCGACGGATGCCAGACTTACGAAGGTTATCATGAGATGTACGAACAGTGCCCGGTTGAACTGGGCCGGCATGGTTACCGGCTTGATTGCAAAATCTGGAAAAACAAAAGCTTTCATCGTCCGACAGGTCCCTGCCCGGTATGTGAGGCGGACTAATATTAAACCGGTTTTAGAAGATCCGGTGTATCGTTTGCGGGTTTATTAACCTTGTTTGATACGGGGCAAGCAATCATCTCTTCAGGCGGGGCTGGCTTGAGCAGTTCAAGGAGGGCCGCATGATCGGCCCGGGGATCAAGCCAGTTTTCAAGATCCCGCGGCGATATAATTACGGGCATGCGGCTATGCAGCGGCGCAACCAGGCGGTTCGGCTCGGTGGTCAGTATCGTGCAGCTCTCCAGCGGTTTGCCTCCTTTTTCCCAGCGTTCCCAGAGACCGGCTAAAGAGAAAAGCCCTCCCTCTTTTGGGCTGATATAATAAGGCTGTTTAGTCCCTGTTTCATCTCTCTTCCACTCAAAAAATCCGCTGGCCGGAATAATCAACCTTCTTTTTTTGAAGGCATCCCTGAACGAAGGCTTTTCGGGAGCTGTTTCGGCCCGGGCGTTGATCATGCGGCTGCCGATGGAGCTATCTTTAGCCCAGAAGGGAACCAGCCCCCACTTAAGATAAATAAATTCCTTTTTTTCGAACTGCGGCGACCGGCGCAGGGTTAGGATTTCCTGGGAGGGGGCAATATTATAGCGCGGCTGCAGGTCGCCGCGCAGCTCCAGGCCGTAGAGCATCTCCAAAATTCTTTTTTCTGTAACCAGGGCAAAACGTCCGCACATGTTTTTCTCCTTTTATGCAGAACTATTCCTGTACATCGTAAAAACCAAGGTTAAAGCGGTGGATGGTTGGAACGCCGGGCGGTATGAAGGTAACGCGGTCACCTTCCTTAAGAGATGTAGAAAGCGGTTTAATGATCCGGTTGATATAGGCTACCTCAACATCTTTTGCCGGTATGTCGAGTTTCTTGCGCAGTTCATCGGCAGTCAGCGGCTCTTCAAGCCTGTAAAGCAGCGGGTCCGGCCAGTTCCTCTTTTTGAATAAGAAGTAAAGTTTTCCCGTACCGCGCACTTCTAATTCTGCCATAGCTATTTACACCCCTGAACTATTTTTGTTTAATACAATTAAAGCATCAACGACAACCGGGTCGGCGCCACTAATGACAATCGGGTTTAGATCAATTTCGTTAATTTCCGGGTGCAGCAAAGATACACAGCCTACCGCCTGTAAAATAGCGGCCAGGGCATTTTTATCAACCGGCGGCATCCCCCGGAAAGCTTCGAAAATTTCGGCCGCCCCGATCCCGCCGATCATTTCTAAGGCATCAGCTTCGCTAAGCGGAGAGAGGCGAATTGTGCTGTCACTTAACGCCTCGGCGAAGATACCGCCGAGGCCGAAAAGAACAGATGGACCGAAACCCGGATGGCGCACCATGCCGGCCATAACTTCCCGGCTGCCTTTAATCATCTTCGACACCAGCACCGGTATAACCTGCCCGGCAGAGTCTAACACTTCCCGGTAAGCTCGTCGCACTTCTTCTTCGGATTGCAGGTCGAGATGAATAAGACCACGGCCTGTTTTGTGAGTAATTTCAGGAGAACAACCCTTGAGAACAAGCGGATAGCCAATACTCTTTGCGGCGGATACGGCTTCTTCAGCCGTATAGACCAAAGACTCCCTGCTTACCAGGACGCCGTATGCTTTTAAAACTTTTTTGGAACTGAATTCGTCTAAAGCCTGTTGACCACTGTCAAGCGCCTTTTCTATAATTTGCGCGGCCTCTTCCGATCGGGAGGGAATTAGGGGCGGTTCATGGCCCGCCCGCTCTCGGATTAGGTTATAGCGGTGCAGAGCCAGCATCCCACGGGCCGCTTTTTCCGGCCCGTATAAAACGGGAATGTTTTGATCCTGGTAAGCGGCGGTGTACCGATCATCCCGCTCGAAAAAAGAGGAAAGGACCATCGGCAGGCCATACCTGCCGGGCAGCGAAAGCGCTTCTTCCAGGCCGCCGGCGAATTGAGCGGCAAATTCTTCAGGATCCATTTCCCCAACCAGGTCAACCAGGTGCGGATAAATGGCCTTTAAAAAACCGCTGCCCATTAAGCCGTGCATAACCAGGCCGTCCACTTCGCCGCTTTTCAGGATCAATTCAGGCAGGGTAGTGCTTAAAACTTTTGTATCCATGTGAAATGTCAAGTCGACAGGATTGGAGGGTGAGCCCTGGGGCGGAAGATGTTTTTTTATCTCAGCCTGCAGTCCGGGAGAAAAAGCAGGCACTTCGAGGCCGCCTTCATTACAGACATGAGCCATTGCCGTACCCGGACCGCCGGAATTTGTGAGCACCGCGATACGGCGGCCTTTCAGGCGGGGTTGTGCAGCCAGGACCCAACCCTGGCTGTATAGCTCTTCGACCGAGTCGACCCTGATGATACCCGCCTGTTCAAACAGGCCATCGTATAAAAAGTCGGGGCCGGCCATGGCGCCGGTATGGCTTGATCCTGCCCTCGCTCCCGCTGCTGTTCCCCCCACATACTGGGCCAGAACCGGTTTATGGGGCGTAATGCGGCGGGCAGTCTCAAGAAAACGAACACCGTCTTTTATACCTTCAATATACAGAGCAATTGCCCTGGTTTGTTCATCTGTTCCAAGATATTCAAGGGCATCGATAATATCGATATCTCCCTCATTGCCGACACTGACCGCTTTACTGAAGCGGATACCCCTGCGCTGAAGGTAGGGCAGGGTCTGGGTGATATAAGTCCCGCTCTGCGAAGCCATGCCCAGCAACCCCGGGGGGCCGGTCAGCGGAGCCACGGTAACATTTAGGGGCAGGGAACTGTTAATAATCCCCATACAGTTGGGGCCAAGAAAGCGTATTCCATAACGGCGGGCGGTTTCCCTAAGCTGCTCTTCAAGCTCTTTGCCTGCCTGGCCGATTTCTCCGAAACCGGCGCTAATCACTATGGCCCGTTTTGTGCCGATTTTCCCAAAATCCTCCATAATCTGCACTACAAGCGACGCCGGCAGGACAAACATGACCAGGTCCGGCGCTTCAGGCAGGTCAAATGCCGAAGAGTAAGCCTTGTAACCGAAGACTTCTTTTTCGGTGGGATGAATCGGGTAAAATTTGCCCGGAAAGCCGTCTTTAACTATACTTAACGCCTGGATAGCGCCCATTTTCATGGGGTTATTTCCTGCACCAACCGTTGCTATTGACTTCGGATTGATCAGCTGCTCTAAAGGGTTATTATTCATTGTTATCGCCTCCGTTTTTAAGATTCAAGACAATTAGGTTATTTCCTGCTCATATTTTTTAAAGGCAATCAAGTCGGTCATGTAGAATATATTTAATCAACAGTAAATGAAAAGGGGCGGTTTTGGTGAAACTATTTGAACCGATTAAAGTAGGAAGCATGGATTTGAAGAACCGTATTGCCATGCCGGCAATCCATCACTGCTACACTCCCGACGGGATTGTCAATGATCGACTGATAAAATACTACGAAGCGCGAGCCCGGGGAGGAGCAGGACTGATCACGGTTGGAGGTTGCACAATCGACCTGCTGGGTCTGGGGCCGATGATGATCGGGCTCCATGATGATAAATTTATTGCGGGCTTGAAGCAGCTCTCCGGGGCTATCCAGGACAACGGGGCGGCTGTCTGCACGCAGCTTTACCAGGCCGGACGGTACACACACAGTATGATGACGGGAAAGCAACCGGTGGCTCCCTCAGCGATTGCTTCACGCCTGACCCGGGAAACTCCGCGGGAGATGACCTTAGAAGATATTGAGGAAGTAATAGAAAGTTTCGGACAGGCCGCACGCAGGACCAGGGAAGCAGGTTTCGATGCCGTGGAAGTGATAGCGAGCGCAGGCTACCTGATCTGCCAGTTTCTTTCCCCGGTTACCAATAAGCGAACCGACGAGTACGGCGGTTCATGGGAAAACCGCACCCGCTTCGGCCTGGCAGTTGTCCGCAGAATCAGGGAAAAAGTGGGAACTGATTTCCCGATCATCGTGCGTATATCGGGAAACGATTTTATACCTGAGAGCAATACAAACCATGAAGCTGCACTTTTCGCAGCGGAGCTGGAGAAAGCAGGCGTCAACTGCCTCAATGTGACCGGTGGCTGGCATGAATCGAGGGTACCGCAAATTACCGGCGAACTTCCCCGCGGGGGCTTCGCTTACCTGGCACGTGGAATTAAGGAAAAAGTAAATGTACCCGTAATTGCCAGCAACCGTATAAACGACCCCCAAAACGCGGAATATATATTGCAGCATTTCCTGGCCGACATGGTCAATATGGGCCGCCCCCTGATTACCGATCCCGAGCTGCCCAATAAAGCACGTGAAGGCAGGTTCGATTCCATCCGGCGCTGCATAGCCTGTAACCAGGGCTGCCTTGATATGGTCTTCACCATGCAGGATGTTCACTGCACGGCAAACCCCCTGGCGGGGCGGGAGGATAAAGTAGAAATTAAAGCAGCAGACAAAGCGAAAAAAGTGCTTATTGTCGGCGGCGGACCGGCGGGAATGGAAGCGGCGCATCTGGCAGCAGCACGGGGGCATAATGTCACCCTCTGGGAAAAAGGTGCGCGCCTGGGCGGCAACCTGACCTATGCGGCCATGCCTCCGGGCAAAGAAGATTTTATAACCCTGCTTCACTACTATGAGCATGAACTGGCCCGCAGCGGAGTGCAGGTAATTTTAAACCGTGAAGCTTCAGCTGACGAAATAGCGGCAGAGAACGCTGATACAGTGATCCTGTCCACCGGGGCAAAGGGTGCCCCTGCGCCCTTCCCTCTCAGGGATGGGCTGCAAATAGTAACTCCCCTCGATATCCTGGACGGCTCGGCAATTCCCGGTAAGCAGGTGGTAATAATCGGGGGCGGCTCTGTGGGGTGCGAAACAGCCGCAGCCACGGCCGAAATGGGCACTATTTCGGCCGAAACCCTGAAGTTCCTGATGGAAAATGATGCCGAAACACCGGAACGTTTAAAAGAACTTCTCAATTACGGCACCAGGGAAGTAACCCTGGTCGAAATGGAGAAAGGCATTGGCCGCGATATTGGCATTACCACCCGGTGGGTAATGATCAAATGCATCCGCCGCCTGGGAATTAAGGTTATGGATCAGTGCACTGTCAGAGAGGTTACAGAAAAGGGTGTTTTGGTTGAAAAGGACGGCGAAGAATCTTTACTGCCCGCCGATACCGTAGTTTTGGCCATCGGGGCGGTTGTCAACAACCCCCTGGAGGAATCGCTGAAAGGCAGGGTAAACGAACTGCATGTGATTGGCGATGCCTTGAAACCGCGCAAGCTGACCGAAGCGATCAGGGAAGGTTTCGACCTGGCCAGGGAACTTTAATTTAACTTTTCGGTCAGGATAAAGTGAACGGAGAATATAAGCAGCCCTGTTAACATTACTTGCCGCGCCAAAGGGTAACTGTTATTAACAGGGCCATCCTTTGTCAGTTATCGCCCCTGATAAAATCTTCGGTAAGCTGATAGGCCTGGTAATCCGGATACTGGCGGGGCGGATGTTTGGAAAAGAAAGCCGAAGGGCCTTCCAGGACTCCGCCTATTCCGCGGTCCAGGGCCAGCTTGCAGCAGCGGATAGCATCGATGGCAATACCGGCCGAATTCGGGGAATCTTCAACGCTTAAGCGCATCTCCAGGTTGATCGGCACATTGCCGAAAATATGTCCTTCCATGCGCAAGAAACAGACCTTGTTGTCTCCCTGCCAGGATACATAATCGCTGGGACCGATGTGAATGTCGCGATCGGCCAGGCGTTTGCCGGCGGCAGACTGGACCGCTTCTGTCTTGGAAATACGCTTGGTAGCCAGGCGCCCCTGGTTGGTCATGTTTAGGAAGTCGGTATTCCCGCCGGTATTAAGCTGGTACGAACGATCCAGTTTAACCCCGCGCTTGCTGAAAAGTTCAGCAAGGGCCCTGTGCAGGATTGTTGCCCCCATCTGCGACTTGATATCGTCACCGATAATGGGGATGTTTTTTGCGGAAAACCGGGCGGCCCACTCCGGGTCGCTGGCAATAAAGACAGGAATGTTATTTATAAAAGCAACCCCAGCTTCCAGGGCGCACTCGGCGTAAAAACGGGACGCTTGCTCTGAACCAGCCGGGAGATAATTGAGCATTACCTCCGACCCTGAATTACGGAGGGCGGCAACGATTTCCTCTTTGCCCTGCTCGGGGGCTTCACTAAGCAGAAAAGTGTATTCATCTTCGAATGACAGCATATGCTCAGAAACCCCGTCGCTTACTTTACCCATTTGCACTGTGACCCCGCAGGGGGCCAGGTCGGGGTAAAATTTATGGGCACAATTAGGAAGGGAGAACACAGCCTCGCTAACATCCCGGCCAACTTTGCGTTTATCTATGTCAAAAGCAGCAGCTATCTCGATGTCAGAGGGACGGTAACCGCCGATATTCCAGTGCATTAAACCGACAGCTGCTTCTTCCTTTTTGTCATGATAATAATGTATTCCCTGGACCAGGGCACTGGCACAGTTTCCAACCCCGACAATAGCAATTTTTACTTTAGACATTTCCGAATCCCTCTTCCTGCATATATTGGTATGAATGCATTTCGACACGAGCTGTTTGATTTACCAACAACCATCCAAAAATTATTATAACGTATAGGGAACAATCGGTCTATACAGCGCAGCCGATTACTATCAGGCGTCCTTTTTCACTTTTATGATACAAGATCATGATTGCGAAAGATGAAAGGATCCCGGGGATATAGCAACGAATAAGATAATTATACAGATAAGCAAAATTATTGTGCGGCGCAATTAAATATCTTGAAAATATCAGGTGGAACAGGGAGGTTGTCGTTATGAATAATAACTTTGAACTGGTTGGTCAGGATGATAAAATGGAGCTCTACCGTTTGGAATCTGAACCTTTCGGAACGAATACCTACATTGTCTTTTGTTCGGAAAGCAGGGACAGTGTGCTGATTGATGCCCCCGGAAATGCGGAGATGATCAGAGAAAAACTAAAAGGATCTAATCTGCAGGCTATTCTTATGACCCACAGCCACATGGACCATGTTATGGCCTTGGAAGAGTTAAGCTCTTCCCTGGATGCCCCGCTGGCTGCACACGAAGACGATGCTGGAATACTGCCCGTAAAAGTAAATCAACTGTTAAAGGATGGAGATACTATCGATTGCGGCAGGGTCCGCCTGGAGGTAATCCATGTTCCGGGACATACAACAGGCAGCCTCTGCTTTAAAACCGGGAATTATTTAATCGCCGGAGATACCATGTTTCCCGGAGGCCCCGGGAAAACGGCAACTCCACATGATTTCAAGCAAATCATTTCTTCGATCAGGGATAAACTG
>Ga0207421_10005311_pt1 | contig 14486 bp, 13 predicted proteins | sample SodLakKL_010_SED_4_FD_187542 | JGI IMG/M metagenome (GOLD analysis project Ga0207421, IMG submission 187542) | Alkaline sediment microbial communities from Lake Tanatar, Kulunda Steppe, Russia - 8KL_010_SED (SPAdes) (version 2) | ecosystem: Environmental > Aquatic > Non-marine Saline and...
GCCGTCGTACGCATCGCCCGCACCGGCGTACGTCGTCGAGCCGTTCAACGACTGGAGGGTGACGTTGACGCTGTCGACCGTCCGAACGCCGAGGTCGCCGTCGTCGTACTCTTCGATCGACTCGGCCAGGTGGTTCGTCCGCTCCTCGGTGAGCTCCTCGAGGACGGTCGCGGCGAGGCGGTCGGCCTGGGCGTCCTCGGCTGCCCCGACGTCGGGGGTGAATGGGACGAGTGCCGTCGGAACGTACGAGAAGACGAAGGCGACGGCGAGCAGGAAGATCCCGATCCCGACGGCGAAATCCTGGGCCGTCTGGCCGCGGTCGTCGAGCGAGAGCGAGACCGTCCGTCCGGCCATCTCAGGTCACCATGATCCACGCGAAGAGGGCGATCGACACCAGTACGATCACGTACTTCAGCCCGCTCAGGAGGTTCGCGTCGCGGATGTAGCCGCTGATGAACCCGGAGAGGATCGCCTGGAAGGTCACGGCGTGGAAAAAGAGCAAGGAGAGCAAGGCGGTGTTGACGTTGTCGCTGAAGTCGCCGCCACCGGCGCCGACGTCGCCCGCTGCGCCGGCGTCTGCGCCGTCGGCCTCCAGGCCGGCCATCGTCTCGACGAACTGCGTCTGGAGGATCGCGATCACCGCGAGCATCGTCAGAAACGTCATGATGATGATGACGACCTGCATCCGGGTCCGGGACTTGCGCTCGCGTTCGATGTCGTCGTGGTTCTCGCTGGCCCGTGCGGCCGTCCGGAGGACGTCGCCGATCTCGTTGGAGGCCTCCTGGGCTTTGCTGATGAGTTTGACCGTCCGGGCCAGCCGTGGAATGTGGTACTTGTTGTTGAACTCCGCCAGCGCCTCCCGGAGGCTCATCCCGTAGTTGACCTTCGTGTACATAACCTCGAACTCCCGGGCGAGTCGCCCGCTGGTCGTATCGGAGACGGATTTCAGCGACTCCAGTAGGGTCATCCCCGTGTCGTTCGCACTCGAGAGCTTCCGGAGGTCCTCCGAGAGCGTCGAGACGACGGCGTGTCGCGAGCGGACGTTCCACTCGCTGAAGATCGCGAGTGGAATCATCGTCACGTAGATCGGGATGTAGACGTAGATCAGCGTCCCCCAGACCGGCCGCTCGACGAGCTCGGCCCACGACAGCGGTGCCGAGCCGTTGACCATCGCAGTCGTGACGATCGCCAGCGTCGCGGGCACGGTAAGAGCCAGCGTAAAGAGCGGATTTTCCCGGAAGAAGACGTGTGGCCGACGGAGCACCGCGATCGTCTCGTGGGTCCCTTCACGGTTTTTGATCCGGTCGAAGACGCTGTACTCGCCGGTGAACCGCTCGATCAGACCCAGATCGAGTACGCTCCGGTCCCGCCGACTCTCCAGGCGACGGTCGCCGACGCCGGATTGCAGGTAGCCGTCACCGGGCTCGTCGTGTTTGACCGTCGAGATGAGCACGATAAAGCCGATGCCGGTCAGCGGGATCAGCCCGTAGACGACGAGATACAGCATGTTGTTGGAGATGTCGGTGTCGGGGACCATCTGCATGATGACCATGATGATGATAAGCAAGAGGGGGAAAAGCGAGAGCGTCATGTACATCTCCCCGAAGAGCTCGAGGGTCTCGAGGGTCATCTCCTGTTGCTGTTTGGCCGTCCGCATGTGCTTTTCTTTCTTGTCCTCGAGGAAGCTCTCCATGTCGCCGCCGCTGTTGACGATCGAGAGCATGTCGGTCAGAAACTGCGAGAGCTCGTCGCTCGGGGTTTCGATCGCCTGCTGACGGATCGCCGTCCGGTAGTCGGTGTCGAAGTACTCGGTCTCCTGGACGATGCTCTGGAACTCCCGGGAGACCTCCCCGTAGGTGTCCTCGGCTTCGGCCATCGCCTCGAGGATCTCCAGCTGGTTGAGCCCGCCGACCGACAGCGCGTACATGTACGACACGGAGTCGGTGAGCAGCATGTTGATCTCGCGTTTGCGCGCCGACGCTCGCGAGTAGGGGATCGCCACCAGCGAGCCGAAGCCAAGCGAGAAGCCGACGGCGCCGAAGACGAGCCCGGTTGCGAGGACCAGTCCGGGCGTCCGAATCGCATCGAAGAAGGCGATGACCGTCTCGCTCTGGGCCGGCATTCCGACGAGGGTGTCCATCTGGACCAGGCCGGTGGCGAACAGGCCGTAGCCGATCACGAGCCCGAACAGCCACAGTAACAGCCCGGTGACGACGCCGATTCCGAGCGCGCGCGAGACGTACATCTCGACGGTGTCGGTCATCCGCGCCTGGGCGAGTTTCGTCTCGAGATCGTTGACGAAACTCCCGTCCTCGTCGAACAGCCGCTCGTAGAGGGGGTAAAACCGCTCCCCGAGTAGATCCGTACCGGTCACCAGACCGCCGTCGGGTCCGTCGGGAAGCTCCAGACTCATGTCTTCTCGTCCTCGTCTCCGGTCTCGCCGCCAGCGTCCTCGTCTCCAGCTCCGTCGCCGGCTTCATTCTCGTCTCCGGTCTCGCCGCCAGCGTCCTCGTCTCCAGCTCCGTCGTCGACGCCGTCCTCGTCTTCGGCCCACGGATCTCCGGGAGACGACGGCTCATCGCCATCGAACGGGGACTCCTCGCCGTCTCCGAACGGCGATCCGCCGTCGCCGTCATCGCCGAACGGCGATCCACCCTCGTCACCGAACGGGGAGTCGCCCCCGTCATCGTCGAACGGGGAGTCACCGACGTCGTCGAACGGGGACTCCTCGCCGTCTCCGAACGGCGATCCGCCGTCGCCGTCATCGCCGAACGGGGAGTCGCCCCCGTCATCGTCGAACGGCGATCCACCCTCGTCACCGAACGGGGAGTCGCCCCCGTCATCGTCGAACGGGGAGTCGTCGGACGTCCGTCGGCCGCCACTGTCGGTCGTCTCCGGCTCCGATTCGCCCCCGAAGATCGAATCGAGATCCCGATCTGGGAAGAACGTATCGAACGCCGGTCCTCGGTCGTCGGCCGTCGACTCCGTCCCCTCGGTCCCCGGCTCCGTGTCGTCGGTTCGGGCGGGTTCGTCGAGCTCGTCGAGGGTCTCGCCCATGTCCTCGAAGAGCGACCCGACGCCGTCTTCTCCGGCGTCGGGATCGGTTTCTGACTCCCGCCGGTCGGCGTCCGTGGCCGCCCCGTCCCCCGTCCCGGAGGGGGCGTCAGCTTCCGGCCGATCCACGTCCGGGGAGGTCCTCTCTACGTCCGGGGAAGTCCCCTCTACGTCCGGGGAAGTCCCCTCTACGTCCGGGGAGGTCCTTTCTCCATCCGGAGGGGTCGGAGCAGGGTCCTCCCCATCCGGAGGGGTCGAAGCGGGTTCTTCCACCGCCGGTTCGAACTCCACTTCGGGGCTCTCCAGCGCTGTCGGCTCGCCGTCGGCCGTGGCCGTCCCGTCCTCGTCGGGAGCCGCCTCGAGTTCCGGCCTGTCGGCATCCCCGGACGGGTCGTCGGTCGGCGCCGCTCCCAGCTCGGGATGGGATGGGGGTTCCGCGTCGTCCGCGATGGCCGGTCGGTCTGCCGTCGCGGGACCGTCTCCGATGGCTTCCGTGACGCCCGCATCCGCCGGTGGGGCCTCCGGCTCGGCTCCGCCGGCGGCGTCCGCGGTTTCGCTTTCGTCCGCGGTCACGGCGTCGGCAGCTGTCTCGGTCTGTGGTTCCTCGGGGCCGAGCTCGAACTCGTCGTCCTCGAGCCACGAGGGCGTCTCGCCGAGGCCGTCGCCGGACCCGAACGCCGTGCCGTCGCCGAGCTCCCACCCCCCTTCGTCGGTGTCCTCGTCGAGGTCGCCGCCGAACTCGAACTCCTGTGGGTCGGGCTCGTCGACCTCGATCGATTCGGCTTTCTCGACGCCAGCGAGGGCACTCGCGAGGCCGCTCGGGGTCTTCCCCCGGTACTCCTCGAACAGCGACTCCTCGGCGCGCTCTAAGATGTCGACCGCGAGGTTGTACGTCTCGTCGGTCGGCTCGGGCCGGGGCACCAGCTCCTCTTTCTCCGGGTCGACGTCGATCAGCACGCTCTCCATCTCCCGGAGGTCCTCGAGGCTCGCCTCGAGCTGGCCGTTGGCGATGAGCGTGAGGATCGTCTCCGGATCGTTGATAAACGCCTGGACCGTCGCGGCCACCTCGGCGTACGTGTTCAGCCCGCGCTCGATGAGGTACGCGAGGATCACCCGCCGTTTCTGGAGCTCGGCTTCGAGCTTCTCGTCGGTCCAGCCGCGGTCGAACTTGATCTCCTCCAGGGTGTTCGAGTCACCCATCTTGAGGTACTCGTCGGTTTCGGCCTGCCACTGGTAGACGTCCTGGACGTTGATCTCGTCGTTTTCGGCCTCGTAGTGGTTGATCTCGGTCAGGGACTTGTTCCGGCGGACCTTGTTTCCCTGCACCCGCGTCTGGGTCTGGATCGAGACGAGATCCAGCGCCGTGAACATCGTCTTCGAGACGTTGATCGGATCGGTCGTAAAGCGTTTGAGCACCTCGTCGACGGAGTCGGCGTGGAAGGTGGTGTAGGTGGTGTGACCCGTCGACATCACCTGGAACAGCGTCCGTCCCTCCTCGCCGCGGATCTCGCCCATCACGATGTAGTCGGGACGCTGGCGGAGCGCGGCCTCGAGCAGGTCGAACTCGTCGACGTCGCCCTGGACGTCGTCGGAGAACGCCGGTCGAGTTACGCTCGCGATCCAGTTGCGCTGGGGCAACTCGACCTCCCGGGTGTCCTCGATCGAGACGATCTTGGTGTTCGAAGGGATGAAAAGCGAGACGCCGTTCAGGCTGGTCGTCTTCCCGCTGGCGGTACCGCCGGCGAAGATCAGGCTCTTGTTGTTCTCGATCGCGAGCCAGAGAAACGCCATCTCGTCTAAGCTGAACGTGTTCCAGTTGATGAGGTCGATCGGGGTGAACGGGACGTCCTTGAACTGCCGGATCGTGTAGTTGGTGCCGTGATCGGAGACCTCCCGACCGAGGGTCAGCTGGGCGCGGGAACCGTCCGGGAGGGTGGCGTCGACCTGTGGCAGACGCTTGCTGATCCCCTTCCCCGACCGCTGGGCGAGTTTGACCACGAAGTCGTCGAGCTCGTCCTCGCCGTGGTAGACGTTCGTGATCACCTGTTCGTACTCGGAGTGGTAGACGAAGACGGGCGAGTTGTAACCGTTACAGGAGATGTCCTCGACGTTGATGTCGTGTTTGATCGGGTCGATCCGCTCGTAGCCGATGAAATCGCGCCCGAGCTGGTACAGTAGCTTCTCGACCTGGTAGTCGTTCAACGTGTTCGCGTCCTCCGCCAGCAACACCGGCTCGGGACGGGCCTCGATCCCCGCGAGCTGTCCTTCTTCCTCTTCGAGCTCTTCGTCGTCGAGGAGGTTCCTGATCGTTTCGACGATGCCGGCCTCGGCGCTGGCGCTTCCCTTCTCGTAGAGGTCGTACCGTTTCATCAGCCGGCGGGTCTCCTCCTCTATGACCTTCCGTTTGGCGTCGACCTCCTTGCTCCGTTTGATCCCCTCGTCGGAGTACTTGATTGCGGTCCGGAGCTTTCCCGAGAGAAACGACTTGAGCTCGGATTCGATCTCGGTCAGATACGGCTCGACGACGTAGTATTTCTTCTCGTTTTCCTTCTCGGAGTGAAAGACGATGATGAAGGCGTAGGGTTTGTTCACCCAGTAGCGTTCGACCTCGCGGAAGTAGCCTTTCTTTCCCGTCGGGACGGCCTTCTCGAGGTCGTACCGGTTGGTCACCGTCGTGTGGCCGTCGGCAGTCGAGAAGAACTCGTCTTCCTCGAGGTCCTCCCGGACGTTCACCGTCCGTTCGTCGACCACGTCGTCGAGCACCATCGCGGCCTCGTTGCCGACGTAGAGGGCCTCCTCCAGCCGGTCGGGATCGAAGCCGAGTGCCTCCTCGGGCTCGAACCGGTCGATCTCGCCGTCGGCGTCCCGGGGCCGGGAGCCGTCCTCCTCGTAGTAGTACTCCCACTTGTAGTGTTCCCAGCTGTAGACGCCCTTGGTCACCGGCGTCGTCTCCGGATCGACGTACTCGAGAAACCGGTCCCAGAGCACGTTCGCGTTCGGGACGAACGTCTGAGACAAGAGCTCGGGGAGCTCGTCGGGGTGATATCCCAGGTACGGCGTCGGATCGAACGAGACCCGCTCCCAGTCCTCCCCGGAGGGGACCGTCGGGCCGAGCTCCTCGTCGGTCTCGAGCCCGAGCTGTTCGTTCGTCGACTCCGTATCGTCGGGGTAGAGTTCCTCGACCTCGTCCCCGTGTCCGAACTCCGTCAGAAACTCGGCCCAGGTGTACTCCCCGACGCGGACCGGCCCCTCCACGGATCCCCCGGTTTCGGCGTCGACGGAAAACTCTCCCCCGTCGGAGCCGTCGGCCTCGTCGATAGCCATCAGGTCCGACGAGTGAGCCCACGTTCAAAAAACTCACCGCCACGTTACCAGTTCTGATAATTATATCCTCGATCGAAATATATCGTCTCGCCGACTGGTCGCTCCCTCTCGTCCCGTTTCGCTCTCCGGTCGTCCCCTCCATCGCCTCGTTTCGCTCTCCGGTCGTCCCCTCCATCGTCCCGTTTCGCTCTCCGGTCGTCCCCTCCATCGCCCCGTCGCGCCGATCGGCCGTTCCCCGGCGCCACAGGGCGGTCAGTGTCCGCCCACCGACCCGCCTACCGGTGTCCGCTCACCGATCCGTCGTCCGCCATTCGCAGTCGGCACACTTCTGGCCGGTGACGAACTCGGTGACGGAGGGCATGTAGCCGACCTCGAGAACGTCGCCGCCACAGTCGGGACACTGCCTGTCGGCGTCGACGATCGACTCCGTCTCCATCACGGCCTCGCCCTCGATCAGTTCCGCGAGCGACCCCGGCGTCACCATTCTCCCCTGAACCACGCGATTCTCGGGCATGCCGACGGTACGGAACGACGGCCCAAAACGCTTCCCCGTGGACTCGAACCTCCCGGATCGACGTCCCTTCCGGATCGACGCCCCTCCCGACCGGAACCCCCCGGATATACGTCCCCCGCGTTCGGAGGTCCGGTATGGCGATAGAGAAGATCCTGCTCGGAGTGGTCTCGGCCGACGACGACCGTCTCGACGTCCTCGCGTCGTCCGTGATCGACGTCGCCGTCCCCACCGGCGCGTCCGTCGTCGTCGTTCACGCGTTTACCGACGAGGAGTTCGACGACGTCCGCTCCAGACTCGAGTTCGCCGCCGACGTCGACGCCAACACGGTGGCCGCCCGTCACGCGAACGTCCGGGCGGTGGTCGACCGCCTCGAGGCGGCCGGAGTTCCCTGTGAGGTCCGCGGCGTCGTCGGCGACCGCGGGGAGGCGGTCGTCGACCTCGCGGAGGGGATCGGCGCCGACCGGGTCGTCGTCGGCGGCCGGCGACGCTCGCCGGCGGGCAAGGCGATGTTCGGCTCGACCCCGCAGTCGGTGCTACTCACCGCGCCGTGTCCGACGACGTTCGTCAGGGGAGACCACGGGGAGTGACCGGCTACCCTCCGGACGGAATACTTGTGCCGACGCCAACGTTTACGTCGGTCGCCGTCGCGTACCGAGCATGGCGATAGAGACGGTCGTGGTCGCCGTCGGGCCGATGGACGCAGTGCGAGCCGCGGCGATGGCGGACGCCACCGCCGAGGTGGCGGCACCGCTCGGGGCGACCGCCGTGGTCGTCCACGCGTTCACCGAACAGGAGTACGAGGGGATCCGCGAGGAGCTCGGCTTCGAGGCACGCGTCGAGGACGTCGATCCGGACGCGGTCGCGGGTCGTCGGACGCCCGTCCCCGAGCTCGAGGAGCGACTCGGGGCGGCGGGCGTCGACGTCGAGGTCCGCGGCGCCGTCGGCGAGGCGGGGCCGGCGGTCGTCGAGCTGGCGACCGCGCTCGACGCCGACCGGATCGTCGTCGGCGGTCGGCGTCGCTCGGCCGCCGGCAAGGCGGTGTACGGCTCGACCTCCCAGGAGGTGATGGGGTCAGCCCCCTGTCCGGTGACGTACGTCCGGGACAGGGAGCTCGTCGAGTGAACGATAGGAGCTGCCGACGTTCGTTGTTACTCACCCCTTCCCCGACGTGACCGCCGTCGCCTCCGCGTCGCCATCACTCCGTCGTCGCGACGGTCGTCGTCGCCTCCACGCCGGGCTCGCTCTCGAGGGTAGCCCGGGCGTGGAACGTCCCCTCGGGGGGATCCGGCCAGGTGAACTCCCGTTCGAGCCGTCCGCCGGCCTCCAGAAGTTCCGTCTCTACGGCCTGGGTGAACACGCGCCCATCGCTCCACCGCCAGCGGACGTCCCCGTCCTCGGAGACCGCGAGATCCGCCCGCAGGCCGCTGTGAAAGGTCAACTCGACGGTGTCGGTGCCGGCGTTCGTGACGGTAAACCGGAAGTGGACGTCGCCGTCGACCGTCGTCTCGAGTGTACCCTCGAGCGTCATCGGTCGACGTTCCCCGCCCGGCGGGGAAAGGGTTCCGGCCTCTCGCCGAAAGGGTTCCGGCCCCCGTCGAGAGGGTTCCGGACCTCCGCCGAAAGAGTTCCGGACCTCCGCCGAAAGGGTTCCGGACCTCCGCCGAACCGGTTTCGGTCGGCGGGCTTCGACCCCGTCCCTGACATGACTCTTCCTTTACCGGCCCCGTCCGCGACCGGCCCCCTCCGCCGGAATCGAGCGAACGCGAAGCGGTTGCGATGTCCGGCGAGTCCATTTCCCTCCTCCGCTCGAGTCGGTCAGTGGACTTCGGGAGTCGAACGGAGCGTTTTATGTCCCGGCAGCCGTGCCATCGTCACATGGCCCACTACGCGGGCGTCGACCTCGGGGCGAGCAATCTCCGGGCGATCGTCGCCGGCGCCGACGGGCGGCGAATCGGCGAGAGCCGCCGGCCGACGCCACAGGGACCGCGAGGGATAGACGTCACCGAGGCGGTCCTCGCGACGCTCAGGGAGGCCTGCCGGGACGCCGGAATCGCCCCCGAGGCGTTACGGGCCGTGGGGGTGGCCTCGATCGGCCCGTTCGACATGGCCGAGGGGACGGTGATCGATCCCGCGAACCTCCCCGATACGGTCGATCGGATCCCCCTCCGCGGCCCGATCCGTCGGCTCGTCGACTCCCGGGCTGTCTACCTCCACAACGACACGAACGCCGGCGTCATCGGCGAACGGTTTCACGCCGACCGCAACCCGGACGACATGGCCTACGTGACGATCTCCTCGGGGATCGGTGCCGGCGTCTGCTGTGACGGGACGATCCTCGGCGGCTGGGACGGCAACGCTGGCGAGGTTGGCCACTGGATCGTCGATCCCCGGGGTCGGATGCGGTGTGGCTGTGGGATCGCGGGCCACTGGGAGGCCTACTGTGCCGGCAGCAACGTCCCCGACTACGTCAGGCTGCTCGCGGAGGACGATCCGACGATCGGGACCGACCTGCCCCTGGAGGATCCCGGGTTCGCGACCGAGGACGTCTTCGCGATGGCCGGGGAGGACCCCCTCGCCGATCACGCGATCGAGCAGCTGGCCCACTGGAACGCCATCGGGGTCGCCAACGTCGTCCACGCGTTCGCCCCGCTCGTGATCTCCTTCGGCGGGGCCGTCGCGCTCAACAACGAACGGCTGGTCGTCGACCCGGTCCGCGAGCGTCTCCCCGAACTGGTAGTCGCGAACGTCCCCCAGATCACCGTCACCGATCTCGGGGACGACGTCGTCGTCGAGGGCGCACTCGCGAGCGCACTCACCGAAGGAACCGGCGACAGGCGGCGGCTGAGCCGGTGAAGGCGCCGCTTCCGCGGTCGTGTGTCACCGACGACCACGGACTCCCGACGAGACGAGCGTCCGACGACTCGAGCGTACACCCCCGACGAGACGAGCGTCCGACGACTCGAGCGTACACCCCCGACGAGACGAGTCCGCCCCGATCGAAGCGGGTCGACGCGACCGTCGAGACGGACCGTCACGGTCGATCGTGGGCCACCGAACGGCTTTCCTTCCTGGGGGTGTACTCTCCGGGTATGAGCGACGGGGACGACTCCCTGCGGACGCGGGTCGAACGCTGGCTCGGACGGGAGATGCCGATCATCCAGATGCACGGGGGCACGAGCGCGGTCCGGAAGGCCGACCCGGACACCGGCGAGGTGATCGTCGAGCTCGGTGGGGGCTGTAGCGGCTGTTCGGTCTCGGACGTCACCACGGGCAACATCGAGGCCGCGTTGCTCGAGTGGGAGGAGATAGAGGACGTCACCGTCCGCGTCCCCGACCCACGCGAACAGCTCGGCGGCCCCGACCAGGCCGAGTCGATCATGGGGATCGACCGGACCGAGGGCGGACGCGGCGACTGGGGCTCCTCGAACCCCGGCAAGAGCCACTTCTGAGCGCCGGCGGTCCGACCCCGGCAAGAGCCACTTCCGAGCGCTGGCGATCCGACCCCGACCGGAGCGCTTCCGAACGACTATATGTCCGTCCGTGCCAACGTCGGGACACGATGACGGCTGGACACCTGCGAGATGGAGGTGACGACGGTGACTGAGGCGGTCGACGACGAGCCGGCCGAGACCGACGGCGGCGTCCGGTCGTACACGGTCCGGCTCGAACTCGTCGACGAGCCCGGCGAGCTGCTCGGTGCGCTCGAGCCGATCGCCGAGCACGGGGGGAACCTCCTGAGCATCCACCACGAACGGGGCAGCGTCACCCCGCGGGGACACATCCCCGTCGAGATCGACCTCGAGTCGCCGCCCGATCGGTTCGAGACGATCGTCGACGCCCTCCGGGAGGCGGGCGTGAACGTGATGCAAGCCGGCGAGGGGCGGTACGGCGAGCAGCTGAGCGTCGTGCTCGTCGGCGAGCTCGTCGAGACCGATCTCTCGGGGACGCTCGCGGCCATCGAGGCCGACGCGGACGCGACCGTCGTCGATCTCTCGCTTGCGGCCCCCGACGGAATCGACGAGACCGCGAGCGCCCGCCTGCGTCTGGACGTCGACTCCGAGCGACGCGAGGGGGCGATCGCGGCGATCCGGGCGATCGCCGACGACCGCGGGCTCGCACTGGTCGAGCCCCTGCCGGGGGGTGAGGCCTGATGCGTCTCGCGATACTCGGTGCCGGCGCGGTCGGCCGGTCGGTCGCCGAGCTGGCCGGCGACTACGGCCACGAGGTCGTCGGGCTCGCGGACTCGACGGCGGCGGCCGTCGACGACGACGGGATCGACGTCCCGGCTGCCCTGGAACGGAAGGACGCCGGCGACGCCGTCGGCGCCGCCGAGCCGGAGGCCGTCTTCGAGGCCGGATACGACGCGCTGGTCGAGGCGACGCCGACGACCCTCGGGGACGCCGAGCCCGGCTTCTCACACGTCCGGCGGGCGCTCGCGGACGACCGTCACGTCGTGCTCGCGAACAAGGGGCCGGTCGCCGAGCGCTACGACGAGCTCCGGGCGCTCGAAGCCGAGAGCGCGGGCTCGATCCGGTTCGAGGCGACCGTCGGCGGCGCGATCCCGGTGCTCTCGACGATCGAGGACTGTACGCCCGGGGCCGTCACCGCCGTCCGGGGGGTGCTCAACGGCACGGCGAACTTCATCCTCACGCGGATGGCCGCGGAAGGGCTGAGCTTCGATCACGTCCTCGCGGAGGCCCAGGATCTCGGCGTCGCCGAGGCCGACCCGACGTTCGACGTCGACGGCATCGACGCCGCCCTGAAGTTCGTCATCCTCGCGAACGTGCTCGCCGACGGCGGCTTCACCCTCGAGGACGCAGCCGTCGACGGTATCCGGGAGATCCCCGCGAGCGCACTCGAGCTCGCCGCGGAGGACGGCCGGACGATCCGGCTCATCGGCGAGGCCACCCGCGATGGCGTCCGCGTCGGCCCGCGGCTCGTGCCCGCGACCGGCGCGCTCGCGGTGACCGGCACCCGCAACGTCGTCCAGATCGAGACGCGACACGCCGGCAGCCTCCACAACAGCGGCCGCGGCGCCGGCGGTCCCGAGACCGCCACCGCCATCCTCTCGGACGTCGGCCGGCTCCCGTCGCGGTGATCGCTCACCACCGGCCGTCGTCGTCGGCTGCTGACCGTCGCCAACGTTCGGTCGTCGGCTGTCGACTCCGATGACTGCTGACCGTCACTCCGAGCCGTTACACACGAATGTACTGGGCCGCTCGGCCGAGTCGGTGCCGGTACACTCGTGTGTAACCGCTTTGTGGTCGGCAATGCCCGTCCCACGGCCGGCGACGCCCGTTATCCGCCCCGATCGTACTCCAGAACGGCCAGGTAGGCGACGTACGCCAGCGCGGAGGCGACCAGCGCCACGGCGAGCACCGTCGCGCCGACGTATCCCTCGAGGGCCACTTCCGGGTTCTCCCAGAGGTAGGCGCCGCCTTCGACCGCGAGGACGAACAGCGCGCCGTAGACCGCGGTGAACGCGATCGCCCGTGCCAGCCCGACGACGCCGCGGCTCCGGCTGTTGAGCAACTCGAGGACGAACAGGAAGGCGATCCCGAGGAAGTAAAACGGCTCGGGGACCGCGGTGCCGAGCTCGCTCGGTCCGTCGATCGCGAGCACGCCGTAGTACGCCAGCGCGAGCAACACGGCCGCGATCAGCGTCATGGTGAGCCCGTAGCCGCTCGCGTTCTCCGTCGTCGGCGCCGCGAGCCCGGATCCCTCCTCGGCCGACATGCGCTCGGCTACCCCGCTCGGTGGGTTAGTTAACCGGAGCTTTTCGATCGTCGTTATCGACCGGGGCCGTTCGACTGTCGTGGTCGATCGAGACCGATCAGAGGTCGAACCGCTCGGCGGCGGTCTCCATGTCCTTGTCGCCCCGTCCGGAGAGGTTCACGAGGATCCGCTCGTGGTCGCCGGCCTCGGCGAGCCGGATCGCCCGGGCGACGCCGTGGCTCGACTCCAGGGCGGGGATGATCCCCTCGGCCTCGCTGAGCTCCCGGAACGCCGCGAGCGCCGCGTCGTCGGTGACGGCGGTGTACTCACACCGTCCCAGCTCCCGAAACATGGCGTGTTCGGGGCCCACACCGGGGTAATCGAGGCCGGCGGAGACCGAGTGGACCTCGACGTCGTCGTCGATCACCCGGGTTTTCATCCCGTGGATGACCGCGTCCTCGCCGGCGGCCAGCGGCGCGGCGTGTCGATCCGAGTCCGCGCCCTCGCCGCCGCCTTCGGCCCCGTAGAAGGCGACGTCGTCGTCGCGAAAGGCGTGAAAGAGCCCGATCGCGTTCGAGCCACCACCGACGCAGGCGACCGCGGCGTCGGGCAGCCCCCCCGTCCGCTCTATGAACTGTTCGCGGGCCTCCTCGCCGATGACGCTCTGGAACTCCCGGACCATCCGCGGGAACGGGTCCGGCCCGACCGCGCTCCCGACGAGGTAGTGGGTGTGGTCGACGGTTTCAGCGAAGTCCTCCAGCGCCGCGTCGACGGCGTCGGCGAGGCCGGCACCGCCCCGGGTGACCTCGTTCACCGTCGCCCCCATCAGCCGCATCCGGAAGACGTTCATTCGCTGGCGCTCGACGTCCTTCCGACCCATGTAGATCTCCGTCTCCAGACCCATCATCGCCCCGGCCATCGCCGTCGCGACGCCGTGTTGGCCCGCGCCGGTCTCGGCGATCAGCCGCGGCCGACCCGCCTCCTTCGCGAGCAGCGCCTGCCCGATGGCGTTGTTGATCTTGTGGGCGCCGCCGTGGAGCAGGTCCTCGCGTTTGAGGTAGATCTCCGCGCCGTAACGGTCGCTTAAATTCCGTGCGTGATAGAGCGGCGTCGGCCGGCCCGCGAACTCCGCGAGCAGCTCGCGAAACCGGTCGCGAAAGCCCTCGCTCCGGCTCAGCTCGTCGTACGCCGCCGCCAGCTGCGAGAGGGGATCGAGCAGCGGTTCGGGAACGTGTCGGCCGCCGTATCCACCGAATTCTCCATCGGCCATGGTGGGCCTACAGGGCCGGGTGAAAAGTACGTTCCGTAACGTACACGATCGATCGGCACGGTCGGTTGGCGTCGCCGACGGCTGGCGAGCCGAGGTTGAGTGATTTTGATGAGTGTCCGATAGCTACTCGATCCGATGCCGACCGATTCCGATACAGGCGGCCACGATTGCCCGTTCGAGGGGTTCTCACTCCCGCTGGTAACTCACCGAAACCTACCAAAGCGTAGACAAGAAAGCTTATAGCCGCCCTTCGGACTCCTCTGACGTATGGACGACGATCCACACCGGCAGACCGACGATCGCCTCCCGAACCGCCTTGCCGTCGAGGGCACCGGAACGCCCGCGAGCTTCGAAATCACCGTCGACGGCACCGTCGAGGTCGAACGAGCGGAATCGCCCGCCGGCGCCCCCGTAGTCTCCGGGAGCGCGGTCGAGGGTGCGATCAGCGAGGGGACGGTGTGGCTGCGCTTTTCCGGTGCGGTGGTCGACGCGACGGTGCGAAACGGTGGCGCCGTGGCTGACGGATCGTCCGCCGACCCGGAGATTTACGTGGTAGAGTGACCGTCCGGAACGCGACACGGGGAAGCGACTGTCCGGAACGCGACACGG
>Ga0207421_10005312_pt1 | contig 14485 bp, 7 predicted proteins | sample SodLakKL_010_SED_4_FD_187542 | JGI IMG/M metagenome (GOLD analysis project Ga0207421, IMG submission 187542) | Alkaline sediment microbial communities from Lake Tanatar, Kulunda Steppe, Russia - 8KL_010_SED (SPAdes) (version 2) | ecosystem: Environmental > Aquatic > Non-marine Saline and...
CGGCCATGGTGCCGGCCATGGCCTGAGCGCCGGTTATGCAAGTTCGTGCAGCGGATGCATCAGAGCGCCTGCCTGATCGCAGCATCAATCAGCGTATCACCTGAAGTCAGGTCCCACTGGTGACCGGCTGACTCGGGTATTTCAAGAACCTCGGCTATGACGGCGGCTACATCGGAACGCGGGATTTCCCCCGATTCCAGGTCGGGTCCCAAGGCGATACGGCCTGTCGGCAGATTGTCGGTCAGGCGTCCCGGACGAAGGATGGTCCAGTCCAGCCCGCTTTCACGCAATGTCTTGTCTGCTTCCGACTTTGCCTTCTGATACGCCTGGAACACTTCGTTGCCGCGCGGCTCTTCCACCTTCATGGCGCTGATCATCACATAGCGGCTGATGCCGTTTTTCTTCGCTGCATCGATCAGTTTGATGGCACCATCCCGATCCACGGTCCATTTCCGCCCGGCACCGCTTCCCGGACCGGCCCCGGCGGCAAACACCACTGCATCAATTTTGCCGACGGCATCGGAGATATCATCCTGTGCCTCTACATCGCAGATTACCGGGTTTGCTCCGGCCCTTTTGACTTCATCGGAGTGATCAGGATTACGGATCAGCCCGATGACATCATGACCGTTGCTTTTGAGAATGGGGTGAAGGAGCATGGCGATCTGCCCGTGAGCTCCCAGTACTGCAATCTTCATAGATAATACGTTTCGGTTTTTTGGTTTCTGACGAAAGGTATCTATCTATGTAATCACCTTGGCAGGCGTTATCATTCCAAGGATCTCAGAAGACCGGAACACAATGCACGCAGGCTTCGGAAAAATGGAATGATGAAATGGCCATGTCGGCAACCCTTCACACAGGCGCATGAGTAAAACCGGTCATGGAATTGCATGTGACCGCTTGAATTCAAAATTTTAAACAGATGCCCAGTGAAACGCGCAAGCGAAATGTCAGGTCAGCTCCGTAGTGCCCATCAGCCATCGGTCGCATTCGCGAGCCACCCCGCGGCCCTCGTTGATGGCCCAGACCACCAGGCTCTGTCCACGCCGCATATCCCCGGCGGCAAATACGCCATCCACATTGGTGACATATTTTTCGAACTCCGCCCTGGCGTTGGAGCGCTCGTCACGCTCAATCCCCAGCTGATCGAGCACCGGATTTTCGGGTCCGAGAAATCCCATGGCCAGAAGAACCAGGTCGGCTTTCCATACCTTCTCCGAGCCGGCAACCTCTTTCGGGAAGCGGCGCCCGCCCTCTCCGGTCTCCCATGCAATCTGAACCGTGTGGAGCTCATTCACATTGCCTTTATCGTCCCCCGTGAATTTTTTGGTCATTATCTCGTAGCGTCGCGGATCATCACCGAATTTCACGCGCGCCTCCTCCTGGCCGTAATCCAGCTTGTAGATATGCGGCCACTGTGGCCAGGGATTGCTGTCGGACCGGCTTTCCGGAGGTTTCGACATGATCTCAAACTGGGTCAAACTCTTGCAGCCGTGGCGCAGCGAGGTGCTGACACAGTCGGTCCCGGTGTCCCCGCCCCCAATCACGATCACGTGCTTGCCCCGCGCCGATGTATAACTGCCTCTGGCCCGGCTGCCCAGTTTGTGCTCTGTTCCGTTCTGGCCGGAATCAAGCAGGCCCTTGGTATCGGCATGGAGAAACTCCATGGCAAAATGAATGCCCTTCAGGCCGCGTCCATCCACCGGCAAATCACGCGGCGTGGTCGCCCCGCCGGCAAGCACAAGCGCGTCATGCTTCTTCCGAAGCTCATCGGCAGGAGTATCCTTGCCGATTTCCGTATTTGTCACAAATTCGATGCCCTCGGCCGCCAGCAGGTCGACCCGGCGCTGCACGATGTGCTTGTCAAGCTTCATATTGGGGATGCCATAGGTCAGCAGTCCGCCAATGCGGTCGGCACGCTCGTAGACCGTCACGGTATGCCCCGCCCTGTTGAGCTGGGCGGCGGCGGCAAGTCCGGCCGGACCCGATCCCACTACCCCGACCGTTTTGCCCGTGCGTTTTTCCGGCGGCTCGGGTACCACCCATCCCTCGGCAAAACCACGGTCAATAATCGCCTGCTCGATGCTTTTAATGGACACGGGCGGCTCGATGATACCCAACACGCACGAACCCTCACAAGGAGCCGGACACACACGCCCGGTGAACTCGGGAAAGTTGTTGGTTTTATGCAAACGATGCAAGGCTTCTTTCCATTTTCCGCGATACACCAGGTCGTTCCACTCCGGAATCAGATTGTAGACCGGACATCCCATGGCACCGGTCGGCGTGGCCCTTCCGGTCTGACAGAACGGGATGCCGCAGTCCATGCATCGTGCACCCTGACGCCTGAGCTCTTCCTCCGCCATCGGTTCGGCGAATTCCTCCCAGCTCTTCATCCGCTTATCCGGCGCCTGGAAAGGTGTGGTTTTCCGTTCAAACTCGAGAAATCCGGTTGTTTTGCCCATCTTCTGCTAAATTAACTTGTTTTCTGATATGGTTTTACGGGTGGATACGGCCGTCAGTTGCCGGCAGCCCGCGCCTTGTCGCCCTTGTTGATCTGGAACGCTTCCATAATGGCCTCTTCTCCTTCAAGTCCGCGCAAATGCGCCTCGTGGATCGCCTCATTCATGCGTTTGAAATCTATCGGATGCACTTTCACAAAGTGCGGGACCATCTCGTCCCATTTGGCCAGGATCTTCCAGGCACGGTTGCTGTCGGTGTAGTCAGCGTGACGCCGGATCATCCGCATCACTTCCATGATCTCATCAGCATCCTCAAGCTGTTCCAGATGGACCATATCCTTGTTGCAATGCTTCTCAAAAGTACTCTCAACATCCAGGACATAAGCAATGCCACCGGACATTCCCGCGGCAAAGTTGCGTCCGGTGGGTCCAAGCACCACCACGCGTCCACCTGTCATGTACTCACAGGCGTGGTCGCCGACCGCTTCCACCACGGCTCGCACCCCGCTGTTGCGCACGCAGAACCGTTCGCCGGCCATCCCGCGTATGTACGCCTCACCGCCTGTGGCACCGTAAAACGACACATTGCCCACAATGATGTTCTCCTCCGGCTTGAAACGCGCGTTGGAGTGGGGATAGAGGATGAGCCTGCCGCCGCAGAGGCCCTTGCCGAAATAGTCGTTGGCGTCGCCTTCCAGCTCCAGGGTCATCCCTTTCGGCACGAACGCCCCGAAACTCTGTCCCGCCGAACCTCGAAACTTCAGCCGGATCGTATCCTCTGGAAGTCCATCGCGGCCATGCGCCCGCGTCACTTCGCTTCCGACGATCGTCCCGACCACGCGGTTAATATTGTGAATGGGCAGCTTGGCCCGCACGGGGGCTTTGTCTTTGATGGCCGGCTCGCATATATCCAGCAGCGTCTGGATATCCATGGCATTGTCCAGGCCATGATCCTGCTTCATGAAATTGCGTACCCCGATATTTCCGCTTACCTGCGGTTTGTGCAGGATGGCGGAAAGGTCAAGCGTGCTGGCTTTCCAGTGATCGGTCTTCCGCTGGCGGAGCCGGTCCACCCGTCCGATCATCTCGTCGATGGTGCGGAAGCCCAGCCGTGCCATCTGCTCGCGTACATCCTGGGCCACGAACCGCATGAAGTTGACAACGTACTGGGGATCACCGGCAAACTTGTGGCGCAGCTCGGGGTTCTGGGTGGCGACGCCAACCGGACACGTATCCAGGTGGCACACGCGCATCATCACGCAGCCAAGCGTGATCAGGGCGCTGGTGCCGAAACCGAACTCCTCTGCACCCAGCAGCGCCGCTACGACAATATCGCGGCCGGTCTTGATCTGTCCGTCCGTTTCCAGCACCACCCGGCTGCGCAGATTGTTGAGCACCAGCGTCTGGTGCGTTTCGGCCAGTCCCAGTTCCCATGGCAGTCCGGCATGCTTTATGCTGGTCTGCGGGGATGCGCCCGTGCCCCCGTCATGGCCGCTGATCAGGATTACATCGGCTTTCCCCTTGGCCACGCCCGCCGCAATGGTGCCGACCCCGGCCAGCGACACCAGCTTCACGTTGATCCGCGCCTTTGTATTGGCATTTTTCAGATCATGGATGAGCTGGGCCAGGTCTTCAATCGAATAAATATCATGGTGCGGCGGCGGTGAAATGAGACCAACACCCGGCGTGGAATACCGCTCTTTGGCAATCCAGGGGTACACCTTCCGGCCGGGCAGCTCACCGCCCTCGCCTGGTTTGGCCCCCTGCGCCATCTTGATCTGGATCTCCTGAGCGCTGGTCAGGTACTCGCTGGTGACTCCAAACCGACCGGAAGCCACCTGCTTGATGGCACTGCAGCGCGAATCGCCGTTGGCATCCGGCACAAAGCGCGCAGGATCCTCTCCCCCTTCCCCGGTGTTGCTCTTGCCCCCGATCCGGTTCATGGCAATGGCCAGCGCCTCATGGGTTTCGCTGCTGATGGATCCGTAGGACATCGCCCCGGTCTTGAAACGCCGGCAGATCGATTCGACCGGTTCGACCTCTTCAAGGGGAACCGGTGCGGCCGTCTCATCGAACTCCATCAGATGCCTTAGCGTTGGGAACGGATCCAGCTGCTCATCCAGCAGCCGTGCATAATCCTTGTACAATTTGTAGTCGTTAAGCTTGCTTGCAAACTGCAGGGTGTGGACCGTCTCGGGGTTGTACATGTGGTACTCGCCGTTCTTGCGCCACTTGTACAGCCCGCCTTCCTCGAGCACCTGTCCGTTCACGCGAATCTTCGGATAGGCCCTCTGATGGCGCAGTTCCGCTTCCCGTGCTATGATATCGAGCCCGATGCCGCCCACACGGGACTGGGTCCAGGTGAAATACGTATCGATCACCTCGTTGCTGATGCCCAGCGCCTCGAATATCTGCGCGCCGCGGTACGATTTGATGGTGGATATCCCCATCTTGGACATCACCTTGACGATGCCCTTGACCACCGCCTTGTTGTAGCCTTTGACGGCGCGTTCGTAATCCAGGCCTTCCAGCAGCCCCTCCCGGATCATGTCATAAAGGCTGGCGTAGGCCATGTACGGGTTGACCGCATCCACTCCGTATCCCAGAAGCGTGCAGAAATGGTGGACCTCCCGTGGTTCGCCGGACTCCAGTACGATACCGACCTCGGTGCGTTTTCCAGTGCGGATCAGGTGATGATGGAGTCCCGAAACCGCCAGCAGGGCCGGAATAGGCGTGTTGACCTTGTCAAATCCGCGATCTGACAAAATCAGGATGTTGGCGCCATTTTCAACCGCTTGGTCCGCAGCTGCAAACAGTTCGTCCAGGCTCTTTTTCAGCCCTTCGCTGCCGCTTCCGGCTTTGAACAGGATGGGCAGGGTTGCATTTTTAAAGCCTGGCAGCACAAGGGCACGCAGCTGCCGCAGTTCCTCGCTGGTCAGCACAGGTCCCTCCAGGCAGATCTGCCTGCAATTTTCCGGCCCGGGATTGAGAATATTGCCCTGCGATCCGAGCAATGTTTCTGTGGATGTGATCAGCTCTTCGCGGATCGGGTCGATCGGCGGGTTGGTCACCTGCGCGAACAACTGCTTGAAATAGTTGTAAAGAAGCTGCGGCTGGTTCGAAAGCACAGCCATGGGTGCGTCATTGCCCATGGCGCCGACCGGCTGCAGCATGTTCTCCGACATCGGACCGATATTCACTCGCAGGTCTTCGTACGTAAAACCGAACACTTTCTGGCGATGGATCACCTCATCATGCGAGAGATCGGGTTCCGGGTAGGCCAGTTCTTCGGTCACATCGTTGAAATGGACCATGTTCTCGTCCAGCCAGTGCTGGTAGGGATGCTCGCCTGCTATGCCGTTCTTGATCTCCTCGTCACTGATGATGCGTCCCTGCTCGGTGTCGATCAGCAGCATGCGTCCGGGCTGCAGGCGCTCCTTGCAGACCACATCCTCCGGTTTGATATCCAGCACGCCCACCTCCGAGGCCAGCACCACGATATCGTCCCGGGTCACATAATAGCGGGAGGGCCGCAGGCCGTTCCGGTCCAGCGTCGCCCCTACCACCACACCATCGGTGAAGGCAATGGACGCGGGTCCGTCCCACGGCTCCATCATGCAACTGTGAAACTCGTAAAAAGCCCGTTGCAGTTCGTTCATGTTTTCGTGCTTCTCCCAGGGCTCCGGGATCATCATCATCATGGCATGCGGCAGGGAGCGTCCGGTCAGCGACAGAAACTCAAGGGCGTTGTCAAATTTGGCCGAGTCGCTTCCCTCCTCCTGGATGATCGGGAGCACCTTCTTCATGTCATCGCCGAACAGGGTGGATACGAACTGGTTTTCACGGGCGTGCATCCAGTTCTGGTTGCCCTGCAGCGTGTTTATCTCCCCGTTGTGGATGATGTACCTGTAGGGATGCGCCAGCTTCCAGCTCGGGAAAGTGTTCGTGCTGAAGCGCGAATGCACCAGCGCAATGGCTGATTTCATGCTGGGGTCTTTCAGATCCGGATAGTAAAGCTCCACCTGGTTGGGCGTGAGCATGCCCTTGTAGACCACGGTGCGCGATGACAGACTGTTGAAATAGTAGAATTCCTTGTCCTCGTCCGACAGTTCAGACTGCTGGATGGCCAGGGTGCACCGGCGGCGGATCACGAACAACTTGCGCTCGAAATCGAGCACCGACTCCATCGACGGGCCACGCTCAACGAATACCTGCCGCACCAGGGGTTCCTGGAACCTGGCCGTCTCTCCCAGGCTGGAATTGTCCGTGGCCACCTTGCGCCAACCCAGGATCTTCAACCCTTCCTCCCGGACAATTTGCTCGATGATCTTTTCACAGAATTTGCGCTGTTCACGCTCCGGCGGCAGGAAAAGCATGCCGACACCGTAGCTGCCATAATCGGGAAGATCAAACCCAAGACCCTCGCAGGACTGTTTGAAAAATTCATGAGGGATTTGCATCAGGATGCCCGCACCATCACCGCTGTTGTGCTCTGCACCGGTGGCGCCCCGGTGGTCCAGATGACGCAGCACGCGGAGCGCCTGGCGGACGATATCATGGGACTGTTTGCCCTTGATATGGACGACGAACCCGATACCGCAAGCATCATGCTCAAGCGAGGGATCGTACAACCCCTGTTTGCCCGGAGCTTTTCCGGGGGACAATATTCCTTCTTTTCTCATGCCTACAAGATTATTTGCCAGGTGGTTTGGATGGTTCGGGGAACAGCCCACTATCATAGCACCCGCTTTGTTCCAAAGACGGGTAATAACATATTCCAACAGTCCATATGTGATCGCATGGTACCGGCGGGACCGGCGCTAACGCGACAGCGCAATACGTACCCCTGCGTGATCATTTCCTCTGACACCAACCGGTACGTCACATTTATCTTTATCCTTTTCGGACAACAACAGGCGAACGATATCCAAATGATTTCATTCGAGTGGAACAATATGTATAAAAAACACCTGTCATTCAAATTAAAAACAGTACCGCTTTGTATAAAAGCCCTTTTTTTGTATCTCAGAGCAAAAAAAGCACTAATTTTTTAAACTGAACAAACTCTGCTACCGTTAAAATAGTAGCGTACCTAAAAAACACAGCCGGTCGTCAACCATGATTGCGGCTTACCATGGTTGCAGACCATCATAATTGCGGATCACCATAGTTTCGGATGTCCGTGATTACGGACCACTAACATGATTTGTGAATTGTGAATTGTGATTTGTGATTTGTGATTTGCCCGTGAACTTGCACCACCCGCTTTCAGTGGAATCCGGAAATAATCGGCAACCGGTGTTAGGTGATTCCGTCACCTCATGTGTACCTCTGATGAACAGCCGAATTGGCAATCATTGAAACTAACATTGGCAATCACTGAAACTAACCCGGAGGCCCGATATGTTGCAGTACACCGAACCGATGCCAGACGCCAACCCGATATCAGACGCCAACCCGATGCCAGACTCCCGCCAAAACCGCTCGACCCGCTTCCACTGTCTGCTTATGCTCCTTGCCTTTCTCGTCGTTTTTTCCGGCTGCGATGTGGCCGACGCCGACAAGGACGACCAGGACGGCATCGCTATGCGCGAACTCAGCCCCCAGGAGAAGATACTGGTGGATGGGTCCAACGACTTCACATTCAACCTGCTGCAAAAAGTGGCAGAATCGGCCTCCGACGAAAGCTTTTTCGCCTCACCCCTGAGCATCTCCATGGCATTCGGCATGGCGCTGAACGGCACGGATGGCGAAACATACGAGCAGATGCGTGACTTTTTCGGCCACGACGGACTCTCCAATGAGGAGATCAACACCGCGTTCCGCGAGCTGATCGACCTGCTCACCCGGCTGGACCCCCAAGTGCGCATGGAAATCGCCAATTCCATTTGGTACCGCCGGGGCTTCGAGGTGCTCGAAGAGTTCCTGCAGACCAATGCCGAATATTTCGACGCCGAAATCGCCGACCTGGACTTCAGCGACCCCGCCGCCGTGGATATCATCAACGACTGGATCAGCGACAAGACCAACGGCCTGATCGAGGAGATGATCGAATCGATTGGCCCGAACGTGGTCATGTACCTGATCAACGCCATCTATTTCAAAGCCGACTGGACCGTGCAGTTCGATCCTGACGATACCCGCGACGCCCCCTTCACCACCGCTACCGGCGAAAAAACCGACGTGCCGCTGATGCGCGTTCGTGAAGGCTTCGGCTATTTTGAAAACAGCGACTGGCAGGTGGTCGATCTGCCCTACGGTGACGGCGCATTCTCCTTCACCGCATTCCTGCCCGCCGACCGGCACAACCTGAGCGAATTCGCCGGCGAACTCACCCGTCAGCAATTTGACGCCATCACCACACAGCTCGAAGAAGACACGGTCAACGTCTACCTGCCGCGCTTCGAGATCGACTTCGACTATGAAGATATCATGGCAGACCTGCAAACCATGGGCTTGACCCTGCCCTTCCACGCCCGCGATGCCGATTTCAGCCGCATCCACCCCGATGAAGAGCTTTTCATTTCCAACGTCATGCATCGTGCGGTGATCAAGGTGGACGAGGAAGGCAGCGAAGCGGCGGCCGTAACCGTCATCGAGATCAGCCGGGAAAGCGTGGGTCCACAGGAGCTTACCATCCGCCTGGACCGCCCGTTCCTGTTTTTCATCCGCGAAAAGGGCAGCAACACCATCCTTTTCATGGGCAAATACGCGGGATGAGAAAGCCCGCTTGCATGCGAAGCAGCAAACAGGGCAACGGTACCGGGCAATCCTGACCCTTGTATCATTTCTGGTGGATGCGGCCGGAGTTGGCACAACGGCCTCAGTCCAGATCCTCGCTTTTCAAAAGCACTTCACCAAAGGCGTTGCCTTTCGAGGCGAGTACCAGTACCGTGGTCGGCAATCCTTCCAGTTTTTTATGAAGTTTGTAATAATATTCAGCAAACTTCTCTCCCGGTTCGGCCATCCCCAGAAAAATCAGGTCGGCATCAGCGGAACTTTGGGCAAGAATATCCTGAAACAAGCGCCCTTCTGCCTGAAGCACATGAATTTCCGCAGTAATACGGATGCGGTGCACGATGTGCTTCAGGTTCTGCCGCGCCCTCTCGGCACCTTTTCCGTCTTTGACAACCATCTTGATACGTAGTGTGGCACGCCTCCAAAGCTGGCTGCTCTTGAGCAGATGGGCCAGGATCATCAACAACCCGCCATTGCCCTGCAATCCACCCCACCAGACATCTATGATCTTCCGGTTTCCGAACAGTTTATCCTTGTTATCGTGAACAATCACCACATTGCGGTTCAGTTCGTGAAACGTGGCAATGATGTGGCTGTAATGTTCGATCGAAGCTTCATTCTCGGTGTCCCCCATGACGATGGTATTCGGTACCAGCTCACCGAGGCCGTACGATTCCGCCATCCTGGCCATGCCCTTGTACGGGTCCGATGCCGTAGTCACCCTGACAAGACACTGGATCCCTTTTTTGGCCATACTTTCCCTGATCTGCTTTTCCAGGGTTTTTTTCCGGCCCAAACCCATGTCACTGCTTTTCAGGATGGAGGAAAGTGTCAGGATACCCCGGTTGAGGGTAATGGAAGAAGCAAATTCCACAAGATGAAACCGCCGGGACGGGGCCCCGGTGAAGACCAGCGGATGAGGCCGCCATGTTTTGGCATCCTCCTCCACCCTGATGCGCATAAGTCCGGCACGGATCAGCGCCATCCAGATGCCACGGCGCACATCCCCCCAGGCCGTTCTGAGCTCACGGCTCCGCAGCCATATGAAAACGACCGCTACGAAAATCAGGGCAATGACAGTTGCCAGGGCATTGATTAGGAACATGACGACCATACATCCGATCGCACCCAGCATCGAAATGCTCCAGTGGACCCGGAACTTCGGGCGGAAGGACGGACTGTTGAGCAGGCGCTCGATGCCTGCCGTCATATTGAGGACCCCGTACGTGGTCAGGAAGAACATGGTCAGGATCGGGGCGATCATGTTGAGGCTTCCAAACCAGACAGCCACCAGGGCCACGCCCATAGTCAGCAAGGTGCCGATACGGGGAATATCGTCATCTCCTTCCCCTCTTCCAAGCCAGCGCATCCACCCGGGGAGCACACCGTCACGTGCCAGTGCCTGAAGCACGCGGGGCGCCCCGAGTATGCTTCCTACCGCACTTGAGAGCGTTGCCCCCCAGACCCCGATCAGAATGGCATCGCCCCACCAGGCCATATCACGCATGATAAGCGGGTTGTCGATCAGCGCAGCAGCATCGGCACGGCCGGCCAGCAGCACCGGCAGGGTCATGTAGATCACATATCCCACCCCGATGGCTGCAAATGTTCCAAGCGGAATGGACCGGGTCGGGTTCTTGAGGTCGCCGGACATGTTCACACCGGCCATAATGCCCGTAACGGCTGGAAAAAAGACGGCAAACACGATCCAGAAGCCCTCTGATTGCCTTTCAGCCGCAAGTACCGTTTCAGGATCCGAAGGTTCCACAGGTCCGCCCAGGACAAACGACAACAGGGAAAGCGCAATGCCGAACATGATGAAATATTGCGCACGGATGGCTACTCTCGCGGAAATGAGCGCAAGTCCGGCCACCGCAATTGTGGTTACAACTCCGACAGACCGGAAACTGAGCTGCGGGAAGACGCTGACCAGACTCTCTGCGAATCCCACTGTGTACAGCGCGACCGACAGCGCCTGCGCGAGGTAGAGCGGAATGCCGATGGCCCCTCCCGACTCAATGCCCAGCGAGCGGCTGATCATGTAGTAGGCACCGCCGGTCCGGACCCTCTGGTCCGTTGCTATGGCGGCAATGGACATAGCCGTCAGGAAGGTGATACTGGTGGACAGGGTCACGATCACCAGCGTACCTGTGAGGCCGACGTTACCAACGACCCAACCGAAGCGCAGATACATGATCACGCCCAGAATAGTGAGCACAGACGGCGTGAACACCCCTCCGAACGTACCTAGACCACCTTCCGACGATGGAAGGACCTGTTCGCCTGTACTGGAATTTTTGGTATTGCGGATATTCACGTATGCAGTTTCAATTCATCCATGCGTTCGTGTGCACCTTTATGTCTCCACACCTGCCAATAATAAGAAAGCATCCGCTGTAATCACAAACCGGATAGACATATCACCGCATCAGAATCACGATTTTTTAAAATCAAGTGAAAAAATCCGCACAACCTCCTATATTGGATACGGAATCCGCAATTATTTTTATTGAAGCGGGCGGAAGCTGCAGGGCGTTACCTGGCTGAAGCGAGACCGGAAACAAAATGGTACGGGAGCCCTGGAGGAGAGTATTTCAGACGGGACGATATTAGTTTCAATACCATTAAAAGGAGAGTTATGAAAAAAAAGAAGCACACTTTCCGGCCGGAAAGCCTGATGATGTCCTACGGTTACAAGCCCTCCCTTTCGGAAGGTGCCATCAAATCACCCATTTTCCTGACATCCACGTTCGTTTTTAAGACAGCCGAAGAGGGCAAGGCCTTCTTCGAGGTGGCCTACGGGCTCCGTGAACAATACCCGCACGAAGAACCCGGCCTCATCTACAGCCGCATCAACAACCCCGACCTGGAAATTTTGGAGGACCGGCTCTCACTCTGGGACAAGGCCGAGGATTGCGCCGTATTCGAAAGCGGAATGTCCGCCATAACCACCGTACTGCTGGAATTCCTCAAACCCGGCGACCTGCTCCTGCACAGCATCCCTCTTTACGGTGGGACCGACCACTTCATCCACCATTTCCTCTCAAAAATCGGGGTGCATTCGGTCGGATTCAAACCGCATCAACGCCGGAAAGAGATCGAACAGATACTTGAAAAGACCGGTCAGGCGGACCGGCTTGCCATGATCTTCATCGAAACCCCGGCAAATCCAACCAATGCGCTCATCGACATTGAATGCTGCAAGAAAATCGCCGACCGGTACAGCACCGGGGACAAGAAGGTCTATCTTGCCGTTGACAATACTTTCATGGGTCCGATATGGCAAAAGCCGCTCAAGCACGGAGCCGATTTTTCGATCTATTCGGCAACCAAGTACATTGGCGGACACAGTGATCTGATCGCCGGTGCGTGCTGCGGCAGCACAGAGGTTATGACAAGGGTCAAGTTTCTTCGCACACTGCTGGGCAACATGGCCTCCCCGCACACCGGATGGCTGCTCATGCGCAGCCTTGAGACCCTGAAAGTACGCATGGAAAAGCAGGCCAAAAACGCCCGGCGTGTCGCTGAGTTCCTGAATGAGCATCCCAAAGTGGAGAAGGTGTACTACCTTGGCCTCATCAAGCCCGGGACCAGGGCATACGAAATTTTTGAGCGCCAGTACACATCCACCGGTGCCATGATCTCCTTTGACATCAAGGGCGGTGAAGCCGAGGCGTTCCGGTTCATCAATGCACTCAAACTTGTCAAACTGGCCGTAAGCCTTGGAGGAACCGAGTCACTTGTGGAGCATCCGGCCACCATGACCCATGCGGGGGTTCAGAAGGTGCACCTGGAAGAGGTCTCCGTAACCGAAAAACTGGTGCGCCTGTCCATTGGCGTGGAGCATTACAAGGATCTGATCTGGGATATCGAGCAGGCGCTGGAGCAGGTTTAGGTGCCCTGCGCGTCCAGCAGGTGTTGCATCCGGGCGGCGAACAGGGCCGGTCGCTCCAGCGTCAGGATCACCGGGGTCTTGCGACCGTCCAGAACCAGCCGCACCGTGGCATCCTCCAGGGAGAGGATCACATCCAGGATGCGGTTGAGCCGGTAGTCGCGCGATCCGTCGGCAACGATCAGGATGCGCTTGTCCGTCAGGCAGATGGTCCCCTCCATGTCGGTTTCAAATCCGACGTACTTGTGGCGTACACGATCGATGGTCCGGTATTGTTGCACCTTTTCCTTGAGCAGGCGTCCGGGCACCGCCGCATAACATTTTTCACCGCCTGTCAGACGCACCGGCGGTTCCACTTCTGCGGGAAAGGCTTCGCCTTCCTTTCGGATTTCCGCGAGGACAGCCAGCGTATCCAGTTCCTCGCCGATATGCTGCTCTCCGAGATCCAGCCGTTCCGCCAGTTCGCGAAGGTGCCGCTCGTCCCCTTCCGTAAGCGAGTGATCGCGGGCCAGAGCTTCAAACCGGCGCTGGAAAAGAGCGGTATGCAGTTCTTCGAGCTCGTTGCGGTCGAGCACGGTCATGCGTTCAAACTGCGCTATGACCTCCTGGGGGATGTGGGCCGGTTTTTCTGCAAATGCCCCTTCAAGGTGAAATCCTCCGTGGAAATCGATCCATCTGCGCCACAACCCTTTCAGGTTTGTTGTCCGGTCCAGGACGGCGCGTATTTTCTCCGGACGCGGCTTTTTCCGGTCCAGCTCCTCTCGAAGAGCCAGCAGCAGGTTCACGGCCTGACGGTTTTTCAAGTCGCTGAATACATGTCCGGCAATGGATACAGCCAGCAGCAGCAGTCCGATCGTCATTACCCCGCTGCCGAAAAGGCCTGCCGCTCCGCCCAGGAGCAGCAGCATTCCCGGGAGTGCCCCGAAATACAAGAGCCGTTCCGTACGCGGAAGATCCGGAGCAGGGAAGGGATCCGGCTTGCGGATTCGCACCGGTGAGGGAAAGGTGGCACCCGTATCCACAAACACCTCGACCGTGCCCCCTGTGGAACCGGCAAATCCGGTTTCAGACACATTCGGTGCTGCGTGCTGCGGACCAAAGCGTGCGGGGGAGCGCCCTTTACCCTGCCGGGCATATTTCCGATAGTAAAGCCCGCTGCGTCCACCATGAACGTAAGCTCCTCTTGGGCTCATCCCCACCCGTGCCCCGGTGATGCCGCCCGAAACCCCGACGCCGCCTTTCGACAGGTTAAGCCGGACGGGACCGAAATTCAATCCCTTGCGCAGGTAAAAGGCCATTGCAGAAGTCCTCCTGACTCAGCTTCTTATCACAATTCTGTGGATTCTGGACATATCGAACCTGTTACGATGTAACATTTCATCTGTTTAAA
>Ga0207421_10005313_pt1 | contig 14484 bp, 12 predicted proteins | sample SodLakKL_010_SED_4_FD_187542 | JGI IMG/M metagenome (GOLD analysis project Ga0207421, IMG submission 187542) | Alkaline sediment microbial communities from Lake Tanatar, Kulunda Steppe, Russia - 8KL_010_SED (SPAdes) (version 2) | ecosystem: Environmental > Aquatic > Non-marine Saline and...
ACTCAACTTCACCGTACACAAGCCTTTGTTGTAGGTGTCGATGAAGAAGAACACCCTGGCTTGTATCAATGCCAAGTGCTTCCTGATCTTCTCCAAATAGAAAATGAATCAGAGTGTCCATGGTATCCTCATATTAGAGGTCACTTAAAGACCCCTTTACGTGAAGGTGACTTGGTATGGATGCAGGTCTCTAAAGATTTAGCTGTTGGGTTTGTAACAGGGAAAGCCAATAGTATTGCTGACCAAGAAGAGGAACAACAACAGCTTTGGGAAAGGTTGAAAGAAGGGTTGGCTGAACTGGACGAAGGTGAAAGCGAAAGAGAGAACCCTGTAGATAATGAAATAAATTATGAAAACGCTTTCTACATGGAATTGTTCCCTCATGTATACATCCTGTTTGACATTGAGTCGCATCTATTAGGTTTCATTGATACTGAGAGACATGCCGGTGTTTTGTATCAAGACAATGTACTCTACATACGTAAAGAGAACGTTGAGATACATACTGATTTCATTCTCAAAGGGGATGAGCATAGAATAGTAGGAGATATAGAACAAGAAGGTAATACCCACATTGAAGGTGAGTTGAAAGTAAAGGGAGGGGAGTCTCCTGTAGCGCGTGCCAATGAAGCCTTAGACATTATTGATGAGATTGAAGAGCATTTGCATGTGGCACCCACCGGACCCACAGAACAACCATTGGCAAGAGACATGTCTCCTTTGAGCGCGCAGTTAGTCCAGCTAAAGCAAACATTGAGCAGTACCACAACTGAGGTGGACTAATGGCTATAGCGTCTGCTCAATCTATTCTTGAAACGCAAATCTTCATGGCTTTGAGTAAAGGAATGGGGGCTACTCAAGAGGGTGCAGCAGCTGAAATAATAAGCGCTGTAGGGCAAGCTGCTTCAATGGGGTTACAACCCGTACCTGCCCCTGTGAACTTTATCCCTGTTGTAGCATCTGGTGTGGCTGCGGGTATCTCCTTGTACACAGCATCACTAAGAAGCATGCCAGCAGATTCATCTGCATCCGCAGCAGCACTGGCACAAGCGGTATCTGTTGTGGCCCCTCAAGTACCTACATCTGGGTTAGGCACGCTGGAAACTCAATTGGATGTTTCAATGAGGAAAGGAAATGCCGCAGAGCAATCTGTGATAGCAGCGGAATGGTCTGTAGCTATCATAGGTTACTATCAAGCGGGAGGAATTGTATAGATGGCTTTTGATAAGTATTTGCAAGGGAAGAAGCAGGACCGAAGTAACACTCTATCAGGAATAGTAGGGCTGCACAACATAAAGACAAATACACTAATCCCCGAGGATGAAGTTTTCATTGGGCACGCTTTCCATGAATACGGAATAGCAACGTTCATCCGCTTCTTGATTGATGAGGCTGCTGCATTCTCTTCCAGAGGCATCACCCCTAACAGGTCTTTCTTTACTGAAAGTGGTATGGAATCGGATATGCGCAATGCTTTGGATTCTGATGGGGATGGTGATTTGTACCCCGATGGGGCGGAAGACCAAGATATTAATACCAATGCTGATAGGTGGGGTATTTCTATTGGTGCTTCGTCTGAAAGCGATGACCCTAATGATGGTCCTTATTCGTATGCTCGTTGGGCCGCTAATACTAAAACACGCAATTTCACAACAACAGGAGGAACTGAACCAAATACGTATACGATATATCATTGGGTAGCTACCCCATATGAGGAATTACAAGCCCATATTGATGCAATCAATGACGAAACTGATTGGGTTGATTCAGATTATATTCAAGAGTGGCTGGACTTAGATATAAGCCAAGTACCCCTGGGCGATATCATTGATGAGTTCAATCAGAGCGGGTTATTAGGAACGTACTTGTCTAAACTAAGTACTTTGAAAACGAAGGCCACAAGCCTTTATAATGACATAGTCTATGAAGGGGATTCGGGTTCAGGGTTAAGCAGTCCTCCTTCTGCATGGGAAGATGCTTGGGAAGCTGTTGAAGATTTATTCGAAGCTTATGAGGAGTGGGATGAGTTTTATGCTTCCATGTTCCACGAACCTTGGGCAACTGATGAGGGGCTGTCTCTTGAAGAGTTGTGGCGTCAGATAGTACTTACTCGCGTGGATAAGCCATCAGGCACATTTACCAAAATCTTGAGCACACAGAATGCTATAGATACGCAATTCAATACAGCTAAGAAAGACACAGACATCTTGGAAATAAGAGCTGTGCCCCCTGATGAGTTTCTCCCTACCCCTCGTCTTATGGCTGCCTACTATTACCCCGAAAGAGATGCAGATGATGAGTTGATAGGTACATCCAATAACTTGGTTGTAATAGCGGCGGGGCATGGGTCTTCCATCAGAATCTTCAGAGCCAGTGGTTCTTCTATACCCAATTACATGAATGATCCTGGTGCGGTAGAAAGCCAATGGACCGCGGTTCATGCAACTTCTGAGACTAGGTATGATAATGAATCTAACGCTCTGTTTGGGGAATGGAAAGAATACATACCTCCCGCAGAGAGAGGAACTTTCTATTGGTACCGGGTTGAGATAGAAGATGATGCCAGTGTTCCTCCACTGGGCGATGCTCCTTCTGGGGTAATGCCAGCAGGTACTACTTATAGCCTCATGACAGAAGCTTTCAAAGAAATCACCCCCAACACAGGTAAGGTGACAGGGGAAAGGGAGCTGCGTGGGGTCGGTGTGGGCTCGCGCATAGAAGTCGAAGATACCGACATAGAAGATGATTTAGGTATAGGGCGCGGAGACCTGCTTATGTTTGAAGGGATGAGAGGGGTGTTCCAGGTAGCTAAAGTAGGAGGGAGCACAATGTATGTATTCCCTCAAATAAATGCAAACACTCTAAATGAAGAAAAGGAAGTAAAGATTTGGGCGCCGCTTGGATTGATTCATTCCTCTCAAATAGAGGGTTAGCTTTCCTCGTGCCCGTTGTTACCGTTCTCTTGGTTGGTTTGTGCCAGTAGCATGTTGAGGTGTTGAATACCTCTTAGTACTTCAGCATCAGCTTGGTCATGTAATGCTTGCTCAGGGCTATCTTGGGCGCTCCGAAGTGTATCCAATAAAGTTGTATTAGAGCCTTCACTGCCCTTACCTTCCTTAGGCATGAAAGGTGCTAACGCTGTTCGTATGGCATCTGTTTCATGTTCATTGAGACGATTGTAAAGACCCATAAGCATCCCAACATCCATCTCACTGATACGCGCCCGAAGCTCCTCTCTAATCTCTTCTTTGAAGCTGTAGTCCTCATGTACGCGACTAAAGATAGTGTTCATGAAGTCCCATAACGTACCCGTCACCTGAGCCTCAATGTCTGTCACAGGCCCGTGCTTGTTCACTACTGCTTTTGAAGATTCTAGCTTGTCTGTCATTTCCAGAGCTTCTTTGTAATCGTTAGCATTCATATAAATTAGTACAGGTTTGAAAATCTCGAATCACTAATGATAATCCACAAGGTAGTTGCATCTTTTCTATATTAGGATAGGAGGTGCAGTATGAGGATTCCCATGAAGCTTCAGGGTACTATCTCTAAGGTGTATTATAATTTCCCTTGTGATGATGCAAGGAAAGAAGGGTTTCGCGTTTGTTTCATGCTTCGAGATAAAGAAGGTAATGAGCAACTCGTGATAGGGGATCCTGATTGCAGTGATGAACTGACTTTACAAAAGACCCACACAATCATCGATGAAGATAGGGTTGTGGAGGTAGAAGGGAAGACCACTCATTGTAAAGGTGAGCAATTGGTAATGCTTTCTAAGATTGAGCGTATAGCTTAGTTCTTGGCGCGCTTTTTTGATACCTCAGTAAGCATTTCCTCAACGGATTGCTTACTGAGTTTTTTATGCAGTACTTCCTGAATGAACTGGGTCAGCTGTTTGTTCTTCATGCTCCACTTGATAGAGCTCACGTCATAACCCAACTCTTCTTTCAATTCCTTCCAATCCTTGTGTTGTATCTCTTTTGCATAATAGCACAAGGCCCACGTAAAAATCTCTTTGAACTCTTCCGTGTCTGGGAAGGTGATGGTTTTACCGCCCAAGAGTTGAAGGGTCTGTACAAACAGATCTGGCCCTAAGAGCTGATGCAAACCAGCTAAGTCTACCTCTCTATTTTTATACAGAATTAGGTCCACCAACGTGAGTATGTCTTCTACTGATGATGATTTGTCATCGTTGAGGACGTTCTCTAACTTATGGTAGAACAGGTTTTGTGGCTTAGCTCCGTTACTGGAATCTCTCAATGATCATCTCCTCTGTAGGCCATTTCGCGGAGCAGATACATAATCTCTTTTGAAGTCTCCTCCACCAATGTTAATACTTTAGTGGTGGGAGCATACTTTTGGAATTTTTGATAGGCGTCCACTCCACCTGAGAACAAAGCGTGGAGACATGTTACCACATACAACTTATCCCTATACGCTTCAGCATCTGTTTGAGCCTTGTCATCGATGAAGCGTAAAGAGGTATTGACGATGTTCATAATACCTGCAATGCTTTCATCTATTCGCATTTCAGTAGTAAGTAGACCTTGTTGAGTAGGTGAGCCTATGTTAGTGAAGTGTAAGGATTCTTGTAAGTCCTCTATGGAGGTTTCTTGGCCCTTTGCCTTATCGACAAGACTATTGAGACTCAGCAAAGGCATCTTCTTTTTCTTTTTGGTAACAGGGTCTATCTGCTCAGCGCGCTCGAAGTCATCCGCTTCTCCGGTTACCTCAAGAATCTTCCACTTGATGAACCCAGCAAAGCTTCCATTGATAATGAAGCCAGGTCTCTTCAGGTATTGGGACACAACACGTAGAGCAACCTCTTGCGCCATGTCTTTCAGATTTTCTTTACTGATGTAGCGCGTTGACTTTTTGACCTTCAAGATAAGAGACCCAGAGTAGTTGGCTAAGGTGTGGAACATTTTCTCTGTGGCTTCTCTATCGCCATACTGAGCATAAAATTCATACTGATACTTGAACAACTCTTGCTCAGTGGGTGGCTTGTCGCTAATGTCTACGCTATCTAAGACCTGCAATGTACTATCACATACTTGCTGCCATTCAGGGAACTCTTCATGATTGTCGTCCCCTAATGGGTTGAAATCAGGGTCTTCGCGTAATGTCTTTTGTAGCTCTTCCATTGGCGTCCTTTACACGAACTCGGCTATGATTGCTACACACCCATTACGAGAGAAGATAATCTCTGCAGGGTCTTCAACCCACCTTCGCATAAGGGTAATGTAGTTGTTGGCGTCTGCTTCTGTGAATAGCGAGTTGTTCAGTATCTTCATTAGTGGATCGAAAGGTATCTGTATTTCCCTATCCACCTTGAAATTGATAGGTCCATGTGTATCAAAAGAAGCTTCGTTGTTCGAGCGTTCTGTAGCCATCGTAAACACGACTTGCCCACCCACATCATCCACAGACATTGTGATAGGTTTCAAAGGCGTTACAATGTCCGCTCCATCTACTCTCTGTAACGAATCCCAGAACTCCATCGTCTCTTTGAGCTTCTTGTAATCAATGGTAACATACATGCAGTTATCGGTGTCGATGTTGGGCACGATAGCTGAGATGTCGTCCTTACTTGGAGGCGCCATTCCCATTGTACCTGCAGCTGGAATAAGAAGAATAGCTGAATAATCGGTGACACCATCTTGCTGAAACTCAACGCTAATCAATGGTAAGGAATCCTCTGTGTCGGTAGGGAAATAGAATGAAGACACTACAAGGTCTTCATTGCGCATGATTCGGCTTACCATACTTTTCAACAGCGTATTGAATGTGGAAAGGAATTGAGAGTGCGTTGAGCCGTCTCCTGCCACAATGGGATGTCGATTTGTAAAGTCTTGGTCATTGAGAGGTGCGAAGAACAAACTCATTCGTGAATAGCTAATCAGACTCCTGTCGTCAGGGTCGACCACATTCATCTTAGTTTCCAGGCTATCCGAATACTGCAATGTCTGGAAAGACCCTTCATTAGGTAGGTGCTTGTTCTTTATGTAAACTAGGTTAGTATCTATCTTCCCTACCTCAAGGTCTTTCTCCAGTAATGCATGCCCACTCAAGAGCTTGTCACGCGCTGTGGCCCCACTATCCTCATCTTTGACGACAGAATGTCTAAGCGCCTGTAACGCTTTACTTTCTAGCTCTCCATACTCAAACGCGTTTTGCTGGTAAGCATAGACGTGTTGAATGTGTTCAAGAGATGAACCTTCATACTCCATGAAAGGTGATTCGCCTTCTTCCAAAGCAGCATACCAAGCAGACTCAACATGAATAGTGTTATTCGAGCCTACCATGTATACTTGACCTTCAGAGGTTATTTTGAAGGTTATGTCTTTTGTTGAATCGGTCTTAGAAACCCAATTCAACATAGAAAGTACTTTATGAAGGGACACGACTAACATCATGTCGTGCAATTCCGTCACATCATCTTCCGTCCAGAAAGGTAATGTGATTAGCCCTGCTGTGTCTGTAGGCGTCTTAGGTACTTTACGAATGAACATCTTGGCTGGTTTGAAATTGATAAACAGGCCTCTCTCGTTCAACGTCCCTGCTCTGTCAACCCAATTGCCTAAGAAACCACTTAGTCCATACAAGTCTTTGAAGTCTGCTGTGACCTCAATACTAGATTCAAATGAAGGGTGTTTGGTAGTCATGTAAACAGAATCATCCTTTATTGTTGGGATCGGATCAAAGCAAGGTTACTAATTAGAAAGTGTTCATCGTCCACCTTTGTTGGAGCAGTATCCCGCCTTGTCCGTATGGTGGAAGATCCGTATCTTATGTTCTTACTTATCATGTTTTACGGATCATGTCTTGTTTTTCCTAGGGTATAAGAATAATCAATCAGTAGGTACCCGAGACCTACCCCTGATTTTTATGAATGATTATAGGTTTACATTAGCATAGGAGTCTAAGAGTGATATACATCAATAACGAGATGCCTCTGTACATACACCAGGTAAGAGCTCTCCTTCTTACTCGAGTGCATGAATTGTTGTCGTGCCAGCCCAAAGACACAAAAGAAATGGAAATCGATTTATTCCATACCCTGATGGATGTCAAATGCAGAGAGATACTCTTAGATGTCATGGCTGAGATTTTCTTTTACTTCGACGAATATGGGCGCTCTGAAAAGAAAATCGATTTCCCCTCTTATCGTAATTATGTGCACCGTCAGTTTGTTTTCTTCAAAGATGATATCACTACCATAAAGCACATGGATAGAGATTTGGTGATAGCTGTCAGCGACCTGTTTATTACGCTGTTGAGGTTGTTACGACTGCTTTTCAATATTGAATTCAAATTATCAGTAGCAGTGGCGCCTGCTACGGGGGAAGGAGTATTTGGAGCAACTACAGACACGTTTCAACAAGTACTTTCGAAAATATTAGATGCACTGAACGAGATGTATTATAATGGACGTACACAGTATTTAGCTCATTTAGGTGACATGAACATTGTGCATCGAAGAGGAGCTGAAAGAGGGCGTTGCATGCACAATGGGTATTTATTAGCCCATCATAGCCTAGCGCCCGAAGGTGTATTGTATGATGAATCAATAGTCGATATGACAGAGGCCACAGATACAGTAACTTTTTTGGTCGACTGTCATGATGATATAGACCAGATTCCCATCATTTTAGATAATTCCGCTTTCGAGTTGGGTAGCTCTGCCCATCAGGATGATTTGATTGACTGGTACAAAAAGTTGGGAGAACATTACGGGTATTTTTCAAATAACAACTTGTATGAGTATGTTTTGGTGATGCCAGATAAACTGGGCGATCATGTCAGCACATTGCGTGAAAGCACGTCAATGATGCAGCGCATTTATAAAGAAGACAAAGACCACACTCTTTTCTCTGCTAAATCCACCACATCTTTCATGGTGGTGCTCCAAGACACGGTACCTGTAAAGACAGACAAAATCAGTACACAAGGTGTAATCAAGAACAGAATTTCAAACTTAAAGGAGCTGATTACCCATTGGATTTGTTTGAGCTATTTGTACGGTGAACACAGCGACATAAAGAAACAAGGCGCAGCGCGTTTATGGGTAGGTATGCCCATGATGCGATATGATGAGAACCATAACATGGTTTTTGATAAGCAAGGAGGTGAACTTCGTGCAGCTGTTATCAACGAGATAGGGGCAAACATTCATGAAATAAAAGAAGAAGCATGCGCTAAAGCCATCAGTTTATTAGAGGTGGATGGCTATAACGTTACCATCCGCCCTCAAAATATCACAATTCATTTACACATTCTGGGTTGCATTTCCCCTGTTGAGTATAAGTTCTTAGATACATACGGTAAAAGTATTGTGAGAAGTTTGGATACCTCTTTTCCTTTTAGCACAGCGACCATAGCTGAGGACGCATATGTAAATGGCGTATACGCAACAGGTTGTGAAGAAGGTGAACCTGTGCCAACACGCCCATGGCATATAGGTAGGAAGGTTCGTTTACATGATGAAAAGCCTTTTTCCATGACAGCGCTATCCACGCTGATTACTGATAAGCTTTTGAACAGTGAAGGTGATTTTGATAGTATCCATGAGCAATCCCCTGATGTGAATAGGGTAGATGCTGTTAGGTACGCCAACTATCAATTAGACATGTGGAGAATGCGATTGAAACACATGTCTATCAATCAAAGAATGTTTGAAGAGTGGGTGGCAGATATATGGCAAGACAACCCAATGTAAAGGAGCAATCAATGGTAACGAATGTATACTCGTTGAGTAAGTCAATTGACAATTATGAAAGAGTGGCCTTGAGTCTATCAGGAGGGCTAGATAGCGTAACCTTGATGGCCTACTTGGCATCCCATGTAGGGGCTATGAATGTATTCCCTATTTCGTTTGTGTACGGGCAACGTCACTCCCTTGAACTAGAATGTGCGCGCTATCAAGTACAGGATTGTAACATACCACTAGATAACTATTCTGTAATCGACATTTCGTTTTTGGGGGATATCACAAGTAAAGTATCTGCAATGGTGGAAGGGGAAGTGGATGTGCCTTCTATTCAACAAGCATTAGGAGACCCACAACCGGCTTCTTATGTACCCTTTCGCAATCTAATTTTCAGTTCGTTAGTGGCCGCATACGCTGAAAGTAATAACGCAAAAGCAATCGCATTAGGTATCCAAGCTGTCGACCAATTGGGATACTGGGACACCACTTCAACCTTCGCAGAGGCTTTACAGAACATCTTCAACCTGAACCGCAAGAATCAAATCAAAGTATTGACGCCGTTTGTGAATGCGGGCAAGGAAGATGAGATTGAGTTAGGTCTAAGCTTAGGTGTGAACTATAAGAAAACATGGACTTGTTATAACGGGGCTCATGATGCATCGGGCAATAAAATCAAAGGGTTTGAGGAGACCCGCGATTGGGAAGAGTTCCCACCGTATGCATGTGGTATTTGCGCCAGCTGCCATGATAGAAAGAGGGCATTCGCTCAATTGGGTAAGGAAGATGAAGATGTGAAATACCTCGACCCAGAGGTTGCCACTAGTGTTTATTCTATCTATTGAGAAGTGTCTTTGAATCATCGCAGCACTAATAAATCTACGCCCAAAGCCAGGGCACACAACGACCAACATTCTGAAAAGGAGTTCTCAATTTTATGAGTGCACAAACTGCAACCCACCCCGAGGTATCTTCAAATACCACACCTGAACCACATTCAACAAACGGCCATGAGGTCGACCCTTCCGTTCAGATTCTTTCCGACATAGTAACTTATACCAAATACGCACGATACCTTCCAGACAAGAAACGAAGAGAAACTTTTGATGAAATAGTAGAAAGAAACAAGGAGATGCATAAGGAAAAGTTTCCTGACATCGCTGATGACATAGATAGAGCATACGAGTTTGTGCACCACAAGAAAGTCCTGCCTTCAATGAGGTCAATGCAGTTTGCAGGACGTCCTATTGAAATCAACCCCGTACGAATCTACAATTGTTTCAGGGAAACCACGGAATTCGTTACATCAGAAGGTGTGAAATCCTTTGAAGACTTCGAGGATGGGGAAGAGACGGTAGTATTGACGCATACGGGCTCTTGGAAGAAAGCCCTAGTGCGGAATTATGGATCCCAGACCTTAAACAAGATAACGATCAAAAGGGGTAGAAACGAAACTATACATTATGCAACAGGGAATCACCGGTGGCTACTATCAGACGGGTCTGAGACGACTTCTCTCAAAGAAGGGGATTACCTACTCCCCGCCCCCGACTTTTTTCAAAAGTTCGAATATGATGAAGCCACGCCTTTTGAAAGACTATACTGGGCTTATGGGTACGTATACGGAGATGGCACGGCTGTTAAAAACCGAAAGGGTGGCCACACCTATTCAATGGTCCGGCTTTGCAACAAAGATAAAGAGAGATTTGCATACAGGTTCGAGGAGCTCGGATTCACCTCTTCACAGCCTCTTTCTTGCGGCGGAGACCCTGTATTTTATACAGGCAAGTATACTAAAACACCCCCCGACCCCTCGGTCGATTCGCCGGAGATGATACGAGCCTTTATAGCAGGTTATCTGGATGCAGACGGCGGGAAAAATAACGATGACACGATGCTTTCGAAATTCAGAGGAATAACTGCAGCGGATAAAGACCACCAAGCAGTCATAGAAACCCTGTTTCCCGTAGCCGGGGTATTCATATCTTCCTCTCGAGAAACAGGGGCACGTACAGGTGGCGTTACGAATCTAGGGAAGCGGAACCCTGATGCTAAAGAATACACCCTCTTTGACAAAGTTTCAGGAAAGACCAATGCAACTTTTCGAGTGAAGAGCATAGAGACTTTCAGAGAGGAAGAAGTGTGGTGCTTGGAAGTAGAAGGTGACGCGTCTTTCGTTTTGGCGTCTGGAATCTCCACAGGCAACTGCGCATATCAACCTGTAGATCACCCTGATGCTTTATCAGAGACTATGTATCTACTTCTCTCAGGTACTGGCGTTGGTTATAGCGTGCAAAAGCAACATGTCAAGAAACTCCCTCCTGTACTAGGTTGTGTTCATCCGGAAGGGAAACAACAGAAGAAAAGGTATCTGGTAGGAGATTCCATTGAAGGATGGGCAGATGCTGTAAAGGTATTGGTTGAGTCTTACTTCTATGGTAAGAGAGAGGTGGACTTTGATTTCCGGGACATACGCCCGAAAGGTGCCAAGCTTATTACTTCTGGAGGCAAAGCTCCTGGACCTGAACCCCTGAGAGAGGCATTGGTAAAGATTCAGAGTATCTTTGAACAAGCTATCGCCGAGAGAGGTAGAGGTACTTACCTAAAGCCCATTGAGGTACACGACATTCAATGTCACATTGCTGATGCGGTGTTGGCAGGTGGGATTAGACGCGCGGCAATGATTTCGTTGTTTTCATTCAATGATGAGGAAATGTTAGCCTCTAAGATTGGTAACTGGTGGGAGAATAACCCACAACGTGGTCGTGCAAACAATAGCGCTGTAGCTGTGCGTACCAAGATAAAGAAAAAAGATTTTGAGAAGTTCTGGACTATTGTTGAGGAGTCCAAGAGTGGAGAACCCGGTATCTTCTTCACTTCAGACAGGGATGGTAATTGGGGATTGAACCCTTGCGCTGAGGTGAGCCTTCGCCCACATCAATTCTGTAACCTCACTACCATCAATGCCGCAGACATAAAAGACCAAGAGGATTTGAACAACAGAGCTTGGGCAGCATCTTTCATTGGTACACTCCAAGCCTCTTACACCGACTTCCACTATCTTCGAGATGTGTGGCAAGACACCACAGAGAAAGAAGCCTTGCTGGGTGTGTCTATGACAGGTATTGGCTCTGGGCGTGTTATGCAGGATGACATTGATTTGGAAGAAGCCGCTGAGGTAGTAAAGCAAACAAATAGCGAAGTGGCCAAGGAGATCGGTATTAGGGAGGCTGCGAGAACAACAGTTGTGAAACCTGAGGGTACTAGTTCGTTGTTACTGGGCACTTCATCTGGTGTGCATGGTTGGTGGGACCCTTATTACATTCGCACTATGCGCATTGGAAAGAATGAGTCGCTTTACTCTTACATCAAACGACGTGTGCCTAAGTTGATGGAAGATGAGATTTTCCGCCCCACTAGTATTGGCGTGTTGAATGTTCCACAAGCTGCACCTAAGGGGGCTATCTATAGAGAGGAAAGCCCCCTTGATACTCTTGAACGAGTGAAAAAGTTTAGTAGGGAATGGATACGCAATGGCCATAGAGATGGACTCAACTATAACAATGTAAGCTGTACCATCAATGTCAAAGATGACGAGTGGGGAGATGTAGGGGAATGGATGTGGGAGAACCGCGATTACTATACCGCAATTGCTGTTCTTCCTTACGACGGGGGGACGTATTCTCAAAGCCCCTTTCAAACTATCGACAAAAAGACGTTTGATGAAATGTACGCATACCTCAAACACGTGGATCTCACCAAAGTAAAAGAGGAAGAAGACCTCACAGACCTCCAAGGTGAATTGGCCTGTGCAGGTGATGCTTGTGAAATAACATCTACAACCGGCAAGGACTAATCCCCTTGCTGGTTTACACTTTTTTATATTACTAATTACAAACATCGTGCACAGGATTACCTTATTATGACAAGTATACAAGCAGCTTACAAAAAATTGGAACGATATCGAAATGCCGCGGTAGAAATGGGGTTCGAAGCTGACCCATTACCTGGTGATTCTCCTGAAGAAGAAAACCGTGTACTAAAACCCATAGATGATACGGATGTAGTTGAACGGGATTTCGGGTTTCATTTTGGTATCGACATTCCTCGGCGCATGCGAAAACCTAAGCATAAAGTTTTTCATTTATTTATTAGGTACGATGAAGAAACAGGAGCACTGCAACCTTATTTGGAAGAGTTTGGCATGTTCGATAAATATGTCTATCCTATCGACAGCATGAACGATTTTCTTAATTTGCTTGATGAATTGGTATAAAAGGGGTAGATCCGGTTTCGATTATGTTCAGTGAAGACCCGACGGAAGGCCCACTGGTGTCGAAAGGCGAGCTGACATAAGACCAGGGTTCGATTCCCTGCTACTCCATCATTGCCCTGTAGTGTAATGGCAGCACACAAGGTTTTGGTCCTTGCAGGTCGGGGTTCAAGTCCTCGCGGGGCAGTAGAGGTGTTATTATGAGCAGGTCCTTCAAACGAACACCAGGGTTCACAGATCAACAACGCAGACCTCGAACAAGTAAGTGGTTCAAACGTCAGGCCAACAAGAAGGTGAGGAAGATGTCTCCCACTTTTCTTATCCCAGATGGCAAGAGCTATCGTATGTTCTATAATCCATACGACATCTGTGATTGGAAGTTTTTAGCGTTTACCCCTGATGCTGAGGAACACTTTTTGAGGTATGAGCAACCCCACCACATGTATCGCAAATAGTGCACTAATTATCAGTTCGAAACTCAACCACAAAGGATAAGGATTATAAAATGGCTAGATACGAAGACATGGCACCGGGATTGACTGATGAAAGTGTTGTGGACATCATTCTCTCTCTTATGGATGAAGACCCCAACATTGTGGATGTGGAAGATGCTGTTCCTCAAGTGGCATCTCTGTTGGGAGTACCCACAGAGCAAATAGATAGGGTAGCACAAGAATACGGTATGTATGAAGACATGGATTTCGGTGAGTATCGAGACCCATGGGAAGATGCTGAGATTGCAGCAAGACAAGATGCACGCATGCCTTCTTCAGAATTGGTAGAGGCTCTTAGACGTAAGCTCGAAATGGTATTGACAGAAGCCGGAGGGGATAAAGCCGATTACCTGAGGACTTTTTTCAATTCGGTGGATAGACCAACCTATCGTGTATACGTAGATTGGATGAAACGTCAAGGCGCGGATGAGTTCATTGCCAGTCAACCTTTCTTTCATAAGATTAGGAAAGCGGTAGGACCTGCTTCAGCTAAACCGGCTCCAAAGAAACCAGCCGCTAAACCAACGCCAACGAAAAGAGATGCTGCGCATGTGCCTATTCGACAGGACCAAGAACACGGCCCATTCGTAGCAGGAACTCCTGAAGCGCCTGAGGCACCTGAAGCGCGCGCCAAAGGAAAAGAGAAAGACCTTCGGAAAGAGCTGATGGATGTAGCATTCAATCTGAAGAAAGACATTCGTACAGAGATAGTTGAGAAGCTGGGTCGGTACTCACTAACAGTGGCACCTGTACACGCTTATTACATTCACCCAGATGATACGCGTGCTCAGTACCCCGCAGAACCTGAAGTGGGTATTACAATGGAAATGCCACGTGAACTTCGTCATCCGGATGAAGCCCCTCCTGGATACAAACCAGAGGTAGACTATTACGGGATGGAAGACATTATTTGGAAGCATGTATCAAAATACAAAAAACTATACCCACACATTCGGTTTGAGATGGCAGGAGACATGCCAGGTGGGGCAGTGCAGCCAACGAGAGTGTAAGGA
>Ga0207421_10005314_pt1 | contig 14482 bp, 16 predicted proteins | sample SodLakKL_010_SED_4_FD_187542 | JGI IMG/M metagenome (GOLD analysis project Ga0207421, IMG submission 187542) | Alkaline sediment microbial communities from Lake Tanatar, Kulunda Steppe, Russia - 8KL_010_SED (SPAdes) (version 2) | ecosystem: Environmental > Aquatic > Non-marine Saline and...
TGATATTCGCAAGAAAAAAGAAGCCTCTCGGCGACGTGGGCGTGGATAAGGGAGGTAGGCCATGTCGTCCATAAAGGAAATATTGCTGGAGGACATGAAGAAAGCAATGAAAGAAAGGTCAGAAATCCCGCTGACCGCCATCAGGACAACAAGAGCAGCTATTAAAAATGAAGAAATATCCAAGCGGAAAGACCTTTCTGACGGCGAAGTAGTGGACATTCTAAAGCGGGAAATTTCTCTTCGCCGGGAAGCAAGAGATGAGTACCGGCGGCTGGGAAATGACAATGAGGCCCAGCGACTGGAAAGAGAAATCTCCGTTCTGGAAAAATACCTTCCCCCCGAAAATGGAAAAAAATTCAATTTTAACTATAACGAATAGTAAAAAAGCCAATCCTGTAAATGGATTGGCTTTTTTTTGGTATAAGCAGGAAATTGCAATGTAAAAATGAATCAATAAAAGGTAAGGTGAAAGCGAGGTGCAATTATGAGGACAAGGGCTTTGATTTTTCTTCTTTTATTAATTATAGGTGTTTCCGGTTTCTTACAAGGACAAACAGAGGAAAAAGTTTATCGGATTGATATTGTCGGGGATATTGACATGGGCCTGGCTTCGATAACCGAGAGAGGAATTCGTGATGCTGAGGAAGCTGGGGCGCAGGCAGTAATAATTTATATTGATACTTTTGGAGGGTATGTTAACGCAGCGACCCGAATTCGCGATGCGATTTTTGGTTCTTCAATTCCTGTTTACACTTATGTAAGCGGGAGAGCCTGGTCCGCCGGCGCCTTGATTGCTATGGCCGGTGATTACCTGGCAATGACTCCCGGATCCAGTATAGGTGCTGCAGAACCTGCCCCTGCAGATGAGAAAACAGTTTCTGCCCTTCGTTCGGAATTCAGGGCAACTGCAGAAGCCAGAGAAAGAAATCCTGAGGTTGCAATGGCTATGGTAGACAAGGAGCTTGAAATTGAAGGACTGGTGGGCAGTGGTGATATTCTTACCCTCTCCTCTGCAGAAGCAGTGGAATGGGACATTGCCGATAAGCAGGTGGCAAGTTTAAGTGCATTCCTGCAGGAGAGAGGCCTGGAAGAGGCTTCCCTGATCAGAGTGGATCCCCTGTTAGTGGAACAATTTGCCCGGGTGGTCGCGGGCCCGTGGTTAAGTGGACTTTTGCTGACCATTGGTTTTGCCGGAATTTTCCTGGAAGCAGTAACAATGGGCTGGGGAGTTCCAGGAACTCTTGGTATTCTCTCCCTGGCAGCTTTTTTTACCGGTCACCTGCTTACAGGAGCCTCTCATTGGAGTGTGGCCATTCTTTTTATGGCCGGTATTGTACTGATTTTTCTGGAAATTTTTGTTGTCCCCGGGTTTGGTATTACTGGACTGGGTGGGGTAGGAGCGATTCTAACTAGCCTTTTTTTAATTTTCCCCAACACAACCCTGGCTCTGCAGGTAATAGCCGGTTCCCTTTTGGCCTCGGTGATTTTGATTGCAATTGGATTGCAATTTTTACCCCGGAGTGGAGTCTGGAATCGTATTGCCCTGGGGACTTCAGAAACTGTTGAAATGGGATATGTGGCTCCCGCAGATAGGAGTCAGTTGCTGGGTAAAACAGGAGTCGCTCAAACTTATTGTCGGCCATCGGGAATTGTGGAAATAGATGGGGCAAGGGTTGATGCGGTAAGCGAAGGAGGTTTTATTGAAAAAGGAACCCGGGTAAAAGTGGTTAAAATAGAGGGAAATCGTTTGATTGTAAGGAAGGTTGAAGAGGAAGAAGAAAAAGAAGATTAAATGGGAGGTGCATTTTTTATGGGTGGTTACATTGCTTTAATTATTCTGGTAATTGTTCTGTTTAGCGGATTCTTTTATTTTATCCCCGTCGGGCTATGGATTTCGGCCTGGGCAGCCGGAGTAAAAGTTGGTATTTTTAATCTGGTGGGGATGCGCCTGCGGCGGGTTGTTCCTGGAAAAATTGTGGGACCGATGATAAAATCCCACAAAGCAGGGCTTCCCCTGGGAAGTGACCGGCTTGAAGCTCATTTCCTCGCAGGTGGTAATGTGGACCGGGTTGTTGATGCTTTAATTGCAGCCCAGAGAGCCCAGATTCCCCTGGAGTTTGAACGGGCAGCAGCTATTGACCTTGCAGGCCGGGATGTTTTGCGTGCGGTTCAAATGAGTGTTAACCCCAAAGTTATCCAAACGCCCGTTGTAACTGCTGTAGCCATGGATGGTATTCAGGTAATGGCTACCGCCCGAGTAACTGTCCGGGCAAATATTGACCAACTTGTTGGTGGCGCCGGCGAAGAAACTGTCCTTGCTCGGGTTGGAGAAGGTATTGTTACAACTGTTGGTTCAGCAAAAACCCACAAGAATGTCCTGGAAAATCCAGACTCAATCTCCAAAACTGTTCTGGAAAAGGGGCTGGATTCTGGAACGGCCTTCGAGATTTTGTCCATTGATATCGCCGATGTTGATGTTGGCAAAAACATTGGGGCCAAACTACAGACCGACCAGGCCGAAGCAGATAAAAGAATTGCCCAGGCAAAAGCTGAAGAGAGAAGAGCCATGGCTGTTGCTGAAGAACAAGAAATGCGAGCCAGGGTTGAAGAAATGCGGGCCAAGGTTGTCGAAGCTGAAGCCAAGGTACCCATTGCTATGGCCGAGGCTCTTAAAGCAGGTCGCCTTGGTGTAATGGACTATATGAACTATCAAAATATCAAAGCAGATACTGATATGAGGGACGGAATTTCCAAGGCAACCCGCCCTGAAGAAGAGGAGAAGGAAGAAAGCTAAGGGGGGCTTTTCTTGGAAGAACTATTTGCACCGCTAGCCTTTATTCTGATATTTTTTGTTCTGCCCCGGGTTATTCGTGCTCTAGGGACCGGTTTTTTTCGGTCTCAGAAGGAAAAGATAAATGAACAGAGACAGAAAGAATTAGGTAATTACAATGAAGAAAAGCACGGGGTAGAAAAGGAGCAACAAACGGCACGGGAAAAAGCGGAAAAAGCAAGAGCAGAAGATTTCTTTGTAGGAGATAAAACTGAACCATTCCAGGAAAACCAAAGGGAACACCGTTACCTGGATGAACAAAGAGTTTACAAGGAAGATCCATCGACTTCTGGAGAGGCCCCCTCTCAGGCTCAGATGGATCCAGAAAGAGAATGGAGTGTCGATTCGGATAGCACCTGGGGAGATGACTGGAAACGGGAACTTGCAAAAACAAAAGAGGAAGCCAAAAAGCAAATAGAAAAAATCCAGAGAGAAATCGAAGAAGAACAAAAAACAAGGGATGAGGTTAAAAGAAAACTTGTAATCAGGAAAAAGATGCAACTGGGTTTTTCCCGGAAAAATATAATCCAGGGGGTTATTTTCTCCGAGCTTTTTGCGCCCCCTCGCGCCCGAAGAAAAAGATCAATTAGTCGCTAGGAATTATTTGGCTGTTGGCCAATTTGGTCAACGGCCTTTTTTTTCTAAAAAGTTAAAAAAAGGCTTTGCCAGGGTTTGGTTTGCCGGGGATAAGTAAAAGAAGGAGAAACTTGGGAAAAAGGAGAAGTATTGATAACGGGCAAGCGTGGGGGATTTAACTTGCCCGATGGCTTTTTTTCAGGCGTTCAAAAAAAATATTTGCCGAAAAATTTATTTGTTCAGGGGTTGCGGATATTTCCTATTATTACTATACTCTAGAGAAGAAACAAATCAGAAGGCCTTAAAAAGGTTAAAAAAACTAGTTGAGGCTTGATATGTTTGTTTTCTGTTTTTTTCTATTATTTCCAAAGAAAAAATAACAGCATAAAATCACTGGAAGAGGGGGCCGAATTGGTTTTGTCCAGAAAAGAAAACTTGGTTTTACCCACCAATGAAATAGCATTGAGAATTTTTGGTTATCATGACAGCCATTTGAAACTTATGGAGGAATCTTTTGCAGCAGAGATAGTTGCCCGGGGCAATGAAATTCAGATTAAGGGAGCAAAAGATGAAGTTGAGAAGATAAAAAAAGTAATTGAAGAATTACAGAAAGCAGTTGTTGCAGGGAATCAAATCTCCAAAAGAGATGTTGATTATGCTATTCAGACCATCCGTGAAGAAGGTAAACTGGACCTCTACCCCCTTTACAGCGATGTAATTCATACAACCTATCGGGGGAAAAAAATAAAACCCAAAACTGTTGGCCAAAAAGCCTATGTCGATTCAATCCGAAAAAAAGATATTGTTTTTGGAATTGGTCCTGCCGGGACGGGAAAAACCTACCTGGCAATGGTTATGGCTGTTAAAGCATTTTTGAAAAAAGAAGTTGCCAGAATTGTCTTAACCCGGCCGGCCATTGAAGCGGGGGAAAAACTTGGCTTTTTGCCCGGGGACTTACAGGAAAAAGTGGACCCCTATTTAAGGCCTTTATATGATGCTCTTTATGATGTTCTGGGGCATGAAGTTGTCCACAAATACCTGGAAAGAGATGTAATCGAGGTGGCTCCCCTGGCTTATATGCGGGGGAGGACACTTGATGATTCCTTTGTTATTATGGACGAAGCCCAGAATACAACCAAAGAACAGATGAAGATGTTTCTTACCCGCCTTGGTTTCAGGTCTAAGGCTGTTATTACCGGGGATGTAACCCAGATTGATTTACCAAAAGACACTTATTCAGGTTTAAATATTGTCCGGACTATTCTGGCAGATATCAGGGGAATAGGTTTTGTATACCTGACCAACAGAGATGTTGTTCGCCATGCACTGGTTCAGGAAATTCTGAAGGCCTATGATCGGTACGAGAAGGAGGAGGGGTAGGCCTTGCAATGGTTACGGTTAATCAAGGCTTTTTTTACTGATAAAAACCGGAGGAAATGGTTCTGGCCGGTTGTAAGTTTTCTGGCATTAATCCTGCTTGTTGGTAGCTCTTTTTTGCCGGCGCAGGTAGATGTTAGCGTTGGTGAAGTGGCCAGAGAAGATATAGAAGCTTCCAGTAATATGGTTTTAATAGATGAAGAAAGAACTGACCAGCTCAGAGAGGAAATGGCCCAGCAAGTTCCCAATGTAATCGAAGAAGATCCGGAAGCCATTGATCGAATGCAGGCCGACCTCAACTTATTTTTTAACCTTTTCCGCCGGGAAGATAATATTTTCCCCAATGGTTCCTTCAGGTGGGAAGGACTCTCCACCGGACAGTTTGGGTTCTGGAGCCATGTTTCGCCTGAACGGAGGAATTATCTGCAGGAAACACTGGAGGAAATCCTTGTTGAAGAAATGGAGGCCGGTATTCGGTCCACTCATTTAGATGAAGCAAAAGAAAATGTTGCTGCAAGAATTGAGGAGCTGGATATAACTGATCAGGAAAAAGAGCAACTGGTTCTCCTTGGGGAGAGATTCATTCGCCCCAACCTGGTTTTGAATGTTGAAGAAACCGTTAAGCGCAGGGAGGAAGCCCGCCAGACAGTAACCCCTGTAACCAGACCTATCCGCCAGGGAGAAGTTTTAATCCGCCAGGGACAGGTAATTACCGAGGAAGATATTGAGCTTTTAGAGGTTGTTGGATTACTGCAGCCCCAGTTGCAGCCCACCCACTTTGCCGGTATAAGTGGGCTCATGCTTTTAATTTTCCTGGGGAACTACAAATTTTTAAGAAATTTCCACCCCAAGGTTCTGGAAAGAGAAAACCAGATGATTTTGATGTCTTTCCTACCGGTATTTATGGTTGTGTTAGCCCAGGCTACCAGTTATTTGCCTGTTTCTCATCCCGGCTATTTGTTCCCGATTGCCGTGGGGAGTATCCTGATTGCAGTCCTTTTAGATTCTCGGGTAGCAATATTTTTTACTTTTAGTTATACAATTCTGGCCATCCTGGTTTTACAGGGAGGTTTGCCTGAAATCACAGTTGGTTTGGTTGGCGGTATTTCAGGAGTGTTCAGTGTTTCCAGGGTCAGCCAGCGCAGGGACTTTATTCGAGCCGGTATAATTGTGGGAATTTTTTGCGCTATTGCCATTTTAACCCTATCTCTCTTGGCGAATGTAACTGAACCGACTAAACTTTTAACTCTTGTTGGTCTTGGTCTTGGTAATGGTATACTGGCAGCAATACTGATCAATGGTTTGCTGCCCCTACTAGAAAATTATCTGGGAATGTCTTCGTCGGTCCGCCTGCTTGAACTTTCCAATCCGAATCAACCCCTGTTAAAAAAACTACTGATGGAAGCTCCAGGAACCTACCACCATAGTGTAATTGTAGGTAATCTGGCTGAAGCTGCTGCAGACAGACTGGGGGCGGATTCGCTCCTGGCAAGAGTAGGTGCCTATTATCATGATGTGGGAAAAATCAAGAGACCCTATTTTTTCAACGAAAACCTTCTTGGCGATAGCAATCCTCATGATAAATTGAACCCCAGCCTAAGCGCCTTGATTATAAAATCTCACGTAAAAGATGGAGTGGAAATGGCCAAAAAACACAAATTGCCTGAACCCATCCTGGATATTATTCAGGAGCATCACGGAACATCCCTGATCTCTTATTTTTATCAGGAGTCCCTGCAGCGGGGGGATAACAGTTCTGCCAATTTCCAGTATGATGGGCCGAAACCTCGCTCCAAGGAAGCAGCATTGATTTTGCTGGCCGATGTTGTAGAAGCAGCAGTTCGTTCCAGGTCAGCCGAAAGAGATAATCCGCAGGCCCTGGCCGGCATGGTTCAGGAATTGATTAAAGAAAAACTCGAGATTGGTCAGCTCGATGAATGCGATCTGACCCTCAGGGATATTGGTCCGATACAGGATTGCTTCACCAAAATTCTTATGGGAATTTATCACAAAAGGATTGAATATCCGGATTACGGTGAAATCAGGGAGGCAGATGCAAATGAGTTTTAAAATTGGTTTTTTTAATGGTCTTAACGATAAAAAAATAGATGAAAAAGAAAAACTATTGCTGCGGGTTGCAGAGTTTGCACTTACCCATGAGGGCCATCAAGCGGGGGAATTGAGTATCGCTCTGGTTGATGATGAAGATATGCAGAGATTGAACAGTGAATACCGTGGGCTTGGTGAAACTACCGATGTCCTTTCCTTTCCTCTTGGGGAAGATGATTTTGGCGAGATTATCATCTCCTGGCCCCGGGCGAAAGAACAGGCCAGAGAATTTGGTCACTCCCTGGATAGAGAACTTGGCTTTCTGCTGGTGCACGGGATTTTACACCTGCTGGGGTATGATCATCAACAGGAAGATGAAAGGGAGATAATGCGAGGTAAGGAGGAGGAAATCCTTTCCCGTTTAGTACTGGAACGGGAGGGTAGCTAGGATGGCTGTTCGAAAACTGGTTGATAGCTTTTCCTTTGCCCTCGATGGGATTAAACAGGCATTTCAATCAGAGCGCAATCTCAGAATTCATGTTATAATTGGTTTGCTGATTATAATTTTGGGAATTCTCCTGGGATTAACCCGGGTAGAATTTATTATACTTTTATTTGTTATTTCCCTGGTCCTGGTTATGGAATTGTTCAATACGGTTGTGGAAAGAATAATTGACCTGGTTTCGCCAAATTATCATCCCCGGGCCAAGGTAATAAAAAATATTGCTGCTGGGGCCGTCTTAATTTCTTCTTTGAACGCAGCAGTAATTGGTTTTTTGTTATTTTACAGCAGGTTGGATGATTTTTCTCTCAGGCTATTTAACTGGCTTTTAGGCCAACCTGCCTATCTAACCTTTTTCCTTGTTTTGTTGCTGATTGCCCTTTTATTTTTTATCAAGTATAAACAAAACCAGACTTTTTCTCTCCAGGGCGGGATGCCCAGTTTGCACAGTGCTCTGGCTTTCAGTTTGGCTACTGTGATCGGTTTTGGCAATGATAATCCTCTTTTAATCCTTATTGGTTTTTTTCTGGCTTTCCTCGTCGCCCAGAGCAGGGTCGAGGGCAGGATTCACAAGGTTTCTGAAGTAATCTGGGGAGGATTGCTGGGAGTTCTTTTAACAGTGCTAATTTTTCAGTTTTTTGCAGGAGGTCAGTAATGAAAATTCGTCACTATTTTGTTACCGGTTTACTGGTTTTAATGCCCTTAATAATAACAATTTATATCCTTTCCCTTTTAGTTAGCCTTTTGGGACAAATTGTCCAGCCAATTGCTGATTTTCTATTCGGAGGCCCCAGATATGGACTGGAGTATCTGGCCGCAATACTATTTATCCTGATAATTGGGATGGTAGCAACAAATGTTTTGGGCAAGAAACTAATAAATTTTGGGGAACGTTTGCTGGGAAGGATTCCCGTGATCCGGCAGGTTTATGTTGCCGTAAAACAGCTAACTGATACTCTTGCTCTCAGGGATAAAACGGCGTTCAAACGTGTTGTTGTTTTTGAATATCCCCGCCGGGGTATTTACCAGATTGGGTTTGTAACTTACCGGGGCCTGGGAGAGATCCAGGAGAAAACCGGGGAGAATCTGGTCCATATTTTTCTACCTACTACCCCCAACCCTACCTCGGGGCATTTGGTTTTTGTTCCCTTACGGGATATTAAATTTTTGGATATGAGTGTTGAAGAGGGTCTTAAACTTGTTTTTTCAGCGGGGGCACTTAACCCTCCCGGAAGAAAAGAGAAAGGAGAGGCCAGATAATGGCAAAAAGCAAAAACCTTTTTTTGTATCTGGCCATTGTCTTAATTATTGGCCTCAATCTCGGAGTTATATATTTATCCTGGGATTTTGTAGAAGAGGTAGAAGAAGATCCCCTTGAAGAAGCAAGGCTCCAGGGGGAATTTCTGTTTGATTTCTGGGAAGAGTGGCTTGAGAATAGAGATTATCTGGGGGAAAACGGCAACAGGATCCTCGCCCAGGGCAAATGGGAGCTGGAAAGAAGCCAGGATGAAACTGAAATAAAGGAAGTATTACAGCAATACGCTTCAAGAATTCAGGATTTGGTTGCCCGGGGAAACCATCACAGGGAAATTAACCGGGTTATTGAATACATTGAAGGGGAATTTGCCTTTGAAACCGAGCAGGGCCATATTTTAATTTTTTGGGAAGAACCCGGGGACCTCAGGCAGGTTGAAGGGTTGGGGACAATCAGTCTCCCCGAAAACATAGGTGATAATTTGGGTTACCTGAAAACGATGGGTCCGGTAGAAATTCTCTGGAACGAAGACCTGGTTGAAGTATACCCTGTACGCCAGTTCAATAAGTTTCTTGAAGAAAAGGAGCAAATTATACAGGACCGGGATAAAATCATTCAGGAAAAAGACAGGATTATCGCCGACTGGCTAAGAAGATGGCAACAACTGGCCCGAATTTCTGGTTATGAAATAATGCAGGGGCCGGGGATTGTGGTCAGGATTTATGATGTTCAGGGGGGTTTTCGCAACGACCAGATTGTTCACGATACCGATATCCGGAGAATTGTTAATGAACTTTTCGCAGCAGGGGCAGAAGGGCTAGAGGTCGGAGGGGAAAGATTAATTGCTACTTCCGCCATAAGGTGTGGAGGCCCGGTAATTCTTGTTAACCAGAGGCCTGTTCCTGTTGACCCGGTGATAATTAAAGCAGTGGGTTCTCCTGAAGTTTTAAGCAGCGCTCTGCATATTGTGAAAAACGAGCTGGCAGTTTTTGGGGTCAGGGTCGAAATCGAGGTTCAGGAAAGTGTTACCCTGGGCAAAAAAGATAGGTGAGGAGTGTAAGGCATGGGAGGCTCAGTCCGAAAAATAATTATAGTTGCCCTATTATTACTTGTTTTTAATCCGGTTGTTGAAGCAAGTTCGCCATTTACAGGTCTGGCCTTGCCACCTGACGCCAGGAAGGTTCCGGTTATGGCTATCATTGATAATTTTGTTCCGGGCAATACTCAATCCGGGCTTGATAAGGCTTCGATAGTCTATGAATTCCCCGTAGAGGGTGGGATAACCCGGCTGTTGGCTCTTTTCTATGAAGATATTCCAGCAAGAATTGGCCCCATTCGAAGCGCCCGGGAATACATGGTTAAAAAAACCCGGGAATATAATGCTGTTCTTCTGCACGCGGGAGCAAGCCCGGGAGGGTATGAGGCCATTGACCGGATTAACATTAAAAACCTTGATCATTTTTTCCATTCTGATTATTATTACCGGGATAATTCCTTGCGGGCTCCCCATAACCTATTTTCTGGTTGGCCGTATTTAAGAGATTTTATTGCAACTCACAGTTACTCGCCACCTGCCTCGAGATTTCCTTTTTCCTCAATTACCATTACTTCCCTGACTGAGCCTGAGGCTAAAAATGTGAGAATCAGGTTTTCCGCTAATAATATCGTTGAATACAGGTACCTGCCCTGGGAAGGTTATTACCAGAGATATGTCAATGGAAGTCCCCATGTTCTTGATACTGGGGCCCCAATTAAGGTTGATAATTTAGTAATTCAGTTTGTCCGAACCCAGATCCTCGATGAAGAGGGACGGCTGGGAGTGGACCTCGAGGGAAGTGGTCCCCTTCTGGTTTTCCAGGATGGTAAGGTTATTGAAGGGACCTGGTTGAAAGTTGGGCCGGGGTGGACCAGTTTCCTCGACGATAGGGGAAGGTTAATTAATTTTAATGCGGGAAAAACCTGGGTCGAAATTGTGCCCCGTAGACAGGAGGTTAGTTATTGATGGTTGGAGATAGTTTAATCCAGGCGGCCCTTGAAGCCCAAAAAAAAGCTTATGTTCCCTATTCAGTTTTCCCTGTTGGTGCGGCATTATTAACTACTGATGGAGAGATCTTTTCTGGCTGTAATGTTGAGAATGCTTCTTATGGTTTAACAATATGTGCAGAAAGAAGCGCCTGTGTAAAAGCAATTTCTGCGGGAAAAAAAGATTTTGTTGCTATCGCAATTGTCGGCGATCAGGATAAACCCACGCCTCCCTGTGGAGCCTGCCGGCAATTCCTTTATGAATTTAAGCCCGACCTGAAGATTCATTTAATTGGTCGGGAAGAAATAATTACCTTTGATTTACGGGAGCTTTTACCGGAAGCTTTTGGTCCGGCAAATCTTTAGGGGGCATAAAAACCCATGGAAAATGGATTTAAGTCAGGTTTTATTACCTTGATTGGGCGACCCAATGTTGGGAAATCTACTCTTGTAAACGCCTTAGTCGGGCAAAAGATTACCATTATTTCCGACCGGCCCCAAACCACCCGTCACCAGGTTCAGGGGGTCCTTACCCTGCCTGATTACCAGATTGTTTTTATTGATACCCCCGGCGTCCACAAACCAATGGACCGAATGGGGGAATATCTTCTGGAATCAGCCTTGAGAGCCCTGGAGGAAGTTGACGGCATTTTATTTCTGGTTGATGGTCAGTATTATCCCGGCGGTGGAGATAAATATATCGCCGAACTATTGCGGGAGGTAAAAACTCCTGTTATTGGCGTGTTAAACAAAATAGACCTTTCCGACGAGAAAAAAAAGGAATCCTACAGGCAACTATTTAGAGATGATTTTATAACTATTTCAGCATTAAAAGGATATAATCTGGAAGACCTGGTAAAAAAAATTAAACTTTTATTACCCGAAGGGCCCCGGTATTTTCCCGAGGATATGGTTACAGATCAACCCGAACAGTTTATTGTTGCGGAATTGATAAGAGAAAAAGCTTTTATTTTAACCCGAGAGGAAGTCCCCCATTCTCTTGCTGTTGAGGTTACGGGGATGAAAAAAAGAGAGGGTTCGGAATTAGTTGATATTCACGCCCACATTTATGTCCAGCGAAAATCCCAGAAGGGCATTATAATTGGGCAGGGAGGGAGCAGGCTGAAAGAAATCGGCCAGAAAGCCCGGGAGGAAATTGAAGCACTGCTGGGGAGCAAGGTTTATCTGGATATCTGGGTAAAGGTGAAAAAAGACTGGCGCGACCGGGAAGAGGAAATGCGCCGTTTGGGCTACCGCTAAAAAAGGAGGTAGGGATACTGTGGAAAATAGAGAATTAGCCAAATACATTGACCATACGCTCTTAAAACCCCAGGCCGGGAAAGAGGAAATTGAAAAAATCTGTTCTGAAGCCCGCGAGCATGGTTTTGCCGCAGTCTGTGTTCTGCCTTACTATGTTCAACTGGCCAAAAACCTTCTCGAAGAAACGGGGGTACTGGTAGCAACTGTGGTTGGTTTCCCCCTGGGGGCAACATATACCTCGGCCAAAGTTAATGAAGTCAAGATGGCCTTAAAAGCCGGGGCAGATGAGATTGATATGGTAATAAATTTTCCCGCTCTCCTGGACGGGGATGAGGACGAGGTCAGAAACGATATAAGCCAGGTGGTTGAAGCAGCTGAAGGCAAACCCGTTAAAGCAATAATTGAAACCTGTTTTCTAAATAAAGAGCAAAAAATAAAGGCTACCCGGATTGCCCAGGAAGCCGGAGTTGAATATGTTAAAACCTCAACAGGCTTCGGTTCCGGGGGTGCCACTGTAGAAGATGTTCGCCTGTTCAGGGAAACCCTGCAGGGGAAGGCCAAAATAAAGGCTTCAGGAGGGATAAGAGACAGGGAGAAAGCACTGGAAATGATTGAAGCTGGAGCCGACCGCCTTGGAACCAGTTCCGGGGTAGCTATAATGGAGGGGAAATAATTTTTGCCTAAAGATATGGAGGTTTTACGTCGTCGAATGGTTGATAGGCTTTTGGAACGGGGGGTTATTCAAAGCAACCCTGTTGCAGAGGCTTTTTCCCGTGTTCCGCGCCATATTTTCCTGGAGGGGATAATTCCCGCCGAGCAGGCCTACTTTGACCAGGCAGTAATGTTAAAATTTCCTGGTAGCTCTGTTTCCCAGCCGCAGGTTATAGCTACTATGCTGGAAATTTTGCTGTTAAAGCCTGGAATGAAAGTCCTGGAAATAGGAACAGCCTCCGGCTATAACGCCGCATTGCTTGCCGATATTGTTGGAGATGACGAGCTCGTTTTTTCTATTGAAAGGGAAAGCGACCTGATAAGCCGGGCCCAGGATAATCTCCTGCGGGGAGGATATCCGGGAGTGAACATAACGGCAGGAGATGGGACTCTGGGCTGGCCAGAAAAAGAAGAGGCTTCTTTTGACCGGATAATAATTACCGCTCAAGCTGGAATTATCCCCCCAAAATTGATTGAACAGCTCAAAACTGGAGGGAAGTTGGTTACTCCCCTGGTATTGAGCGATGGAGCAACCCTCCTGGTAAGGATTGAAAAGGGAGAGAGGATTTTGGGCAGGGCTTTTCCCTTTCCTGTCACTTTTGTCCCACTAAAGGGTGAGGGTATAAAATACAGGGGCGAGAACTGGAGGAGGGATCTGAATAATCTCTGGAGGGGCATCCAGCCTTTCTGCAGGTCTTTTCCCCTTGATTCTCCAAGGCTCTGGGGTGTTTTCCTTTTTCTTTTACACGAAGTTTTAGAAGGAAAGACCAGAGAGAGACCCGAGGGCTTGTGGTATAAATGGCAGGCCGAGGGCCGGCCGAAAATCAACGATTGGATCCTCGAATTTAACCGGGAAGGTTCAATTAAAGCCGTTTTTAGGCGGGAGGAATAAGGGATGGGTGTAATAAAAACAGAGGCAATTGCCTTAAAGGGGAAAGACCTGGGTGAAGCCGATCGACTGGTTACTTTTTTCACCCGTTCATCGGGAAAGCTTCGGGCCGTTGCCAATGGAGCACGAAGAACCCGGAGCAATATGAGTGCCCTTGTCCAACCCTTTACCTATTCCCACCTATCCATTTACCAGGGGGCTTCTCTGGCCCGGTTAAGATCGGGGGAGATTATTCAGGGGAATCTGTCTTTAAGAGAAGATCTTTTGTTGATGACCGCTTCCAGCTATTTGGCCGAAATGGTTGATTTCTTAATGGAAGAAGATGACCCCAATGAAGCTGTTTTTGCCCTTTTGCTGAACAGTCTTGCAATTTTAAAAGAACGGGGAGTAGAGCGGATTTTTCTGAGGAGTTTTGAGATCAGGTTAATGTCAATTCTGGGTTATCGCCCCCGCCTGCAAAACTGTGTTCATTGCGGTGAAGAAACCAAACCGGGCAAGGGAAGTGCTTTTTTCTCAGTAGCCCAGGGAGGTTTGAAGTGTGCTGATTGTGTGGAAGAATCAGATAGAGAAATAAGCTGGGGAACCTGCCAGGTTTTAGGTAGATTGCTGGAAACTCCCTGGCGACAGCTTTTTAATCTCCGGGTGGATACCAAAATGCAAAAAGAACTGGAAAGTTTGCTTGCTGAATTTATTGAATTTCGCTCAGAAAGAAGGTTCAAAACGTTATCCTTTCTGCAAACCCTTCTGGAAGAACCTTCTTGACAGTTGACTTTATTTCTGGTATAAAAAATATATAATTCTAATTTAATAATGCTGACCGTGAAGGGGAAGTTTAAGAAAACTGGCTTTTCCAGCGAACCGGTGATGGTGGAAGCCCGGTACTGACCTTTTCTTAAGGGCGCCCTGGAGTCATTTTTTTGAGTGAATCTGCTTATGGATTAAGCAGGGTGGAACCGCGGGGAACAATCCCCGTCCCTGGAGGGACGGGGTTTATTTTTTCTTGTGGGAAAA
>Ga0207421_10005315_pt1 | contig 14481 bp, 12 predicted proteins | sample SodLakKL_010_SED_4_FD_187542 | JGI IMG/M metagenome (GOLD analysis project Ga0207421, IMG submission 187542) | Alkaline sediment microbial communities from Lake Tanatar, Kulunda Steppe, Russia - 8KL_010_SED (SPAdes) (version 2) | ecosystem: Environmental > Aquatic > Non-marine Saline and...
CCCGCCGGTTGGCCACCGAACGCACGGACCTGGAGGTCCTCGACGGCCCCGAGGGCGTCGCCACCCTGGCCACCGTCGACGCCGATCTGGTGCTCAACGGCATCACGGGCGCGGTCGGCCTGGAACCGACGCTGGCCGCGCTGCGGGCAGCCACCCCGGTCGCGCTCGCCAACAAGGAGAGCCTGATCATCGGCGGGGAGGTGGTCGTGGCCGCTGCCGAGGCGGCGGGCGGTCGCGAGAGCCACCTCATCCCGGTCGACTCCGAGCATTCGGCGTTGGCGCAGTGTCTGCGCGGGGGCCGTCGCGACGAGGTCGCGCGGTTGGTCCTCACGGCCAGTGGTGGACCGTTCCGCGGGTGGTCGCGCGACGCCCTGGCCTCGGTGACCGCACAGGAGGCGCTCGCCCACCCGACCTGGGAGATGGGCCCGGTCATCACGGTCAACTCGGCGACCCTGATGAACAAAGGGCTCGAGCTGATCGAGGCCCAGCTGCTGTTCGAACGGCCCTGGAACGAACTGGAGGTCGTGGTCCACCCCCAGTCGGTCGTGCACTCGATGGTGGAGTTCATCGATGGATCGACGTTGGCACAGCTGTCCCCGCCCGACATGCGGCTGCCCATCCAGCTCGCACTGGCGTGGCCGGACCGGCTCGGCGAGGCCTTCGCGGCCTGCGACTGGACCCGCGCCACCTCGCTGACCTTCGAACCCGTGGACCGCTCGACCTTCCGTGCCCTGGCACTGGCCGAGGAGGCGGGACGGCGGGGTGGCACCTTCCCAGCGGCACTGAACGCGTCGAACGAGGTCGCCGTGTCGGCGTTCCTCGAGGGACAGCTGGCGTTCCTGGACATCGCTGCGGTCGTCGAGGCATGCCTGGATGATTGGGCAGATCACGCGCCGACGGGCACCCTCCACGTGACCGACGTCCTGGGTGCCGATGCCTGGGCGCGACGACGTGCCGACCAGCTGTTGCGGCAACGGGAGATGCGATGACCGGCCCACTGGCGATCACGGCGTTCGTGGTCGCGCTCATCGGCGCGATCATGGTGCACGAACTCGGCCACTTCCTGACCGCCAGGTGGTTCGGGATGAAGGCCGATCGCTACTTCCTCGGCTTCGGTCCGACGCTCTGGTCCACCGTCCGCGGGGAGACCGAGTACGGCGTCAAGGCCCTGCCGCTCGGTGGTTTCGTGAGCATCCGCGGGATGTCCCCCGTCGACGAACGTGACGCGCCGTTGCCTGAGGTGGTCTTCCCGGACGACCGCGTGGGTGACGCGTCGTTCGAGACGCTCGAGCGTGAACTCACCGCCCGGGGCACGCCCGCCCAGCAGGCGGACCACATCGTGCGTCGGACCCGTGCGACGCTGCAGGCCACTCCGGTGGGGGCATCGTCGACGCAGGCGGTCGACCGCAAGGATCCGCGTGACGTCCTGCGTGAGGTCGTGATCACCGAGGTGGGGGACTCGGAGCGGGTCGGCGACCTGGCCCACCGGCTGCTGCAGGGTGATGCGGAGCGGTTCTTCCACGACCGGCCCGCCTGGCAGCGGGCGATCGTGCTGGTGGCGGGCTCGTTCATGCACTTCGTGCTTGCGTTCCTCGCGCTGTTCGCCGTCTACGCCCTGCTGCCGCAGTGGACCGGGGAGATCGACCCCACCGTCGCCGAGGTCCAGGCGGGCAGCCCCGCCGACGAAGCGGGACTCGAGCCGGGCGATCGGATGCTGGCGGTCGACGGGGTGCGCAGCGACGTCTACGCAGAACTGATCGACGTGATCCGGGAGCGTCCGGAGCAGGCCACGCAGTTCACCTTCCTGCGTGACGGCGAGGAACGGTCGGTGACCATCACCCCGCGCGCGGTCGAGGATCCACAGACCGGAGAGACGGTCGGGCAGGTCGGTTTCAGTCCGCGGCCGCAGGAGGTGCGGGTCGGACCGGTCGACGCGTTGGAGCAGGCGCTGGTCGGCGAGCCGGGACCCGGCACTCCCGGGGGGGTCGTGCCCATGTTCACCGGGTCCATCTCCGCCATGATCAGCGTGTTCAGCCCCTCCGGCCTCGCTGACATCCTCTCGCAGGTCGGTGGGCAACAGGAACGGGGTGTCGAGGGCGCGGTGTCGCTGGTTGGTGCCGCGTCGCTGGCGGGCCAGGTCAGTGGCGGTGCGATCGGGTTGATCCTGTTCGCCGGGCTGTTCGCGGCGGTGAACGTGTTCATCGGGATCTTCAACCTCCTGCCGTTGCCGCCGCTCGACGGCGGACACCTGGCCGTCCTGGCGATCGAACGGTCGGTCAACGCCGTGCGCAGGCTCCGCGGCAAGCCGACGGACTACACGGTCGACCCACGGGCGATCGCTGCGGTCGCGATACCGGTCATCGCGGTGTTGCTGGTGTTCATGGTGCTGCTGTTGTGGCTGGACATCACCGATCCGATCCGCCTGTGACGGCGGCTCCGCGTGTGGCGGACGAACGTCCCCGCGCGCAGACCGGTCAGCGGTAGCCTCGGCACCGAACCCTGGGTGACGTTGGCAACCGCCCGATCGACCCGCCACACCTCGCGCCACGCGAAGGCTCGCACCGTGACCACCTCGCTGCCCATCCTGCCGACCGCTCCGAGTGCATCGCCTGACTCGGCCGGTCCGGTGCGTCGTCAGACGCGCAAGATCCGCCTCGGTCCGATCGAGGTCGGTGGTGACGCACCCATCAGCGTGCAGACGATGACGGTCACCCCGACGCACGAGGCCGATCTGACCCTGCAGGCCATCGCCGCGGCCCAGGCGGCCGGCGCCGACGTCGTGCGTGTCGCGGTCCCGCGCAAGGAGGATGCGGAGGCGCTCGCCTACATCGCCGAGCATGCCCGCATCCCGGTCATCGCCGATATCCACTTCCAGTGGAAGTACGCGGTCATGGCGATCGAGGCCGGCTGCGCCGGGGTCCGGATCAACCCGGGCAACATCAAGAAGCACGACAAGGTGGCGCTACTCGGACAGATGGCCAACGAGGCGGGGGTCGCGATCCGCATCGGCGTCAACGGTGGGTCGCTCGAGCAGGCCATCCTCGACGAGTTCGGCGGGCCGACGCCCGAAGCCATGGTCGAATCGGCCCTGCGTGAAGCCCGTCTGCTCGAGGACGTCGGTTTCTACGACACCAAGATCTCGGTGAAGCACTCGGACCCATGGGTGATGATCCAGACCTACCGGATGCTGGCCGATCGCACCGACTACCCGCTGCACCTCGGCGTGACGGAGGCGGGTCCACTCAAGACCGGTTCCATCAAGTCCGCGGTCGGGATCGGCTCGTTGCTGGCCGAGGGGATCGGGGACACGATCCGGGTGTCGCTGTCGGCCGACCCCGTGGAAGAGGTCAAGGCCGGGATCGCCATCCTCGAATCCCTGCACCTGCGGCAGCGGGGACTGGATGTCGTCTCCTGCCCATCCTGCGGGCGTGCCCAGGTGGACGTCTGGACCCTCGCCGAGGACGTCCAGAAGGGACTCGAGGGCATCGAGGCCCCCCTTCGCGTGGCGGTCATGGGCTGCGTGGTGAACGGTCCGGGCGAGGCTCGCGAGGCGGACCTGGGTGTCGCCGCCGGCAACGGCAAGGGTGACATCATCAAGAAGGGCGAGAAGATCGCGACGGTGCGCGAAGAGGACATCGTCGAGGCGCTCGTCCACTACGCCACCGAGATGGCCGAGGAGATCCGCGCCGAGCGCGGTGAGGGCAGCCCGGTCGTCGCCTGACGGACCCCGACCCGGCCGTCGCCTGACGGACCCCGACCCGGCCGTCGCGCCCGAGACCTCTCAGGGTTGCCCGCTCCCGGGCTGCGGATCTGCGTCGCTCAACGACGCAGATCCGCCTGCGGGTTCGGTCCAGCCGATCGTGGGTGCGGATGTGCGTCGCCCAGCGACGCAGATGCGCGCGGGGCTCCTTCCCTGGCCCGACATCGGGTCAGGAGCGCGCGGCCACGTGCGCCACGTGGGACCGGGTCGCTCGGGATGACCGGCATGCGCCTCGGGGACCAGGCTCTCGCCGCCTGGGGCATGGGACGTCACCGCGTCCACCGGTCCGTGAACGGCGCGCCGCCCGTGGCAGCCGCGTTCCGACCGTGCTACCGTCGGTCTTTCGAAGCGGGCCATGACGGCCCGCTCCGTCACGTTCGGCCCCAAACGTGCCCGCCTCCACGCCCAGTCCTCTGATGGAGACCCTGGTGAGGCGGAGAAGACGACAACGGACCTCCGACGCGGCGGCCGGCCCCCACGGGCCGGCCGTTGACGTACGCCTCCCGGTACGCCCCAGTACCGAGCTCAGAGCAACAAGGAAACGCCATGATCAGCCACGAGGACGGGCACCTGTCCGCCGGCGTGCGCGATGTGGTGGCTCCCCTGCTGGAGCCGGTGGACATGGAGCTCGTCGATGTCGAGGTGACGGGGCCGGGTTCCCGGCCACTGATCCGCGTCATCGTGGATACGGCCGATCTGACCTCACCGTCGGGTGTGGATGTCGATGACATCGCGGCCGTCTCGCGGCAGCTCGGCGACCTGCTCGATGAGGACCTGCTGTTCGACCAGGCGTACACGCTCGAGGTGACCTCGCCCGGTGCCGATCGACCGTTGACCGGCCCACGCGACTTCGCCCGCAACATCGGACGGGACGTGCGCGTCCACCGGCGACCCGAGGGTGACCTCGAGGCCTCCGACGAACCGGAGCCGCTGACCGGCACGCTCCTCGCCGTCGACGACGAACAGGTCACGCTCGACACCGATGGCACCCAGGTCACGGTCGCGTTCAGCGATCTGGACCACGGGACCATCGTGCTGCCGTGGTGACCGCCAAGGAGGCTCAACGATGAAGATCGATCTCGATGCCCTGCGCCAGATCGAGCGCGAGAAGGGCCTGGACTTCCACACCGTCGTGGAGGCCTTCGAGACCGCCATGGCCTCGTCCTACAAGCGTTCCAGCAACGCGGTCGCCGATGAGGCCCGGGTCACGGTCGATCGCGTCTCCGGTGAGGTGACGCTGTACGCCCAGGAACTCGATGACGACGGCAACATCGTCTCCGAGTGGCGGGAGGAGCCGACGGACTTCGGTCGGATCGTCGCCCAGACCGCCAAGCAGGTCCTGCTCCAGAGGTTGCGTGAAGCCGAACGGGAGGCCACCTACGGCGAGTTCGTCGGTCGGGAAGGTGACATCGTCGCCGGGCAGATCAGCCAGCAGGGCAACGTCACGTTGATCGAACTCGGCCGGACCGAGGCACTGTTGCCCTACGCGGAGCAGATCCCCAACGAGCGGCTCGAACACGGTGCGTTCTCCCGCGCGGTGGTCATCGAGGTGCGCAAGCAGTTGCGGGGTGCGCAGATCGTCGCCTCCCGGACCCACCCGGCGCTCGTCGTCGGGCTGTTCGCCCTCGAGGTCCCGGAGATCGAGGAGGGGATCGTCGAGATCAAGGGCATCGCCCGCGAGGCGGGGCACCGCACCAAGGTCGCGGTGATGTCCAACGATCCCGACGTCGACCCGGTCGGCGCGTGTGTGGGTCCGGGCGGTCAGCGCGCGCGGAGTGTGCAGAAGGAACTGCACTCGGACGAACTCGAGCGCATCGACATCGTGCGGTGGGCCGACGAGCCCGAAGAGCTCGTCGGCAACGCCCTGTCCCCGGCGAAGGTGTCCAACGTCTACCTCTACCCGGACGACGGGACCGCCATGGTCATCGTCCCGGACTACCAGCTGTCGCTGGCGATCGGCCGTGAAGGGCAGAATGCCCGGTTGGCCGCCCGCCTGACCGGTTGGCGCATCGACATCAAGTCCGAGACGCAGTTCGCTGAGGAGCAGCGCGCCTTCCAGGAGGCGTTCGATGCGGGCCTGATCGACGAATACGGCAGCCCCCTCTCCGAGGAGGGCGAGCGTGCGATCGCCTCCGCGGTCGAGTCCGCGCAGGCGGTCCGCGACAGCGTTCTGGAGGACGACGAGCGCCAGAGTGACGATGATTCGGTCGCGACTGCCGCGGACGGCGCCATGGCCGTTGCGGAACCTGAACCCAAGGATCCGGTGCAGCCGGCCACCGAGCCCGACCCATCCCCGGCGCCCCCGCCGGAGAGCGAGAGCTGAGATCGACGAACCCGGGTTGGTGCCGCCGAGAAGCGCGGATCCGGCCCGGTCGGTGGACGACGATCAGCGTCGTCCACCGTCACGAACTGACGACGAGCACGAAGGAAGTACCCTTGCACCGCGGAGCGACCCGGGTCCCGAGACGGACCTGCGTCGGCTGTCGACAGGCTCGTCCCCAGGACGAGCTCCGGCGGTTGGCCCAGACCCCCCACGGGATCCGTTTCGATCCGCAACGGCGCCTACCCGGACGCGGCGCCTACCTCTGCCCCCAACCCGCCTGCATCGACGCGGCCACCCGCCGCGATGCCGCAGGCCTACGTCGCGCCCTGCGGGGTGGCGATACTGAAGAGCTCCGAGCAGCGCTCGAGGCACTCAGGGCCGAGATAGCCGGAACCAAGCAAGGTGTGCGTCACCAGGTCCCAGAGGGGACCGTGAGGAGCGAGAGCGCGTGAGCACCAAGGTTCGCGTTTACGAACTGGCCAAGGAGAGCGGCCTCCCGAACAAGGAGGTCCTCCGCCGCCTGTCCGAACTCGGCGTCGATGCCAAGAGTCACTCATCGTCGGTTGCGGACAACGATGCGGCGAAGTTCCGCGATTCGCTCGGCAAGTCCGAGGCGGATCGCCGGGCGGAGGCCGACGCCAAGGCGAAGAAGGAGCAGGAGGAGCTCGAGCGCTACCGCTCGATGCAGGCCGCCGCTCCACCGGAGAGGAAGAAGGCGGCGAAGGTCCTGCCGCCCCACCTCCGGGAGCAGCAGGCGGCGGCCGAGGCCGCCGAAGCGGCTGCGGACACGTCGGCGGCGGATGCTCCCGCGGCCGACGGGGATGCGTCCCCCGGCGATCCGGCTGCGGCCAGCCCTGCGGCGACGCCGTCCACGGACGCGTCGCCAGCCGATGAGGGTCCGTCGGAATCCGGCGGTGAGGCGGCGACCGGCGCCCCCCGGATGCCCGGCGCACCGCCGCCACGGTTGAAGCCCGGCGAGGTCCCGCTGCGCCCGCCGCCGGCCAAGGGGCCCAAGCCCCCGGCGACGGCCACCGGTGACGCCCCGACGCCGGTTCGGCGCGACAACCAGGCCCTGCCCCAGGAGGGTTCCGGCCGCCGTTCGATCCCGCCGCCGCTGCGCAAGGCACCGCCGCGGCGCGAGACCCCGCCGGCCGCTCCTCCGGGACGTGGCGGCCAGCCGCCAGCGCGCACCGGAGGTCCCGCTGGCGCCGGTGCCGGTGCCGGCGCACCGGGTGGCGCACGCGGTCGCCCGCCCGCCCCCGGCGGCAACTCGCCCTACCGCCAGGCCCCGAACCGCGGTGGCCCGGGTGGTCCCGCCCGTGGCGGTCCCCCCGCAGGTCGTGGGGGCCCGAGCGGCACCGGTGGTCCAAACAGCGGCAAGACACGTCGCAAGAAGAAGGAGAAGCAGAGCCCCGCGGAGCAGGAACTGTCGCGCGGGCCGATGCGTCGGGACGTGCCGATCGAGGACCAGATCACGGTCGAACGCGTCGAGGTGCTCTCCGGAGTCACGGTCGGCGAACTCGCCGACAAGCTCGGGGTCGGTGGCGCCGCGCTCGTCAAGAAGCTGTTCGAGATGGGCGAGATGGCCACGGTGCAGCAGTCGCTGCCCGACGACACCGTCGAGATCATCGGCGCCGACCTCGGCGTCGCCGTGCACTTCCTGTCGGAGGAAGAACTCGAGTTCGGGGTCGAGGCACCCGAGGACCCCGAGAACCTGCAGTCCCGCGCTCCCGTCATCACGGTCATGGGTCACGTCGACCACGGCAAGACCCTGTTGCTGGACGCGATCCGTTCGACCGACGTCGTCTCCGGCGAGGCCGGTGGGATCACGCAGCACATCGGCGCCTACCAGATCTCCAAGGACGACCGTGCGATCACCTTCATCGACACCCCGGGTCACGAGGCCTTCACCGCGATGCGTGCACGCGGTGCGCAGGTCACGGATGTCGCCATCCTGGTGGTTGCCGCCAACGACGGGGTCATGCCCCAGACCCAGGAGGCCATCGCCCACCTGAAGGCCGCCGAGGTCCCGGTCGTCGTCGCCATCAACAAGATGGACGTCGAAGGTGCGGACCCGGTCAAGGTCAAGACGCAGCTGACCGAGCACGACCTCGTCGCCGAGGATTTCGGTGGGGACATCCCGATGGCCGAGGTGTCCGCCAAGACCAAGCAGGGGCTCGATGACCTGCTGGAGGTCGTGTTGTTGCAGGCCGATCTGCTCGAGCTGCAGGCCAACCCGGACAAGGATGCCCGCGGCCGGGTCGTGGAGGCCCATCTCGACAAGGGGCGTGGTCCGGTCGCCACCCTGCTGGTGCAGGGCGGCACGCTCAAGCGCGGCGACATCCTCGTCGCCGGAACGGCCGACGGCAAGATCCGCAACATGTTCAACGAACACGGTGAACAGGTCCAGGAAGCCGAACCGTCGCGGCCCGTGCAGGTCATCGGGCTGAACGAGGTGCCGGAGGCCGGTGACGAGTTCCGCGTGGTCTCGGCGGAGCGACTCGCCCGCGACGTCGCGGAACGACGCTCTGCGCGTGATCGCCGCAAGGAGCTCGCCGAGCGCCGTCCCACCACCCTGGAGGAGTTCACCTCCGCGGTGCAGGCCGGCGACAAGGCCACGCTGAACGTCATCATCAAGGCCGACGTCTCCGGTTCCGCCGAGGCGCTCGAGGATGCGCTCGTCAAGCTCGAACTCGACGAGGTCCAGGTTCGCGTCATCAGCAAGGGGGTCGGCGCCATCACGCAGGGCGACGTCCGCCTGGCCGAGGCCTCGGATGCGATCATCGTGGCGTTCAACGTGCGTCCCGGTGCCAACGCCCGCGAGGAGATCGATCGCTCCGGTGTGGACCTGCGGACCTACCGCATCATCTACGAGGCCATCGAGGACATCGAACGGGCCGTCAAGGGACTGCTCGCTCCCGAGTTCCGCGAGCAGGTGCTCGGCGAGGCCGAGGTCCGCGAGGTCTTCAAGGTGCCGAAGGCCGGGTTCGTCTTCGGGTGCATGGTCACCCGCGGAGAGATCCGCCGGGATGCCGGTGTGCGCGTCATCCGTGAGGGCGTCGTGATCGCTGAGGACAAGATGACCTCGCTGCGGCGCTTCAAGGACGATGTCCGAGAGGTGCGTGAGGGCTTCGAGTGCGGGATCGGTCTGGAGAAGTTCCAGGACGTCAAGGAAGGCGATGTCTTCGAGGCGTACGAGACCGTGGAGGTGGCGCGCGACTGACCGCCAACGGTCCGCCACCGACGTGGCGGACCACCCCGGCTGGCAAGCAGGTGCGATCGTGACTTCGGACGACGGCAAGGTCCACTACGGCGTGGCGCGGGTCGAGGTGTACCTGCCGGGTCTGGACAGCCTGAAGGCGAAACGGACGCTCGTCCGGCGGATGCAGGCGGCACTGCAGCGCGAGCTCAGCTGCTCGGTCGCTGAGGTCGGTGGCCAGGATCTGTGGCAGCGGGCGGTGCTCGGGGTGGCCGTGGCAGCCTCGTCGGCGACCGGCGTCGATCGGGTGCTCGACCGCATCCGCGCCATCATCGAGCGTGACCCGCGGGTCGAGGTCCTCGCGGTCAGCGATCTCGCGGACCACCTCGACCCGGATCTCGGAGACCGCCCGACGGTCTGAGACCGACGGGATGGACGATCCGGCCCCGCCGCCGGACCCGATCCCAGACCACCACCGATCGGAGACACGATGGCCCGCAAACGCAACCCCCGAGTCGATCGCGATGTGCGGTCCGCGCTGGCGGATCTCCTGGAGACCGAGATCTCGGACCCGCGGATCGCCTTCGTGACCCTGACCGATGTGGACGTCACCCCCGATCACGAGGTCGCCACGATCTTCTACTCGACGCTCGATCCGGAGCTGATCTCGCGTGATCCGCGTCGCACGGGTGGTGACCGCGTCCCCGACCCGGTCGAGGTCGCGGATGGACTGTCGTCCGCCGCGCCCCGCCTGCGCACGCTGCTGGCCAGTCGCGTCAAGCTGCGCACGACCCCGGAGCTGCGGTTCCGTGCGGACCCCGTCGTCGGGACGGCGACCCGCATCGATGAACTGCTGCGCGACATCGACACCGACGGTCCGTCGACCACCGGGACCCACGATCCGTCGGTCTACAAGCAGCCACCCGCGTCCGAGGACGATCGGTGAGCGCACCCCCCTGGTTGGACGATGTCGAACCGGACGCCATCGACGCCGCGGTCGGACGCATCCGGCAGGCGGTCGCCGCCGGTGAGCGGGTGGTGGTCGCGTCGCACGTCAGTCCAGACGGTGACACGCTCGGCGGTGCGCTGGCGATGCACCTCGGGCTCCAACGCCTCGGTGTGCGGAGCACGCCGACCGTGGGCGAGACCCCACTGAAGGTGCCCGCCGCTCTGGCCGAGCTACCCGGGGTGCCCGATCTGCTGCCGCCGGCCGCGTTGCCACCACCGGCCGAGGTGGACCTGCTGATCACCGTGGACGTCGCCAGTCGCGAGCGCCTCGGGCGTGTCACGACCTACCTCGACGCAGGTGTGGCGTGCCTGGTCATCGACCACCATGCCTCGGCGGACGGGTTCGGTGATCTGGAGGTCATCGCACCGCGTGCCGCGGCTGCCGTGCAGGTCGTGGACGAGATCCTCCGCCGCCTGGACGTCCCGCTGGATCGCGACCTCGCGACCTGCCTGTACGCCGGCCTGGTGACCGACACCGGCCGCTTCGGACACACCAACACCGACGGATCCGTGATGCAACTGGCCGGCCGGTTGATCGACGCCGGCGCCCCCCACGCCGAGATGATCAGCCGTCTGTTCGACACCCGTTCCCTCGGTGAGTTGCAGTTGCTGGCGGTCGCGCTCGCACGGTTGGCCTTCGTGCCGGACGTGGCGCTGGTCCACACCCACGTGACCCACCGGGAACTCGAGGAGCAGGGGCTCGGCCTGGAAGCCCTCGAAGCCGTGATCGACGTGGTCCGCAGTGCCGATCTGGCCGAGGTCGCGTTCGTCGCCAAGCCGGCACCGGACGGCACCTGGCGCGGATCGCTGCGGTCGCGCGGTCGGATCGACGTGGGCGCGATCGCGACCCAGTTGGGCGGCGGGGGGCACGCCATGGCTGCCGGGTTCTCCACGACCTTGGATCCTGCCGACGTCGTCGCCGAGGTCGTCGCGCGGCTCCGGGAGGTGTGAGGTGGGACGGCGCCGTTCGGCCGATGACGTCAGTGGTGTCCTGATCGTGGACAAACCGGTCGGCATGACCTCGCACGACGTGGTGCAGGTGGTCCGTCGGGCCGTCGGCCAGTCCCGGGTCGGCCACACCGGCACCCTCGATCCGGCTGCCACGGGGGTCCTGGTCGTGTGCCTCGGTCGTGCCACCCGACTGGTGCAGTTCCTCCAGGTCGGGACCAAGACCTACGCCGCACGCATGGTGCTCGGCGTCGAGACCGACTCGCAGGACGCGGATGGGCAGGTGATCGCCACCGTCGATGCGTCCCACGTCGACGAGCGATCGCTGTGCGAGGCCCTGACCCGCTTCCAGGGACCGATCGAGCAGATCCCGCCGATGGTCTCCGCCGTCAAGGTCGACGGTGAGCGGCTGCACGAGAAGGCACGTCGAGGTGAGACGGTCGAGCGTGATGCGCGGCAGGTCACGGTGCACGATCTGGTCCTGGACGCGTTCGAACCCGGCGCGCGTCCGGAAGCGGCCTTCCTGGTGACCTGCTCCGCCGGGACCTACGTCCGGACGATCGCCCACGACGTCGGGCAGGCCTTGGGTGTCGGCGGCAGCCTGGTCGGGCTGCGGCGGCTGGCGAACGGGCCGTTCACGTCCGATGAGGCCCACGACCTCGACACGATCCGGGCCGCTGCCGAGGACGGGTCGCTGGCGGAACGCTTCCTGCCGATCGAGGCCGCGGTTGCACGGGCGCTGCCCGCGGTGGCCATCGAGGACGATGACGTCGCCCTGCGCCTGACCCAGGGCGCCCGGGCCGAGGCGCAACAGATCGAGGGGCCGTACGCGCTGACCTATGGTGGGCGCCTCCTCGGCATCTACGAGGACACCGGCGACGCGGCGAAGGCCGCCCTGGTGTGGACCCGTCCGGAGGAGTTGTCGTGACCACCGACGACACAGCGTCCGTGGTGCGCTCGCTGGATGACGTGGAGCCCGATCCGTCCGTGGTGACGATCGGGAACTTCGACGGTGTGCACCGGGGGCATCGCACGCTCCTGCACCGCACGGTCGACGCGGCGCTCGACCGCGGCGTCCGCTCCGTGGCGATCACCTTCGATCCTCACCCGGCCGCGGTGCTGCGCCCCGGCAGCGAGCCGCCCGGGCTCTGCAGCCTCGACCAGCGGATCGAACGCCTCATCGAGGCCGGCGTGGACCTGGTGGTCGTGCTGCCGTTCACGCAGGAACTGTCGCAACTGACCCCGGAGCACTTCGTGGAGCGGGTGCTCGTCGAGCGGCTCCGGGCCTCGCGGGTCGTCGTGGGGACCAACTTCCGGTTCGGCCACAAGGCCAAGGGCGATGTCGTCGCCCTGCTGACGACCGGCGAGTACCACGGGTTCGATGTGGAGGCCGTCGCGCTGCGCGACCTCGATGGTGAACCGCTGTCGTCCAGCGCCATCCGCTCCGCGCTCTACGACGGCGAGGTCCGCTGGGTCACCGGCGCGCTCGGCCGTCCCTACAGCCTCGCCGGCGAGGTCGTGGCCGGTGACGGCCGGGGCCAGACGATCGGCATCCCGACCGCCAACATCGAGGTATCACCCGGCCGGGCCGTCCCGGGCAACGGGGTCTACGCCGGTCACGCCACCGTGGGTGACCGACGGTGGCGTTGCGTCACCAACATCGGGGTGCGTCCGACGTTCGGCGCCGATGACACCCCGACCGTCGAAGCGCATCTGCTCGATGTCGAGGGACCGCTGGATCTGTACGGCACCGTGCTCGATGTGACCTTCGAGCACCGACTCCGCGGCGAGCAACGCTTCAACGGCGTGGACGAACTGGTCGCCCAGATCCGCGCCGACGTGGACGCCGCGCGCCTGCAACTGGTGGCCTCGGACGAAGAACCTGCCGAGCCCCCGGCCTGAGCGTCGGCTCGGATGTCCCCGCCACGAACGGTCAGCGCGCGGCTCGCGCCACTGTCGGCCGCCTGGACAGGTTGCTCGGTCGTGCGGTCTGTGGGACACTGCGCACATCGGCCCACACGGGTCGATCTCACCGTGCCCGCTCGGGCATCGGGGTCGCCAGGTCCACCCGTCGACTCCATCCCATCCGATCGACCGTTTGGTCGTCACGACCGGGGTGAGAGCGCCGCGGACCGACACGCAGGTCGTCGTGACCGGCTTGTCAGCAGCCCCTTCGGTGGAGCACACGCTCCTCCGGCCCGGCGAAGCAGGGCCCACACACGACAGGAACCGATCCATGGTCATCGCACTTCCCGACGACAAGCAAGCCATCATCGAGCGCTTCGCCCGCACGCCGGGCGACACCGGCTCCCCCGAGGTTCAGGTCGCGCTCATCACGCAGCGCGTCACCCACCTGACGGAACACCTGAAGGAGCACCACGGCGACCACCACTCGCGTCGTGGGCTGCTGAAGCTCGTCGGACAGCGCCGTCGGCTGCTCAACTACCTGAAGGACAACGAGATCGATCGGTACCGCGCGCTGATCGCAGAACTTGAGCTTCGGCGCTAGCACGACCCCGGGCGCAACGTCGACGACGTTGCGCCCTTGCGGTTCCCCGGCAACAGGTCGAGGAGTCGCGAGGTGGCAGCAGGCCCCGTCGGTCGTCAGTGGAGACGCCTCGACCCCCGGGCAGGACCAGGGACGAGCCGCCCCCACTGATGCGCCGGCACCGAGCCTGACGCCACCTCACCGCAGTCCCCGCGCTAGAGAAGCGCGTAACGCCGACAGGGTTGTCGGCGTGACAAGATCAAGAGGAGGCCCACGTGGGCAAGCTCGGGAAATACGAGCAGTCCGTCGACATCGACGGCAAGACGATCACCTTCGAAGCAGGAACCCTCGCCGCCCAGGCGGGCGGCGCCGTGGTTGTGAGCCTCGGCGACACCAAGGTCCTGACCACGACCACCGCGTCGAAGCAGGTCAAGGACTTCCTGCCATTCTTCCCCCTCACCATCGAGGTGGAGGAGCGCATGTACGCCAACGGGCGCATCCCCGGCTCGTTCTTCAAGCGTGAGGGACGTCCGTCGGAGAACGCCATCCTGGTGTGCCGTCTGACCGACCGGCCGCTGCGCCCGACCTTCGCCGAGGGTCTGCGCAACGAGGTCCAGGTCGTCAACACGATCATCCAGACCACCCAGTTCGACCCCTACGACGTCGTGGCCATGAACGGCTCGTCGCTGTCGACCATGCTCTCGGGCATCCCGTTCGCGGGTCCGGTCGCCGCGGTGCGCTACGCGATGCTGCGT
>Ga0207421_10005316_pt1 | contig 14479 bp, 13 predicted proteins | sample SodLakKL_010_SED_4_FD_187542 | JGI IMG/M metagenome (GOLD analysis project Ga0207421, IMG submission 187542) | Alkaline sediment microbial communities from Lake Tanatar, Kulunda Steppe, Russia - 8KL_010_SED (SPAdes) (version 2) | ecosystem: Environmental > Aquatic > Non-marine Saline and...
GCGGCAACCGGTTATCCGTCATGCCGGTGACCGACGCGCAATGGGCGCACATCCTGGAAATGGAGAAACGCCATGTCGAATAACACCGCGACGCCGGGGGATCACCCGGCCCGATCGGCGCTGCTGGACGCGCTGCCCCTGTCATTGCTGGTGGGATTGCTGGCGCTGTGGTGGTTGGGCTGGCCAGGCCTGGCCAGCAGTGATGGGGAACAACCGCCGCTTAAGTCCGTGGCCGTCGAAACCAGCGATGACCTGGATGGACTGTTTGTCGAGCTGGGCTACACCTGGCCGGCGGAGCACGTGCCGGCGATTGCGCTGCGCGCCTTTCCGGCGGATCTGGCAGAGATCCAGCCCGGTGACCGCAAACGGCTGTTTTTCAAGGCGCTGCTTCCCATCGTGCTGGCAGAGAACGCGCGGATCACGGAACAGCGGGCCCAACTGGAGCGGGCGCTGGGTCAGGACCTCACCGAGCAGCGGCGCCGCAACATCATCAATCGTTTGGCGGCGGCCTACGGGGTAGAGGGCGGTCCGCGGGAGCCGAACACCATCGCCGAGCTGCAGCGGCGCATCCAGCCCGTGCCGGTGGAGCTGGTGCTGGCCCAGGCGGCTCAGGAGAGTGGTTGGGGCACCTCGAGGTTTGCCCAGGAGGGGCATAATCTGTTTGGTCAGTGGACCTGGAGTGCGGAGGCGGGTCTGCGGCCGGCCCGACGCGATGAAGGGGCCCAGCATTTTGTGCGGGCTTTCGACTCGCCGCGGGATTCGGTGAGGGCCTATATGCACAACCTCAACACCCATCACGCCTATTCCCACTTCCGCACCCTGCGGGCGCGGGCCGTGCAGAACAATCAGCCGATGACCGCCGATACCATGACCGCCGGCCTGCGCCAGTATTCCGAGCGGGGCTGGGATTACGTCCGCGAAGTGCGGGTGCTCATAGAAAGCGAGGCTTTGCAGCGGGCGGTGGCCCGGGCTGAGCTTCAGCCGCTGCGCCAACCCCGCCGGTCAGCCCTTGCGGCGCGCTGACGGCGGCAGATCCTTGACCAGCACCCGGGAGTTCCGGGCCAGATTGTAGAAAGCCTGGCGGGTCACCGGCAGCTGATCGACTTCGGCCGGCTGGAAGCCGTGCTCCTGGAACCAGTGCGCGGTGCGGGTGGTGAGCACGCAAAGCCGATCGCAGCCCGCCGCCCGGGCCTTCTGCTCCAGACTGGCCAGCAGGCGGGTGCCGCGGTGGCCATTCTGGTAGTCGGGGTGGACCACCAGGCAGGCCAGTTCCGCCAGGTCGCTGTCCGCCAGCGGGTGGAGCGCCGCGCAGGCCACCACGGTGCCCTCCCTTTCCATGACGGTGTAATCGCCGATTTCGGTTTCCAGCCGCTCCCGGGTGCGGGTCACCAGGGTGCCGTCCCGTTCCAGCGGGCCGGTCAGGGCGAGGATGCCGCCGATGTCGTCCACTCGGGCGGTGCGCAGCTGCTCAAAGGGCCGCGGCGTCACCAGAGTGCCCACTCCGTCCCGCGTGAACAGCTCCCCCAGCAGCGCGCCATCCACCCGCCGCGGCAGCAGGTGCACCCGCGGCACCCCGCCCCGGCAGGCCTCCACCGCCCGCTGGAGCTGCGGGGCCAGCGGGGATTGTGTCTGTCCTCTATCGGCGCTGGGGGCCGAGTTAGGGGACAGACACTCAAGGGCCTGTTCGAGGGTGAGTTCGCCGAGGCGATGATGGTGTCTGTCCCGTAATTCGTCGCCTTCGTGGAGGACGATGAGTTTGTCGGCCTGCAGGGCCTGGGCGACGGCGACGGCCACGTCCTCGGCGTAGAGGTTGAAGGGCTCGCCGGTGGGGGAGACGCCCAGCGGGCTGACCACCACCAGGGCGCCGTCATCCAGCCGGGCGCGGATGGCGCCGGCGTCGATGCGCCGCACTTCGCCGGTGTGCTGGTAGTCAACGCCATCCCGAATCCCCAGGGGACGGGCGGTGACGAAGTTGCCGGAGGCCACCTGCAGGCGCAGACCGGCCATCGGCGAATTCGCGAGCCCCATGGAGAACAGGGCTTCCAGTTCCAGGCGGACGCTGCCCACCGCGTCCCGCACGCAGGCCATGGCGGCGGCGTCGGTGACCCGGCGGCCGGCGCTGTCTTCGAGACGGGCGCCCTGGGCGGTGAGGCGCTGCTCCACCTGGGGCCGGGCGCCGGGGACCACCACCAGTCGCACGCCCAGTCCGCTGAGCAGTGCCAGATCGTGGATCAGTCCGGCGGCGGCATCGCTGTCGTCGGTGAGGGCTTCGCCGCCGAAGCTGACCACGAAGGTGCGGCCCCGGTGAGCATGAATGTACGGGGTGCTGTGGCGGAACCAGTCCACCAGGCGGCTCAGGGACTCGTCCATGGGGGCGCCTTCAGAGGTTGCTCCAGCTGTCGCGACGGCGCCAGCGGATGCGGGTGACCAGAATGCCGATCAGCATGCCCATGGCGATGACGCCGGCGCCGGCCAGAAACCACTCCTGCCGGTCACGCTCGCCGATGCGCCGGTTCTCGCGGGCGAGATCCTGCACCTCGCGCTCCAGGTCCACCACCTGTTTGCGCAGGTCCTGGTTCTGGTCGGCCAGCCGCAGGCCCTCGCCGGCTTCTTCCAGGCGCTGCTGCATGCGGAGGTTTTCTTCCTCGAGCATGTCGTTGCGGGCGCTGAGGGTTTCCAGCGCTTCGCGGGCCTCGTCCAGCTGACGGCTCAACTGCCGGTTGTCGGTCCGCAACCGCTCGGCGCTGTCCAGGGCTTCATCCAGGCGGGTGCGGGCTGCCGGCTCGGGCTGCAGGTGGCGGCTCAGCACCCAGCCGGTATCACCGCCGGCCCTGACCTGGGTCCAGCCATCGCCCCGCGCCAGTACTTCCACCTCGGCGCCGCTTGGCAACATGCGCACGATCCGGAACTGGTTGCCCTCACCACTGCGCAGCGTGATCTCCAGTTCGTCGCTGACATAGGCGGTGGTCTGCGCCATGGCTGAGCCGATCCCGAGGTAGGGGACAGACAAAAACCCGCTCAGCACCAACACCATGATCGCGCTTGCCGCGCCCGCCACTCGCTGCACCGAAAACTCCCGGGGTTGTTAGGGGACAGACAAAAATCTGGAAGCAGTCTAGCCGAAGTGCCGAGGTAGGGGACAGTCACTGAATTGGGAGCCACCAAAGTAGGGGACAGTCACTTAACCGGTTAAACTGGCGACCATGTTGCGTTATCCGGACATTGATCCTGTCGCCATCTCCCTCGGGCCACTGGATATTTACTGGTACGGCCTGATGTATGCGGTGGGGTTCGGGCTGGCCTGGTGGCTGGGGCGCCTGCGGGCGCGGCGGCCGGATGCGCCGATTCGGCCGGGGCAGATGGATGACCTGCTGCTGTTCGGGGCGGTGGGCGTGATTGTGGGCGGCCGCATCGGCTACGCGCTTTTCTATGCCGGCGATCAGGTGCTGGCGGATCCGCTGTCGCTGCTGCGGGTCTGGGAAGGCGGCATGGCGTTCCACGGCGGGTTGATCGGCGTGATCGTGGTGCTGTGGTTGTATGCCCGTTATCACCGCATCCGCCCCCTCGCCCTGGGGGACTTCGTGGCGCCGCTGATTCCCCCGGGGCTGGCGGCGGGGCGGCTGGGCAATTTCATTAACGGCGAGCTCTGGGGCGCGCCCACCACGCTGCCCTGGGGCATGGTCTATCCGCCGCTGGGTCCCGACCCACGGCATCCCTCGCAGCTCTATCAAATGGCGCTGGAAGGGATCGCGCTGTTCGTTCTGCTGTGGTGGTTCTCGCGCCGGCCGCGGCCCGCCGGGGCCGTGACCGGGCTGTTCCTGGTGGGATATGGTTCCGCGCGCTTCGTGGTGGAGTTCGTCCGCCTGCCGGATGCACACATCGGTTATCTGGCCGGCGGATGGTTCACGATGGGACAGGCACTTTCCCTGCCCATGATCCTCGCCGGCGCGCTGATCATGACCTGGGCGCTGCGGAGCCGTTCGTCTTCGTCGACTTCTCATTAACCGGAATATCGAGTCGCCATGCATCAGTATCTGGATCTTCTGCGTTACGTCCGACGTAACGGGGTTCGCAAAGCCGATCGAACCGGCACCGGCACGCTGTCCACCTTTGGCTGGCAGATGCGCTATGACCTGGCCGATGGCTTTCCGGTGGTCACCACCAAGAAGCTGCACCTGCGCTCGATCATTCACGAGCTGCTCTGGTTTCTGGCGGGCGACAGCAACATCCGCTATCTGCAGGACAACGGCGTGTCCATCTGGGACGAGTGGGCGGACGAAAACGGAGACCTGGGCCCGATTTACGGCGTCCAGTGGCGCTCCTGGCCGACGCCCGGCGGCGAAGGCATCGACCAGATCGCCCAGGTGGTGGAGCAGATCCGAACCCACCCGGACTCGCGCCGGCACATCGTCACCGCCTGGAACCCGGCGGAGGTGGACCGCATGGGGCTGCCGCCCTGTCACGTGCTGTTCCAGTTTTATGTGGCGGAGGGGCGTCTGTCCTGTCAGCTCTATCAGCGCAGCGCCGATATTTTTCTGGGCGTGCCGTTCAACATCGCCTCTTACGCGCTGCTCACCCACATGGTGGCCCAGGTCACCGGCCTCGAGCCGGGGGAGTTCGTCCACACCCTGGGGGACGCGCACCTGTACCTGAATCACCTGGAGCAGGCGGACACCCAGCTGGCCCGTGAGCCGATGCCCTTGCCGCGGCTGTGGCTCAACCCGGCGGTGGACGACCTGTTCGCCTTCCGCTTTGACGACATCCGCCTGGAGGACTACCAGTCCCACCCACGCATCAGCGCCCCCGTAGCGGTGTAATCGAAGCTAGGGGACAGACACTTTCCCGGTAGGGGACAGACACTGAGTTACGGGACAGACACAATCCGGACCATGCATCGAGGAGATTTGACGATGGGGGACAGACACAAAGCCCGGGTGACGCTGGTGGTGGCCATGTCGGAGAATCGGGTGATCGGGCGGGACAATGACCTGCCCTGGCGATTGCCCGATGACATGCGCCATTTCGTGGCGCTCACCCGGGGCAAGCCGATTGTGATGGGCCGGCGCAATTACGAGTCCATCGGCCGGCCGCTGCCGAAGCGGCACAACATTGTCATGACCCGGGACCGGAGCTGGCACGCCGAGGGCTGTGAGGTGGTGCATGATGCCGAGGCCGCACTGGCGGCGGCGGGCGAGGTGCCGGAGGTGATGATTATCGGCGGCGCCGAGATTTATGCGGCGTTCCTGCCGCTGGCGGATCGCATCGAGCTCACCCGGGTGCTGGCCCGGATCGACGGCGACACCGTGTTTCCGCCCTTCGAGGGGCCCGCCTGGCGCTGCACGCAGACCACTCATCACCCGACGGACGCGGATCACGCCTATCCCATGGATTTCGAGACCTGGGAGCGGCAGCCCGAGGCCACCGACGCCGAGTCCTAGCGCTTCATGGCCTGGAAGAACTCGGTGTTGGTCTTGGTGTCCTTGAGCTTGTCCAGCAGGAATTCGATGGCCGCCAGTTCGTCCATGGGATGCAGCAGCTTGCGCAGAATCCAGACCTTCTGGAGCTCGTCCGGCGTCATCAGCAACTCTTCACGACGGGTGCCGGAGCGGTTGATGTTGATGGCGGGATAGATCCGCTTTTCGGCGATGCGGCGGTCCAGATGGACCTCCATGTTGCCGGTGCCCTTGAACTCCTCGTAAATCACGTCATCCATGCGCGAACCGGTCTCGATCAGCGAGGTGGCGATGATGGTGAGGCTGCCACCTTCCTCGATGTTGCGAGCGGCACCGAAGAAGCGCTTGGGACGATGCAGGGCGTTGGCGTCGACACCGCCGGTGAGCACCTTGCCGGAGCTCGGCACCACGGTGTTGTAGGCCCGCGCCAGACGGGTGATGGAGTCAAGCATGATCACCACGTCGCGCTTGTGCTCCACCAGCCGCTTGGCTTTTTCGATGACCATCTCCGCCACCTGCACGTGGCGATTGGCGGGCTCATCAAAGGTTGAGGACACCACCTCGCCGCGCACCGTGCGCTCCATCTCCGTCACCTCTTCAGGGCGCTCGTCGATCAGCAGCACGATGACGTAGGACTCGGGGTTGTTGGCGGTGATGGACTGCGCGATGTTCTGCAGCAGCATGGTCTTGCCGGCCTTGGGCGGCGAGACGATCAGGGCACGCTGGCCCTTGCCAATGGGGGCACTCAGGTCGATGACCCGGGCGGTGAGGTCCTCGGTGGAACCATTGCCCCGTTCCAGAGGCAGCCGCTCCTTGGGGAACAGCGGCGTGAGGTTTTCGAACAGGACCTTGTGCTTGGCCGCCTCGGGCTTTTCGTAATTGATCTCATCGACCTTGAGCAGCGCAAAGTAGCGCTCGCTCTCCTTCGGCGGCCGGATCTTGCCCGAGATGGTGTCGCCGGTGCGCAGGCTGAAGCGTCGGATCTGGCTCGGCGAGACATAGATGTCATCGGGGCCGGCCATGTAAGAGCTGGTGGCCGAGCGCAGGAAGCCGAATCCGTCCTGCAGGATTTCGAGCACGCCGTCGCCCCAGATGTCCTCGCCTTTCTTGGCGTGGGCCTTCAGCAGGGCAAAGATGACGTCCTGTTTGCGCGACCGCGCCATGTTCTCGATGCCCAGAGACTGGGCCAGGTCGACCAGTTCGGCCGCGGGTTTATTCTTGAGTTCGGTGAGATTCATTGTCCTATCCGGGCCGCCCGACGGGCGACCGCGACTCTGGTGGGAATGGGCCGTGCCCGGGAATGGTTCTTTATTAGAGGTTGCTGTCGATAAAGGCGGACAGCTGGGCCTTGGAGAGCGCGCCGACCTTGGTGGCCTCGACGCTGCCGTTCTTGAACAGCATCAATGTCGGAATCCCGCGGATGCCGTACTTGGGCGGCGTCTCGGGGTTCTCGTCAATGTTGAGCTTGGCGATCTTGAGCTGGCCGTCGTACTGACCGGCGACTTCCTCGAGGATCGGAGAAATCATCTTGCAGGGACCGCACCATTCGGCCCAGTAGTCCACCAGCACGGGTTGCTCGGCATTGATAACTTCGGATTCAAAATCGGCATCGGAGACGTGGACGATGTTGTCGGTCACGAAGGGGACCTCCAGAAACTAACGGATGTTGAAAGGTCGGGCGCCAGCCATCGTGAGCTCGGTCGCTGACCGGTTGCATGAAGTTGAAAACGGGGGATGCGCCGCACCGGGCACGATGGGCGGAGATTATCCCCCCTCCCCGGGCGTGTCAACTGTCCGGCAGAGTCGCTATAGTGGCGGGTTTTCCGACCCAAGGGACTGCCATGGACACGGATTTGACTGTCCTCGTTGAGGAAGCGGCGACCATTGCCGAATCCGCCGGGCGAGAAATCCTCTCGATCTACGCCGGTCATTTCGACGTCGAGACCAAGGCGGACGACTCGCCGCTGACCGCCGCCGACCGCGCCGCCCATACGCTGATCAATCGGGCCCTTGAGACCCTGACCCCGGACATCCCGGTGCTCTCTGAGGAGGGTGGCCTGCCGGATTTCGAGGCGCGGCGCCACTGGTCGCGCTACTGGCTGGTGGATCCGCTGGACGGCACTCGGGAGTTCATCAAGCGCAACGGTGAGTTCACCGTCAACATCGCCCTGATTGTCGCTGGCCGGCCGGTGCTCGGCGTCATTCACGCGCCGGTGCTCAATCGCACCTACCTGGGTATTCACGCCCTGGATGCGGAGTTCTTGCCGGGCAAAGTGTCTGTCCCCTATCGACAGGCGGAGCGCCGAGACGCCGACGGTGTGGTGCCGCTCGGCACCCGGCGCCTCGAGGATCGGTCGCCGGTGCTGGTGGTGAGCCGATCCCATCGACATCCCCAGGTGGAGCGGCTGCTGGAACGGCTGCCGCCGGTTGAGACGCTGTCCATGGGGAGTTCTCTGAAGTTCTGTCTGGTGGCGGAGGGCAGCGCGGACTGCTATCCCCGCTTCGGGCCGACATCGGAGTGGGACAGCGCCGCGGCTCAGGCCATCGTTGAGGCCGCCGGCGGCTGCGTGATCCGCACCGACGGTGAGCCGCTGCGCTACAACACCAAGCCCTCCATCCTGAACCCCAACTTCATCGCCCTCGGCGACCCGAGCTGGGGATGGATGGATTATCTGGACGGATTGCCGGTGGAGGAGCGCTAAGCAGCTCCTCATTTCATCAGCACGTATTCGCCGGGGGCGTCGGTATACGGGGCATAGCCGGCCTCTGGCGCGCCCATGGACGGCGGCGAGGCGGGTTCGCTGCTGTGATCCGCCAGCCACTGCTGCCAGGCCGGCCACCAGGACCCCTCCTGACTTTCCACCTCGCGGGCGAAGCGCTCCCGCGGATAGCTGGAGCCCAGCGGCTCGAAGTGCTTGACCTGGTAGCGACGCCGCGGGTGTCCCGGCTCGCTGACAATGCCGGCGTTGTGGCCGCCGCTGGTGAGCAGGAAGGTGACGTCGGTGCGGGCCAGACGCACGATTTTGTACACCGATTCCCAGGGGGCGATGTGGTCCTTCTGGGTGCCAATGGCAAAAATCGGGGCGCGAATGTCGCCGACGGCCACCGGCCGCCCGTCAATGTCGTAGCGGCCTTCCACCAGATCGTTCTGCAGGAACAGGTCCCGAAGGTATTCGCTGTGCATGCGGTAAGGCAGCCGGGTGGCGTCGGCGTTCCAGGCCATCAGGTCGAACATGTCCTCCCGCTCGCCCATCAGGTAGTTGCGCACCATCCGTGACCACACCAGATCCTGGGAACTCAGCATCTGGAATGCGCCGGCCATCTGATCGTGGTCCAGGTAGCCCTTGGCCCACATGACGTCTTCCAGGAAGGTCACCTGGGACTCGTCGATGAACAGCTCCAGCTCGCCGGGCTCGGTAAAGTCGGTCTGGGCGGCCAGCAGCGACAGACTGGCCAGGCGGGTGTCGTTTTCCCGGGCCATGGCGGCGGCGGTGAGGGTCAGCAGGGTACCGCCCAGGCAGTAGCCCACGCCGTGGATCGGCTGATCCGGGACGATGCGGTTAATGGCCTTGAGGGCGTCATCAATGCCCAGGCGACGATAATCGGCCATGCCGTATTCGCGATCCGCCGGACCCGGGTTCTTCCAGGACACCATGAACACCGTGTGACCCTGGCTCACCAGATACTCCACCAGCGAGCGCCCGGGCCGCAGGTCGAGAATGTAGTACTTCATGATCCAGGCGGGCACGATCAGAATCGGCTCCGGGTGGACCGTTTCAGTGGTGGGCGAGTACTGAATCAGTTCCATCAGATCGTTGCGGTGCACCACCTTGCCCGGCGTCAGCGCCAGGTTTTCGCCCACCGCAAATTCGTGACTGTCCTCTACCGAGTCCTGTTTGTAGGGATGGCCGCTGATCTCTTCCTGGAAATCCTCCAGCCAATTCGAAGTGCCCCGCACCAGGTTCCAGCCGCCTTCTTCGATGGTGCGACCGATGACTTCGGGGTTGGTGGGCAGGTAGTTGGACGGCGACATCACGTCCAGCATCTGACGAACGGTGAAGTTGACCACTTCCTCGTGATGGGGGTCGACGCCGGGGACGCCGGTGGTGGCCACGTGCCACCACTGCTGCTGGAGCAGAAAACTCTGATGAATCAGGGAGTAGGGCCACTTGTGCCAGGCATCGTCCTCGAAGCGGTTGTCGTGGGGCAGCGGCTCGATGCAGCGCTGATGGCTGTCGCCGGTGAGGCACCGCCCGGAGAAAGCGGTCAGGCGCAGGCTTTTGCGGACCGCTTTTTCCAGCAGCGCGTTCTGACGGCCGGGGTTGATGGCCAGATGGGCGGCCCAGTCCATGAAGGCCAGCTGGATTGCGGTGGGCGACACCCCGCGGGTCATCTGCCCCATGGCCGCGTGCAACAGCCGGTCAAAGGGCAGCGCTCCATCAATGTATTCGTGGAAAGCGTGCCGGGTGCGGGTCATGTGGCCTCCTTGGGAAAGTGTCTGTCCCCTATCTCGGTGACTGTCCCCTAGCGGGAAAGTGTCTGTCCCCTATTTCGGCCGCGGGGAGCCCGGCAGGGTTCCTGAGGGGGTCAGCCTTCGCGGAGGAGGCGCATCGGCGAGGCGCGGTAGTACCGTCGGGCGCCGAGGCTGCCGGCGACCCAGACGGTGACCAGGCCGACCAGGGCGCCAACGACCAGGGTGAGCGGCCGGAATGGGTAGTCCAGGTTGAACAGCACTTCGGCCACCACCACGCCGGCGCCGGTGGCGGCAAGGCCCGCCAGCCCGCCGGCGACGGCACCCACCAGGCAGAACTCGAGGCGCGCCATGCCGCGAATGCGTCGGCCGCTGGCCCCCAGAGCGCGCAGCAGAGCACTCTCGAAGCGCCGCTCCTCACCGGTGATTTGCAGGGCCGCCAACAGCACCAGCACCCCCGCCGCCAGGGTCAGCAGCGACATCAGCTCCACCACCGAGGCGCCCTGGTTGATGATGGTGCGCACGATCCGCAGCACGCTGGTGACGTCAATGGGCGTCACGCTGGGGTAGCTGCGGATGACGTCGGCGAGAATGTGACTGTCCTCTTCCGGCAAATGGAAGCTGGTCAGCCAGGTACGCGGCAGGTCGTCGAAGGTGCCCGGGGAGGCCAGCACGAAGAAGTTGACGTTAAAGCTCTCCCAGCGGACTTCGCGCAGGTTGGTCACCTCGGCGGTGACACTGCTGCCACCGGCGGTGAACGTCAGGCGGTCGCCAAGCTCGATACCGAGGCGCTCGGCAAAATCGGTCTCCACCGACAGCTGGGGCGGCGGATCCTCCACGTCACCCCACCACTCGCCGGCCACCACGCGGTTGTCGGCGGCCAGCTCCTGGGCCCAGGACAGGTTGAACTCCCGCCTCGCCAGTCGACGGGCCTGAGGGCTGTCGTACTCCTCGGCCTCAAACGGCTCATTGTTGAACTCGGTGAGTCGGGCCCGAACCATGGGGTAGAACCGGGTCTCGATGCCGGCGTCATCCAGCAAACCGCGGACACCCGCCACTTCGTCGGACTGGATATTGATCAGAAACTGGTTGGGGGCGTCTGGCGGGATTTCCGCCTGCCAGGCGGTGAGCAGGTCATTGCGGACCACCGCCAGCAGAAACAGGCTCATCAACCCCACGCCCACGGCCACAATTTGAATGGTGGCGGTCACCGGTCGTCGGGTGAAGCCGGTGAGCCACAGTAGCCGGGCCTGGCCGCCACGGCGCGACCAGGCGCGGGCGCCATAAACCACGCTGGCCGCCACCGCCGTGAGCACCGCCAGAGTCGCGGCAACAGCGCCGTAGACACTCAGGGTCACCCGAACATCGCCGGCCTGCCAGGCCATCAGGGCCAGGATCACCAGCGCCGCCACCAGCAGCGGCACTCCGGCGCGCAGCAGGCCGGTGCCGAGGTCCTGTCGCAGCACCCGCATGGGCGGGGTATCCCGCAGTCGGACCAGCGTCGGTAAAGCAAAACCAAGGAGAGCGGCGCCGGCGGTGAGCCAGCCGGTGACCAGCGGCTGCCAGCCGGGGGGTGGCAGTTCGGCACCCAGCAACTCCGCCACCAGCGCCAGCATGCCCAGGTGCAGAAGATACCCCAGGGCGGCGCCGATGGCGCCGGCGAAAATCCCCAGCCAGAGGAGTTTGCCGACGAATAGCCGCGTCACCTGTCGGCGGGTGGCGCCGGTGGCCCGCATGACCGCGACGCCGGGGATCTGTCGCTCGGCGTAGTGGCGCACGGTCAGCAGCACGGCCACACCGGCGACAATCACCGTCAGCAAAGCCGCCAGTCCGAGGAAGCGTTTCGCCTGCTCGATGATCTCGCCAGCGCCCTGGCCCTGGTCACCGGGTGTGGCGATTTCAATGGCGTTGCCGTGCTCGGCGCGCAGGGCGTCGGTGAAGGAAGTGACTGTCCCCAAATCACCGGCCAGCAGAAGCCGATGGCGTACCCGACTGCCGGCGCCGAGGAGTTCGGTGGCCTCCAGGTCCGCGTGATTGATCATGACCCGGGGAGCGAGGTTGCCGAAGCCCTCGCCACGGTCCGGCTCAAAGCTGAGGATGCGGGTCACCTCAAGCTCGATGGCGCCAATATTTAGACTGTCCCCTATCTCGAGATCCAGCAGTCCCAGCAGACGGGATTCCAGCCACGCGGTGCCGGAGGCGGGGATGTTCTCGGGGCGGGTTTCGGGGGCACCGGGGGCGGACTGCACCCGCAATTCGCCGCGCAGGGGGTAAGCGTCGCTAACCGCTTTGGCGGAGACCAGGCGGTTGGCATCACCGGCCAGCACCACGGTGGGGAACGTGGCGGTAACGGCGGTGTCCAGACCCAGGGCTTCGGCGCGCTCCACCCATTCGTCGGGAATCAGATCCCCATACTCCACGGCCCGGTCGGCGGCCAGCAGGTCGGCGGCGCGGGCTTCGGTGGCGCCGGCCACCCGGTCCGCCAGCCAGGCGACGCCGGTGACGGCGGCCACCGCCACGATCACCGCCAGCGCCAGCAGGCGCAGTTCGCCGCCGCGCCAGTCGCGGTACAGGAGTCGCAGGGCCAGCATCAGTCCGCGTCCCTCACCAGTCGGCCGTCACGCAGATAAAGCACCTGGGCGCAGCGGGCCGCCACGGCATGGTCATGGGTCACGAGGATTAAGGTGGTGCCGTGATCCCGGTTCAGTTCGAAAAGCAGGTCGATGATCTGGCCGCCGGTGCGATGATCCAGGTTGCCGGTGGGCTCATCGGCGAACAGCACTTCCGGCTGGCTGATGAAGGCCCGGGCCAGCGCGACCCGCTGCTGTTCACCCCCGGAGAGCTGCGCCGGATAGTGGGCTAGCCGCTCGCCGAGACCGACGCGTTGCAGGGCTTCGGTGGCCCGCTGACGTGCGTGTCTGTCCCCGATCAGCTCGGCGGGCAGCATGGCGTTTTCCAGCGCGGTCAGGCCCGGCAGCAGATGGAAGGCCTGGAAGACGAAGCCGACGGTGCCGGCGCGCAGGGCGGCACGCTGGTCTTCATCCAGCTCGGTGAGGTTATGGCCCTGGAGGAAGATCTCGCCGGCGCTGGGCAGGTCGAGGCCGGCCAACAGGCCCAGCAGGGTCGATTTGCCCGAGCCGGAGGTGCCGAGAATGGCGATGGAGTCGCCTTCATCAATGCTAAAATCGAGATTCTCGAACAGACTGATTCGACCCTCGGGGGCGTCGAAGGCCATGCCCAGACCCCGCGCCTCGAGGATCGGTGCTTCGTCGGAGGACGCATCCTTGCCCCACTTTTTGTCTGTCCCATACCGGGACTGGTTGTCCGTGTTGACCGTGTCTGCTGGCATGAGGCGTCGACTCCTGTCGGTTCTATCGGTTCTGCCGGGGCTACTGGCCGCCCTGCTGGTGATGGCGCCTGCACCGGCCATGGCGGAGGGGCCGCGGGTGCTGGTCATCGGCGACAGCCTGTCCGCCGCCTATGATATGCCCACCGAGGCCGGCTGGGTGGCGCTGCTGCAAAATCGCCTCGGCGACCAGGCCCGGGTGGTCAACGCGGCCATTAGCGGCGAGACCACCGCCGGGGCCCGCGCCCGCCTGCCGGAGGCCCTGGATCGCCACGAACCCGACGTGGTCATCATCGCGCTTGGCGGCAACGACGGCCTGCGGGGCATCCCGCTGAGCGCCTTCCGGGACAACCTGATGACCATGATCGAGGACGCCCGCAACGCCGGTGCCTCGGTGCTGCTGGCGGGTGTCCGCCTGCCCTCGAATTATGGCAGCGCGTTTATCGATCGGTTCCTTGGTGTTTATGAAACCGTCGCGGAGGAAACCGGGGTCGCCTTCGTGCCACGGCTGCTGGATGGCGTGGCCGAGGATCGGGCCATGATGCAGGCCGACGGCATTCACCCCAACCGCGACGCCCAGCCGGTCATTCTGGAGAACGTCTGGCCAGAACTGGAGCCCCTGCTCAACCGCGACTAGTGGAGCGCCGCCGGCAGGCGGACGCTCATGGTGATGGGCAGGTGGTCGGAGAGCGGCGCATCCAGCACTTCGGCGGTCTCCACCTCGAGGCTGCGAGAGACCAGAATGTGGTCGATGTTGCGCGCCGGCCGCCAGCTCGGATAGGTGGGCAGATCGTGTAGCGGCTCTCTCAGGCCGGTCTCACTGCAGAAATATCCCAATTCCGGACTGCGGGAATGGCAGTTGAGATCGCCCATGACGATGACGTGGTCGCTGTCCGCCACCTGCTCGGCGACGTAGGACAGTTGCGACAGCCGAGCGCGCTGACTGAGTGCCAGATGCAGCAGCACCACCACCAACTCGGCCTTGGGCGTGCCAAACCGCAGCATCAGCGCCCCTCGCCCCGGAATTCGACCCGGCAGCCGGTGCTCAATGACTTCGCGGGCCGGCAGGCGGCTCAGCAGGCCATTGCTGTGCTGGGCAAAACGCCCCAACGGACGATTGGTCTGGTGATACCAGTGGGGAAAAGCCGCCGAGCGGGCCAGGAAGGCGGTCTGGTCGACAAAACCACTGCGCAGGCTGCCCGCGTCAAG
>Ga0207421_10005317_pt1 | contig 14474 bp, 15 predicted proteins | sample SodLakKL_010_SED_4_FD_187542 | JGI IMG/M metagenome (GOLD analysis project Ga0207421, IMG submission 187542) | Alkaline sediment microbial communities from Lake Tanatar, Kulunda Steppe, Russia - 8KL_010_SED (SPAdes) (version 2) | ecosystem: Environmental > Aquatic > Non-marine Saline and...
AAGCACCGAAAATGTCCGCTCCCTGCCGATATTGTAAGCCACGCACGCATCGTTGAGATAGTATGCACCTGCTTTTATCCGCTTATACATAGGCGCCTCGGAGCCGGCGAAATCATCGGTAAAATCCTCCCATTGCTGCCGCGTGGCGAAAAGATAAATCTTAAACGGACTGTGCGTTGTCAGCGGCTCGGGCAACTGATTATTATAGCCGCGATAGGCCGCCTCCATAAACGAAGGAACCTCCGAGAGCATCAGCGGATCCAGCAGCGTTGTGTGAATCTGATAATGGCTCGTATGGAGTATCAGCCCCTGACCTGCCGGGCCGTCCCAAAGCTCAACATCCCTAAGCGTCGGCAGATTGCGCCCGAGCAGATAGTCCTTCATCGCCTGAGCTTCGCTGCGAGCCTCGCCAGAGTCCGGCCCTGCCGGATTACCGCAGCCGCCGACCAAAAGAGCCGCCAAAACCAGAACTGTTAAAAGTTTTCCTGACATAAAGTCTCATTCGACAATTTATAAAGACAGGATTATCACCCTTTGATATTTTACCCGATATTACAAGAAATCTGAAATGCAAATTCAAAATTCGACGCTTTCAAACCAGCGTGTTCGTCTATTGCGTTTGCCGGACAATTCGCCAACATATCGCGCTTGGACAGGGAGTTGTCCACGCTATGGCTGGTTTAAGTATATCTTGCCGAATCAGACAAAAGGAGAGGGTAGCAACGGCCTTGCGATGAAAAGCTATGACAAACCTGAAAATCCCCCCATCTATCCACTAAACATCATGCAAAAACAGGTGTTGATATACTGGCAAAAACGCTGCAAACAAAGATTAAATTTCAAAACTAAACTGTTTATTTAACATCGATAAGTTCCTTGCACTTATCGGTCAGGCCGTACTTTTCAAATAATTTAACATATTCGGCTGAGTTTAGCTTAATCCCAGGCTCATATCTCAAAGATTCAGCCTCATATAGTTCAACTGCCAGGTCGTACGGGGTTTGCCCTCTTTGATTTCTGATACAAAAGTCAAAATCAGTCTCAAGAAGATGTTTGAAGCTTTGACTCGACCGCCGGTTTGCTATTGCCAGATGCAGCACGGTATTTCCTTCGTTGTCTTGAATGTTGATATCGGCGCCATACTGAAGAAATAATTCAAACCAATCACGGTCTCCTAAAACACTGTAAAGCAAAGGTCTTTCTCTATAGCCTATTAAAATGTCTGGATTTGCTCCACATTCTAGAAGCAGCTCAGCAACTTTCATAAGATTTTGCTGAAGAGCGTGCTCCAGAGGGGTCATGGGGCCGCTAAGCCCTCCAGGTTTATTGACATCAGCGTCAATTTCTATTAACAGTTTCACAAGAGAATAAGTCCGTTCCTTATACTCTTGCCTTGTATAGCCAGGATTAAAATCCCCGCGAATACTGTACATTCGCCACCAAAAAAAAGCATCTGCAACGGATGTTGAATCTAGGTCATATCCCTTGTCAATTAATTTCTGCAGAAATTCCACATCTCCGTAACGAACAGCCGAGTTGATGCTTTTGTCTGATCGATAAGGCTTATAAGTTCTTATATACCAGTTTCGTAAAGTGAAGATTGCGTTTGTTCTAATCATTGCTACGAGTATAATAATCAAGACAATTACTACTAGCACCAATTTGTGAATTAAGTTCCTGCCCTGCATAACTTACCTCCATAAAGCTACTGGTACTATTATAGCACCTCAAACCACACCTGCAATAAGATATTTACAGCTCTGTGGTGGCCTTGTCTGCGCCGCATAGACAGCTTAGTCAGACATAATAATACGAATCTTTCTTTTTGCCACCAGGTCCAGACCCTGAGCATCTAATCTGACTTCGACGGTCCATTGCATATATGTCTTTGTGCCGCTGAGCAGCTTCATGCCGGTTTTTATTGTTTTGCCAAGTCCTGATTCAAGCATATCACTCTCCGGCGAGGATGAGGGGGTAGGCAGTTGAAAATCATAAGTGGCTTGACCGACAGAAAAGGTTTTGGCCTCTTCGATAGTTACTTCATCGCGATAGACCTCTGTATAGCGTTTTGTAGAACTGTCACCTCGGCGCTCCCGCCAAACCTCTTGGCCTATCAAGGCCGCATAAAGCCGGTTGCCGATTATTTCTTTTCGTGTTATTAAATCAAAGGAGCCGGTAATTTGTTCGCCTTGTCTGAACGAGTTTTTCGCGAGTTTAATCTTTATGCTGCCGCGCATATATCGAAGGACATAGTAGCCTATAACGATAATCAAGGCTAAGGCTATTATTATGGCAGGAACTGCGAATTTTAGAGTGTCTTCTGAAACAGGCATATATCCTCACAGATTAAATATCGATAATTTCATACGAAAGATTAAGGCCGCAACCGTTTTAAATATTTTTACTTTATCTGTGCTGTGAATCCGCGGTGTCTCTTTTCAAAGTTGATGGTGCTATTATAGCATTTCAAATCACACCTGCAATAAGATATTTACAGCTCTGTGGGATGGTCTTGTCTGCGCTGTTTTATATGGTCTGTTTGGTTGGTCAAATGTTTCTGTATGGTGCGTTGAAGATATCGGCGGTGAACAGATATACCTCTGTCTGGCCGTCTTTCCAGCTATCGGCGGGAAGTCCGGCTTTTGTGCTGCAGCATTGTGAAAGAAACTGCTCTTTAGTCCATCCGGTTTCCGTGGCCACCTGCGGCAGGAAACAGCCGGCAGCCCAGCCGCGTTTGATATAAATGCCGTCCACCCCCAGCCGCAAACTTAGCGGGTCGTCGGTTCGTTTGAGCCGCGACAATACCGAAATCTCGATATCCAGCTCATCGAGTTCATCGGCGGTAATGGGATTTGACTGAAATCGCGGGTCTTCCGTGGCCGAGGCTTTGGCCATCTGTGCCACCAGTTCTATCAGAGGCATATCTGATGTAAAGTGGCCGAGACAGCCTCGAAGCTCATCTTTATTTTTCAGGGTTACAAAACAGCCGCATTTGGCAGTCAGAGCCGGGTCATCAGTTTTAATTTCCGGTGCGTCTTGCGCATTGCCGAGTATGGCCTGGTCGATGGCCTGTTTTGCGGTCTTTAGCAGGATTTGTTTTTGCTTGTCGTTCATAATCCCTCTGCGAAATACGCTCCTATCGAACGGACAACATATACGATAATCATCAGCAGCACAATCGCCACGCAGGTAGCTATATTAAAGTATTTTTCTATTATTTCACGGGCTTTCTGGCCGAACAGATAGAAAAGCATTGCTTCTGAGCCGAACCGCAATGTTCTGAAGACCAGGCTGATTATGACGAATTTTCCGAGGCTGACCCCTGCCATGCCGCCTACCCAGCTAAAGAGCATATACGGCACGGGCGTCAAAGCCGATATCGAAATCGCCCAGAAGTCATAGGCATCATAGAAATCCAGTGCCTGTTCGGCTCGATAGCCCAGCTCTAAAGGCCCGACGCTTATGGCGGAGAAAAAGTCAATCACTCTCTCACCGCCTATCAGCAGGCCGAGTGTAAAAGCTATAGTACCGCCGAGAACGGAGAAAAACGCGGTTATCAGGCCGTAATGCAGGGCGCGTTTGGGTTTGCCCAGACTCATACCCACCAGCATAATGTCAGCGGGTATCGGCACGAATATCGGCTCTAAAAGGGCGATTGTTATCATCGCGACCATACCGTATTTTGTATCGGCCCAGTGCAGGACCCAGTTATAAAGCCGTTTGTGCCAGTGCCACCAGGCCACGGGCTTTGCTGATACCGGAGTTTCGGCGATTTGTGTCATAATTTATCCGTGTGAATTATATTAATTATTAGCAAAACGAATTTTCCATAGTATAATATCGTATTGGACGCCGCAAGTTTCATCGGCATATAAGGTTGCGAAATTAAGTTTCGTCCTGTTTTAAGATTATGACCAGCGAGAAGGTACGACAAAGCCAGAGGGGGCGAATCTGTTCGGAAACGACTGATAAAGAGCAATTTCTCACACTCGGTAAGGGGCTGCTGGTGCGGGCTCCTGCCAAAATCAACCTGACTCTTCTAATCGCCGGCAAGCGTCCGGACGGCTTTCACGAGCTTGAAACCATCATGGCCAAGATAGACTGGTATGATGAAATCTTCATCGAGCCGGGCGATAATAAAGGCACAGAGCTTATCTGCACCGGCCCGTGCTGGGCCCCGGAGGGTCCGGACAATCTTGTTTACCGGGCTTGTAAACTTTTGTTCGAAAAAGCGGGCAAGGATTGGCCTGTTCGGGTTACTTTGAAAAAAAACATCCCCGCAGGGACAGGCCTGGGCTCGGCAAGCAGCGATGCGGCGTCAACTCTTATTGGTGTAAATAAATTCCTGAACCTTGGGTTTGAACCAAATGAATTGTCGCAAATGGCGGGGCAGCTTGGCAGCGATGTGGCGTTTTTTATAGATGGCCCGGCGGCTTTTTGCACCGGAAGAGGCGAAAAGGTTGCACCGTTGAGGGAGGTTTTTGATTTTTCGGCGCTGCTTGTTGTTCCTGATATAAGTGTTTCCACCAAAAGTATTTATGAAAATTACCTCCATGATAAGGAGCTTTACGATCAACTGAGTGGACAAATACAGTACTGTTTTAGGGAAAAAGACATTGATTTTTCACCGCGGATATGCGTCAATATGTTACAGCGGACATGTTTGGAGACGCACAAGGAATTGGCGCAACTCAAGGAAGCGATTGAGTCGCTCGGCGTCGAGCCTTTGTGTCTAAGCGGCAGCGGTTCGGCTATGTTTTATCTGCGGGCCGGTCGCGATGATGCCGAGCTGAAAAATTATCAACGAATTGTTAAGGCAGAAACGGGTGTTGACAGCGTTATAGTTCATAACAACAAATGGTAGGGTTATAGGTAGCGAGGCTATAATTATGGAGATCACTGAGGTAAGAGTTAAACTGGTAAAGGATGAGGACACCAGGCTCAAAGCTTTTTGTTCAATGACTCTGGACAATGAATTCGTGGTTCGGGATATTAAAGTTATTGAGAGCCCGCACGGACATTTCGTATCAATGCCGTCGCGAAAAAAGAAAATCCGATGCTCATCATGCGGTTCCAAAAACCTCATTTATTCGCATTACTGCAATAATTGCGGAGAGCAGTTTCCTGAAAGCGACAGAACAAAAGACGGCAGGTTCAACATGCAGCTTTATGCCGATATTGCTCATCCTATCAACGCAAGATGCAGACAGAAGATACAGGAAAGGGTGCTTCGTGCGTTTGAAGATAAGGTGAGTCAGACAGCAAAATCACCTGAGAAAGAGCAGGTTGCCGTCGATTCGGGTAAATTCGAAGATGATGAAGATATTCCCCAGGTTATCTAAGGGCTAATCTTCAAGCTCTTCGAGAACTCTTTCAACAATATTATCGAGATGGTGATCCAGCAGATACTCGCCGCGGGTTAATTTTTTCCGCACGCCCATTACTTTTTTCTGCCTGCCCTGCGGCAATGCGGCGATTTTCTTGAGGACTTGGCCAAGAGGCGTATTATTTAAGTTGCAAAGGATTTCTTCCATAAGCAAATCATCATTCATTATAGTATTGCCGTCGTTAATGGTGTTGTTAAAAATGTCTCGGTCATTGCCGTCTGTCATGTTACAAACCTTACCTGGTTTTTTACAGCCGAGAAAGCATCCTTTATTCTCGGCTGCACCAACCACAATATGTTGTATGCCCTTGTCTTCCATTTCAAAGGCTCCTTTTGTTTTACAGTATTGCTATCGGCTGTTTGAGGTTCAAAGCTTTAAATTTTGAGCAAATTTCTTTTGGATTCGATAAATTATTCTGTAAGCGGTTTTTTGGCTAAATTAGCTTAAAATAGGCTTAAAGTTAAAAATTTAACAGCCTGTTTTATCAAATAGACTTTATTTCGGTAATAACTGGGTAAAATAGGTAATGCACTATATCTTGTGTTGTGCCGTTTAGGGAAGATACGAAAAAGAGGAGGTTGAGAAAACTACAGGGCGGGTATGTGAATTTCTGTCGCTGTCATCAGAAAAAGTACTGAAATTGAACATCCGCCCGCCAGTTATCAGGCTCATCGCCCTGTGTTCTCAGGCTTATTTGAGTGCATTGCAGGTTAGCCCAGCGAAGCTGAATCGTCGCTATGAACTCGGCAAGCTCGCCGACGCTTATATCTTCGAGATTCACATCCGCCGATTGGCTTCTCTGTCCTGCCGAAACTATCGGCATTGATGTGCTGAACCTGTATCGCTGTGAGGGAATACCTATTGAGCGAGCGACCTGTGAGACCGCGTTGGCGTAATCAAATTGTTCGGATGAGCGTTCTTCGGCGTCAAAAGCCAGCCTTTCATCGCCGTCAAGCAGCAGAATTTCTTCCATTATGTTCTGTGCTTCGAGGTATTGACTCTTTTTTTCATCCCACTGCTGCTCAAGTCCGGGCAGATAGACGAGCCATAGAAGCAGCGGCCAGATGCCTATAACAATCGGCAAAGCGATATAATAGAATATGGGTTCTTTGTATATATCTTTAAAATCTTTCATATCAGCCCTCTTTTGGTTCGAGTGTGAATGTAAAGCTGTTTCTGCCGCCTCGCGATTGCGCGGTTTCCCTATTTATCGCAAGACCGGCGTCCTGCAGCGCATTTCGCAGCTCAAGGGTATTTCTTTCCGATGATGTTGAGCCAGCCACTGTTATATTCCGCGTGGTTATGGATATCGAGTCGATCTCAAGGTTTGTTCGTGAAGCGCAACTATTGAAAGCCTGAAGCACCAGCGTCAATCTGGCTGAGATGCTTTCCTCGCCGGTTATGCTTAGCTGGCCTCTTTTGATACTCTCAATACGCCTTTTGGTGCTGTTGAGCTGGTAAATCGGACGAGACGGCAGCGGATCACCCATCATAACCTGCGAATAATCCTGCGCAAATTTCTCACGCAGCTGATGAACAGGTTTGGACCTGTGGAAAAACTGCGCCTGACCATAAACGCCCAATGCCAGCAAAAGCACGCAAACGGATATGCTCGCGAATTTCAGCGCCTTTTCTATGCGTTTTTTTCTGCCCTGGTATGGCGAAAAATCATCGCGGAAGTTTACCGGCTCAGCAGCGGCTCTTTCAACTGCCGCCGCACCGCATGCCAGAGCCGAATTAACAACGCAGTCCTGCTCGCTGTCGTTTGTATTGGCCGCTATATCCACATAATTGACCGGCATGTCAAGGATTTCGCCCAATGCTTCGGTGTCGGTCTTTCTATTCTGTTGGGCAAGATACACCGCATTTATTTCATTATCGGCCGGCAACTGTCCGAGAGTCATCGGAATTTCACGCCTTAACAATTCGGCAGGGTTCTCGTCAGTGCCGAGCAGGAAAGTCCTGACATAGAGAGGTTTTTCAATATTATTATTCTCACAAACAAGGAAATAACATCTGTTCTCGGAAACTACAGCTAAAAAGGGCTTGTCGCCGGCTTTTATGTCGATGTTGTGACCAAGAAACCTTCCAAGGCACTGAATGTCGGGTTCTATTGCTATCGGATCGAGATTGAAGCTTTGAAAAGCGTTGAGAATCTTTTGAAGCATGGGTTTTTTCGCGGTAAAGACAGTCAAATCCGACCCGTCCTGATCTTTTCGCACTATCCGGAAAGCGATAGCGACATCGCTGACATCGGTGGCCAGCGCCTCTTCGGTATCGAAGCGAATTGTCTGGGCGATTCTTCTCTGGTCTGAAAATTCACTATGAAGTTTATGCTGCATATACATTGAGCAGTCCAGGGCGATTGAAACATTGCCAAAGGTTAATTGTTTTTCAGCGCAGCCCGCAGATATTTTCTCGACCATGTTTACATAAACATTTTCAGCTTCGGCATCGCCGACGACCTCGAAGGCAGCTTCGATAGCGGCGTTGTGACCTTGTCCTTTTACGCATACAACCGTTGCACGGGTTTTTGCCAGATATATTCCTAATATGTTTTGTTGTTCCACTTAGTTACCTCTTTTTTGTCTCAGTCATAAATAATCGCTACTCTTTCAAGTTCGCCCTCGTCGTTTCTCCTTACCGCCAGGGCAGCCGACGCCTTGGCCGGGCCGGAAATAGATTCGACCCTTATTGTGAAGAAATTACTCTCAGTGGTAAGAAAATCCTCGCATCTGTCCAATGAACCCGAAAAATGAAGCAGTGTGGAGCGCAAGTGATCGAAATCTTCAAACGGCTCGATTTTTCGATTCCTTATTACAGCATCAGCCAGTTCAGAGGCATCTCCGCCGAATGTGAAAAGTGCTTCGAGGACATGCCTGGGAGCGGTGTTGACATTGACTTTGTTTACTCCCCATCTGCTTATGTATTTCTGAGCCGATTCGTTGCGCAGCTCGCTTTCGAACAAGGGCTTGGCGAGTATTTCACTGTCCAGAATAGCACTGTGAAATATCCTGCTGAAGTCAGCCATATGAACAGTATCAGCAACATTTTGCCGTCTGGTTCTCTCTCTTCTGAGTGTCTGTTCCCTGCCTCGGACAATTGCGGTGCGTCGTGGCTCTACTACAGTTACGACACGCTGCATTTCGGAAAAATCTTTCTTGAAAGCTTTCAAGTCCCTGGCCTCATTGAGCTGTGCACTTAGCTGGTCAATATCCTCTCTGTCCATTCTCATCCACTCACAAAGCAGTCGAAAACCGGCTACGGCCTCGCGACTGAGCTCATCATCATCGAGCATTGCCCATCCAATAGGATATTTGGCGTTTTCGTCTTCGATGGAAATGGTAACTTCGGCGTCTCCGACTTCCAGTGTTATCTTATCTCTGACCTTAGGCCATGCCGCGCCATAAGGCCCTGGTATTGTAATTTCCGAAAGGTCTATTTCATCCAGATCTGCCGGCTCATTCGGGTGGTTGGGCCCATCAGGAGCAGGACTGTCCAGCAGTCCGCCCAGCATCTGCGACAAATCGTCATCTGATGAATTTTCATCCTCGTAGTTATTATTTGAGCTGCTTTGCCAAAGTGCTGAGGGATCGCTGCGAATCCAGTCCTCTACCATGAACTGGTACTGTTCATCATCGAGTGCGAATATATCCGAAAAATCCGGTTCATTGGGCCTGGACACCAGATCCAGATCCATCTCCTCGACTATGGCCATCGCGTATTTAATACCAGAATCGCAGCCGTACTGGGCTATCTGGTAATGCACCATATACTCCTGTCTGTGGCGATACGCCGACAGGGCACTGGTAAGCGTATAACCCAGTGTCGCCAGGATGGTCAATATCACCAGCGTTACCAGCAGCACCATTGCCCTGCGGTGCTTTTGTCCTGATTTATGATATTTAATATTTCTGTTCATATCTGGTATTTGGCTATCTATCTGTCGTTATCAGTCTGTTGTTCTGTTTCGACAATGTCAGTGTCTTCAATTTCGTTGGGGTCAGCGCCTTCAATGTCATTGGGGTCGGCGTCCGGATCGATATCCAGGCCCGTAAAATCAAACCTTATCTTTCGCGTCCGATCCACTGCTATAGTTCTGGATGCTATCTGGTCTTCGGGAACCACAAGCTCATTGCCTTCGGGCTCCGGCTCGGCGAAAGACAGTGATATTTTTATTGCCGGGGGCAAACTGTCGGCCTCCCAGCGGTCGATTAAATTTTCGTCCCGAACCACCTCGACACTGAAGTAAGTTACCCCGTCGCAAATCGGAATAAACCTTTCAAGTTCCCACCGCTGGTGGCCTCGCTGAAGCAGCTTATCCTCAACTGTCATGCCGCTGTGAGCGCGGTACAGAATAAGACCGCCGGCTTCAGTTTCAAAATTAGTGTAACTTTGCCAGACTATTCTGCGAAATACCTCTTCCTCTCCGTCATTGTTAAAAATCTTTTTTTCTATCTCGAGTCTGCCCGCGGAGTAACCATCCTGCGTTTTGTTATCAATTTTGATGGTTGCGTCGAATCTGCCGCCGAGTATCGTATCCAGATCCTCAGCGATTCGCTGGAGAACCTCATTGACCATCGTATTTTCTTCGATGCGGTTGGTCGCCGCAAAGGCCGAACTCTGTGCGCGGCGATATATTGTCAGCACTGTGATCATAACCATCGAGCTGATGGTCAGAGCCACAACAATCTCGGCCAGTGAAAAGCCGGCCAATCGAGATTTACGATTTGCCAAATTCATATTATCATGATCCTAAAAGTTGTCTGATCATTTCCCAAAGTTCGGGATCCATATCCGGCGGTCTTTGCATGTCATCTGTCGGTGAGGTTTCGTCCGGAGGTGTTTCATCCGGATCCGTGTCCGTCGGAATCTCACCGGTCTGATCATCGTCTGCAGGCGTATCGGGGTCCACGCCCTCTTCCATCTCCATTCTGCGAAGCTCTTCTTCCCTTTCAAGGACGCGCTGCGCTTCTGTCGCGCTAAGGTCGGTAAGCAGATGAGTCATATTTACCTGCTGGGTTTCGCCCATAGCGTCGGTATATTCTGCCAGACATACCGCACGAGCCCACATACGATTACTTGCCGAATCGTTAAAAGGTTCGACGCGGGTTTCCCATTGTATATCAGGGTATCGCTCGCTTATGCCGTACTCTAACTTTTCCTGTACCGACTCGCGCCCAAGAAGTTTCTCCATATTCTCGCGGGCAACTTCAAATGCCTGGACTTTCAAAGCGGTGTCGGAGGCGGCGTTTATGCAGCGGTCAATAACCACGAAAACACCGGTGCTGATTATCGAAAGGATTACCAGCGCCGTTACTGTCTCAATGAGACTGAGTCCCGCGGCATTTTTGTGCGCAAACTGGTTGTTTTTAGAATGGTACTTCATCGGGTGCTTTCGGTGTCAAAAGTAAAGCGTCGCCTTCTTCCAGTCTTACTGTTCTGTTCATTCTGTTTACTACTATCGAATAGTTTTCGCTGCCGTTCCACAGCACTATTTTGCCGCCATATGCCCAGCCGGCTCTGCCTGCTCGAAATCGAGCGCGGTGCTGGTTTGTCTGTTCGCCGTCATCAAACTGGATATATTCAATAATACAGTCGTCGTTAAGAAAATTTTCCGTAATAATCTCCTCTTCAAGCACCTCTGCCAGGTTCGAGCCGGTAATCTCTCGCAGTATGTAGCTTTGCTCAACGGGGTCAATTATGACCTCAAACCTTTGATTGCTCTGTGCCGCGGCACGAGCGGCCATCTGCATAGTGTCGGCAAGCTCCTGAGCCTGCATCTTAAAAGAGCCTCTACCGAAAAGCCCTACCAGATTCAGCATCGCCATCATAACAAATGTCGAAATGATAACGATGACCACAACCATTTCGGTCATTGTAAACCCTTTTCGAAAGCGGCGCACAGAACGAATCGGCAGAGATTTTCTCAGGCGGCATATCATATCGACCTCATAATTTTGTCCCAGAGGAACAAATATCAGTATGCATCCGTGCTGAGCAGCTCTGCGTTTAAGTCCTCGCCGCCGGGCTGGCCGTCAGCTCCATAGCTTTTTATGACAAAGGGTCTGCCGCTTTCGGGATAGCGTTCATAGATAAACTCATTACCCCAACCGTCTTTGGGCAACTCGGTAGTTTCAAGGTAGCCGCCCTCGGGCCAATTCCTGACATCTGTGGGCTGCTCAATAAGCTCTATCAGACCCAGTTCTTCACTCGGCCATCTGCCGGTGTCCATACGAAACTGATTGACGGCGTTGTGAAGAGCACGAAGGTTGGCTTTGGTTGTCCCGACTCTGGCTTCGTCGATTCTGCCTGCCACACGGGTTGCGACAAGTGTGGCCAGCAGGCCGATAATAATCATAACAGCCATTATCTCGACCATCGTTAAGCCTTTTCTCATTTGTCTTCTTTTATTTTTGCTCATAGAATCTTTCTCCTTATTGGTTCTTAAAAACTTCCTGAAACTTCAAGAATAGGAAGCAGTGTGGCGTATGCTATTACGCCAACCACCGCGGCCATCACTATAATTATAAGCGGCTCTACTGCCGCTGAAAGTCTTTCTATTACAATATCAGTGCTGGCTTCGAGGTCGTCACTGATGTTTTTGAGCATTTTCTCAAGCTCGCCGCTCTTTTCACCAACCGAAACCATATGCGCTATCGTCGGGTCTATGACGCCTGAATCTCGCAGCGGTGTCGCGATGTCCGCACCGGCCAGTATCCGCTCACGCGCCTGGTTGACCGCGCGAACCATCAGGCTGTTTCCGGTGACCTCGGAAACTACTTTAAGCGACTCGGACATACTCATACCCGAGCCAAGCAGCGTCGAAAGTGTTGACGCGAATCTTGCCACCACCCGCTGTTTCATAAGAGGGCCTATCATCGGAAGCCACAGTAAAAATTTGTCTCGCAATATAGCTCCTCGCTGTGTTCTCAGGAATCGCTTTACAGTATATACGATAAGACTAACACTCGCGATCAATACAATGAGCCACCAGCTTGTAAAAACATGCCCTACATTCATAAGCTGCGATGTTATCCACGGCAGTTCCTGACCTGTGCGGACAATCTGCTCTGCTATTTGAGGTATTACAAAAATCGTAAGAACCAGTATCGCTATAAGGCAGAAAGTTACCAGAACAGCCGGATATATCATTGCCGTTAGAACCTTGGACTCGACCTGTCGTCGTTTTTCCATAAAATTTGCTATTACCGCGAAGTTATCACCGAGGTAGCCCGTAACTTCACCCACGCGAACCATACTTATATAAATAACATCAAAATAATCGCTGTAATCTTTCATCGCGTCGGTCAGTGACTCGCCGGTAACAACCCTGTCACGAATATCGGTAATGGCGTTTTGAAATTGAGCGTCCGAAACCTGCACGGCAAGCACCGAAAGAGCCTCGGTAAGTTTAATGCCCGAATTCAGCAGCGTGGCCATCTGTTTAGTGAACTCAATAATCTGGTTTTTATTGCTCTTGCCTAAAAGTGAAAGCAAAGCTTTTTTGCCCTGCTGACCGGTGCTTACCTGGTCAACTGATGTAGGGTGCATACTGCGAAGTCGAAGCTGTTTCCTGGCCACATACGGACTTTCGGCGGTAAGAGTCCCTTTTGTCTTTTTGCCGTCCCTGTCAATAGCTGTATAGTTGAATCGAGGCATCTTTTACCCTCATATTACATCAGTCTGAGTAACGCGTAAAACCTCTGCTATTGTCGTAGTCCCTGCCAGCACTTTTCTGCCTCCGTCCATACGCAGGGTTTGTAATCCGTCATTCAGCGCGACCTTTTTTATCTTGCCGGCGGTTTCGCGACGATATATTAAGTCCTTGATGTCCTCGCTGATAAGCATAAGCTCGTAAACGCCCGTTCGACTGCGATAGCCGGTCTGGAAACACTTCTCGCAACCTTCGCCGTAACGGAATTTATGATGCATATCGTTGTCATCATTGCCCAGGCCTATCTCACGAAGTTCACGCAGGCTCGGCTGATACTCCTGCGAACAATTCGGACATATCCGTCTGACCAGACGCTGAGCCATAATACCTATAACCGATGAACTTACCAAATACGGTTCAACTCCCAGGTCAAGCAGCCTGCTGATAGCTCCGGCAGAGTCATTGGTATGCAACGTACTGAATACGAGGTGGCCGGTAAGCGAAGATTGTATTGCCATGCGAGCCGTCTCCACATCACGAACCTCGCCGACCATAATTACATCCGGATCCTGACGAAGCACATGGCGCAGAGAAGTGGCGAATGTCATACCCTTTTTACTTGCCACCTGTATCTGGCTGATACCTTCGAGCTGATATTCTATGGGGTCTTCGATGGTGATTATATTCTTTTCTGCTGAGTTGATGCGATTAAGGCAGGCGTATAGCGTTGTGCTTTTTCCGCTGCCGGTCGGGCCTGTTACGAAGATGACACCGTGAGAGCGATTCAGCAGCGAGTCGAATTTCTCCAGGTCTTCCGGCCATAGCCCAAGCTCGTTGAGCGTAAAAAGAGAGCTGCTTTTGTCAAGCAATCGAAGCACACTTCTTTCGCCATAGCTTGCCGGCACGGTGCTGACACGCAGATCGACTTCCCGCCTGCCCAGCCTGACCGAGCATCTGCCGTCCTGGGCGAGCCTACGTTCGGCAATGTCCATCCCTGCCATAACCTTAATACGCGAAGTTATAAGCGGCAGGACATTGCGGTTCAGTGTCAGCGAATCATAAAGAATACCGTCAACGCGATAGCGTATCTGCACTTTTGTCTCATAGGGGTGAACATGAATATCCGAGGCCCTCAATTGCAGCGCACGGAAAAGCACATCATTGACAAGCCGAATAACCGGCGGGCGATTAACAACATCCAGCAAGTCATCCGAGGCGGTTACTTCATCGACAAGCTGATCTATATTCTGCGCGTCAAGCTCCTCGGCAACCTCTTCGACAACCGTGTTTCGCTGTTCATAGGCCACATCGATAACCGCCGTTATAGCCGCCCGGGTAGAAAGCGCCGGTGTTACCGGCATGCCCAGCATCTTGGAAACATTATCAAGAACATCGGTATCCAGAGGCTTGGCAAGAACAACAGTCATCTT
>Ga0207421_10005318_pt1 | contig 14473 bp, 13 predicted proteins | sample SodLakKL_010_SED_4_FD_187542 | JGI IMG/M metagenome (GOLD analysis project Ga0207421, IMG submission 187542) | Alkaline sediment microbial communities from Lake Tanatar, Kulunda Steppe, Russia - 8KL_010_SED (SPAdes) (version 2) | ecosystem: Environmental > Aquatic > Non-marine Saline and...
TCGAGGCCGCCGGCGCCGAGCCAGATCGAACAGTTCACCAGCGGCGTCTTACTCATGCTGTTGTTTGCTGCTGCAGTCTCGGCAGTGAGCCCGATTTCCTCGTTGACCGGAATCCACCGCGCAGGCTCCGGATCGTAGATTCCGCTGAACATCACTGCCCCTCGGATGACGTCCGCCGGCAGCCCACGCTCAGCCCACGCCGTCGCAAGAAACATCGAACAGAGATGAGCACCCGCCGAATTGCCGGAAACGATTATCCGGGCCGGGTCACCGCCGTAGTCCCCGATGTTGCGGTAGACCCAGACTATGGCGCTCCGAGCCGACTCGACGACCTGGTCCAAGCTAACCGCCGGACACAAATCATAGTTCACAATGACGGTCGTTATCCCGCGCGGCACGAAAGTCCCTGCCAGGAAGGCGAAGTTCGCCTTGTCCTGAGTTCGCCAATAGCCGCCGTGGAAGAACAGGATGACCGGTTTCCTATCTCCGGCGGGAAAAACATCCAGCCTGTGAAGCGCGCCGGGGCCATACGCGACATCCAGATGACTCTCCATGGACTTCCGGCACTCGACCGAGCGCGCATTGCGATGAACCTGATACTGGGAGAAGTTCCGAACGCTCTTCTGCGGGTTATACGCGTTCTCAAGCGTCACGGCATCAAACGATCGCCAGTTCATGGCACCCCCTATCCGGCAAAAAACGGTTCCGGAATCCCTTGAGCGTCGAGCCCCTCTACAACGAACAGTGACCCGGCCAGCGGCTGACTGTCCAAGCCTCCGGGATCGAGGAAGCGCCGTGACGTTACGACATAGAGACGATCGAGATCCTTCGCGCCGAAGGTACACATGGTAGGGTGGTCGACCGGGAGGTCTATTCGCCGCAATTCTTCTCCGGTGGGCGAGAAGCAACCGACGGCACCTTCATGGATCAGTGCCGCCCAGTAGTTCCCCTCCACATCCACGGTTGCCCCGTCGATACGCCCCTTGCGTTCGGCCGTGCTTATGAACACTCGCCTGTTGCTGACGCCACCCGTCTCGATGTCGTAATCATATACGTACACCACATCCCTACGGGTGTCCGCAAAATACATACGCCGGTCATCGGGGCTCCAAGCCAAACCGTTCGATACGCTAATCCCCGAATCGATTCGGTGACAACTCAGATCCGGATCCAATCGCCACAGAACGCCGGCACCTTCGACGAAGTCCCGGTGCATCGTTCCGATGAAGTACCTCCCGCGACGGTCACACTTCCCGTCGTTGAAGATGATCCCGGCCTCGGGCTGAGGATTACAGATCGGTTCGATCGACCACGGATCGAGTGACAGCCGGTGATAACCGGACTCCAAGCCGGCTACGATAGTCCCATAATGGTCGAAGACGAGTGACCCGACTATTTCCGGTGGAGTCCACGACTGCACGGTACCGGAAGAGGGATCCAGCCGCCGGACAGCAGGCGCAAACGCGTCCACCCAGTAGAGCGCATTCTCTTGATGATTCCAGATAACCCCTTCGCCGAGTATGTCTCCGGTTTCCGCGGCAATCTCTGTTCTTATAGCCAAAACGGCATCTCCTCGGCTCTTTACTCGGCGCGTGAGCACCGTGAGAGCATCCGCGCTACACGATCGGACGCCACTCGATCTGTCATTATCACGCTCCCTGTGACTACGGTCAATTGTCCATTCATCTGCGTCACCTTCAGAACTATTTTCCCACCTACAACGCCTGCAATTACGACGCTACGCACTGGGCTCAGGTATCGTCTCCCCAGGAAAATGACAAGCTACCAGTCCCCCGCCGGCGGGAGACGGAACGAGCTCGGGCAGGACGTTCGCACAGACGTCGCGATCCCGTCCGACCGGGCATCTCTTTCGAAACGCACATCCACTCGGCACTTCGGAGGGACTAGGAACATCACCGTGAAGGACGATTTGCTCCCTTTCAGCCTCCTTTACCGGGTCCGGAATAGGGATAGCCGAAAGAAGCGCCCTGGTATATGGATGCTGGGGTTCCCGAAACAGACCCGCTGAACTGTTCTCTTCAACGATCCGTCCAAGGTACATCACCGCAATCCGCGCACACATCTGCTTCACCACCGCAAGGTCATGGGAGATGAACAGAAACGCAGGGCCGAAGTCTCTTTGCAGCTCTTTCAGCAGATTGATGATCTGGGCCCGCACGGAGACGTCCAGAGAAGCCACCGCTTCGTCGAGAATCAACAGGTCCGGATTCAGGGTCAAGGCGCGCGCGATGGCGACCCTTTGGCTCTGGCCGCCGGACAGCTGATGTGGAAGCTTCCGACCGAAGCTCGAATCCAGTCCCACTCGTTCCAGAAGCTCATCGGCCCGTCGAAGGCGCTCCGCGTGGGTACCGATATCGTGCACCTCGAACGGTTCCAGGAGACTGGCGGCAACGCGCTTCCGGGGACTGAGCGAGGAAAGTGAGTCCTGGAGAACCATCTGCATGCGCCTTCGGAGCCGGCGAAGCTCGGACGGGCGTAGCGTTCGGACATCCAGTCCGTCGAAGACTACACGCCCGCCGGTCGGCTCGTACAATCTCAGTACCGAGAGAGCCACGGTGGACTTTCCGCAGCCGGACTCTCCGACAAGGCCGAGTGTCTCCCCGGTATCGACGGAGAACGAAACGCCCCGCACAGCCTGAACCGGCATCGGCCTCAGGTCGGCAAGACGTTGCCGCCGACCCGGAAAGTGCTGTACGAGATCCGTTACCTGAAGGAGCTCCGTGTTGGCTTGTCGTGGGGACGAAGCCGGTGTCGCCGGCCGACCGGTCTCCATTACACTGTCCTGTCGGGCCGAACCACGTTCCAGGCATAGTGGCATTCGGCGCTGCCGTCCGCGGGCGAATCTCCGCTGATCATCTCCGGAGCGGCCGTGCGACACTTCGCGGTCGCCATCCAACAGCGGGGATGGAAGGAACACCCGGCGGGAATGTCATGCGGGCGGGGGGGCGCCCCGGCTATCGACGGCAGATCCGTTGACGGATCGGAATCGAGCGTACACAACGATGCCAACAGCCCGGCAGTGTACGGGTGGGCGGGATACCTCAAGACACGTTCAGTCGGTCCTGTTTCCACGATACGGCCTGCGTACATAACCAGTACGGTTTCCGCAAAACCGGCAACCAAGCCGAGATCATGCGTGATGAGGATAGTAGCCGCGCCTCGGGACTGTGCCCGTTCCTTCAGGATTCGGATCACTTGAGCCTGTACCGTGACATCGAGTGCGGTCGTGGGCTCGTCGGCGATAACCACATCCGGCCCCATCGAAAGCGCAAGCGCAAACATAGCCCGCTGGCGCATACCTCCGGAAAGCTCGTGAGGGTAACACCTCACTCGCTGTTTTGGTGCCGGGATCTGGACCTCTTCGAGAAGACGCACGGCTTGAGCGTAGGCGGCTTTCCGCGAGGTGGTGCTGTGCATCTGTATTGCATCTGCAATCTGGTCCCCCACGCGCTTGACCGGGTTGAGGGAGGTCATCGGATCCTGGAATACCATTGCCACGCGTCTTCCCCGAACGGTGCGTAACTCTCGTTCCGTCATGGCCTGGACATTCTGGCCGTCGATCCACACTTCTCCCGTAACCAACGACGCCTTGGGATCGAGAAGCCTCGTGATGGACAGAGCGGTAACAGACTTTCCGCTCCCCGATTCACCGACGATCGCCAACCGTTCATTTCGGTGAAGCGAAAAACTCACCTCCCGGATTATCTGTATCCAACTGTCGCCTCCCGAAGGACGAAGCCACGTGCGCAATCCGCGGACCTCCAGAACAACCTCAGGCGGAGGTGGATCCGAGCCGCGACCTGCTCCAAGACGAAATGTATCGGCTGCTTCAACCATCCAGATTCTTCTCCTTCTCGTACGCAGTGCTCTATGCAAAACAAGCCTCACGCACGTTCCGCTTATCGTCCCGCTATTCCTGCGCCAGACTCGTATCCCACCGGTCCCGCAACCTGTCCGTCACCAGGTTCACAGCCAACACCGAAAGCAAAATCATCAGTCCCGGGAAGATGGATACCCAAGGGCTCAACTGGAGAAACGGCCTTCCTTCGTTCAAAATGGATCCCCAAGATGGATTCGGCGGTTGCACTCCGAGCCCAAGGAAGCTCAACGAAGCTTCCAGAAGTATCGCATAGGCAAGACTTACGGTGGTTTGAACGGTCAGCAAGGCGGAAACATTAGGCAGTATGTGCCGGATGAGGATCCGTCGATTGCCGACTCCGATGAGACGAGACGCCAGCACGAAAGGCCGTGCCGACATGACGATCGCTCCGCTGCGGGCAACGCGAAAGAAATGGGGCGTGTAGACTATGCCTATGGCCATTATGGCATTGCGAACGCTCGGCCCCAGGATCCCCGCGATAGCGATGGCTAACAGCAACGGAGGCAATGAGAAGACGATGTCCATTATGCGACCCAACAACTGATCCAAGAAACCGCCGATGAACCCGGAGATCAAGCCGAGCGTAGCACCAATTATGAGCGCAAGGCCGACCGAGCTACCGGCGATCATGATCGACGTGCGAGAACCGTAGATTACGCGACTATAGACATCGCGTCCGAGCGTATCGGTGCCGAACCAATGGTCGAAAGAAGGCCCCTGCAGCGCCGCCAGCGCGTTGGTTGCTCGGGGGCTATGTGTTGCAAATGCCTGCGGCACCAACGCAATGAGTACAATGATCGCTCCTATCAGGAACCCGGTGCTCAGAACCGGCTCGTCACGGATTCCTTGTGCGATCGAAACAACCCACGATCGGGTCGAGCGCTCTGTGTCGTTGCGAACCGGGCGATCAGCCACCGTCAGTCTCCCAGCTTGATCCGCGGATCCAGATATGCGTACAGGACGTCTATCAAGATATTCAGAAGAATAAGGAGGACCCCGATCGTAAGGACGCACGCCTGCACTACCGGGTAGTCGCGTTGTGAAATGGCTTGCAAGAGCAGGCGTCCCACGCCCGGCAGTGAGAATACCTCCTCGATAACGACCGCGCCGCCGAGCAAGAACCCAAACTGAAGCCCCGCCATGGTAACCACCGGGATGAGCGCATTCGGCAAAGCGTGCCCCAAGAGAATACGCTGTTCCGAGGCACCGGTACTTCTGGCAGTCCGGATGTAGTTCTGCCCCATCACCTCCAATATGGAATTCCGCGTCATGCGCACCAGCGTTGCCGCGCCGACTAATCCCAGCGCGGTAGCCGGAAGAATCATCATTCGCATGTTCGCACCAAAATCCTGAAGCGGAGAAACCCACGTGAGCGGCGGCGACCAGCCAAGCGCCGTGGAGAAGACCAGGATGAACATGGATCCCATCCAGAAGACAGGAACCGAGAGCACGGCGAGAGAAGCAACCCGCACCAGCGCATCGGGCCACGAATTGCGGTATGTCGCCGCAATTAGTCCGCCGGGCACGCCTAAGACGATGGAACTGATGAGTGCCGACATGGCAGCCAACTCCAGCGTAACCGCGAGCCGCGGCAACAGGAGTTGCACCACCGGGATGCGAGAACGCCACGATATCCCCAGATCTCCGCGGAGCACGTCCAGTAGCCACGACGACAGTTGTACGTACCACGGACGGTCGAGGCCGAGAAACGCTTCTACCTCGGCCAATCGCTCCGGACTCGTGCCGGCCGCGCGATCTATCAACTGACTGACAACCGTACCGGGAATCAGATTCATGAGGCCGAAGACCAGGAGAACAAGGCCCAGGGCCGTACCCAAGCCGTAGATCAGCCTGCGCAGGATGTAAACAGCCATTCGGTTTTCGCTTCCACGTTCACACAGAGCCCGCGGAACGCTGAGCGAGCCGCCCCTAGAAGCAGCCGCTCAACGATTCCGACAACCACATCCCCATCTAATCAACTAGTCAGCCTGGACCGTCACCCAGCGGAGATCGTGATAGAACCCCGACGGGTGAACTCCCCAGTTGCCTACGTTGTTCCGATGAGCCCCGACGAAGTCGGCGGAATAGAGGGGAATCCACGGAACTTCTTCGACCAGTATCCTCTGAAGCTCGTAGTAGATCTCTTCACGCTCCGCACGGTCTACGCTTGCTCGCGCATCATCCAGAAGCTGCGAGACCTGCTCGTTGTTCCAGATCCGGAAGTCACGGCCGCCGGGCTGCATGTGCAAATGGTTGAAGTAGAGCTGATCAGGGTCGATCCACCCTCCCCACGAGTTCATCGAGAATGTCTCGTGATTACGATTCACGAATGTATCGATCCAAACGCCGAGCTCCATGATTTCGATCTCGACATCCAACCCCAGCTCACCGAGCTGGTCGACGATAACCTCAGCCCCGGAGTTCAAAGCACCGTAGCCTTGAATCGAGATAAGCTTGAATGCTCCGCTCGTGTCGACTCCCGACTCCTCGAGCAACTGCTTGGCCAGATCTATATCCCGACGTCCATACGGAGCGTCTTCGAACGGGAGGGCGCCCCACAGTGCGGGAGGATGCCCACCTACAAGAGTGCCTCTTCCCCCGATCGCGAGCTCCATGACCGCTTCCGGATCTATAGCGGCGGATATTGCCTGCCGAAGCCTGACGTTGTTCCACGGCTCCCTATCGAGTGCGAAGAAGTCCAGAATATCCCAGCGAGCAGCCGTCTCCTCGAAAACCGTGATCCCGGCCCGGCCTTCCACCAAGCGGGCAATGCGGGCATCCTCGAAGATCGCCGCGTCGATCTCTCCGGTTCGCAGCCCTGCGGCAATCGACGCTTCGTCGGGCACGATTACGATTGTGAGAACATCGACGCCTACTTCGTCCGCTCGCCAGTAGTCCTCATTCTTGACGAGGCGAAGCGATTCACCTTGCGCGAATCTGTCCACTTTGAACGGGCCTGTACCGATCGCCGTCACTGAGAGGTCATGATCCTCGTCCGCGCCCTCAGGGACGATATAGGCGTACCGCCCGCCGAGTGCTGCCAACAGAGCGTCGGACGGCGTAGTGAGCTCGAGCTCGACGGTCATGTCGTCGACCGCGGTCACGTCCAGAATCTGAGAATAGAAGCCGGCTCCCGGAGATTCCAGCACTTTCCCCAAAGAGTACACCACATCCGCGGACGTCATCGGAGTTCCGTCGTGGAACAGTACGTTCTCGCGGAGGTGGAACCGGAGTATATTCCCGTCGTATTCCCACCGTTCGGCCAGAGCCGGTTCGACTCCGAAGTCATCGGTCCAATCGACCAGACAGTCATACATCAGCGGACTCCGCCGCATTCGAGCATCCGATACCTCATTGTATGGATGGAGGTTCGGTGTCGAGACACTCGTGGCGAATACGAGCTCAACCGGCTCGACACGCTCTACCTCGTCGAGCTCTGCCTGACCACGAGCGAACGCGGTTCCGCTGAGAACCAGAAGAACCACCGTAATGGTGATCGCAATAGCGAATAGAGTCCTCATTTCCTACCCCCTGTCCTTGTTGTGATCTATGCGTTCAAGAACGCTTTGCGCTGAATCGTCGGCGTTAAAAAGAGCCAAGTCGCTCATCTTCCGTTTCATCTCTTCACGATGAGTAACAGAGGGGCTAAGCGCCGGATCGTGTACCCGAGCGGATCCAAGTTCGAGCAGCTCCGCAACGAGCTTGAAGTTCGCGGGGATCGGATAGTCACCCAGTCTGAACAGCTCGGCTATCGCCGAGATGCGCCGCAGTAGCGCAGGAACGGGTGCCAGGTCGGCGGTCTTCACGGCTCTACGAAGATTCATCTCCAAGTGAGGCACCAGAGCCGTAACCGTGCACATAGCATCGAGACAGCCGGCGAGTATCGAGGGACCAACCAATGCCGCGGTTCCTTGGAATACGACGAAATCTTTCGATGCATGTTGCCGGTGCAGTTTCAGGAAATGGGCGAAGTCACCGCCGCTGTCTTTGATCCCGGCAACGTTCGGATGATCAGCCACGCGCTCAACCAGCTCAGAAGACAATGGATTGCCGGTAACCGTGGGGATGTGGTACAGGACTACCGGGATAGAGGCACGGTCGGCTACTTCAGTGAGCAGATCCAGCAGGGCTACCTGAGAAAGGCGGAAATAGAAAGGCGGTGTAACAAGAGCGGCCGTTGCCCCGGAGTCGGCGGCAGTCTCGACCTGCTGCAATAGCGCTTTCGCAGTGTGCCCAAAACACCCGACGATGACGGCCTTCTCCGGGAGGCACCGAACCGCCGCCCGAATCGCACCGACCCGGATCGCCTCGTCCAGAACGGCTCCTTCGCCGACGGTTCCCAAGGTAAGAATACCGTCGACTCCCGCCGCGGCGAGACGATTCAAAAGAGAACACTGGCGCTTGGCATCAACGCAGTCACCGTTGAGAAATGTCGGAATAGGAGGGATCGAGCCGGAGTGCGGCTTTGCCCGTTTCACTTGCAACCTCTCTCAAAGGCCATGTGGCGGTACGTCGCCCAAGCCTTAAACCCCTGCTAAGCAACTACTGCAAATAGTTTCCTAACGGGTATATTTTACGTCTATTTGCAATGATTGTCTACTGAGAGAGGTTCTGCTCGTGCCGAGCATTCAGGCATATGGGAAGCTCGTCCTTACAGACGCCGATGTCCGAGATCATCTCGAGGCGAACCTGCCCGGCCACGCCCCCCCACCGTGTTCAGACAGCAGGAACGCAGACCGGGCGGAATGCCCCATTAGCCTTCCTTCAACGCCGCCATAAGCTCCCGGCAGAAATCGGGAATGTCCGCAACCACCCGTCCCCACACAAGATTCCCGTCGCGGAATGCCGCTTCGTCGACCCACTCGGCGCCGGCGTTCACAAGATCGTCCTTAATGCCCTCCGAGCCGGTTGCCTTGTGACCTGCAACAATCTGCGCGGAGATGCCGACCAATCCGGCGTGGCAGATCATGGCGACCGTCTTGCCTGCGCGATAACACTCCTGAACAATCCGGACGACATCCGGATCCCTCCGGATCTTGTCCGGGGCCCAGCCGCCGGGGATTACAACGCCGTGGAGCTCGCCGCTTTGCGCTTCCGCGGCCGCTACATCGCTTGTAGCATAGAGACACCCGTGCTTGCTCCGGTACGATTCGCCCACTCTGTCCCCGATAACCGGTACCGTTGCCCCCTCCTCGAGAAGCCGCATGTAGGGCACCCAGAACTCGAGATCCTCATAGCCCGGACCGATGAAATAGCCGATACGTTTGCCGTCAAGCTGCATCGTTCTGCTCCTTTCGCGACAGACTCTACTCCACCAGCACACAGCCGGCGGTTGACCGCATGTCGCACCGGAAAGCTACCCGGTGTTCGATGCACGCCACAACCCGGGGCCATCATCGAGGCAGGGCAAACGAAGCTGAACGCTGCCACCGGGAGGGCGGCGGCGAGTGCCCGGGCCTGGCGCTTGCCGGTGGGCCGTAGGTGGTACTGAGAGCGGCGGGAATACTCGTTTCATCGGCTTCTCGCCGCCGTAGTCGAACCGTGCTGGTCCAACTGCGTTTGCCCTGAGAGGTCAGCGAAGCCGGCGCCGGCAGGGCTTGTTCTCCGGTTACCGGTGTGGTAACGTTCTTAGCCGATTATGGTCCTGTTTCTTGTCGTCGGTATTCCTCTTTTCCACATGGCGCTCGTGTCCGTAATGGCCGGGCGGAACGTTTCCGGCACCATCGTGCTAGGGTCATGGTATCGAGGGCTGCTTTGGGGAGTCCCGGTTGCCCTATTGCTCAATTATCTTCTTGTGCCGGCTGAACCCCCGTACACTCCGGGCGGGCTTTTTGCATTTTTCACTGCGGGCCATTTCCTGGGACCAGGGCTTCTTGCGTTGCTGGGGGTGGGAGTGACGGCCCGGCACCTCTTCTCCGAGCGCGGAGTAGAGCTATTTCTCGGGCTCACAGCTTTCTTCTGCGGAACGTTTACGGTTTTGGGTGTGGCGGATGCGGTTGTCGCCTTTCGTCATCCGGACGCGTATCAGCTGTTCCTCCTGCCCGTCGGCAGAATTGGTGTAGTTACACTGGGCGGAGCACTTCTCACGGCGTTCAAAGTCCAGCGGGGGAAACTCCGAGCGCTCTACGTGCCGGCAGCGCTCGCGGTGCCGTGTCTTTTCGGTCCGGTGCCTATGCTATTCTTCCTGAACTATCCGGGATATGCTATCCTGGCTACAGTCGGCGCCACAGTCGTCGCCGGCGGCCTCGTCTATGTCGTGCAGCGCAGGTACTTTCCGTCAATCGCATAGCCGCAAGCTTCGGGAGCTGTTAATGCGGTGGGGCCCGAGGCCACGCCTCGGGTGGTCGCGAGCACGCCGGCCTTGCTTCCGCCTTACGGTGAGCGTCCTGCCGGCAACTATTGCCGTCGTGCTCTCCGTTTTTCTGTCGGGGTGTGGTCCTCCCAACCTGGTACTCGTCGACGATCTCACAGCGGCGCTTGGCGAGCTTTACGATGATGATCCGTTTTTCGACAGAGGCCTGAGGTTCAGCCGAGAATATGAGGCTCGAATCGTACCGCCCGCCGAGCTCGCCGACCGCATTCAGCAGGAGGCGGAAGCTGGACGAGAACGGATTATTGTCGGCCCTCTGTATGCGGATCTTCTTCGGGATGACACGCTTCCGCCTGAGGAGCTCGGCGTCGAGCTCGGGATCTTAGTAGTGGGAGAAGTGGGCGCCGCGGCAGCTGCCGACCTTCCTTCGAGCACCAGAATCCTGCGGTTCGATCGAACAGACGAGTTCCGGGCGGCAGGCGTGCTCGCCGCCGAACGCGCCGGGGACGGGGTAGTTCGGCTGTTCGCGTACCCGGACGCGACCGGCGCCGAATCCACGATACGCTACAAGGAGCTCGATGCGTTTCGCGCCGGCGTTGCGGACGCCGGAGGCCGGTTGGAAGACACAGTGTATTCGCAGATGCCCTCGCGTGAAGAGTTGCGAGGCGACTTGGATGACGGCCCGGAGGCGGAGCACGCCGGTGCGTATGGCATCTTTCTGGGTCATGGTACATGGCAGGCTATCGAAGTCTTGTGGGATTCGGAGGTACCGGTGGTCGCGGAGTGGGTTGGACGGCCGGATGGGCCGGTCGTAGCGACGGTTGAGCCGGATTTCAAGGAGTTGTTCATGAGGTTTTTCAGCAATGGCCGGCCGGGCCCGGAGCTCTTTGGCCCTGGAAGGCTTGTGAAGCGCGAATAACCGAATATAATGGTATACAGGGGCAGGGGAAGGTGGTTGTGCAATCGAGAGCTCGCTCATAGCCATGGTCGGCCGTTATAACGTCGTAGCCAACCGTTTTAGCTGCGGTAACGGGCGGCAAGATTTGACAGCCATATCCCCGAAACATATACTTCGCAGTACCATGGAGGGACTGTGTGCTAAGCCAAGGAGGAGACACGCATGAGACGCCACCGGCAACTCGCGGTAACGGTAATCGTGGTGTTCTTGTTTTCAGCGCCGCCGCTGCTGTTGGCGCAACAAGAAGATCAGCCGACCGATTACCGTACGGTAACGATCGAGAATTTCGCGGATCCGGAAGCCAGCCCCTGGAGCGCCCGCGCCAGCAGGTTCATCGACGAGGGCCGATTCCGCTATAACTATTTCCCCGAAGGACCGGATGCGTTGTATCGGAGGACGCCGGAGGAGGAACGAAGCTCGTTCGGGATCAACGCAGGCTTTCTCCGTCCAGGTTACAACTACATCGAGGTCTTCCCGGTGGAAGAGACTGCTAACGGGGAGATCCAGCCGCGCGGCGTTACACTGCCGGGGCGAGCTGAGGAAATCGATCTCTGGATTTGGGGCTCAAATCACGATTTCTACGTAGACCTGCATCTTCGGGATCATCGGGGGATCATCCATCGGCTGCACGTTGGCGATCTGGACTACAACGGGTGGAGAAACCATCGCGTGCGGATCCCGCCCGCAATCCCGCAGACTTCGCCTACGCTTCCGCGGGTGCGGGAGCTCGAATTGGTGAAGCTGGTCGTGTGGACCCGGCCGCTTGCGGATGTCAGCAATTTCTTCGTCTATTTCGACGAGATTCGGGTCTTCACCAATCTTTACGAACCGTGGTTCGACGGTGAGCAGTTGGGTGATCCTCAATACTACGAAGAGCTGTGGGACCGGCAGGATCCCCCGCCGACGCAAGGACAATGAGGAGGAGCGAGCGATGAAACGTCTGGCGTTTGTTGTGACGATAATGGTTGCGCTCGCCCCGGCGGTGTTTGCGCAGGAAGTTGGCTTGGAAATCGATCCCGGGCAGTTAGGTATTGATGCTTCGCAGCAGCGGCTGGTGGAGATATCGGTGACGCAATTCGAAGATCCGGGGTTCTGGAGAGTCTCTATGCCGCGGGACTCCGGGTTGGTTGAGTGGCGCCGGTTCGAAGGAGCGCCCGCTGATCGGGAGCCTCTGGACATGGAGGAACAGGTCGGTTTCGTACCGGAAGAGGGCGACCGGTATGTGCTGGGCATTCGAGCCGACTTCTTCCGAAGAGGCAATACGCAGATCGTAATCGAGGCTGATCGGCCTATCTCGATTCCGGGCATCGTGAAGACGATGTCGGTTTGGGTGGTCGGCCGAAATCAACCGCACCGGTTGCGGGGGATCATCGAGGATCAGTTCGGGCACCGGTACACCGTTACCTTCGGTGAGTTGAACTTCACCGGGTGGCGCCGGCTTACGGCGGCGATTCCGCCGACCGTTCGGCAGCGCGATCCCAATATCACTGATCGAGAGGGGCTTCGGTTCCGCGGCTTCATTTTGGAACCGGACCTCATGCAGACGTACGGCAACTACTACGTCTACTTTGACGATATGCGTGCCGTCACGGACCTCTTCGGCGAAGAGCTCCGAGATCCGGACGACATGGTCGACGGATGGTGAGGAGCTCTCCGGGTCTCCTCCAATCGACGGACCCCTCTATCGGCTCCGGGCTTCGCTGTGCGGCGGTGCCGGAACCGGCCCTGGGGCCGGTTCATGCGGCATCGGCGTAGGCGACCGCCCGGAGCCGCCATGCCCCTACCCACCGTGATTGCCCCTGCCCCGCGAAATCTGCATCATGGAGGTCGTTGCTCCGTGATGGCGTACCGTACTTGTATTTCCCCAATGCCTGGACCGCCGACACAGTGAACGAGCGCGCGACCAACGACGCTGACAGCCGTGTGAGAATCGGAGAGGAAGGAGAGTGCATGGATCACTTTGCGTTTCTGAGGAAGGTATACTTCTTTCGGGACTTGGCCGACGACGATATCGAAGAGCTCGCCTCGCTGTGCAAGGAAGCTGAGTTTCCGGACGGTGAGGTGATTTTCCGGGAGGGGGATCAGCCGGAGAACTTCTACGTGGTGACTGACGGCCAGGTGGAAGTGTGGAAGGACTGGGGAAGCGCCGATGCAGATCGGTTGGCGGTCCACGGGGCCGGCCATCTTTTCGGCGAGATGGCGCTGGTGGACGACATGCCGCGAAGCGCCACGGTGATCGCGAAGGGGAGGACACGGACACTGTATCTCTACAAGAAGGAGTTCTCGCAGTTCGTCAGGCGCAACAGTGTCGCCGCCATTTCCGTAATGCGAAGTCTGAGCTCCATGGTGCGAAAGAGCAACGAGAGTTTCGTCGAAGACCTGCGGGCGCAAAACGAAGAGCTCGAGCGTCGTAACGAGGAGTTGCGTGAGGCGCAGCAAGAGCTGCTGCGGCGCGAGCGGCTGTCTACGCTTGGCCGTTTCAGCTCGATGATACTGCATGACATTCGGAACCCCATTTCCATACTGAAGAGCTACGGGGAGATGATTGTTCAACGGTCGGACAATCCTGACCGGGTCGCTGAGTACGGACGCCGCATCATCCGCGAGGCGGATCGGATGAACGCGTTGGCAGGCGAGCTTCTGGATTATAGCAAGGGCGAGATCCGGCTGGATACTACAATCTGTCAGGTCGATCGCCTCCTTGAACGTGTGCAAGAGCTTCTATCTGAAAGAACCGCTTCGCGAGGCATAGAGCTTCAGGTCGAAAATCGCGTGGAGATGCCGGTTATCATCGACGAAGAGCGGATGACTCGGGTGCTGTACAACCTGTGTGACAACGCCAGAAAGGCATCGCGACGCGGGGGGACGATTGCGCTTCAGGCGGAGGCAGCCGACGGAAGCATCGTCTTTCGCGTCCGGGACCACGGCGAAGGAATGGAGCCCGAGACGCTGCAACACATCTTCGAGCCGTTCTATTCGATTTCACAGCAAGGGGGGACCGGGTTGGGCATGGTCATTGTGAAGAACGTGGTCGAAGCCCATGACGGATCGCTCGACATCTCAAGTACGCCAGGAACCGGCACGGAAGTGTCGATAACTCTACCTCACCGGGTGTAGCCGTTGGCGCCGAGTGTAGCCGTTGGCCCGGTCATAGCGGCCGGCGTCGGCTGTAGCCGCCGGCGCCGGGTGTAGCCGCCGGCCCTGGGCTTTGGTCGCCGGCGCCGGGTGCAGTCGGTGGCCTTGGGTGCAGTCGGTGGCCCGAATCCGCGGCCGTGCCGGGTCAACGGAAGGGGCCAAACAGACG
>Ga0207421_10005321_pt1 | contig 14466 bp, 10 predicted proteins | sample SodLakKL_010_SED_4_FD_187542 | JGI IMG/M metagenome (GOLD analysis project Ga0207421, IMG submission 187542) | Alkaline sediment microbial communities from Lake Tanatar, Kulunda Steppe, Russia - 8KL_010_SED (SPAdes) (version 2) | ecosystem: Environmental > Aquatic > Non-marine Saline and...
AAACAAACTATGATAAACTGCTGAAAAGCTATCAACTTGGCTACGCCCAGGGCCGGCGTGATTTGCCGCAATGGGAAAAGTTCCTGGGATTTAAATAAAGGACCGCACCCATTGAAAAGTAGCAAAGCGGAGCCAGGGCAACTACCGCTGGCCAATAGGTAAGGGTATTTTGGCTCATAATAGGAACGAATCAAGCATCTCTTAGTTTTTCATTTCGATAGTAATTAATCAAGCTGCCAGCTGCAAGAGTATTCCTTTCTCCCCTTGTTAAAAATCCAAGATTAAGCAGCAAAGTTTTACACTTACCATTACTAATCAGATATCCTTTAACTTCCTCTGATCCATCTAAAATTGCTGATCGCAAACCAGGAATAAATACACTATCATTAACCAAAAGGGCAATTTTTTCATTTACGGTAAAGGGAACTATCCCCCAGTTTATAAGGTTTGACCGGTAACGCCTTGTGGCATAATCCAGGCAAATATTGGCCCAGCCCCCCAGGATTTTTTGACAGGATGCCGCCTGCTCTCTTGCCGATCCGTCACCCGGCTTAACTGCATAGATAACACTACCTATCCCAATGGTTTTCGGGTTAATTCTATAATCACCATCACTAATCGCCTCAATATCCGGCTCAACTGACCTGATCAACTCCAGCAGTTTTTCATTCTCATTACTTTCTAATATTTTCAAACGCTCTTTTTCTACCTTGTGTACTTCTTTTGAGCGACTAACATATCCCGGATCTTTTCTTGAAAGAGTAAATTCTGCCAGCCTGTAAGGATTTGAGCGATAAGAAGACGTTTCCCCTGAAGGGATTAGTTCATCAGTAGTTGTAACGGGATCATTAATTACAGAAGCTACTTTGAGCAGTAAATCCTCGGGCAGGGGGATCATCTCCGGCCAGTCAGCGATGTTCGGGCCAAAAAATAGCTCCTCACTTTTTTTCGGGGAACCGTAACCCTCGTATACCCGCTTTTCATAAATACTGGAATCAAATCTATACTTTGAAGAAGTAATTTTTTCATAGTTCAACTCATCAGCACCGGTCAAAGCACCTTTATTAAGTGCAGTCGCAGCAATCGAGCGGCTGTCCATCAAGGCAACATATGATATTTGTCCGTCACCGGGATTAGAGCCTTCCCTGTTAGGAAAATTACGAGTGGTATGCCTTATACTAAAAGCTTCATTAGACGGAGTATCACCAGCTCCAAAGCAGGGGCCGCAAAAAGCAGGTTTAATAACGGAGCCAGCCTTAAGAAGCGTTTCTGCTATACCGTTATGCAAAAGGGAGAGGTATATCGGTTGGCTTGCCGGATAGACACTAAGTGAAAATGATTCAGAGCCAATAGAACCCTGGTCAAGGATAGCTGCCATCTCGTCTAAATTTTCAAAAGAACCTCCGGCACAACCTGCTACAATACCCTGATCAACTAATACTTTGTTACCATCAACTTTTTTAGTCAGGCTGTCTTCAATTTGCAGGTTATCAAATTGCTCCCTGGCATCTTTTTCAATCTCGCGCATAATATCTTTTGCATTAGCTTTGAATTCACTGATCCTGTAAACATTACTTGGGTGAAAGGGCAGTGCTATCATCGGCTCAACTTCACTTAAATTTACCCGGATCATACCGTCATAGTAGGCAGCGCCTTCAGGTCTTATTTCCTTAAAAGACTCAGGTCGCCTGTGATCGTTATAATAATTTTCCACAAGTTTATCAGTCATCCAGATAGAGGAGAGGCATGTTGTTTCAGTAGTCATGACATCGATCCCGTTTCGGAAATCAACAGAAAGATTCCCAATCCCCGGTCCGACAAATTCCATAACCTTACTTTTCACAAAACCGCTAGCAAACACCTCCCCAATAATAGCCAGGGCTACATCCTGGGGGCCAACTCCTGGCCTAACTTCACCTTCCAGGTATACGGCCACCACTTCAGGCATTTTTGTGTCATATGTCTTATTTAAAATCTGCTTTACTAATTCAGGGCCACCTTCGCCAAAGCCCATAGTGCCGAGAGCCCCGTAACGAGTATGACTATCAGAACCTAAAATCATCCCCCCACAGCTGGCCATCATTTCCCTGGCATACTGATGGATCACCGCAAGATTTGCCGGAACATATATTCCTCCATACTTCTTTGCAGCAGAAAGACCAAACATGTGATCATCTTCATTAATAGTCCCACCTACAGCACACAGGGAATTATGGCAGTTTGTAAGCGCATAGGGAACCGGGAAATAATCAAGTCCGCTGGCTCTTGCTGTTTGAATAATCCCGACATAGGTTATATCGTGCGAAACAAGAGCATCAAACTTTAGCCTTAAATCACTTTGGCCCTCTGCAGTATTATGATCACTCAGGATCTGGTAAGCCAGAGTTTTCTTGCGCGCTTCTTTTTTGTCAATCTGCGTTTTTTCTTCGTTGTCTAAAACCTTAATTCCGTCTTTTATATAAATACCTTTATTTATAGGATCTATCATTCCCACTAAACACCTCCAGATGGATTGTTTTTATTTTAACACCAGATAAAAAGATTATCCATAAAGCATATAAAACAGTGGAATGACCATTTTAAGAATTAACAGCCTGCATAGATGGACAATTGAAATCTTCAATGGCTCTATATTATACTGGACCGAAAGTGCCATAATTGCAGAAAAACCTCCCGGGGATGAAACCAGGAAGCAAGTTGGGTAATCCCAGTTAGTGGTTTTATAAATTAGAAGGCTGACTAATATAGAACTTCCAAAAGTAACAAAAGATATCAATAAAACAATCCACAAAGTCTCCAAAGAGGCCAAAGCTTTAACAGTATCCGATGTAATATTTTCAGTTGCCATAATACCTACGCAGATCTGTACAAATATCAATAGTTTTGGTGATAATGGTTTGAACTGCACGCCTGATATTGAAAATATAGCCACAAAAAGCATCGCACCAATCATTCCACCAGCAGGAACACCAAGTTGTATTAATAAAAAGCCCCCAACAGCTGCTATCAAAAATAATAGGAATGAATTTCCCAATCTATAAAGAAGATCCTTATTCTCTGTTTTTGCTTTCAAGTTGTAAGTGCCAAAGGGGAAACGAAAATAACTTTTAGATATATCTCTTTTATCTGAAGTTCTATTGCTTTCAGGGTCGTTTTTTTCAAATTCAGTCTCTATGCCTTTATTTTTCATCCAATGATTAAATAATAAGGGGAATATTATTACAGTTAATAGCAAACGAACGGTCTGCATTAGTATAACAAATGAAATATTTGTATCAGCCACCAAGGCCAGCACCATCATTTCAGGCAAGCCACCCATGGCAGATGATAAAATTGCAGTATGTATATTCAAATCTGTTGTACTGGTTAATAGAAAGCCAAGGAAAAATATAATGCTGACTGTCCACACAACAATTATTATAGAAGGTTTATAAACAGACTTTATCTCTTTTAAAACACCCCTTGTAATCTTTGTTCCTAAGAACAAGCCTAATACAATTTGGATCAATGGGAAAATAGAAGGGGGAAAAGCTGGAAGAGGAAAGTCGAGCGCTCTTAAAATGCCCAAAACAATAATTGACCCGAGAATTGCAGGGCTGGGAACAGATAATTTACCGAAAATCAAAAACCCTAAATAACCAAACAGCAATATTATAGTTAAGTCATATAGAAGGTTAATAATGTTCTCCCCTAATATTATGAACCAAGCGACTTGATTCGCTCGGCAAGGGCGTAGCCCATTTCTTTTGTTCCTATTGATCCTCCCAGATCGGCTGTGAGATTTTTACCTTCTTTAATCTGGTCAGCGAGTGCCTTTTCTACTCGGCTGGCAGCTTCTTTTTCGCCCATATATTCAAGCATCAAGGCTGCGGCCATAATCATAGCTGAAGGGTTCGCAAAATTCTTTCCGGTATATTTGGGCGCACTGCCATGAACAGGTTCAAACAACGCTGCTTTTTCTCCAATATTAGCTCCTGGTACAACCCCAAGTCCTCCAACCAATCCTGCGCACAAGTCAGAAAGTATATCTCCATAAAGATTTGGCATAACCATTACATCATAAAGCTCGGGCTTTTGGACCAGCTGCATAGCCATGTTATCTACAATACGGTCTTCAAATTCAATTTCCGCATATTCTTCTGCAATTTGCCGGGCAATTTCCAGGAAAAGGCCGTCACTCATTTTTAGTATATTAGCTTTATGCACAGCAGTTACCTTTTTACGGTTATTATCCCTGGCATATTCAAAAGCAAACCGGATTATTCTTTCAGATGCCCTGCGAGTGATAATTTTTATACTTTCTGCTGCATCAGTTCCAACCATATGCTCAACACCAGAATAAAGATCTTCGGTGTTTTCACGAACTACAACCAGATCAATATCCTCAAATCTCGAAACTATTCCGGGAAATGTTCTCGACGGACGCAGGTTTGCATATAAATCCAGTTCCATACGTAGAGCAACATTAATGCTGCGAAAGCCTGAACCAACCGGTGTAGTCAGAGGCCCCTTGAGGCCGATCCCATTTTTTTTAAGTGATTCAATCACAACCTCAGGTAGCGGGGTACCATATTCCTCAATTGCTCCTTCGCCTGCGGTAACCTCTTCCCAATTAATTTTCACCCCGGTTGCATCGATTACTTCTAAAGTAGCAGCAGCTATTTCCGGTCCAATACCATCACCTTTAATTAAAGTTACGTTATACATAGTATACCTCCAATCCACTGTCTCCAGGCAACGATTCTTAAATAATCATTAAACCGCTGCCTGATATACAGCTTCAGATAATTTTTAGTAATTCCCGCTTATAAACAGCTATATAACCTTTTATTTTTCTTCTGCCTGTTCGGGCTCCCTCGAAACCTCGCCACTAACTTCTTTCATTTTTTTCGAAAACCTGAATGAAAGCACAAATACAATAACCGCAGCAGTCAGCATTACCAGTGACAGCGGGCTGCCAAAAGCTTCAACTAAATTACCACGGGAGATAACCAGCGCCCTCCGCAGAGAACTCTCAACAAGCGGAGTTAATATAAATGCAAGCACAAGAGGCGGTATAGGAAACTCATAAATTTTCATTAAAAACCCTATAATACCGATCAAGAACATAATTAAAACATCATAAGGGTTTGACCGGTAAGCATAAGTTCCAACCGTAGCTAAAAGAAAAACAAGCGGAATTAATATTCGCTGTGGCAGTTGGCCTACCCTGGCATAGATTGGAAATACTATTGAAGATAAAATCAGGTTAACAAAGTTAGCAAGTAAAAGGATTAATAACAAAGCTGTAACCATCGAAGCATGAGTTTCAAACAACATCGGCGAAGGAGTGAGGCCTTTGAGCATTAAGGCTCCCCCTATCAGGGCTGCCGGTGTGCTCCCGGGAACTCCGAAAGCAAGCAGGGGAATCAATGTAGGACCAACAGTGGCATTGTTTGACGATTCTGCAGCAGCAATCCCTTCCAGGGATCCCTTACCAAATTCATGGCCATTGGGCGATAGACGCTTAGCAATGGTATAACCAATCATGGAAGCTGCAGTTGAACCAAGACCAGGAAGAACACCACAAACAGATCCAATCCCAATTCCAATCCCAATTGACTTGATAACTTTACGGAATTCATGAAGCTTAAGGCCTTCTGAGACCTTTGCAGCAAGATCGGAAGCCTTCTCTTTTATATTGCCATTAAATGTATATTCAGTTAGCTGTAGAAGCATAGTTGAAATTGCAAACATCCCAATCATCAGCGGTATAATATCAATACCATCGCGCAGCCAGTAAAAACCAAAGGTAAGTCGTGAAGCCTGGGCCACCGGGTCTATCCCGATAATACCCAGGACCATTCCCAATGCTGCAGCCAGCATCCCCTTAACAGGGCTTTCATGAGCAAGCGTCCCGATTAACATGAAAGCAAGGATAATAAGAGCTGTCCTTTCACCGGGACCAAAACTAAGTGCAATCACAGCAATCATCGGGGCAACCAGCATGGTCGCCACATCAGTAATGACATCGGCTGAAACCGAAGAATATAGAGCAGTTTGTAAGGCCTTTTTACCTTTTCCCTGCCTCATTAAAGGGTACCCGTCGAGGCTGGTCATCGCTGCCCCGGCAGTACCCGGTGTAGCAAAAGTGATAGCTGAAATAGAACCACCAAAGGTCGAACCTTTATAGACACCTATAATAAGTCCGAAAGCCGCGCCTGTTGGCAGCATTAAAGTTGCCGGTAAAGCTAAAGCCATACCTGCAGAAGTACTTAAACCTGGGATTGCTCCAACTGTAATCCCGATTAGAACCCCTATAACCACCTGGTACCAAACGCTTGGATCGGCCAAAATTTGCAATGCTTCTCCAAACACTTGTGGGTCTAACATATTTACACCCCCGTACAAACCTATTCTGAACTAGCTATGTGCATTTAACATATCCAAAACTAATAATACTAATTATTCCTGCTAATTATTAATAAACACCCGGAAGTGGAAAACCGAGAACATAGAATAAAGCATAAACAGCACCTGTTGCCACAACCCCATAAAGCAGTGCATAAAACCAGGGACGTACACCCAGTAAGTACTTTCCTATTACCAGGCAGGGAATAGCGGCATAAATAAACCCGATTCTTTGCAAAAGAATGAAAAAAATAACAGCGAATAAAAGTCCTATAGCAGCCCTTAACAAGCCCCGTGGCGTTAATTTGGCAAGTTTTTCCGGATAACTTTCTGCTGGAAATATAATCACTAGAACGGCCAGTATAATTGTGACGATGTTAGTTATTCGAGGGAAAAAACCAACACTAAGGCCATCTCGGGTTTCCTGGAAAGCCCACTCTGCAGTAGAAGATATAATAAGCAATAAAAGAGCAAAACAAGCAATAACTATGCCACTGACACGATCGGGGCTAAGGTATAACTGTCCTATTTTCATAATTTATATCCCCCCTTTGGTAATGATTAACTGTACTTAATTAATAATTGCAGTGCTGCAAACCAAAAAGGCTGCAGCACTACAACAAAGCTAATTAATCACTACAAAACTAATCTAAGAGCTCAACAATAATCGCTAACTCTTCCGCGTATTCAAGATAGAATTGGTGCGATTCTGGATAAGAAATGTGGTAAAGGGCTTCACCCGTGAGCCCTTGTAGTCCAAGGAAACCTTCATCTTCAAACAATTCTTCCAAAGCATCAGATAAGTATTGAATCTTTTCTTCCGGGACATCTGCCGATATAGCAAGGAATCCTAGTAAGCCGAAAGGCCTTAAACCGAGATCATCAGTATTGGGCACACCTTCAAAAATATCCTCCAGCAGTTCCCCATCAGTAGTATACATAACAGCAACTGCATTACCTGCTTCAACAACAGGGGCTCCTGTTCCAGGGGTAACTGCAGCCAAATCAATATGGCCACCCAGGAAGTCTGTTACTGCTTCTCCAGTTGAGTCATAAGGAACATGGTTTATTTTTGTTTCCAAGCCTAATTGGTAAAGCATGTGCTCAACATTTCCTCTCAATCCGCCGGTCCCACCTATAGTAACCTCACCGGGGCTAGCCTCTATTGCACCGATTAGATCTTCCCAGGTTGTGTAAGGGCCATCAGGATCTGCCAGTATTATGGTAGGAACATTCCTGTTCGTAGTAAAGCAAATCATATCTTCATAATGATATCCTGTATCTTCAAGCATAGATGCAATGATCGGAGTTGAAGATGAGATCATAAATGTGTAACCATCTGGATCCTGATCCAGCATATACTTTGTTCCTACAGCTGCATCACCACCAGGACGGTTTGTAACCCTTAATGGCTGGCCATCCATGTAGTCCATTGCCGGGGAGGCAATTGCTCTTGCCCAGCGGTCAGACCCACCTCCGGCGCCAAAGGGCACAACAAACTCAATTGGTTTTGACGGATAGGAGTCTTCATCTGCAGTAACCGTTTCTTCTACTTCCTCTTCTGCTACTTCTTCAGCAGCATCTTCCTCCACACCTGATTCACAACCAGCAATGCTTAAGGCAACAATTAAACTAAAAATTAAAAAAAACATTAGCGATTTTTTCATTGGTAAATTAACCCTCCATATATTATGATTAAAAACAGACATAAATCCTTTTTTTTATCCACTCCTTTCGGAAAAATGTTGGGCTTGCCAGGCACATCCAAAAGAAAAAAAGCAAATGTCATATCATTTGTAACGCCTAAACCTGTTGGATAGAGCGATGAATATAATCGGCTAATTAGTAGTTTAAATATTTATTTGTAGGCTTTGAAAGAATTTACTTGCTGGAGGACAAACAGTCAATATTGTTGAACTAATAAAAATTATTAATATTATTATCTTTTTGTACCTTTAGTTCATTTAATGTAGTAGCGCCTTTCGGGGCGTCCAATTTTTCCATATTTTAATTCTGCCTGTAATTTGCCCAGCTGAACTAGGTATTCAAGATATCGCCTAGCAGTTATTCTGCTGACTCCAATCTTTTTCCCCAGGTTATCAGCTGTAACACCGTCATCAATGTATTGCGTAATGATTTTTTCAACCTTACTCAGGGTCAACTCACTAATTCCTTTTGGCAGCATCTCCTGTATTGGACCAGTTCTCTGAGGACACGTCGAGCCAGAAATAAAATGATCGACATCTTTTTGATTAATAACTGCCTTGTTCGCTAGAGCGCTCTTTTTTTCATGGTAATCTTTTAATGCTTTTTTGAGTCGACTAAAATCAAAAGGTTTAATAATATAATCAACTATACCACCGCGCATTGCTTCTTCAATAATACCGATCTCCTTCGCTGCAGTGACCATGATAACATCAACACCCTTGTAATCCTGTCTGATCTCCCATAGCAGCTCAAGCCTCTCTACATCGGGAATATAAATATCCAACAGGATCAGATCCGGAACCTGCTGCTTTAAAAAAGCGATAGCTTCTGCTGCACTTTTTGCCATGCCAACAACAGAAAAGCCCTCAATCTTTTTAACATAGTCAGCATTAATTTCAGCTACCTTAAAATCATCTTCAATCAACAGTACTTTATAATCAGGCTTCAATTATTTGCACCTCGCTTACCTTTTTAGGAATATAAACCGTTATACAGGCTCCCCCAAGCTCACTATCATCTAAAATAATATCTCCATTTAAAAGTTTAACAGCTTGCATAACCAGTGATAGCCCAACCCCACGATGGTTAGATGATTTTGTGGAAAACCCATTATCAAATATTTTATCAACAATATCTTTGTGAATCCCTAACCCCGAATCTTCAACATCAATTATTATGTCATTTCCTAGATCTGTTATCGATATTTTTACTAAGGGAGCCCTATCTTTATTTTCCAGGGCAGCTTCTATGGAATTCTCAATTATGTTACCTAAAACAGTAATCAAAGTATCTCTTTCATCGTCGTTTGTTATATATTTTAGACTGCTATCGGAATCAATCATCATTTTTACATTTAACTCACTGGCCCTGTTAAATTTCCCCAGCAAAATAGCGCTAATGGCCGGATCATCGATTTCACGGATCAAAAAATGAATCCAATTTTGCTGTATCTCCTGTTCACTGTTAACTAACTTTACAACTTCTTTAACCTTGTTCAGCTGCAAAAACCCGGATATTGTATGGAGTTTATTTGAGAATTCATGAGTTTGTGCTCTTAATGCTTCTGAATATAATTTAACACGCTGCAGTTCAGCACTTAGATGATCCAGCTCACTCTTATCACGGAAACTGGCTACTACACCTATTACCTGGTTTTCAAATACTATTGGCATCCTGTTTGCGATAATAGTCTTTCCTCCCATTTTTGTTTCCTGATCAAAGTGACTTTGTCCACTCTCCAGCACTTCTAGCATCCTGGTATTCGGAAAAACTTCTTTAACAGGCTTACCAATATGCTCCCTGCTATCATCACCAAGAAGCTTTAAAGCACTGCTATTAATCATGGTGACCCTACCTTCATGATTAATGGCAATAAGACCTTCGTGAATTGATTGGAGAATTGCTTCTTTTTGTATGAATAAATGTGATATCTCTTCAGGTTCCAGGTTGAGAATTAATTTTTTGAAATGCCCCCCAATCATAGTTGCCCCAAGTGCTCCTGATGCAATAAAAACCAGGACAAGCCACCACAATTCCCGCTCATAGCTCCCAATTATTGTCTCAATATCATCAATAAGAAAGCCTACCGAGACGATACCAATAATCTCACCATCATCTGATAAAATGGGCCCTTTTCCTCGCAGAGAAGGCCCTAAAGTTCCAACTGCTTTAGAAACATAAAACTCACCATCATATAAAGCTCGGTCATTGTCACCGCCTACCATGGTTTTCCCAATTCGCTCCGTTACAGGATGGGAATAGCGAACACTATCTGTATTGCCAATAACAATAAATTCAGCCCCGGTAGCAATTCTCATTGGCTCAATGATGGGCTGAATAATCAAAGCAGGTTCTTCTGAATAAAATGCTTCACGAATCTCCGGCATAAGAGCTACACTACGGGCAACACTTAAAGCTCTCTTACCGATCTGATCCTCTAATATACCTGCAACAGTACGATTAATTAAAATTCCGACAAACAACATCATCGCAGATAAAAGACAGCAGATAACAATAATTAACTTAACCTTAAAGCCGATTCGGGATAACTTGAAGTTACTTACTGAATTCCTTAGCAGTTTAATAACCCCCTGCCCACAACTTTCTTAATAAAAAGCCGCAACTGAAAAAATATCCTTATTTTTATTATACATTATGTTTCCATAATTATTACTGTTTATTTGACATCATATCAAAAAATCTGGATCCTGCTGCCATTTTGTTTAAATTTTTTATGTTCTTAATGAACTAAACTAACACATTTTCTATTATATTCTTTATTTTATTATTATTGAAAGAAATCCCTCTGTATACTTTAATAACTTTTAGATGAATGGATAACCAAGGGAGTGAATATAATGGCACAAAGACCTGTTAGAGAGTACACGGCCAAAAAAATGATGGCAAATAACTGGGCCGATTATTTCAAAAGCTCCATAACTTACCATGCCAGGTTTGCCGGCGTATCTCCAGAAACAGACCTTAACTTACTAGCAAAAGAAGAGGAATGGTTAAAGCATGATAGACTGGTAGCCAAACCCGATATGATTATTGGTAAGCGTGGAAAACTCGGCCTGGTTTTGCTGGATCAAGATTGGCCGGCGGTAAAACAATGGTTGGAAGAAAAACGCAACCAGGAAATAAGTGTAGGCAGTACAAAAGGTGTCTTAACTCATTTTCTAATAGAACCTTATGTGCCATCCGATCAAGAATATTACATTTCTATATCATCTAATAAAGATGGCAATGAAATTCTGTTTTCAGATGCAGGTGGAGTAGATATTGAAGATCAAATCAAAAAAGATGCAATTACTTCAATCCAGGTTTCCGCATTAGAAGATATAGCAGCTGTTGACCTTGAGTCTAAGCTTTCAAAACAGATTAATGGTGAATTAAAACCAAAACTCAGCGAATTCATAAGGTCGCTATATAAATACTACTTAGATTTACATTACGCATTTTTAGAAATTAATCCCTTTGTATTGAGGGGAGACAAGTTTATTCCTCTTGACTTAAAGTGCCGTTTGGACGATGCTGCAGATTTTGAAGCAGCAAAAAAATGGGGACACTTTTCTTATCCTGCCGAATTTGGTGCTAGCCTGAGTTCTGAAGAAGAATTCATTAAAAAAATTGATGGAAAATCAGGCGCATCCCTCAAATTAACTATTCTTAACCCAAAGGGAAAAATCTGGACCATGGTTGCCGGAGGCGGCGCCAGTGTCATTTTTACTGATACAATTGCCGATATGGGCTATGCCAAAGAAATTGCCAATTATGGTGAATACAGTGGCAACCCCAGTACTGATGAAACATATCAATATGCAAAAACTATATTAGATTTAATGACCAGAGAAAAAACTTCTAACGGAGAAGCAAAATATCTTTTGATCGGTGGCGGCATCGCCAACTTCACTGACGTATCCAATACATTTACCGGAATAATTCAAGCTTTAAATGATTATAAAGAACAGCTCATCAATACTCCGGTAAAGATTTATGTGCGCCGTGGAGGCCCTAATTACTTGAAGGGTTTAAAGATGATGAAAAAGCTTGGTGAAGATTTAGGCGTACCTATAGAAGTTTTTGGCCCTGAAACACACATGACTGAAATCGTTCGCCTGGCATTAAATGATTCCAAAAGTTAGTCAAGCCATATGAGGAGGACCAATAATGACTGCTAAGCCTAGTTATGAGTTGTTTGATCGGAATACTGAAGCGATTGTGTACGGCTACCAGCAGAAAGCAATTCAAAGGATGCTGGATTTTGATTTTGCCTGCAGAAGAGATAAGCCAAGTGTTGTAGCTATTGTCAATCCTACCGGCAGTGGAATGCACCAGGCCTTCTGGGGAAGTGAAACAGTTATTATACCCGTATATAAGAGTCTTCAGGAAGCCGTTGAAAATCATGATGGTGCGGATGTCCTGATCAATTATGCTTCACGTAGAAGTGCCTATAATGTAACTATAGAAGCTTTAAACTATCCTTCAATAAAGACTATATCAATAATTGCAGAAGGAATCCCCGAACACAGGACAAAAGTAATAGTTGCAAAAGCAAAGTTACAAAGTAAAACAATTATCGGTCCGGCTTCTGTAGGGGGAATTAAAGCAGGGGCTTTTAAGATTGGGGACGCTGGAGGAACACTGGAAAATATTGTTGATGCAAAATTACATCGGGCTGGCCATATCAGTTATATTACCAGGTCCGGTGGCATGGCTAATGAACTTAATAATATAATTTCACGTAATACAGACGGTGTTTACGAAGGAATAGCACTCGGTGGGGACAGGTTTCCGGGAACAAGCTTTATAGATCATTTTCTCAGGTACGAGGCTAACCCTGCAGTAAAAATTATGGTTATGCTAGGTGAAGTAGGAGGAACAGATGAATATGAAGTAGTTAAAGCGCTAAAAAATGGCTCTATTACTAAACCTGTTATTTCTTTATGTATAGGAACAAGTTCTGATAAATTTGCTACCAATGTCCAATTTGGCCATGCAGGAGCAAAGGCCAATACTGATATAGAAACTGCGCAGGCTAAAAACAAAGCATTACGTGAAGCCGGAGCCATAGTTCCGGAAAGTTTCAATGATTTAGACCAAGCAATTCGTGAAACTTACAAATCACTGATTGCAAAAGCGGAGATAGATCCAACAAAAGAAGTTGAACCACCCAAAATTCCTATAGATTATGAACAGGCAGTTTCAGAAGGTCTAATTCGCAAAAAACCAAAGTTTACATCAACGATAGTAGATGAAAGAGGCCCTGAATTAAAATATTACGGTGTGCCTATCAGTGAAATCATTGAAGAAGAATATGGTCTGGGGGGAGTACTCGGCCTTTTGTGGTTCAAAACAAAACTGCCAGAGTGGGCAGCCCAATTTTTGGAAATTGTAGTTCTGATTACAGCGGATCACGGTCCTGCCGTTTCAGGCGCCCATAACACAATTGTTACTACCAGGGCGGGTAAAGATCTTGTATCTTCATTGGTTAGCGGTCTGCTTACTATAGGGCCCCGCTTCGGCGGAGCAGTTCAGGGTGCCGCAGATTACTTTTCAAAATACCTTTATGAAGAACATTCCCCGGAATACATGGTTAAGGACATGAAAGCCATAAACAAAAACATCCAGGGCATCGGGCACCTTATAAAGTCAATAAATAATCCTGATATGCGTGTAAAAATCATGAAAGACTACGCCTTTAAAAATTTTCCGGTTACGGAAACACTCAATTATGCACTTGAAGTTGAAAAAATCACCACGGCAAAAAGAGACAATTTGATTCTAAACGTTGATGGCTGCATAGGAGCTCTGTGCTGTGATATGCTCCGCGGCATAAGCTACACCCCGCAGCAGGTGAGGGATTTTGTAAATCTTGGGGGATTAAATGCCCTCTTTGTCCTGGGCAGAACAGTTGGGTTATTAGGACACATATTAGATCAAAAACGCCTGGCTCAGGGCCTCTATCGGCACCCCTATGACGATATATTATATATGCCACCGGAGGACCTGTAAAAATTACAAATGAGCTGACAATATAACTGACTTCTCAATTCCGCGCAGAAAAGCTATATGGGAAATAAAAAATGCCATTATTTAATGTGTACGAAAAAATTTCTACCTCAAGAAAAATAAAAACCTCAGTAACGGCCGGTATATCTTTATATTTTTTAGTGAATTAAGGTATAATCGTAAGCAAGCCTTAACTTCAAAATTGGCTATAACCCCTAAAGTGGAAGGAGTACAACAAACCATGCTTCATAAAAAGAAACCACCATCGATCGATGAATGGCTCAGAGAAGCCAAGGCAGGTCCTGCTGCTTCAGAAATAGGGATGTATCTCACTCACAATGGAGTTGTCCGCCAAAC
>Ga0207421_10005323_pt1 | contig 14463 bp, 8 predicted proteins | sample SodLakKL_010_SED_4_FD_187542 | JGI IMG/M metagenome (GOLD analysis project Ga0207421, IMG submission 187542) | Alkaline sediment microbial communities from Lake Tanatar, Kulunda Steppe, Russia - 8KL_010_SED (SPAdes) (version 2) | ecosystem: Environmental > Aquatic > Non-marine Saline and...
TAAAGGCAAAATATGCATTTTTATAAAACTCTTTGCCTACATTTTCCTGTTCCCGGATATTTCTAGCATAATCCGGATCTGATAATATTTTGGCAAAATCTGAGTTGGGAAAATTATTGGTAATTTTGTTTTTATATCGATTAGCCTGAGTATGACTCCCTTTATTTTTGTGTATATCATAAAGAAAATAATATGCATAAAGTTGGTGTTCATTATCGGGGAACCTGTTAAGCATAGTTTCAAAAGCTTCTACAGCTTTGCCGGCATCATTAAGTTGATCTTTATATATTAAAGCTTTATCATAGTATGCCTGCATAATCCTTTTATTTGACTCATCAAGCTGATTGGTTGATAACGGCAAATCTGCCAGATAATTTTCTCTGCCTACCGGGTCTTCTCCCGCCTCCAATTGATCATTAATATGCTCAGTATCATCAACAGCAATTTCATCAAAAGAATATGATTGCGTAGCACTGATTCTCCAATTATCCTCGAGTTCTCTCTCACCCCATCTTGAAACAAATTCATTTTTTCCAAAATTTATAGCTGAGTTATTATAGAAATACCAACCACCTTGCCCTGCACCTGATATGCCTGTCTGGCCAGCATCCCCTTCGGTATCTGCAAGATTAGTAACTCCTTGCCGGCCTGCTCCTTTTTCATGCTCAATGATATTGTCGATAATGATATTTCTTTCTCTTTCGGACAACGACGCCAAGTGTTGTAAAGAATCCTCCCTATTTATCAAATCTATATTATTTACAAGATCACTCAAATGATTACGTTGTTCTTTAATTTTTTCAATATCTTCAAATTCACTTGGTAAAAAAGTGGCAGCACTATCCAAATAACTATGAGCAGTATAATAATCCGTTTTATCATAATATATTTGTCCCAAGTTTAAAAATGAAAGTCCTTTTTGCTGGTCGTTACCATCACTCACCCGGGTTGATTTTTTATAATAATCAATAGCTTCATCCATTAAACCTTGGTTTAAAGAAAGTTTTGCCAATGCATAATATACCTGGTCACGATAATTACGATTACGAGTTTGGGTTAACATATTTTTTAATTTTTCTTCTAACTGCCTTCCACCACCTAGTTCAGGGTCATAAGCCATTGCCATATTTATCCTTGTACGAAAATCCATATCAAAACCAGGATTAAGATCCAAAACTTCTGAATATGTGTTTTGTGCTTCAGCATAATTACCTAGCTCCTGGTGAGTTTGCCCCAATATGAATGTTAACCGGGTTTTATTTCCTCTCCTGCCTGTATTTTCAATTGCATTATTTACATATGGTATTGCCTCCTCGTATTTATCTTGTTTGTAATAATAATCGGCATAAACTTTAAAGAAAAATCTATGATATTCTTCCGGTAGTTGCCCCTCATTATAGTTGCTTTCTAAAATATCCAAAACTCGTTTTGAATTATTGAAACGCCCAATAAAATTGTTTGTCTTAGCTACCCATATCTTTGCTTTATATTTGAGGGGAGTATCAAACTGACGAATAATATAATCAAAAGTTAAGATGGCATGATTATAATCCTGCTTAAAAAAATGAGATTTTGCAATCAGCAAATAAGCATTATCTATCCACTTATTATGTTCAACACCATCTATATTCATTGAATGGCGTTGTATTACAACACTTGCCTTTTCGTAAATAATATCCATATCAGATTCTATAGATTGGGCTTCTTGCTCACCGGCATACTGAAAGATATGCAATATTTGCTCATAATTATCCTCATGAGAATCTTCAAGATATTCTAATGTTTCTTTGTAAATTTCCTCTGCATTAAACAACCCATTATATTTAGCATTAATTTGGTGGTAAGTACGATTTGCCCACTGGTCTTTTTGAGTGGAGCAACCGGCAAAAATCAACGTAATTATTGCCAACCAACAGAATAAATACAACTTACTATTTAATACTACCTTCTTCAAAACAAATGTTTTTTAAATATTTTATATTACAACTATACTTAAGAAATTTTATTTTGCAAACAACACTGACAAAGTAAAAAATTAACTATTATAATATCATTTTTTTTAGTTTGTTATTTAAATGCCAAAACAACTAGAATAAAAACTTTTATAGATGAAGCTTAAATTCAAATAACATAAAATCATTGATAAAAATTTGTAAATACGGATTCTTTAAAATATCTTTGCACGCCTTTAAGTATAAAAAGTAATTTATCAAATTATAATAATAAAACAATAGTTAAAAAACATGTATCTAACACCGGAAGTTAAAAAGGAGATATTTGAAAAACATGGAAACTCAGGTGATGACACAGGTTCACCGGAGAGCCAAATAGCTCTGTTTACTCACAGAATAAAACATCTGACCGAACATTTAAAAAAGAATAAAAAAGACAAGGCAACACAAAGGTCACTTATTATTTTAGTAGGAAAGCGCCGGCGTTTGCTTAATTATCTCAAAAAGAAAGATATTGAAAGATACAGGTCTATTACGAAAAAACTGGCTATAAGAAAATAACCTGGTAAATACAACTGAAATTTTGCATACAATCAAAATATAGAAAATTGATTGTATGCAAAATTTCATACCCCTATTAATAAGTAGTGTTTAGTTTAATAAAACTATATAAAATTAAAACTGTTATTTATAAGTAATGCAAAGCTTTTAAGCCTAAATTTTTGCATTATGTAATTCCTGCCGATATAAGCTTTTTAATATTAATTTTACTGACATTTTTTAAAAAAACATTACTTTAATTAACACAATTATAGGTAATTTATTTAAAAAAGTTACTTTTGTGTTTTTAATTCACAGATGTTTATCAGAAAAAACATATAAAAGGCAATAAGCAAACCGAAATTTATAACATAAAATCAAAAATTGTAAAAACGAATAATATAAAAAGACTAATAACAAAAATAGAAGACAAAACATATGGACAAAGAAGAGATTAAAAAGAGCGTAGATTTAGGTGATGGAAGGACCATTACATTATCAACAGGGAAACTTGCCAAGCAAGCTGACGGTGCCGTTTTGTTGCAAGTTGCAAATACAATGCTATTGGCAACTATTGTAGCGAAAAAGGAAGTATCGGAAAACAAAAGCTTTTTACCATTATCGGTAGATTACCAGGAAAAATATGCATCTACAGGCCGCTTTCCCGGGGGATTTTTTAAGCGGGAAGCTCGTCCGGCCGAACACGAAATATTAATTTCAAGGTTGGTTGACAGGGCATTGCGACCTATGTTTCCCGACAATTACTATGCAGATACCCAAGTACTTATATCATTAATTTCGGCAGACAAAAATACTATGCCGGATGCTTATGCAGGCTTGGCAGCTTCTGCGGCACTTGCCGTTTCAGATATACCTTTTAACGGACCTATTTCTGAGGTAAGAGTTGGACGTTTAGATAATCAATTTATAGTAAATCCTTCAATTTCTCAGCTTCCTGATGTCGACATTGATATTATCATTGCCGGTACAAAGGACAATGTTGTGATGGTCGAAGGCGAAATGAAAGAAATTCCCGAAAAAGATCTGCTGGAAGCAATTAAATTCGGGCATGAGCATATTAAAGAGCAATGTAAGGCACAATTAGAGCTTGCCGAAGCCATAGAAAAATCAAAAACCAAGAGAGAATACCCGCCTTTGGATAGTGATGAAGAGCTGGAAGAAAGAATGAGAAAAGAACTTTATGAAAAATTGTACAATATTGCCAAAAAAGGCATAAATGATAAGACTGAAAGAAAAAATGCATTTGATGAGATCAAGGAAGGCTACATTAGCTCTTTTTCAGAAGAAGAGCTGGAAGAAAAACAAGAATTGATAGAAGGATACTTTGGCAATTTAAAAAAGGAAGCTGTAAGGGCTATATTATTGGATGAAGGTATAAGGCTTGATGGACGTAAAACTGATGAAATAAGGCCAATATGGACGGAAGTGGACTACCTGCCTGCGGCTCATGGTTCGGCATTATTTACAAGAGGTGAAACACAGTCTCTTACCTCCGTAACTTTGGGTACAAAGCTTGACGAACAAATCCTAGATGGTGCAGTTGTGGAAGGCACAAGTAAATTCATGTTACATTACAACTTTCCTCCTTTCTGTACGGGAGAAGTAAAAATGATGCGTTTTACAAGCAGGCGTGAAATAGGACATGGCAACCTTGCACTTAGAGCTTTAAAGCCTGTTATGCCCACCGAACAAGAAAACCCATATACCATAAGAGTAGTATCCGATATACTGGAATCTAACGGATCATCATCAATGGCAACCGTATGTGCAGGTTCTTTAGCTCTTATGGATGCAGGTGTCAGTTTATCGAAACCTGTATCAGGAATTGCTATGGGGCTAATAGCTGATCCCAAAAACGAAAAATACGCTATATTATCAGATATACTTGGTGATGAAGACGCTTTGGGAGATATGGATTTTAAAGTTACAGGAACTAACGAAGGAATAACGGCTTGCCAAATGGATATAAAAGTTGAGGGATTGAGCTATGAAATCATGGAAAAAGCCCTAAATCAAGCTAAAAATGGACGCCTGCATATCCTGGAGGAAATGTGTAAAACCATATCAAAACCACGGGATGATTATAAATCTTTTGTACCAAGAATTCACAAACTCACTATACCTAAAGAGTTTATTGGTGCTGTTATTGGCCCCGGAGGTAAAGTAATACAAGATATGCAAAAAGAAAGCGGTTGCACTATAGTAGTTGAAGAAGTTGGTGAATATGGCGTTGTTGATATCGTTTCGGAAGACCAAAAATCACTGGAGTGGGTTGTGGATAAAATTAAAGGTATTACCACCGTTCCCGAAATCGGAGAAGTATATACCGGTACAGTTAAAAGTATAGTTAATTTTGGTATGTTTGTAGAAATACTCCCCGGAAAAGAGGGACTATTGCATATTTCCGAAATCGAATGGAGAAGACTTGAGAAAGTTGAGGATGGCGGTTATAAAGAAGGAGACGAAATTGAAGTTAAATTACTTGATGTAGATAATAAAACCGGAAAACTAAAACTATCAAGAAAAGCGCTTCTTCCAAGACCGAAATAGTGGTGAGTGGTGAGTTGGGAGTGGTGAGTGGTGAGTGGTGAGTTGGGAGTGGTGAGTTGGGAGTGGTGAGTTGGGAGTGGTGAGTGGTGAGTTGGGAGTGGTGAGTGGTGAGTGGTGAGTTGGGAGTGGTGAGTTGGGAGTGGTGAGTTGGGAGTGGTGAGTTGGGAGTTGGGAGTTGTGAGTTGGCCTGAAATAAGTTTACATACATTCTCATTACTTATTTCCAAAATGATGTTTATTAAAATTTTTTATCTGTGACACTATTAATAGCACCATCTATGCTTTCAGCCAATTTTTTGAGGTTGGAAGAGGATGTAAAAATGATAAACGACAGCCGTGCTGATTTTATCCATTTAGATATTATGGACGGACGGTTTGTGCCTAATATCACCTTTGGGTTTAGTATAATTAAGCAAATAAAAAAAATTGCAAAAAAGCCCCTTGATGTACACCTGATGATTGAAGATCCTGACAAACATATAGATGAATTCAAAAAATCAGGAGCTGATTATCTTTCAGTGCATTATGAAACATGCCCTCACTTAAACCGAACAATTAACGCAATAAAAGAAATGGGCATGAAAGCAGGTGTTGTGCTCAATCCTCATAATCCTGTTGAGCTATTGGCAGATATAGTAAATGATGCTGATTACTTCCTACTTATGAGCGTTAACCCGGGATTTGGAGGACAAAAATTTATTAAACAAACTATCAAAAGAATTGAAAAACTTAGTAGTATAATATCATCAAACAACTCTAAAGCCTTAATAGAAGTAGATGGAGGTGTCAGCCTGGAAAATGCAAAACAACTTGCCGACGCAGGGGTAAATATTCTCGTAGCAGGAAACACAATATTCAATGCTAAAAATCCTCAAGAAATAATCTCAAAATTAAAAGAGATAAAATAAACAAATAAGGCTCCAAGACCCTAAAAAATATATATAAAGGTAGTAATATTGATTCTCAATTTTTATTGAATCCTAGTGTTTTCGTGTCTCCTATCTAACTAATTACAACACGCTGGTTATTAATTATTTTCACATAAGTGCTTTTAAATATATAAATCTCACGCAAAGGCGCTATGCCACAAAGTAAGAATTGCTAAATTTTTAGCGCAAAACCCTGTTTTTAGTATTTTAATGAGTTGTATTAATATAGTTGAATTTAAAAAGTACGCAAAGATGAAAAAATCATTTATGATTTTTCCCTTGGCGTCCTTGCGCCTTTGCGTGAGATTATTGTTAATATCTTAATCGAGCAGAAGTGAAAGAAAAACATTTTTATAAACGATTTTTAAACAACCCCTTATAGTGTTCTCTATAAACCCATGCAAGGTATATGTGGGCTATCATCATAACCAAGCTAAGAGGAAAGCCTGTAGGATCCAAAAACAAATTAAAAAGAAAAATATTTATGTTTACAGGCATAAGTATAACTAATGCTAATGCCGTATAAAATCCCGATATTAATAACAAACCCATGGATATCTCTACAATCCTGAGAAAAGGGAAAAAATACCCTGCACTGTCCAAACCACTCATAAATTCCACTGCTTCCTGTTTCTCAAGTGCACCGAGTGGCATAAATTCAAAAAAATAATTTAAACCAAAAATCAAAAAAACACCACCCAGCATAAACCGGCATATATTTATTATAAAACGCTCATTCATAACACAACTTTTTTACTTTTTTAAAAATCAAAAATAATAATTATAAAATAAAATCTAAGCATTCCATTGAGATAATAAGGCATATAAAAATACAATATTAATAATAATTTGCTTCAGAAAAATTATCATTTTATACGATCTTTTTTTTACTTTCGCAGTTTAAACTTTTTTCAGAATGGAAATGACACAAAAAACTAAATATATTTTTATTACTGGGGGGGTTACTTCATCTCTTGGAAAAGGCATTATATCGGCTTCTTTAGCCAAACTTTTGCAAGCGCGTGGTTACACGGTAACTATTCAAAAACTTGACCCATATATAAATGTTGATCCGGGAACGTTAAACCCATATGAACATGGTGAATGTTATGTTACAGAAGATGGTGCCGAAACAGATCTGGATCTGGGGCACTATGAACGATTTCTTAATATTATAACATCACAAGCCAACAATGTTACAACAGGGCGCATTTATCAATCAGTTATCAACAAAGAACGTAAAGGTGAATATCTTGGTGAAACTGTACAGGTTATACCTCATATTACCGATGAAATAAAGTACTCTGTTAAAATTTTGGGCGAAACGAATCAATATGATTTTGTACTTACAGAAATCGGTGGCACAGTAGGCGATATTGAGTCATTACCCTACGTTGAAGCCATAAGGCAATTAAAATATGAAATGCGGGAAGATTGCCTTGTTATACACCTGACCCTGATTCCATATCTCTCAGCAGCAAAAGAATTGAAAACCAAACCCACCCAACATTCAGTAAAAACCATGCTGGAATATGGCGTACAACCTGACATTCTTGTTTGCCGCACCGAAAGACCTCTTAATCAGTCAATAAAAGATAAAATTGCGCTCTTTTGTAATATTAATACCTCTTCCGTTATAGAATCTATCGATACTGATTCTATTTACAAAGTCCCTTTATTAATGCAGGCGGAAGAGCTTGACAAGGTAGTATTAAAAAAAATAAATCTAAAAACACGAACAATCCCCGATCTGGATAAATGGAAAACATTTTTGTACCACCTTGAAAACCCAAAAAGCATTATAAATGTAGGCCTAATAGGTAAATACGTTGAATTAATTGATTCTTACAAATCTATTATAGAATCACTTATACATGCAGGTACAGCTAATGAATGTAAAGTGAATGTAAAGCTTATTCACTCCGAACAATTAAATGAAAACAATCTTGAAGAAAATTTAAAAGACCTTGCAGGTATCCTGGTAGCTCCGGGCTTTGGAAAGCGGGGAGTTGAGGGTAAAATTGCAACTGTAAAGTATGCCAGGGAAAATAAAATACCTTTTTTTGGACTTTGTCTTGGAATGCAATGTGCAGTTATTGAATTTGCAAGAAATATTCTTAATCTGAAAAATGCACATTCAACGGAAATAGACGTAAATACTCCTTACCCGGTTATAGATATAATGGAAGAACAAAAAAAAGTGACCATAAAGGGCGGAACCATGAGGCTGGGAGCCTATCCCTGCGATATTGATCCTGACAGCAAAGTCTTTTCTGTTTATAAACAAAAACAAATTTCTGAAAGACACCGCCACAGATATGAATTTAATAATGATTATCTCAATGACTTTGAAAAAAGTGGAATGAAAGCTTCAGGTATAAATCCAACTGCCAATCTTGTAGAAATAATTGAATTAAGTGACCATCCCTGGTTTTTTGGAGTACAGTTTCATCCGGAATACAAAAGCACCGTAGCAGTCCCACACCCTCTATTTATTAATTTTGTAAAAGCAGCCCTTGCTCATAATCATGAACAAGAATATTTGCAAAAATCATAACTAACAAATATTTATTATTTTTTAAAATAACCGCTAAATATTTTTGTAATTATTTTGTGGTTATTTGGTTTTTTAAATTATTTAATTTAATCTAACTTTGCACTTTTAAAAAAACAAAGATAATGAACCGCGACAATATAATAGGATTAATAGTTATTCTTTTCTTAATGATCGGCTATACCGTTTGGATAGCCCCTTCGGAAGAGGAGCTTGCTGAAAGGCAACGTAGACGGGAAATAGAAAGAAAAGAAGACAGCATTGCTCGAGCCGAAAGAGAAAAATTAGAAGAAGATACAATAGAAGTTGAAGAAGATATCGCTGAGAGAGAACCTGTGGTTGAAGAAGAGCCAGCAGAAGCCAGTGAAGATGATTTGCGTGATCAATACGGGGTTTTTGCGGGTAGCGCTACAGGAGAGGAGAAATTATATACCTTCGAGAATGAAGTGTTAAAGCTTGAAATCAGCAAGCAAGGTGGATATATTCGATCAGCAGAACTTAAAGAATATGAAAACTTTGAGGGTGAACCTCTTAAGCTTTTTTATGGTAATGGTGACAAACTTTCATTAAACTTCTTTTATGGTAACCGCGTTATAAACACAGAAGATTTCTTTTTCGAACCCTATTTTTATAACGAACAATTCCTTGAGGATGAAAACCACCTAAAAGTTGAATCCGGAGATTCAACAATGTTTGCAATGCGCCTTCATGTTGATGATTCTACGGAAGACAACCCCAAATATATAGAATATCAGTACGGGCTTCAGGGTGACAGTTATATGACTGATTTTAATGTCAATTTTGTGGGGATGCAAGATGTGATAGCGCCCAACACCACTCATATCAATCTTGACTGGAAAATCAACATGCCCCGTCATGAAAAAAACCGTGATTTCGAACAAAGCAGGTCTGCTTTATATTACAGGTATTCCTCAGGAGATGTTGATAACCTAAGCCAAAACCGTGATGATTCTGAAAGTCTTGGAACACGAATAAACTGGGTATCGTTTAAACAACAGTTTTTCTCATCAGTATTAATTGCTGAAAATAATTTCTCAAATGCTGATTTAGAAAGCACCTTATACGAAGAAGAGGAAAATGAAGAATTCCTGAAACGCTTATCTGCATCCATGGATATACCATATTCAGCCCGTGAAGACAACTATTATCCAATGCAGTTTTACTTTGGTCCAAATCATTATCAAACTTTGAGCAAGTATGATATGGACCTTGAAAGACAAATAAATCTCGGATGGGGTATATTTGGCTGGATTAACCGCCTGGCGATAATTCCGGTATTTAACTTTTTGGAAGGATTTAATATCAATTATGGTATTATTATTATGATCCTAACTATTTTGCTTAAAACAATCTTATTGCCTATTGCATATAAAACATATATGTCGTCGGCAAGAATGAGAGCTCTAAAGCCGGAAATAGAAGAGTTAAGTAAAAAATATCCCAAAAAAGAAGATGCCATGAAAAAGCAACAAGCAACCATGGCTCTCTACAAAAAGGCGGGAGTGAATCCAATGGCAGGATGTGTGCCTATGTTGCTGCAACTGCCGATTCTTATAGCTATGTTCAGATTTTTCCCTGCTTCTATTGAACTCAGGCATGAATCATTTTTATGGGCTGATGACCTTTCATCTTTCGACGCTATAGTTAACCTGCCTTTCGAAATTCCGTTTTACGGCGAACACGTAAGTCTTTTTACACTGCTCATGGCTGCTTCTACGGTCATCTACACCAAGATGAATAGTCAAATGATGGGAAGTACTAATCAAATGCCGGGAATGAAAACCATGATGTACATGATGCCAGTAATGTTGCTTTTCATATTTAACAGCTTCCCTGCAGGACTTAGTTATTACTATTTTCTTACCAACATTATAACCTTCGGGCAAATGTTCCTGTTCCGCAAGTTTATAAATGAAGACGCTATCAGGGCAAAAATACAAGAAAATAAGAAAAAGCCTGTGAAAAAGTCGAAGTGGCAAAAAAAGCTCGAAGAGATCCAAAAAGAAAAAGCTAACCAAGCAAAAAGAAAAAGATCATAAAAAAATAAAAATATTTTCCAGGTTTTTGTTTTTAAAATTCAAAGTATGGTATTATATTTGTGATATGTGATAAGGTAAATAACAAATTTAAAATATTAATCAAAAATTAATTGCGCTATGAAAAAACAACTAAAATTAACGTCTTTACTAATGTCATTATTCTTCTTATTTTTAGTATCATGTGAAGATGATAATGACATAGACGAAACGCTACCAACGGAAGAAGCAAAAGATGAACTCAGAGATGCAGATCAGAATCTCTCCAATGAAATGAGTAATATGATGGCATCTGATGCTTTTACATCAATGGAGTTTTTGATGGGACTTACGGAGAGTGACCCTTATAATATGGAAGCATTAAAAGATTTAACTCTCCAGGCTACACCAGAAAAATTCTTCAAAGAGCCTTTATTTATTTCCTCTGAACCCATTACTACAAAAGTAGATGAAAAGCAAATTGATCCAACAGAGGATACAGGTATTTACTATTTCAGCTTTGTGGAATATACGTTTATACTGGAAGATGGTGAAGTAGATTATTTGGAATTAAACTTCCCGGCTAATGAAACAGCTTTTGAAAATGAAGAAAATAATGCTGCCTTAAGAATTGATGATTTGGAAGTTGATGTATTTGATAATGAAGAAGTTCTAACTTTTATAGTGCTTTCACTTAGCATTGACAATGAAACTGTGCTGACACTTAATTATGATGTACAGTTTACTCAAATTAACGATGAGCCCATGCCAACCAGTGGTACCATTGATTTGGATTTACCTCCATACAATTTTTTAATGACATTTACAGCAAGTGAAACAGATGCTTCCATATCAATGAGCTGGACAACTGAAGACAAAACACTGACTAGCGCTGATCTTCATTTAGAAGGAAATTTATATGAAGACGAAACACCCGAAAAAGTTGAAGGCAACATCATTCCTAACCCCATTAAATATGAAGGAGATGCGTATCCTTTAGCAATTGAAGAACATCTGGAAAGTGTTGATGCTGGTGAAGAAGAACTAGACATTGATTATTTGAATGACCGGTTAAACATTGATGTTATTCATACCGAAAGAAATAAAAAACTTGGTCATTTAGAATTTTATGCAGCATATGACAATGCTGAACCTGAATTGTACGTAATAATTGTTTTTGAAGATGAAGAATGGAATTATCTCGAAGATATTATGCCTGCATTAGCTGCCATGTTTGACGATATGGAGGGAGGCGCAGATTTCTAGTTAATTATAACAAACAAACAAAAAGCCGTATCTTAAAAAAGGTACGGCTTTTTTATTTAATTTAACCATATAAATCCATATAATTTTTATCTATTTGTTACCTTTGCCAAAAAAAATATCATGCAATATCCGGGATTAAACAACATTTCACCCATAGACGGCAGGTACCGGGAAGCCACATCTTCCCTTCAAAATTATTTCAGTGAAGCTGCACTTATAAAATATCGCGTACTAGTTGAAATAGAATACTTTATTGAATTGTGCAAACTACCCTTGCCTCAATTGAAAAACATCGAAACAGCACATTTCGGCAAGTTGTCAAATATTTACAAATCTTTTTCGGAAAAAGACGCTACCAGGGTAAAGGAAATTGAAAAAACCACCAATCATGATATAAAGGCAGTTGAATATTTTTTGAAAGAAAAGCTTGAAGAACTTGATTTAAAGCAATACCAGGAATTTATCCATTTTGGATTGACATCACAGGATATTAATAATACTGCTTTTCCTCTTCTTTTAAAAGAAAGTATAAATAATGAGCTCTTACCTAAACTTGAAGAATTGCTGTCTATATTAAAAAACCTTTCAAGTCATTGGTTAAATGATCCAATGTTGGCTCGTACACATGGGCAACCGGCATCTCCAACAACTGTTGGTAAAGAATTGTATGTATTTCATAATCGTCTTGAAAAACAAATCCTGCAGCTGCAAGCAATTAATTATCCTGCCAAATTTGGTGGAGCCACAGGCAATTTTAACGCACATAAAGCGGCTTACCCCCGTATTGACTGGATAGAATTTGCAAACCGTTTTGTGGAAAGCAAGTTAAAATTAACACGCTCCGAGGTAACCACCCAAATTGATCATTATGACGAATTATCTGCAATCTTTGACTGTTTAAAAAGAATTTGCACAATTATAATTGACCTAAACAGGGACTTATGGTCTTATATATCAATGGATTACTTTAAACAAAAAATCACCAAAGACGAAGTAGGTTCTTCAGCTATGCCCCATAAAGTCAATCCCATTGATTTTGAAAATTCAGAAGGCAATTGTGGTATAGCAATAGCTCTTTTCGAACATCTGTCTGCTAAACTTCCAATTTCCAGATTGCAGCGTGATCTGAGCGACTCTACAGTAATCAGAAATATCGGCGTACCATGCGCACACACGATTTTAGCAATTAAATCTACAATAAAGGGACTAAACAAACTCGTTATTAATAAAGATGAAATTAATAAAGACCTTGAAAATAACTGGCAAGTAGTTGCAGAAGCCATTCAAACTATATTAAGACGCGAAGGCTACCCAAAACCATATGAAAAACTTAAAGAACTGACAAGAGCAAATGAAGTCATTGACAAAAAGGCAATCCATGATTTCATAGATACACTTGATATAAGTGCTGAAATAAAAAATGAAATAAAAAACATCACCCCTTTTAACTATACAGGAGTGTTGCCAAAAATATAATAATTATTATTATAAATTGTTTTTATATAAATCATTATAATAGCTAAAGCCTTGCAGAAAATAAACATATCACAGCTATTAATTCTCTAATTAAAACTACTTAAACATTAAAAAAATACTAAATCCACAATAAAGGAATAAGTTATATAATTTAAATGAAAAAGTATAAAAAAATAATTAAATATTTAACTCCATACAGGATACGAGTATTATATAATCTTATTTTCAATCTTTTAGCAGCTATTTTTGCGGTTTTTTCACTCACAATGATTGCTCCTGTTTTGGGAGTTTTATTTGATAATCAGCCTATTGTTGAAGAACCTGTACCGTTTGCATTATCTATAGAATCCGTTGAGCAAAACTTTAACTATTATGTAAGTGTTTTAATAAATAATTATGGAGAGTTTTATGCTCTCTTTTTCATAGCTTTTATTGTAATTATTACCAGCTTACTTAAAAATTGCTTCAGGTATTTAGCAATGTTTCATTTGGCTGCTACAAGGACCGGAGTTGTAAAAAACATACGCAACACATTATATAATAAAACATTAGACCTACCTCTTTCATATTATACTAATGAGCGCAAAGGTGACGTACTTTCCAGAATGACTAACGATGTGCAGCAAATTGAGCTTAGTTTGATCAGCAGCCTGGAAATGCTCATTCGTGAGCCATTAACAATACTAGTTTACTTAACGGCTTTATTTATAATGAGTCCGGTACTTACAATTTTTGTATTAATCCTACTTCCCTTGAGCGGTCTTATTATAGGCAGAATAGGGAAAAACTTAAAAATATCGGCTTTACGCGGGCAAAGCAAATTAGGGATTATCATGTCCTATATTGAGGAAACCATAACGGGGCTTAGAATCATAAAATCCTTTAATGCCGAAGATAAGATCAGGAGAAGATTTTACAGCTTAAATAGCCTTTATACCAGGGTTATGACCAAAATGTACAGAAGACATTATCTTGCAGGGCCAACCAGCGAGTTTTTGGGAACAATGGTCGTTGTAATTATAATACTATACGGTGGCTCCCTGGTATTAGAAGGTCAATCCAGCCTATCTTCCCAGGGTTTTATTGCCTATATAGCAATATTTTCGCAAATCATTAGTCCTGCTAAGCAATTTTCTAAA
>Ga0207421_10005324_pt1 | contig 14456 bp, 19 predicted proteins | sample SodLakKL_010_SED_4_FD_187542 | JGI IMG/M metagenome (GOLD analysis project Ga0207421, IMG submission 187542) | Alkaline sediment microbial communities from Lake Tanatar, Kulunda Steppe, Russia - 8KL_010_SED (SPAdes) (version 2) | ecosystem: Environmental > Aquatic > Non-marine Saline and...
GGGGTGCTTGACCCGCTTCCACGCCATGTCGGGGATGTGCAGCAGGCCGTCCTCGTCGACCGCCGCGTGCAGCCGCCAGTCCTCGATCTCCCGCTGCGACCGCGGCCCGATCGCCGCGATGAGCTCGTCCTCGGAGAGAAGCGTCTCCGCCAGGAGCTCCGCCCGGGGCGGATCCTCGCCGGCCGGCGCAGGGAGCGCAAGACAGAGCGCAAGCGCCGCGGCAAACAGAGCAATGAGAGGGAAGCGAGCGGAAACCGGGACGGGGACCAAAACGGGGATGGACACGGCAAGCGTGGCCCGGAGGACGCGCGGCTTCATTGCATAGTTACGTAGCACGGAGAGGCGGGGGTGTAAAGGCGGTGGATGGCCTGTCCACGGTTCCCGAGTCCCCCAGTGCCGGACCGGTTGCCGGCGGAGTGGGTCCCGCCGGATCGGTTCCCGGAGCACCGGTTCCCCGGGGACCGGTCAGCCAGGGCAGCATCGAACGGCACTGAAGCTCCCGGGACGGCCGGCCGGCGGAGGGATACACATTATCAACGCACCTGTCCCAGCGCTCGCGACGATCGACCAGAGGAGCTCTGTTGAATGTGCCGGGCTGATGTGGACGGCCCACTACGCCGGGCCACAACAGGTCCCGGAGCAAAAGAGAGCCTCCGAAAGGGAGAAGTCTCTCCCTTCGCTCCATCCCCGCCCGCCCCGCGTGCCGGCTCCGGAAGGCCGGCGCCGCTTACGCCCAAGTGCCGGCTCGGCTCTAGGCACCAGCCAACGCTCCGGGGGTCACCCACGCCCCGTGCCGCCGGCCGCGCCCTCCTCGCGCGGGGCGGGTCCGGGCGCGGCTTATCCGGCTCCGCTCGCGCTCCGCCGGGCCGCGCCCCGGGTATTCCGCTACCCTCTCAAGAGTTGCGGAAGCTTCGCCGGAATCCGGCTCGCGCGCACGCCGAACCGTCGGATCCCCCGGAACAGGCACGGAGCTTCGTCTCCAGATTGGTCGGTATGGAGGAGTATGGTAGAATACCTGCCGAGACAGGAGCCGGCCGGTGGCGTGAGATATGTACGGAGTGGCGTGGCTTCCCGGTTCGTACCGGGTGCGGGCCCGCTTACTTGCGCAACTTGTTTAAGCTGGTTCGCCGCGCGGCTCACAGCTTAACAGAATGCTCGGCGGTCACGGTTTCTGATGAGAGGTGCCCGATGAGGATAAAGGAGCTGATTGATCAGGCACAGGCTCTTCCCGGAGAAGAGCGCGCGCTCGTTGTAGATTCGCTCTTCCGTAGTCTCAATCCGCCGGAGTCCACGATTGACCAGAAGTGGGCCTCGGTAGCGCAGGAACGTCTGAAGGAGGTTCGCTCCGGAGCGGTCGAAACCGTCCCGGGCGACGACCTGTTCGCGAACATCCGGAACGATCGCGCGCAATGAGGCATACCGGCTGGTATGGAAGAACGGAGGAGCGGCAGGGGTCGATGGGGCGAGTCGAACCACATGCACAGGCAGTATGATTCCGATCGCCGGGAGAGCGAGCTATTTCCGAAGGAGGAATAGATGGATACCCTCCATTTTCGCTATATTGGAGCTGGCGGTCGACGATGAGTATCCAGTATGTTGTCGATGAGAACGGCAATAGAACCGGTGTGTTCTTGCCTTTCGATGAGTACCAACGTCTGCTCGAGCGGCTTGAGGAGCTTGAGGACGTCCGTGACGTAGAAGCGGCGCAGGCGGATCCGGATCTGGTCTCCTGGGACGAGGCAAGGCGCGAGCTTGGCGTAGCGGATTGAGATCGACCGCCGGGCGCTGCGCTCGCTCAAGCGGTTGCCGAACGATGCGCGGAAGCGGCTTGCGGCCGCCATTGACGCGCTTGCGAGCGAACCTCGTCCTGACGGCGTCACCAAACTCACCGGCCGCGAGGAGTGGCGAATTCGGGTTGGCGTATATCGGGTGATCTACACCATTGATGATACGCAGCAGACGGTGACCGTGTGGAAAGTCGGCCACCGGAAAGACGTCTACCGCCCCTAAGCGGCGGCTTTCTCCGGCGAGAGGCTCTTTGACACCTTCATTCGCCTGAGCACACACCGCACTGGTGGTGTAACGTCTCCGGCGAGGCGTCTGTTTGGGTGGGGCGAACTGGCACGCCTACGTATACAACGATCCGGTGAACTTTGTGGATCCGGAGGCGTTGTGTGCGGAAGAGCCGGATCGCACGGAGCGCAACTATCCGCATCCCTCCGAGCCTGAGCCCCGGCCGGAGGATCCGGTTCCGCAGGATCCGCTGAGTGGGCCCTGCTACTACCGATCGCTACAGAATGCCGCCGAGCGGGAGGCGGATACGAACCTCAGATTCCAAGAGCAACAACGGCTCCAGGAGGAACACAGAGGGACGGAGGTTATGCGGGATGACTATACGGTCCGGCAGCCGGAAACGGTCATCCAGGATACGCACGAGGAGTTGACCGGCGAACGGTTGCCGAATGTCGAAATGGATGAACGGCAACGGAAGCTGCTATACTATGGATGAGGAGTCACGAATGAGTGTCAGTCTCAACCTTGATTTCGAGCAGGTGAAAGCGTTGGTGAAGCAGCTTCCGCCCGAAGAGAAGCAGCGTATCGAAGACGAGCTGCGGCGCGAGCTGGCGGGTGAACGGCTCGAACGACTGCAGGAGGAGCTGAAGGACGTTCCGATATCCGAAGAGGAGATTGCCGCGGAAGTCCGGGCGGTACGCCGAGAGCGAGCGGAGAAACGGCGCGTTCAATGAGGGTCGTCGTTGACACCAATGTGTGGGTGAGCTCACTTTTCGGCAAGCGCGTTCGTCCCCTTATTCCGCTCGCCCGCACCGGCGTGATTATGTCCGGCGACAATCACCTCCTCGAATTGGAGCGTTTCCGCGGGACTGAGATACTCTCCTACCGTGAGTTTGAAAAGCGGCTCGCCGCCTTCTGAAAGGTCATTCCCCGGCGACGAGCCCCGTCGCAAGCATAGAAAGACCTGATTGATGCGGCAGAGGCTTTCCGGGAAGAAGAGCGCGCTCGTTGTAGATTAGCTCCTCCGTGGTCTCAATCCGCCTGAGGCCACGATTGACCAGAAGTGGGCCTTGGTAGCGCAGGAACGTCTGAAGGAGGTTCGCTCCGGAGCGGTGGAAACCGTCCCGTGTGTCAAGGGTCATCATATTCCCCACCAGGGCAAACGCAGATGGTACGAAACGGCTGACTAGTACATAAGTGTCTAGTTCTAGACATGCAAGGTCTTGCAGTGGGATACTCCTCCTAAAACACGAATTCTGGGAGGGACCTAATGGCACTACAGCACATAATCGAGCACTTTGGTGACATGGATGAGCCGCGCGGCGACAACAGACGTCACGAGCTGCTCGACATTCTGTTCATCGTTATTTGCGCATTGGTGTGCGGAGCTGAGAAATCGGAAGATATCGAGACATTTGCCAGGGGGAAGGAGCAGTGGCTGCGCGGCTATCTGGAGCTTGCCCATGGCATTCCCTCCCACGACACGATTGCAAGGGTGTTCGCGGCGTTGGACCCGCAGGCGCTCAACGAGCGCTTTCACGCATGGGTGAGCGCGGTCGGCGAGCGCCGTGAGCGGGAGATCGTCAACATCGACGGTAAGACGCTGCGCCGCTCCTATGATAGCGTCGGCGGCACTGCGGCGATTCACATGGTCAGCGCCTGGGCGAGCAAAGCGGGGCTGACGCTGGGGCAAACGCGGGTAGCGCAGAAGTCGAACGAGATCACCGCGATCCCTGAACTGATTGAGATGCTCGATTTTGGCGGATCGGTCGTAACTATCGATGCGATGGGAACTCAGAGCAACATCGCAGAGAAAATCGTCGACGCTGATGCTGACTATGTGCTTGCGCTCAAGGACAATCAACCAGCCCTGGCTGAGGATGTGCGGCTGTACTTCGAAGGCGTCGAGCAGCAACAGAAATCGAGCGAGACCATCGACTATCACCGTAGCGTTGAGAAGGATCACGGACGGCTGGAGATCCGCGAGTGCTGGAGCACTGGAAAGATCGACTGGCTTGACCGTAGCGAACGGTGGAAAGGGTTGAAGAGTCTATCGATGAGCCGGACCAAACGCATCATTGGAGACAGCGAAAGTGAACAGACGCGATACTTCATATCCAGTCTGCCTGCAAGCGCCGACGCGGTTGCTGAGGCAATACGGGGTCACTGGGGCATTGAGAACTCACTGCACTGGGTGCTCGACGTTGCGTTTCGCGAGGACGAGTGTCGAAAGCGCAAGGACAACTCCGCGGAGAACTTCGCGGCGCTGCGCCACATAACGCTTAACTTGCTCAAACAGGAGAAAAGCTGCAAGCGCAGTATTGCGGGCAAGCGTCTTCTGGCTGGTTGGAACGAGACTTACATGGAAAAAGTGCTGTTCGGGATCTAACTGCGTTTGCCCTGGGGCTGGGAGAGTGTTTCGGAGCTTGCGAAAGCCGGCCGATTTGGTGGTCCTTGCCGGAGCGCAGCCGGTGGACTTTGGGAACGGAGGAGGCGGTCTGCCTTGTGCGCTACGTGAGTGATCTCGTGGATGGCAGGACCGGCCGGGACGTGGATTATCCTGATGGGTGTGAATGCCAAAGCGGTGATCGATACATTGTGAGCTCGACGGAAAGAGCTGAGTGCTTTCGGTGTGAGCAGACTGGCTGTGTTCGGATCGCTCATTCACCGCGGAAACGGAATGCGAAGAGTTTCGAGCGGACAAACGGACGCTTCAGGCATGCATCCGAAGCCTTGAAATTATCGGCGAGGTGTTGATCCTGAGATAATCTGGAATCTCATTGAAACGCGGTTGAGTGATTTGGAGCAGGCGACCGGGCGGCCGCTTAACGTTATGGACTCCGACCATGAGCTATCGGAACACTGAAGGGCTATGAGCCCGCGAAGTGACCCCGATTCCGGGAGGCGGTGAACCCGTTGAGCGAAGCTGTCGATTCTCCTACGACAGCACTCCGGGTTCTTCCTCTGCGGCTACACCGGGCAGCGCTATGACCATGAGCGAGGGCTGTACCATTTCCCGTACCGGGATTATGATCCGACCGCCGGGCACTGGTTGACTGAAGATCCCGTCGCCAAGTACGCCGATCTCACTTGGATCAACCCACTGGACGAACGGTAGAGGCGGGCAAAACAGGGACCATTCATGCCGGTCAGGGATGCCGGGCAGGCACCAGGAGCACCTATCGCCTCACGGACGGACCTCGAGAAAGTCGGGGAGGAGGAGTGCCGTGCGGATAAGCCGCGTCTTGCGACGGCAGGTGGGGAACACGCCGCATCCATCAGCCTTCCCACGGGTTAACCAGGTCGATGCCGCACCGCGAAAGGTCCCCACGGCGATGAGCTTGAGAGCAAGCAGACCTACCGCGATAATGACCGTGATCGGATTGTCTCCTCGGCGAGCGAACCGGTCAGAAGCCCGGATCAACCGGTGAAGTCCACGGGCGAACCGTTACCTCGCTACGGTCCTGTCCTTGAAGACCGCCGTACACAAGTATCGGAGTCGTCGACTGTGACCCGGCTATTTCGACCCACCGCCGCAAGGAGGTGAACATCTCGCGTGTTACGGTTGCCCCGCTCTTGATCTCGATGGGTGTAGTAGCGTACGGGGTCTCCAGAATAAGGTCGACCTCCCGGCCGGATCGTTCGCGCCAGTAGCTCATGCGTAACCCGGAACGGTGATTGTACGAATGCTTGAGATACTCCGAGACGACTGCGGTTTCGAACAGCGCGCCGCGCAACGGGTGTGTCTGGAGCTGTTCGGGGTCACGAATAGAGAGAAGATAGGCTGCCAATCCCGCGTCAAAGAAGTAGAGCTTCGGCGACTTGATAAGCCGCTTGCTGAAGGACCGGTGATACGGCGGAAGGCGATGAACGACAAACCCGGCCTCTAACACGTTGATCCATTCGCGGGCAGTATTATGCGAGATGCCTGCGTCATCGCCGAGCGCGGTGAGATTCAACACCTGCCCCGTTCTTCCGGCACATAGGCGCAGGAACGTCTGGAAGGTGCCGAGATCTCGCACCGACAGGAGCTGTCTCACATCCCGCTCGATATACGAAGCGACGTAGTTCTCGTACCAGGCCGACGGAGAGACGGGCCGGTCATATATCGGCGGATAGTGGCCTTGATACAGGAGGTCATTCAGCGTTTCGGGCAAAAGTCCTGCGCGCTCGAGCTCACCATTGGAAAACGGCAGAAGCGTAATCTGACCGATTCGCCCAGCGAGTGACTGGGATACTCCCTGGCGAAGGGAGTACTGTCGTGAGCCGGTGATTACATATCGTCCGGTGGTATCGGATTCGTCGACAATCTGCTGAAGATAAGACAGGAGTGCCGGTACATTCTGGATTTCGTCGAATATGGCACCGGACCGGTACTGGAAGAGAAATCCTCGTGGGTCGCTTTCGGCAAACTCCTGCGTATCAAGGTTTTCAAGAGATACGTACGGCATGTCCGAAAACAGCGTGCGAGCCAGCGTTGTTTTACCTGACTGCCGGGGGCCGAAGATGCCGACTACCGGGAAACCGCCTGCGTACTCATGTACGAGCGACGAGACTGAGCGTGCAACCATATGACAGATTGTAACCGTCACCTACAATTTGTCAAATAGCGGGCTGGCCCACCGTCGCTCCGGCCCGAGGGAAGTGGCTCTTTTGGGCCCGGACATGGATTATACTGATGGGTGTGAATGCCAAGCCCGTGATCGACACATTGCGAGCTCGAGAGAAAGAGCTGAGCGTATACGGTGTGAGCGGACTGGCTGTGCTCGAATCGCTTATTGACTCGAGTAGCGAAACTCATTGGGATATCGATCTGTTGTGGATATTGCTCTGTTGGTGCGCTTTGAGCCGGGAAGCAAGACGGCTATGAGCCCCCGGAGCGACCCCGGTTCTGGGAGGCGGTGAACTCGTTGAGCGAAGATATCGATTCTATTACGACAGCACTCCGGGTTCTTCCTCTTCGGCTACACCGGCCGGCGCTACGACCACGAGCGGGGCCTCTACCATTTCCCCTACCGGGATTGTGATCCGACCGCGGGGCAGTGGTTGACCGAAGACCCGATTAAGGATGGATTGCAGTGGTACGCGTATGTGGGGGATAATCCGGTGGTGTTTGTGGATCCGTTGGGGTTGATGGGGCAGAGCGAGTGCATGGACGAGGGCTTGCCCCACGGCGTGGATGCAGTAACGAAGCCCGCGGCGCTCAGCCGGCTTGAACAGGCAGCCTTGAGCGAGCAGTTTCAGCCGAGCGCGCTTCCGAGCCGGGTGTCGGAGTACTGGGGAGTGGTTCTCCGGGTATATCGCCATCCGGACAGTCCGAGATCGCGAGGTCCGGAAGGAGGGGTACAACAGGAGTACACGGGGCTCGACATAATTGCGATCTACGAGGCCGGGGAGCAAGTGGCCCGGTTTGCCGGGGTGCAGAGCTACGTGAATTTCCCCGATGAGGACCAATCCCCCTCTGACTACACGCTCGCCGACGAGCAGGCTTTCTGGGCGCAACGCGGGGGAAGGTCGCCAAGCATCCACTATAACGAAACAGAAGTGATTGGTCACCAGAAAAGGAGGTAGATAGCGACTACTTGCAAATCACCATCATAACCCATAGTATTCTTATGTATTATGCTGGAAGTTTACAAAAATGGCGACATGGACACTTTCTTACGTTCTCACCCGGTCTTTCGACTCGACGAGTTGCGAAGATATCGCTCCGTGTCACGCGCTTCCGGCGATCGGACCGTGGAGTCTCTCCTTCAATACTATAAGAGAACAGGAAGAATCAAGCCCATCAGGCAGGGTGTCTATGAGGTAGTTTCCAAGGGGGCCATCAACTCACAAGCCGTTGTAGATCCTCTTCTATTAGCAGGACGATGTGTGGCCGATGCCGTTATCATCAACCACAGCGCTCTTGAGTTCCACGGACTCGCATACTCGCAGTTCCAGACCTACACCTTCCAGACCCGCTCAACCGCTCGGCGTTTCGACTACCGAGGGACTAGTTTCATTCCGGTGAGCCCACCCAGCGCGCTCAAACGCACGAGCGACGAGCACATGGAGACAACGACCGGCGAGCGCTACGGCCTGACGGTGACGGTTTCGACGATCGAGCGGACCCTTGTGGATGTGATCAACACACCCAGGTGGTCTGGAAGCTGGGAAGAGATCTGGCGATCACTGGAATCGCTCGAGTATGTCGATCCTGCGCGGATAGTGACATACCTGCGTGCACTTGGTAACGCCACGACCGCGGCGCGGGTCGGTTGGTTTCTGGACTCTCACCGGGAGCAACTCATGATCGAGGAGGATCAGTTGCAGGAGATCCATGCGCTGCAACCGACCAAGCCGGTCTACCTGGACCGCGCCTACTCGGGACCAACCCGGTTTGTGCCGGATTGGAACCTGGTGGTTCCGGTGTACGTCGCCGATACCGGCTGGGAGGAACCGACATGACACTATCTCTTGAACGGGTGCAACAGGTGGCTTCGGGAACCGGTTTCAATGCCGCAACGGTTGAAAAGGTGATCCACCTTATGAATCCTCTGGAAGCGATAGAAGGACACCCTGTGTTGCGGGGGAAGTTCGCTCTGAAAGGAGGCACTGCGCTAAACCTGTTCGTTTTTCCTCTTCCGCGTTTGTCGGTAGATATCGATCTCAATCTTATCGAGCCTCTATCTCGGGACGAGCTGGAGGCGAGTCGGCCGAGGTTTGGACAAGCCTTCGAAGCGGTATTCAGACGGGAAGGTTTCATGATCCACAAATCTCCGAACGAGCATGCCGGTGGCAAATGGCGTCTGGGTTATCGGTCCGCTGTGGGCGGAGCCTCTAACCTTGAAGTCGACGTCAACTACGTTCTGCGCAAGCCACTTTGGGAACCAACGGTGAGAGATTCCGCAACACTCGGAGAATACGCGGCAAGAGCCGTGCGTGTACTCTCGGAGGCTGAGCTCGCCGGCGGCAAGCTTTCCGCATTGTTCTCCCGCGTTCAGGCAAGGGACCTCTTCGACGCCCACCAGTTGCTTACGAAGGGCGATCTTGATCGTGAGCGATTGCACGTTGCTTTTGTCGTATACGGTGGCTTCAATCGCGTCGACCGGCGCACTATTGACCTGGACCGACTCGACCTGAATCCAACGGACGTCGAACGGATGCTCTTGCCGACCGTACAGCCCAGCATCGTCGATGAGGCAGGAGGCTCATCCGTCTGGGTGGGCAAGATGGTGTCGGAGACGACCGAGAAACTCACCGGGCTTGTTCCGTTGAGCGACGGAGATCTGAGTTTCCTGGACGCCCTCTTAGAACAAGGCGAGATACGAGCCGAACTACTCACCGCTGACTTGGCTTTGCAGGAAAGGATTAGGTCGCACTCAATGCTGAACTGGAAGGCGCTCAACGTCCGCAAGTATCGCGGATTGTAGGCACCGTTTGGTTCTCGGCGTTGCGCCTTCTTTCTGAGACAGGTTGTTCTCAGGCATCCGTTGATGAGGACACCGTGTCTCCGTTACCTGTTTGAGCATCTATCGTAGGATCCTCGCCAAGAAGTCCGTGAGCACCTGCTTGGTGATGGAATTGGGATTGACCTGATGCATCTTCTTGCCGACGTTCCGCGCGATGGCGCGTTGATAAGATCGGAACGGGTGAGCTCGTCTACAGCGGGTTTCAGAACTTGACCGCCGCGTCTCCCGAGCCGATAGGCTCGACCATAGGGGTAGGCATGACGGTATTGAGGTGGTTCATCTTTGCGGAATAGGCGGCGAGGGCGAATGAAGGAATGGTATCATAGGCTGTTTGTGTCGATCTGGTGCTTGGCGGAGAAGTACCAGGGGGCGAAAGTGTCGGTACTCTATGCGTGTACCATTCTCGCAATCATCTGGATGTTCGGTGTGATGACGGTTGTGTACGGCGCGGATGCCGTACGCGGGCTGATCTGGGGCCGGTTCATAGCGTTTTCCGAGTACTGGGGGCTGCCGGTGGTCGTGCTTGCAAAGCTACTCAATGCGGTCTACTTCTTTTGGGCGGGCCGGTGGCGAGAGCTTGTAGAGGCGTATGCGGAGGTCGGCGGTGACGGATGGCATAAGCCTCGGTTCGCGAAGTGGAAAGCGATCGCGGTGTTCCTGGCGGCTGCGGTTATCGCGCTTGTGGTGGCGACTGTAGGTCGTGTGGCCGAGCACGGCGGGGTATGAGGGTGTAGGTGCCGAAGACGAGTCACCGCTGTACGCGAAGTTGAGATCACGGCGCAGGGAGGAGCGATAATGCGGCTTATTCGCAGCCACGGGACAGAGGTCGAGGATCCGAGCGACGAGCAGGTGGGACAGGCGCTTGAGGATATCGAGGATTCTCGCGGTAGCTTTGTGATCCTCCCGCGAAGCGAGGGTGAGTTCATGCAGACCACGGGCAGCCAGAGTGAGGGGTTGATGGTCGAGTACCGTGACGGGCAGACCCTGTACCGCTGTACCTCGGAAGCCCTCACGCTGGGAGAGGCTCGAGAGCTCTTCAATGAGTACCTGCGTGGTGGCCAGAGGCGAAGGGAGGAGTATCAGTGGAAAGAGGAGAAGGTTCCATCGGGAGGACTTGGGTGCTTTGGAACCGTAGCGGCGGCGGCAATGGTTAGTGCGCTCGTTGCGGCCGTGGTCTTGGGTATGCTGTAACAGAGTGCACGGCTCATTGAGCTGAGCGAAGAAGAGCTAACCGGCGGAGGAACGATGAGCGAGTAGCGCGATAGTGTCGGGCCCGCCCGGCGGCGCCGGATCAGTTTTCTCCCGCGCCAGGGACCCGCAAGGGCGCGAAGCGCGTCCCGCCGCGCAACCGTGCTTGGGGTGCAGCTTTTGCTTTCACCTGCCGGCGGTTGCGCGGCGGGACCGGAGGCGCGCCGGGGCGCGCATTGCGTGCGCGTCACACGGGACGCTGGATCTGCGCCTATTGCGCCGCCGCCCTGCCTCACCGCAACCGCCCGGCCACCGCGGCGCGCACGCACCAGCGCCCCGAGAGAGCGCGCCGGAGCCTGGAGGGGCCCGGTTCCCGGGCGGGCTGAGGCCAGGAAGGCCCGGGCGCCGTGTGACGTCTGGATAGTCCGGGACAAGCCCCCGGCGGTGTTTCGGCCCGCCCGGGAAGGCGCCCGCGGGCGGCGTCCTCGGGAGCCTTACCCAACTTGATACCACCGCCGTGAGTGAAGGGGGCTGGGAGAGTGTTTCGGAGCTTGCGAAAGCCTGCCGATTTGGTGGTCCTTGCCGGAGCGCATCCGGTGGGCTTTCGGAACGGTGGAGGCGATCTGCTTTGTGTGGTACGTGAGTGATCTCGTGGATGGCGGGCCGGTCGGGACATCGATTATACTGATGGGTGTGAATGCCAAAGCGGTGATCGATACATTGCGAGCTCGACGGAAAGAGCTGAGTGCTTTCGGTGTGAGCAGACTGGCTGTGTTCGGATCGCTCATTCACTCGAGTAGCGGACCTCATCGGGATATCGATCTGTTGGTGCGCTTTGAGCCGGGAAGCAAGACGTTCGACAACTTCATGGGGTTGAAGTTGTATCTGGAAGATCTGTTTCCGGAAGAGCGAATTGATTTGGTACTGGAGGACGCGTTGAAACCGGCAATTCGGGAACGTGTACTGGCGGAAGCCTGTGATGTCGCGTGATCTAAAGTTGTATCTACAGGACATCCTGGAGGCGATTCGTGATATCCGCTAGTTCACCGCGGAAACGGAATACGAAGAGTTTCGAGCGGACAAACGGACGCTTCAGGCATGCGTCCGAAGCCTTGAAATCATTGGCGAGGCGGTGAAGCAACTCCCCGACGAGGTTCGGCAGCGGGAGCCGGACGTTCCGTGGCGGAAGATTGCCGGACTCAGGGACATACTATCGCACGAGTACTTCGGTGTTGATCCTGAGATAATCTGGAATCTCATTGAAACGCGGTTGAGTGATTTGGAGCAGGCGACCGGGCGGCCGCTCAGCGTTATGGACTCCGACCATTAGCCATCGGCACTTTCGCTACGATACACCCAATGGCCCACATAGGTGAGCGCGGTAAGCCTCGACCGCCCCGGCCTCGCCGACGTAGACCTCGAGTACAGCGCCTTCGGGCGGACGATCGCCGGCGGACGCGCGTTCGCCTTCGAGGCGGAAAACCACAAGCACTCAGGCTTTTTCCTCTTCGGCTACACCGGGCAGCGCTATGACCACGAGCGGGGGCTGTACCATATGGAGGGCAGAAGGGTGTAGGTTGTTGCCGTGACCGAAGACAATCGGATACTGTATCTGCTAAGGGGATTGTGTATGGAGATGGATACATCGATCGTCCCATCGGAGTTTCGTGCGGATCTGAAGCGAGCGATCGAGGTGTTGCAGGAGCACGGCGCTACAGAGGTTTATGTCTTTGGTTCGCTTGTCCATCCTTGGAGTGAGAGTGAACCGAACGACATAGATATCGCGGTATCCGGGCTACCCCCGCGGCGGTTCCTGCACGCATACGGAATTTTGCTTGGCGAGATTGAACATCGGTTCGATCTTGTGGACCTGGATTCGGACGACCGGTTCAGCCGTACTATTCGAAACAGAGGCGAGCTTGAGCGAGTGGCATGAGCTTATAAGGCGAATCGAAGATGAACTGGCTTTACTGGAAGGTGAGTTGTCTGGAGTGAAGCCGCTGTTCGACAAATTGCGAGACAGCGATCCAGACTTCGTGGAAATGCGGGCGGCGGCGTTGTCGATTCATTCGTTTTACAATGGGTGTGAGAACGTATTTGCACTTGTGGCGAAGCACTTCGACAAACGCGTCCCGAGTGGTCTTAAGTGGCATCGGCAGCTACTGGATCAAATGTGTGAGGCAACCGAATACCGTCCGGCGATAATCAGTCAGCAGGAGTACGACATGCTTGCCGAATATCTGACGTTTCGCCATTTGGTGCGGCATAGCTATCCGGGATCCTTGAGTTGGTATCGGTTCAGCGAAATTGCTCGAGACTTGTATTCCGCGCACCGACTCATCGAGCGCCGGATACGAGCGTTTCTTTCCTTTCTTAACGGCGGGACAGAACAGTGAATGCAGCCGTCTCGCGGAACTTGAGAGCACAAGCCCGGGATTCAACCCCGACGGTGGGGCAGTGGTTGACTGAAGACCCCGTCGCCAAGTACGCATCGTTGACATATACGCATATCCAGCGATATGTTTACGCATATGCGCACCACGATCGTTCTGGAGGATGATCTGTCGCGTGAAATCGAGCGCATTGCCGGCGAACGGAACATGACCAAGAAGGAAGTGATTGACGAGCTGCTCCGGCGTGGCTTGGCTTCGGAACTGCCGCGTGAACGGCCTACGGTGCAGACCGTTCCGCAAGATCTCGGGGCGTGCAGGATACCGAATCCGGACAACGTTTCCGAGGTCCTCGCCGCCGCCGAGGGTGAGGCGTTCAAGTGATATTGCTGGACGCGAATGTGCTCATCTACGCGTACGATCGTGGTTCCAGACACAATTCGTACATGCGAGCATGGCTTGACGACAGACTGAACGGGATCGCGAAAGTCGGGATTCCATGGGCGACAACGCTTGCGTTTACTCGTATCGTGACCAATCCTCGCATATATACAAGCCCGGCGGCGGCGAATGTAGCGTGGCAACAAGTACGAGCGTGGCTATCTGCTCCCGCGGCGTGGGTTCCACAACCGACGGATCGGCACCTTGATGCCATCGACCGGATCTTGGAATCGACTTCAGCTCATGCCAACGATATACCGGACGTGCACCTTGCGGCGCTCGCCATGGAGCACGGCCTCAAGCTCTATTCCACCGATGCAGACTTCGCCAAGTACGCCGATCTCATTTGGATCAACCCACTGGACGAACGGTAGAGGCGGGCAAAACAGGGACCATTCATCCCGGTCGGGGATGCCGGGCAGGCACCAGGAGCACCTAGCGCCTCACGGACCGACCTCGAGAAAGTCAGGGAGGAGGAGTGCCGTGCGGATAAGCCGCGTCTTGCGACGGCAGGTGGGGAACCACCCGGATCCATCAGCCTTCCCACGGGTTAACCAGGTCGATGCCGCACTGCGAAAGGTCCGCGGTGTTGCGGGTAGCCGGCAGGGCGCTATTCGAGCGCACCGAGTCGACCGATGAAACGTGCGGCTATGAGTACACCGAGCGCAGAAATCGCTCGTGGACCAGCTCTCGAGCGAAGAGGCCGCTGAGCTCGCGGAGCATTTGCAACGAAAGGCGGCGCTGGATCGCCTTGAGCGCTTTCAGGAAGAGCACAAGATTATCTCGCTTACCGAAGAGGAGATCGCCGGGGAAGTCGAAGCGGTCCGCCGCGAACGCTACGAAACCGAACGGCCCTAGATGGCGATTGTTCTCGACACCAATCTTACACTCTCGGGCTCTCCGACCAGCTTCTGCGAGACAACACGGCGGAACCGTTCCACCTGTCGGAACCAGCCATGAAGGTTCGTCT
>Ga0207421_10005325_pt1 | contig 14453 bp, 16 predicted proteins | sample SodLakKL_010_SED_4_FD_187542 | JGI IMG/M metagenome (GOLD analysis project Ga0207421, IMG submission 187542) | Alkaline sediment microbial communities from Lake Tanatar, Kulunda Steppe, Russia - 8KL_010_SED (SPAdes) (version 2) | ecosystem: Environmental > Aquatic > Non-marine Saline and...
AATCTCCTCACCCTCAACAGTAAACCTAAAATGCTCAGGCTCCTCCAAAGCCGGATGCTGAGGACCGACAGGAACAACAAAACTCATCAATCACCCTCCAATAATGCTGTTATATCCCTATACAAAAAAATGAGTTTATAAAGCTTCGTAACTTTTCGATTCGAAATCTAATAGTATGGCCAATATTAATTAACTAGAATATAAAAATGAATTTGGTCCTTATGAGTGACATCGAGGGAGTAAACCTGGAAAATTTGTTGGATAAAGAAATAACCGTACACTTGAAAGGAGGGGAAAAATTAGAAGGTACCCTCACTAAGTATGACGATTATATGAATCTCGTACTTAGAAATGCTAAAGAAACTAGGCGTGACGATACAGTGAAAAATCATGAACTGGTAATTGTTAAGGGAGGAAACGCGAGAGCGATTACTCTTTAAATTGATTCTATATCGTAAACTGTTTTGAGGGATTCAAACACCTTTTCCCCATCTTCGGTTATTTGGAAGCCCTCTTCGTTTTTTTCCTCTATCAGCCCCCTGTTATCGAGATCCTTAACATGGAACTTTGTGGGCCACCAGTCGTCGGAACCTACAAATTCCTTCAGTTCCCTAACTTGCAGAGGGCCGTGTTTTGCTATATGTGCGAACAAGTCGACTCTTCCGTCAATCTCCTTTAACCATTGGATGTCTTCCTTTACCCCCATAATTTTACCCCTCCTATCTTTGTGTAATCTCTTAATAAAAAGCAAGGCATATAGCAATAATTTTTGCCAGCAAAAATGCGTTCGATAGCGTCAGATTAATCATCTTAATGAAATTGGCAGCTTTTCTTCGAATAAAGGTAAATACAATTTCTAAGGAATCGATTTACTCTGATTCTGGAATTAAGAAATAGTGGATGTTAAAGACGGAAATTCACTTTTCTTTCCTTTAATTTGATTTTAATCGTTAATATTTTAAAGTACGGACAAAAATGATTTTTATCGAGAATTGGGTTCTAATGCTGATCTGTATAGTAGTATTCTCCCTCTTCCTTTTGTTTCCTATCCAGTCTACTAGCAGGCTTATTCACCCTAGGTCTTCCAGTTTTCGGGTCACGCCTGAAGGTTACACCCACCTCTTCGAGGAAGATATTCATTCCGGATCTCATTTTTAGGGGTCCTTTCGCATTTCCCTTTTCGCCTGGTTTTCCCCCGAATACAAGCAACCTGTCTGATAAATAATCCACGCTGAGTACATCGTGATCTACGACAAATGCAGCCGCATTTTTACTCTCTATTGTCCTTTCTATCGCCCTCGCCATTTTGAGTCTCTGTTCCACATCCAGGTATGCGCTCGGCTCGTCCAACAAGAATAAATCCACATCCTGTCCCAGACAAGCCGCTATAACTGTTCTTTGAAGTTCTCCTCCGCTTAAATTCTGAACAGTGCTTTCCATTAGGTCCGAGACGCCTAATGGTTTTAACACTTCCGTCTTGAATTTTTTATCCATCTTGGAAACTTTTTGATTCAGGTAACCGGCGACGGATCCATTGAAGCTTGTCTCGGGATATTGAGGTTTATGAGCAACTTGAAGGATTTTTTCGACTTCCCCCGATGTCGGTTCGATATCGCCGGAAAGCATCCTGACAAAAGTAGTTTTACCCGTCGCATTTGCACCTACTACGCCAACTATCTCTCCGGGAAAAATTTCACCTTCTCCGACGCTCAATTCGAATCCTTCAAACTCTTTGGTCAACTGTGGGAACTCGAATAAAGGATCTTTGCCTTCCTGAAATTCTTTCGGAACTCTAGTTTTAAATCGTATAGACTCCGACCTAAATCTGACATTTTCCTTTTTGAGGAATCCATCCAGATAAGTGTTAATTCCCTTCCTGACGCTTCGAGGTTCGGAAATTACACCGTAAGCTTTCGGGGTTCCATATACGATATGGACGTAATCGCACATGTAGTCCAGAGCGGCGAGGTCATGTTCGACTACAATCACGGCTTTGCCGTCCTCTGCCAACTCCCTAATGTTTCTCGCCATGTTTAACCGTTGATACACATCGAGATGAGATGCAGGTTCATCAAAGTAATACAAATCCGCTTCTTTGATTGATGCGGCGGCGATTCCCAGTCTCTGAAGCTCTCCTCCGCTCAAGGCATCAACTTCTCTGTCCAAGACCTCCTCCAATTCTAGTTTTTTTACTACCTCGTCGATCTTCCCTCTTCCGTCAGCTCTCTCTAACAAGTCCTTTACTACCCCGTCTACGGCCGAAGGTAGTTTTGTAATGGATTGAGGTTTGTAGGAAATTTCGACTTCATCTATTTCGGCAAAATATGACTGCAATTCAGATCCTTTAAAAAACTCCTTTAGTTCCCCTTCTGATGAGGGTTCATCCTCCCCCAAATTCGGATCGATATCTCCGGCCAATATCCTCAAACTCGTTGTCTTACCGATCCCGTTTCTTCCGATAAGTCCAGAAACCTTCCCTTTGCGAGGGATGGGAAGCCCGTAGAGGGCAAATCCGTTCGGGCCGTATCTATGAATACACTGTTCTTCCAGCTCCTCGGGAAGGTTTATAATGTAAATCGCGTCGAAAGGGCATTTATGAACACAAATTCCACACCCTGTACATAACTCTTCGGATATTATCGGTTTATTATCTTCATCTAACCTTATCGTTTCATCTCCGACCCGAACGCCGGGGCAGAACCCCTTACATTCGGTTCCACATTTTTTCGGCTGGCACTTATCCCGATCCAATACCGCAATTCTAGGCATTTTTCCCACCTATGAAGAAACAATGAGTATCTGATTTTTCAAATTTACTAAATTTTCTCATTGTCATGTTACATTTAGGATTGAACCTGCAAAACTTTACGCAAAACTCCTCTTAGTCTAGTTCGGAAATAGGTTTGGAAATCTTTTAAAGATAAAAAACAAAGGAGGTTAAGGTGTTGTTATGGGATGGGTTGTGCTGGCTCTTAGAGTGATTTTTGGAATTATCCTGGCGGTGATAATCGGTGCCACGGTGCTTTTCGGCTACATTGCTTGGAAGGCACGAGCCAGGAAGTGGAGCGGCGGCATGGTTGGAATAGCTATTCTGTGTGCATTTTTATTTTACTGGCTCATACTTTTCGATCCTTTCAGCATCATCCCGATAGGACCTTAGATAGGCAGGATAGCTTCCTAAAAGCCTTTTTTACTCCATTTTTCTTCATTCAACTTTTCTGCGATCTCGCGCAATTTACACTTTATCCTTTTTTCGGCTTTTCTATATTCCTCTTCGTTTGAAAATGATTCAGATAATTTCCTCAAGCGGGGTTCAGCGAATATCTCAAAGGCTAGATCGATATCTTCTTCGCCCAAGGAGTCCTCCTCTACTTTATCTAAAAGTAGCTTCGATGTCTTACCGACTATCCAACCAATTTCCCCGTTTCGCATGCATACCTACTTATTAAGCTTCCGAAATCGGCCGAAATAACTTTTTCTTAAACGTTTGTCCGGAAAAAGATTAGCAGGTTTAAATGTATTTCCCGCTTCTAAAAAGTACAGATAAACTCTTTTTTAGTTTAAATCCACTTAAATTTATGTTGGAGGTGGAAATTTGGAAGTGTTCAAGGCAATAAAGGAAAGAAGAAGTGTTCGTAATTATAAACCGGAACCTGTTCCTAAAGAGGATTTGACTAAAATTCTAGATGCCGGTAGATGGGCGCCTTCCTCTGGAAACACACAGCCTTTGGAGCTCGTCGTAGTGGAAGATCAAGATACAAAAGATAGACTTGCGAATGCTGCGCGGGGACAAAGATTCGTTTCTCAGGCACCGGTGGTGTTAGTGGTCTGCGCTAATGTGCCACGAACCACTCAAAGGTACGGGGATCGAGGAAGGGACTTGTACATAATTCAAGATACTGCGGCTGCCGTACAAAATATGAATCTAATGGCCTACGCACTCGGATACGCGACCTGCTGGGTGGGTTCCTTCAGGGATAGAGAGGTGGAGAGTATAATTGATGCACCAGATTACGTCAAAGCTCTGGCCATTTTACCCATAGGGAAACCTGAAAAGATCCCGGAGGCGCCTCCGAAAAGGGATCTCGAGGAGATTATACATAGGAACGGATTTTCTGAGACGAGAAGTTAGGACGATATTGACCGTGGAGAGTCAGAAATAAGTCTTCCTTATTTGGACTTTACGACCGGTTCAGTTCGAGGATTTCTATTGTTAATTGACTATGCTCGCTCCGTCATGATCTATCGAAGTCTTCATGATATTTCCGGGCTCAAAATGTTTCGAAAAAACTTCTTCTAATTCGCCGATACGGAAATCTGGACAGGGTGCAAACACGCTCTTTCCCAATAGGACTGCGCTTGCACCTAAAGGGCTCTTCGAAGAGATTTCTTCGATAACTTTTCGAAATTCTTTGTCAAAAATACCCGTTTTTAGCGCGAATTTACTAGATACTTTCATGAAATTTTCTATGCTCTTATCTTCCAATAAATCATTTATTGCCTCTTTTCCCAGTCTTTTCACCTTTCTCTTAAGATTGTAATCATTCAGTAACCCCTTCGTGGGTAAAGCGCCTTTCGTTCCGCAAATCACCTTTATATTATCGGGAACATCGATCCTCTCCCATTTCCCGTAAGGAGGAGCTCCCGGCTCCAAACCAATAACTAATCCACCTAACATTTCCGGACCTACGTCTCCCAGTCCCGATTCACATCGGACTTCCGCTTTGTGGGCTTTGGTCAATATATCCTCCCGATCAATATCGATCTCTAACGCTCGGGATAGCGCCAAAACTGCTCCTAGGGTGCCTGATCCACTCATACCGTAACCCGATCCGATTGGAGCCTCTGCGGAATGTCTCACCTTAATAGAGACTTTTCCGTCAAAATGTTTCAGTACGTACTTAACGGCCATCGCAGTAGTTTTTGCAGGATTTCTTTCTCCGTTAATAAAAATAGATATCTCATCCTCAGCATCCTGTTCGACCTCTACTTCCGTTAGGACTCCCGAATCGATACATAGTCCACAGTTCCTAGATCCTTTCCGCATTAAATCGTCGGAGTCGCATATTTCGAAAAATCCGGATATGTGACCCGGAACAAAAGCTGTTTCTTTCACCATTCTGTGGACCTCAGTATTCTTCGGAGAAAATATCGAGGATAGCACTTGCTATTTTATCTTTGGTTCCTTTCATCCTTCTGAAATCTGATCCGGAAAGAATAACGACATCGTTCGTCTCAGTTCCGAAACCGGCTCCCGTCCTTAAAATGTCGTTTGCTACCACCATGTCCAGATTATGTTCCTCCATTTTATCCCTGGCGGCGTGTTCGAGCTGATCGTCGCTAACATCACATTCGGCCTTAAACCCGATCAAGAAGGTTTCTTCTGTAATTTTGCTTACTTTGTCCAGTATGCTAGGGGTTGGCATTAATTTTGTTTTAATGGCTTCGTTACGCCTTAGCTTCTCCTTACTGATTTCCTTCGGTTTGAAATCTTGAGGTGCGGCTGCACTTACGAATAAGTCGAAACTTTCATCTTTGACTTTATCCATGACGGCTTCCAGCATATCGTCCGTAGTTTCGACTCTGATCGTTTCCACGCCGGGCGGCTCTTTCTCGCTACCGGGTCCGTAGACCAGAGTTACTTCCGCGCCCCGAGCAGATGCAGCTCTCGCGATCGATATTCCCATCTTCCCTGAACTTCTATTTGTCAATATTCTGACGGGATCCAACCACTCGATCGTAGGGCCAGCTGTGACGAGAATTTTTTTACCTTTCAAATCTTTTGGACGGGAAAGGTTCATTACGAACTCTGCCATTTCCTTCACCGATGGAATTTTAGCCTTGCCTTCCTCGAATTTCGGTTCTATAATATCGAAACCTGCCTCCTCCAGCCGAAGCAAGTTTTCCTGAATGATATCGTGTGAATACATCGATGCATGCATCGCCGGAACGACCACTATCCGTCTTCCGAGCCCCTGAGCAACGGAGATTACGGAGGTGGGTGGGGTGTCGTCGATTCCGTTTGCGATCTTTCCGATTGTATTCGCAGTTGCGGGAGCCACGACGATCATGTCGGCCCATTTAGCGACCTCTACATGCTCTACTTCTCCCGTGAGTTCGGTAATTACCTCATTTCCAGTAGCCCAATGCAACAAATCCGATCCTACAAGCCTCCTGGCCATTTTCGACATGACAATTCGGACCTCCGCTCCGTGTCTCATCAACTTTCGAGAAAGGTCCGGGATTCTGACGGCAGCTACGCTTCCGGTCATACATATCGCTATATTTTTTCCTTCGAGTTCCGTTCCGTCGGAGGCCAAGATGTCTTTGGATGGATGCATAATACCATCTATGAAAGATATGACAATGTTTAAAGGTTTAGCTAAAGACTTGGACGTAAATCCTCCTCTACATTCGTAAAACTCCCTCTAATCCTCAAATCTCCATCGGTAGAAAATGGAAAAATGTTTCAAAAACACGGATCATTTCCTTAACCGTAATCGGAAATTTTTCTCTCGTCCTTCATGGAATTTCCGTGTTCGTCAACTTCCCCATATCTTATCCTTATCGAAGATATAGGCTTTCCGTCGTCTGCAAGTACGAAGGGGATCTCTACAATGTTTAAAGGTTCGAGCCCTTTGTCCTCCCTTATCTCGTTTATCTTTTCGGCTCCAGGCCGTGTTTCCTCACTTACCACTATAGCTTCAAACTCCTCGTTTTCGGCCGCGGATCCTATCGGGTCCTTAAGTACCTCGATCTCGGATCTATCCCACCATTCCTGCGCTTTAAGAAATTTCTCCAAATCGTCGACTCGTTTTTTCAACGGCCGGATCCCGGATGAGTCCTTTTCGAGATTTTTTTGGTCCGAAACTATTCCGATCTTAACCGTCTCCCCTATTTCAAAGGCTTTGCTCAAGAGGGCTTTATGCCCGTCGTGTAAAAGGTCGAAGGTCCCCCCGACCGCAACCTTTCTATACTTCATGGCAGCACCTCAAAAGTTTTAGATCTCTCCGATTCTTGCAAGTTCTATTAGTTGTAAAAATTAACCCTCTCCTTAATAATACCTTTTCCAGCCCTGATTTTTAAAAAGCAGTTACGCTGAATTTTCAGATTTCGTTCGTTTGCTGGTTCGCTTTATCGTGAAAAAAGAACCGTTCGCGCCTGGAGGGTGTAAAAAGTAGCAAAATTGTCCAAATAAACATGATCTGTGGAGTCTTTCCAGAGGAATCTAATCGAGTTAAATCGTCTCTCTCAGTTATACCGTCTCTTTTAAAAGTTCGTCGACGAATCCGCATCATTAAGGAATTCTTTCATTTAAGAGCGGCCGATACCCCGATGTCAAGCCGCAGAAAAGAGATTATAAAAAACTGCTTTTGCGACTAACCTTCATCATCCAGGTCCAGCTCAAAGTTTTCAAGCTGATTCAGTACCCTGTCTCGAATAACTTCGGGGGCGGGCATGTCTTTGACGATTTCGCCACCCTCGACGAGCAACTCCAAACCGGGGCCGGTTTCTCCTCCACAGATCGGACAGTTGGGCCTATCCCCGTCAGCAGGCTTCACGATATTTTCTAAACATTTTTCGCAGCGCCAGGTTTTCTTCTTTCCTCCCAGCTTTCCCCGCTTCGCGGCTAGTTCTCCGTCTACCTCTACGATGTCCATACTCAGATCGAGAACTGGCGCGTTGGTAACGGAGGTCCCCACGCCAAAGGACTCAGCTCCTGCCTCTTTGAGAGCAGGTATGGAGTATTCGTCCAAACCCCCCGAGACTACTATATCGACATGTTCGAATCCTCGTATATCCAACTCCCATCGAACCTCCCTTATCAGTTCCGCGAAATCTCCCCTTCTTGAACTTGGAGTATCCAGTCTAACACCGTCCAACCTCTCCTTAAGGCTTTCTGAAGCTTTGATTGACTCCATTTTTTCGTCCGAATACGTGTCCACCAAGGCTATCCGGGGAACGTCCTCGGGAATATGTTTATCGAAAGCTTTCCAGGCTTTTATCTGATCTCTGAGAACTATTATCAATGAATGAGGCATTGTACCCATGGGGTCCCTGTCTATTTCCTCCGCTCCCGCTAAGCTAGAAACTCCATCGAAACCTCCGATGAAGGCCGCTCGATCCAACATTGGGGCTAAGGCAGGATGCATTCTTCTTATCCCGAAAGCGAGGATATTTTTATCTCCAGCAACCTTTCTTACACGGGCCGATTTGGTGGAGATCCCCGAGGAATGACAGAGGAGACCCAGCATTGGAGTTTCGAGAGATAGAAAATTTTGATACTTTCCTTCGATTATCATAAGCGGAACTCTATATCCGTTTACGTCGTAGGGTCGAAAAATTGTCCCTTCGGGAAATGTCCAAACGTTTACGGGGACATCCTCGAACAGGTTTGCTACCTCGTCGACGCCAGACAATACGCCCCACGGCCATCCGTTCGGCAACGATCCGGAAGTTACTTCGGCCACTACCTCCCGATCGGATTCTCCTTCGGCTTCTAGGATCCTCTCGGTTCTGGAAAAGTATACGTCGGTAGTTTTTCCGGATTTTATATCCTCCTCGCTGGAAATATGAAATTTTTTCGACATTTCGATCACCATTTTTCTATAAGTTTTTCGAAGTCAACTATTTCCGCTCCGTAGTTTTCCTCGATAAACCCAAGCGCCTTTTCGTTTTCCTCGTCGGAGATATCCTCGACACAGCCTACGGGAATGACGATATCATAGTCTCTATAAAAGGCATCAGCGGCCGTATGTTGAATGCAAATGTGGGTTAAAACTCCCGTCATAACTAATTTATCTATATCTAGCCTTTCAAGTAATGAATCAAGCTCTGTATCGTAAAAAGCACTGTATTTACTCTTTTCGAGAGTGTAATCCTCTTCCGATGGGTCTAACTCAGGAACTATTTCGGACCCTTCAGTACCGGAAGTGGCGTGCTTCCCCCATATCGAAAACTCATGATCAGATTCGGAGTGGGAGTCGGAAACATAGATTACAGGTTTTTCAGATGAACGAGCAGATTCGAGCAACTTTCTGATGTTAGGAATGATTTTCTCTGCTCTTTCGTTTTCGAACTTTCCCGTGACGAAATCCTTGATCATATCTATGACTAGAACTCCCGTTTTCATGAAAATCCCGACAGAATTTCTTTACTGATTCTCCCTTTATATATAGTATGGATAAATTTTTATCGTTTCATAAATTTGATGCGTTTGATTTGTTCCGCTTTTCGTAAATGTCATTTCTTATTCCCCACGCACAAAGAATCCTCACTTTTTGGTATCCTTTTTTTCAATACAGGATATATATTTGCCGCAGACAACCAACTTTCGACTTCGTCCGCGGAAATCTTTTTCTCCAAAACCGTCACTATAACCCTCCCCTCCCTCTCAGTAACGCGACCCATTTCTAGGACCGTCCGTTCGGGTCGAGGCATGTTCTGTAGGAGAGTTAGGGAGACGACCGTATCGAAACAATTATCTGGGAAAGGTAGATTATCGGCATCGGCCGATACGAGCATAGCATCTCCGGACCTCTTCTTGGCTCTTTCAAGCATATCGAAGGAAAAGTCTATACCTACGACCTTTTCAGCTCGATTCGAGATCGCATCTATAAAGAGGCCGGTACCGCATCCTACGTCCAATAGCCGTTTAGGATCACCCAACTCCTTTAAAACTGCACGAATCTTTTTCCTTTGTATTTCCTCATATCTGCTATCGTAGGTATCTGAAGTCAGGTCGTAACGCCTCTTTAAATGCCGCTTTTTCTCCCACATTTATCGTATACCTCCAGCTGCTCTGCAGCTTAATTGGATAAACGAAACTAAGGAAGATACGTTCGATTTTTTCACCATTGGAGAAGATTTCATATTTTTCGCCCGGTTTACATATCTTTGATTATAGTAACTACATCTTCGTCGGAGAGCTTGTGATCCTTACCTACCTGTTGTCCTGGATGTTTAGCGGAATCCCCCCAAACCCTCGCATATCTAAACTTATCTTCCAGATTTCTATGTATCTTCCGACATAAATCCCCAATATCGGCTCCCTCTCCGAGTATCATCGGTTCCTCTTTATCTGCCTCCTCCCCTTTGGGCTTCAAATAAACTCTCATAAAGTCGAGTTTTCTAAAAATGAGCTGTTTTAAAGGATCTAAATCACCCTCCGCTGCCGATATAAATAGAAAGTCCTCATCTATTTTTTCCTCGGCGTATCTCTGAACATCTTTCAAATGTTTTTCTTCGGCTGTATCGATCTTGTTAACAAGTACCAATCCTGGAATATAGACACGGTTATCCATTATTGCGTCTATTAAACGTTCTTGACTCAAATTCTCCCGTATGACTACATCTGCATTTATAATTCCATATTCGTTTAGAATAGATTTTATTTCATCCTTGCTCAGATCTAAATTAACTGTCGAGTTAATCTGTAGACCTCCTCTATCTCTCCTTTGTATGTTCACATCGGGAGGATCCTGATTGGGGCGAATACCGGCTCTTATGATCTCTTTCATCCCCTCCTCGTACTGTTCAGGTTTGAAGACATCGATCATGAAGAGGAGCAAATCTGCGTTTCTTAAAACGGATAGAACTTCCCTCCCACGTCCTTTACCTTTGGAAGCTCCGGAAATGATTCCAGGGACATCGAGAATTTGTATGTTTGCACCTTTGTACTTGAGTGTGCCTGGGATAACCTCCAAGGTAGTGAATTCGTAATCCGCGACCTCGGACTCGGCGCCCGTCAAGGAGTTAAGCAATGTGGACTTTCCGACGGACGGAAACCCTACTAGTGCAACCGTAGCGTCTCCGGATTTCTCCACGGCGTACCCTTCTCCACCTCCCTGTTTTTTGGCTTTTTTTGCCTTCTCCTCCTTTAACTTCGCCAATCTAGCTTTGAGTCGACCAATGTGTTTCTCCGTCGACTTATTGTAGGGAGTTTCCTCGATCTCTCTTTTGATCTCTTCTATTTCTTTATCAATCGAAGTCATCAAGTGAAGATATTGGACTGTATTGAAAAAAAGTTCTGGAAAATTTTTTCCGTCGATCTATGTTTGATGAGTTTTCTTCAAGATCCAGCCTTGATTTCTCAGAGGCTACAATATACCGATCTTCATTTCCCCTTCTTTAGGCCGGTGATGTCCTCGACATCGACCAATCTCAGTAGAGTGGTCTTATCTCCACTCGATAAATTTTCCACCGGCTCATCTCTGGCATGACCCAGGGCGACCATTATGTCCTTTGAAAGACCCTCTTTTGATATCAATTGAACAAATTTGTTTCGAATCTCTTCTTCAATTTCCTCTTCATCTACCTTTTCCAAACGGCCCGACAGTGTAACGAAGCTATAGTCCGACATATCCGGTGTGTAATTTTCTATTTCCACGGTGACGTAGGGGTTCTCATCTATGAATTTAATCTTCTCCCCGTATTTTGTAGCGAGAAAGTATAGATATCTTCCATCGAACACGTATAGAAACGGTTTGATCTTTGGGTATTTTCCGCCTTTGAAGGAAATTCGACACATAAACTGATCTTTTATGAGTTCATCGTATTCCTTTTTCTCCATTAAAGGAAGTTTTTCTATCTCCATCATTTCTGAAAAGGGTGTCATATTTTATATATCCATTTCAACTATCCAACGGGAATATATAAACTGCATTTTTTCATCTGGGGATTTCTATGTGGAGGCTTAAAGATAGGGTAAGGATGGTTTGGAAAACCATTTTAGTATAGTTTGGTAACACCATTCAAGGAAATAGATGAAGATAGGAAATTTACAAAGAAGTCTTGTGGAAGAGGGCCTAGATGGTTTCATAGCTTTCCAAAATGCTCACTATCTTGCGGAGACGGATGCTGCCGGAGCGGTTGTAGTTACGCGGGAAAAACCGATTTTGATATGTGTAAGGATGGAACTGGATAGAGCTGAAGCAGAAAGCAGGATAGGGAATGTCAGAGCTTACTCTAAATCGGAGATACCATTACGAAAAGGAGAGGAAGTTACTTTTGATAGTATTGGTGTTGTCATCGGGGAAATTTTGAGTGATTTAGATCTTAAGAAGATAGGATATGACTATTTGAAGGAGGAGGTTTTTGAAGAACTCCAAAAAACTCACGAAGCTGATTACCGAAAAAATAAGGACCTGATATGGAGACACAGGAAAAAAAAGACGCGTAAAGAGATCATAAATATGAAAAAAGCTGCGGAAATAGCTACCGTGGGTATGAGGAAAGCTGAAGAGGTAATTGAACCTGGCCTTACAGAAATCGAAGTGGCGGCCGAGGTTGAGTACGAAATGAGAAAATTGGGATCTCAGGGCACCCCATTCGACACTATAATCGCGGGAGGGGAGAATTCCATTTTCCCTCACACTCAGGCGACGGAAAAGGTTTTGGAGGAAGAAGAGATTGTGACCGTTGATATAGGTGCGAGATGGAAGGGATATGCTTCCGACATGACTCGAACCTTTTCGATCTCACCAAACCGTGAACAGGAAAAAATAATCAAAATTGTAAAAAAAGCGAAAAAAACGTCTCTAGAGAGTGTCGAGTCGGGCGTTAAGGCATCTGAGATCGACGAGATTGCTAGAGAGGTGTTTAGAGAAGATGGTTACGAAGAGTTCTACCTCCATAGCTTGGGACACGGGGTTGGCTTGAACGTTCATGAACCTCCTCGACTCTCACCGAGTTCGGACGATGTATTGGGGGAGGGGATGGTAATTACTATAGAACCTGGACTTTATGTCGATGATGTCGGAGGATGTAGATTTGAGGATACGGTGGTAGTCAAAAAGGACGGTTACGAGAAGCTGACCGGTTTTGAGTCTGGCTAGCTATGCGCTGATTTCCGCCAAGACTGCATCGGTAACCTCTACGATATCCTTGGGTTCTAACTCCATCAATGTATGAGTGGACCCTCCGCCTGCTATAACTTTCTCAGAATTTAGAATTTCCCTGTCCATGACCGTCTTCAAATCGTGACCAATTGGGGGGACTTCACCTATCTTGTACCCTGAAAACTCTTCGACTTCACGCGCTTTGGCTATTCTAACTTCGGATCCGTGTACTTTTGAAAGTTCTTCTTCATCTACTCGTTTTGTTCCCGGTACGATGGCTAATATCGGATTTCCGTCCTGATCTATAAATACGAGGGATTTTACTATTTTATCAGGCTCTACTCCTAGTTGTTCGGAGGAATCTTCAACTGAAATCGTAGGATCGGAAAATTCATGAAAGTCCGCCTCGATTCCTTTACTTTTCAGAAATTTTTTTAGTTTTTCTACTTTCATTTTTGAACTCCCATTCTTTATGGCTTGACCTCAAATGTCGGAGACGAGATTACCTCCAGGTAAGCATTAATAATAATTATTGTAATTTGTGTCTTTCGCCGTAGCTTTGGTAAGGGCCCGTTTACGAAAGCCTTTTTCCAACTTCCGATACTTTGAGAGCCTTGAAAAGAGTTCGATGAAACTGGACGATTATCCATCGACCATCGATGTACCCGATTTGAGGCGGTCTCAGCACTAAATTTAAAAAGTAATTATCTAGAAAGAACGGTCAAGCGAGAGGTTTTGGAGTGTCACAAGATCAGGGAATTACAGTTTCAAAGGAAGAGGACATCAGCGAGTGGTATCAAGAGGTGATCTTAAAATCGGAACTGGCGGACTATTCGGGCGTAAGCGGCTGCATGGTATATAGGCCTTTGGCATATTCGATTTGGGAGAAAGTGAGGGAGGAGGTCGATAAAAGGTTCAAGGAGATAGGTATCGAGAACGCTTATTTTCCTCTATTCATCCCGGAAAGCCTTTTGGAAAAGGAGGCGGAGCATTTCGAGGGCTTCACGCCGGAGGTGGCTTGGGTGACTGAAGCGGGGGAATCCGAATTAAACGAGAGACTTGCGATCAGGCCTACTTCGGAGGCGGTTATGTACGATTGTTACCGGAGATGGATCAAGTCATGGAGGGATCTGCCTCTCAAGCTGAATCAGTGGAATAATGTCGTCAGGTGGGAGTTCAAACACCCGACTCCGTTTCTGAGGACTAGGGAATTCCTCTGGAACGAGGGTCATAACGCATACGAGACTGAGGAGGAAGCTCTGGAGGATAAAGAAAGAGTTTTAAAAGCATATAAAGAGGTATCCGAGGATTTCATGGCATTACCCGGTGTTTTAGGGAGGAAAACGGAAAGGGAGAAGTTTGCAGGTGCCGTGGACACTTATTCGATGGAACACTTGCTTCCGGACGGAAAGGCCATTCAGGGCCCCGATTATCATTACGACGGTAAGAATTTTGCAGAAGCTTTCGACATAACGTATTCGGGACGTGAAAAGGATGAGAAGCATCCATATCAGACGACCTATGCCATAACCACCAGACAGTTGGGAATTATGGTGATGGTCCATTCCGACGACAGGGGACTCGTAATACCGCCCAAACTTGCCCCCACGAAGG